>Ga0255058_10000801_pt1 | contig 17876 bp, 20 predicted proteins | sample Cases_109_9_MG_FD_188637 | JGI IMG/M metagenome (GOLD analysis project Ga0255058, IMG submission 188637) | Seawater microbial communities from Amundsen Gulf, Northwest Territories, Canada - Cases_109_9 | ecosystem: Environmental > Aquatic > Marine > Gulf | place: Canada: Northwest Territories... | reverse complement strand
CTGCGCCGCGATTCCGGCATCCACGGCGATCGCTGAAACGTCAAAGCGTGGCATGTCCGCCGTCAGATTGGCGACGGAGAAACGCAAGCTGCGCAATGTGCCAGACGGTGCATATTGCGTCAGTAAATCACGCTGATCATCACTGAGCCAGGCCGCAATAAATTGCAGATCGTCAAGCTTCAGATAACTCGCACTTGCCGTCACGCCCTCGAACTCGCCCGATTCACCGGTATTCGCCTGAAACTGCCAATCGCTCTGTGGCCAGTCACCAGCGGTCGTCATCAGGCGGAACTTGCTGCCCGCGACCAGCCATCCGCCGGGATCGTTGGAAAATTCCACGCGACCCTGCGAGCCGAAAGGAGCTCCGGCTGTCGCATCTTCGGCGGCAAGACCGGACACAACGAAGTCGACGGTTGCGCTGCGTACACCGTCTACGGACCAATCCATCCACAGGTTAAAATCGACGGCGCCCGACGAAATTACCGGCAGGCCCTCCGGCTGCAGGGTTGACCAGGCCGTGAGATCCAAGGCATCACCTTCGAAATACAATTGCCAGGTCCCGAGAGCATCATCCAACCGCTGTACGGCGGAAATATCGAGCCGATTGCCAAATCCGCGCGGCAGGTTGACGTCGGCATCTATGGCAGTCTGTAGCTGATCATGACGGAGCTGGAGTCTTTCGACAGCGAAATTCAACAGCTGGCCAGTTTTCGGATGCTGATACTCGACCGCAATGTCTTCCGCGACAATGACGACACTACCGGTTTTTTGCGACGCCTGGCGCAGACCCGTAAGCTGATCGAGCGGCATCCCCTGCATCAGCCACGTGCCATTGTCGTCCTGCTGCACCGCCAGCTTCGTGTCCCGGACCTCGATCCGGTCGACCACCAGTTGGCGGTCGCCCAGCAGCCGCATGAGACTCACACCGATGCTTACTTCGCTGGCGCTCAGCAGGCTGGTCGGGACATTCGGAAGACTGAGGTCGGCGTTTAGAAAACTCAGTTCCGGACCGCTCAGGCGCCAGCGTGCGTTCATGCCTGAAAAATCGACCCGCAGGCCAATGTTGGCAGTCGCCCAACTTTTGATCTCTTCCTGGTATTCCGGCAGCCGCGGCAGCAGCAGCCGAAACAGGCCGACAGCCACGGCCAGCAAGATCACAACCGCTGCTGCCAGATAGGCCAGCGCTTTGATGATGCGTTGCAGCAGTTGTTTCATGTCCTATTGCGGTGCCCCCTCTGCTCAGATCAGGATAACGTCGAACTGATCCTGCAGGTACAACGACTCCGGCTGCAGACGAATTCGCTTGCCAGTCTGTTGTTCAATTTCTATCAGTCCGTTCGATTCCTCGTCCAGCAGCAGTTCGATAACGTCCTGATGGGCCAGCACCAGTAATTCATCAAACGAAAACTGCCGGTGCTGCCGGATAATTTCCCGAAATATCTCGAAACAGACGCTGTCTGCCGTCATGACGAAGCCGCGGCCCTCGCAATTGCTGCAATCCTCGCAAAGAACATGCTGCAGACTTTCACGAGTGCGCTTGCGCGTCATTTCCACCAGCCCCAACGGGGATACAGGCGAGATCTGATGCTTCGCATGATCGCTTGCCATGGATTCCTGCAGCACTTCCATCACTCGTTCCCGGTGCTCGGCCTGTTCCATATCGATAAAATCGATAATGATAATTCCGCCCAGGTTCCTTAGACGCAGTTGACGGGCGATTGTTACCGCGGCTTCCAGGTTGGTTCGGTATATGGTCTCCTCGAGATTGCGGTGACCCACGTAGCCACCGGTATTGACGTCCACCGTCGTCATCGCTTCAGTCTGGTCGAATATTACATACCCGCCTGATTTTAAAGAAATACTGCGATCCAGCGCTTTCTTGATCTCGTCCTCGGTACTGTGCAGATCGAAAATCGGCCGACGTCTCGTATAAAGCTCCAGCCGCGGTTCGATATCCGGCAGGTATTTTCCGGCAAAAGACTTCATATTGTTGAAGTCGGCCTCGGAATCGACCAGGATCTTTTCGACATCGCTGGTCACGAGATCCCGCATTATGCGCAATTGCAGTGGCAAATCCTCATGTATCAGGCTTTGTACCTTGCCCTTCCTGCACTGAACCTGAACGACCGACCACAGCTTTTGTAGGAATTCCAGGTCCGCCCGCAGCGATTCACGGCCGGCACCTTCCGCGGCTGTGCGCACGATGACGCCACCCGGCTGTTGATTCTCGCCCAGCAAATCTTCAAGCATCGTGCGCAGGCGTTCTCTTTCAGGGTCGTCTTCGATTCGCGCGGAAATAGCCACACCGCTGCCGTTCGGCAGCAGCACCAGGTAGCGTGATGGCAAGGTAATGTAGGTCGTCAGGCGTGCGCCCTTGCTCCCCAGCGGATCTTTGACGACCTGGACCACGACCTCGCCGCCCTCTCGTACGAGTTCGCGAATGTCCGGCAGCGGCTGGCCGGTGTCACCATTCGGCAGGTCATCGCGGCGCACAATGTCGGAAGCATGTAGAAACGCTGTGCGCTCCAGCCCGGCATCGACGAACGCCGCCTGCATGCCTGGAAGTACCCGTGATACTCTGCCCTTGTAAATATTGCTGACCAGTCCACGGCGCGCTGCCCGTTCGATATACACGTCCTGCAAAATGCCGTTCTCCAACAGCGCCGCACGCACCTCCCTCGGCGTGACATTGACCAGTATTTCTTCTTTCTGTGATTCGTCAGTCACGGTTCGTGCTGTGCTCCGGATTCATGCCTGCGTCAACAACTCGATGCCGGCCTGTCTTAGCAACCCGACCGTTTCGAAAACCGGCAGACCGACAACACCCGTGTAGCTGCCCGACAGTTCCCGAACAAAAATCCCACCGATTCCCTGCACTGCGTAGGCGCCGGCCTTGCCGGCGGGCTCACCACTTTGCCAGTATGCCCGCGCCTCGTCCGCAATAATTTTGCGAAACGACACATTGGTGGTCGATATGGCGGTCAACACCCCCTGGTCGCAGGAGAGCGCCACGGCGGTCACGACTTGGTGGATACGGCCGGACAAAGCGCCAAGCATGGCAAGCGCATCTTCCATGGACTCCGGCTTGCCGAAAATACGATCTCCGACTGCTACGGCGGTGTCGGCACCCAGCACCGGAGTGTCCCGGACAGCGCGGCCAGCATCTGCCTTCGCGACAGCCAGCCGGCGCACGATTCCGACAACCGGTTCATGCGGCAGCGGCGTCTCATCGATATCCACTCCCGCCCAGGTAAAACTAACGCCAAGCGTTGTAAGAATCTCCCGCCGCCGCGCGGAAGATGAAGCGAGATGTAGATCGTTGTGCGGCATATTACTGGTGTCCCCCGTTCTGCGCTTACTCGCGATGGTAGGGATGTCCCTCGTCAATAGACCATGCACGGTACAGCTGTTCAACGAACATTACGCGCACCAACCCGTGCGGCAGGGTGAGTTTTGACAATGACCAGCGATAGTCTGCACGCTGCAGGCAGTCATTGGAAACACCGTCCGGACCGCCAATGACGAAAATCAGGTCCCTGCCGGCTGCCAGCCAGTCGCACAACTGCAGCGACAGTGCCGTACTGCTCATCTCCTTACCGCGCTCATCCAGGTTCACGACAAAATCTGCAGGATTGATGCGCGCAAGGATTTTTCGACCCTCGGATTCAATCGCACTGGCCGGATTCGCACCCTTACCGCGTCTCCCGGCCGGGATACTGTGCAGGCGAAATCGCCATTGCCGCGGCAGACGCCCGGCATAATTGTCAAAGGCAGTGACAACCCATGATGGCTGCCGGTCCCCGACCGCTATCAGTCGAATGTGCATGTGAACTGCGACGCGTGCAACAGGCGGGCGCGCTACCCGTCAGATGCCGCCAGATCGCCCACCGGGCTCAAAGACCAGAGCTTCTCCAGATTATAGAACTCGCGCACCCTGGGCAGCATCACGTGTACCAGCGTGTCCTGCAGATCGACCAGCACCCATTCGCTACCCTCTGCACCCTCGACCCCGACGGGCCTGTGCCCGGCTTCGCGCGACTTGTCCGCTACCGCAACCGCCAGGGCCTTTACGTGGCGATTGGAAGTGCCGCTCGCGACAATCATGTAGTCAGTTACGGTCGTCAGGTTTCTGACATCGAGTTTCACAATATTCTTTGCTTTGACTTCTTCCAGAGCGTTTACGACCAGGTCGCTGAGTTGTTTGCTATTCATTCAATAGTCCGTCTGCAAAATAAAAAATCATATACCGACCATCCGTTAATGCGGTTCGTCCTCGTCCTCGTCCTCGTCCGCAGTCGCGTAACAGCCGCTTTCCTCGATGACATCGCGCACGGCGTCAGGCATCAGAAAGCGCGGGTCCCTGCCGGCGGCTACCAGCGCACGAATCTCGGTTGATGAGATTTCCAACTGTGTCACGTCATGGATATAGATGTGCCCGGTTCTGGCCTGGTGCAAATCGCCGATACGATGCGTGCCGCGGTCCGCCAGCAGCTCTCCCAACGGCCCGACATCCGGTGCGCGCCAGCCCGGCCGGTGTGCAACAACAATATGTGCGAGCTGCAAAATCTGGCGCCAGTGATACCACTTCGGCAAGCCGAGGAATGCGTCCATGCCGATGATCAGTGCCAACGGCCGCAACGGATATTCTGAGCGCAACGCCGTCAGCGTATCGATTGAATAGGACGGTCCTTCGCGCTGCAACTCACGATCATCGACAACAAACCCATGCTGTGCCTCAATCGCGACCTGCACCATTTTCAGCCGCAACGCGGCATCCGCATGCGGCATTCCGCGGTGTGGCGGATTGCCACAAGGCATGAAACGCACTTCATCAAATCTGAGCGCCTGTAACATTTCGAATGCGCTGCGCAAATGACCATAATGAATCGGATCGAAAGTACCGCCGAAAATTCCCATCGGGCTCAACGCCACGCTCCCTGCACGTGCCAGCTATTCTGTTGCCCGATCATGCTACCCTGACACGCACCCCGGTGATTCCAATAAGGATTTCCGCAGCGAGTTGCCACGGGTCTGCGGCCAGCTGGCCCTTGGCTGCCGCATCCCCCTGTTTCGCCAGCTTCAGCAGTTGATAAAAGTGGCCGGACTGATGTCTGCTCATGCAGGCTCGGACCAGCCCCTGCCGATTGCGCCAGACACCGGCATTGCGCAATGCCGTGCTGAGATCGACGCCAGCCTGCATACTATCGGCCACCTTGGCCAGGGTGCGCAGTTCTCGCGCCAGCGCCCACATAACGATGACCACTTCAGTCCCGTCACTGCGGACGCTGCCCAGGATACGCAACGCGCGCGCTGCATCACCGGCGAGGGCAGCGTCGACCAGCTTGTAAACATCGAAGCGGCTGCTGTCTGCAACCGCGTTATCGACGTCGGCTACGCTGACCGGGCCCGCGCCGGATATCAGTCGCAGCTTTTCAATTTCCTGTTGTGCTGCCAGCAGGTTGCCCTCCACGCGATCCACGACCATGCGCACGGCATCCTGCTCCGGCTGCAGTCCGACGCTTTGCATGCGGGCAGTGATCCACGCCGGCAATTCACGCAATCCCACAGGCCAAACCTGCACCAGTGCGCCCCTGGTGGCGACGGCTTTGGCCCATACGGATGCCATTGACGATTTATCCAGCTTTGGTGCACTGATCAGCACCAGCAGATCGTCGCCAGCCTGCTGCAGCAGTTCGACGATCGTGCTGCCGCCCGCTTTGCCGGGCTTGCCGCTCGGCAAGCGCAACTCGAGGATGCGTTTCTCGGCAAACAGCGAAAGATTGCTGCCTGCGGCGGCAAGCTCCTGCCAGTCGAAGCCACTGCCGGCGATATGCAATTCACGTGAATCGAAGCCCGACTGCCGCGCCTGCAGACGCACGGCGTCGAGCGCCTCCTGCACGAGCAGGGGCTCGTCACCAGAAACCAGATAGCAGGGCAACAGGGATTTTTTCAGGCTGGCGTTGAGCTGATTGGCAGGAATTTTCACGCAGGGAACGGAGCTTTCATTTGCGTTTGATCATACCGCGCCCGCTGCAGCTCAACCAGTGGCATATCAGGCGCTACCGCTAAGCATCAATCTGTTCCATGCCGATTGACTCGCCCTCGAGCAGCACCGGAATACCGTCGTTCACCGGATACATGAGCTTGCCATCGTCCGTGATCAGCGCTTCGGTGAGTGGCTCTGAGAGCCTGGCGCCATCATGGTTCACCAGCTCACCGACCGAAATGGCGGCATTGATTTTTTTCAACACATCGGCTCGCATGACCGTCAGGCCCTTGTGGGAAACCGGACAGCACAGGATGCTTAAAAGGCGTTTATCCATTGAGTATTTTTAACCCTCTCGTCGATACGAAACAAGTCCTTTTTAGTCAACCGCTTGCAGGTCGTTTCGTTATGTTATATCATATTCTACCGCTTATGGTGGCCGGCTACGGCGACAGGTAACGATGCAAATGAGCAGCTCGAGAATCAGCACCCTGCTGGATCAGGCCGCAGTCGCGCTGTCTGGTGTTTGCCTGCTGCACTGTCTGGCATTGCCGCTAATGCTGGCCGCATTGCCCGTTTTCGGCGGATTGCGCGGCGAACATTTTCACCTCCAGTTACTGGTTGTAGTTTTGCCGGTCAGCCTGATTGCGTTCGCGCTGGGATTCCGCAGGCACCGCGACTGGCGCGTCATTTCATGGGGACTCCTCGGCATCATGCTGCTGACAGCCGGCGGCACCGTTGTTCACAATAGCTACGGGATCATCGCCGATACCCTGTTCACAGTCGCAGGCGCCCTGGTTCTGGCCGGCGCACATTATTTCAACGGTCGCCTCAGATGCCGTCGAGTGCAAGATCCCGCAGCCGCAGCGGCTTGACCGACAGGCGACAGATTCGCCATTACAGCGTCAATCGTCCTGCAACTGCCGCAGCAAATCATCGCGCTTATATCGCCGCAATAGCGCTACTGCCGCTTCCCGATCCCCGGCCAGCGGCCTGAACCGGGAATTTTCCAGCAGGCAGCGGGAGATCAGTTTTATCGCCGCCACGTCCTGCTGGCGACCCAGCAGGCGGCTCAGATAAGTTTGCGCGAAAAACAAGGCTGCATCCGTCTCTTCCCAGGTAAGCATTTCGCGAAAAAACCAGTCACGGGCCGCTTCGATGTCGACTTCTTCGGCGTCAATCCATTGCTGAATGTGCCGGAACCCGCCGGCGCGATTGCCGCGACTGACGAATCCGTACGCATGGTTGGCCACCCGTTGCCGTTCACCCAGCAAGCGTTGTTCCAATACCTCCTCCAGCGGCTCCAGCGGCTCGGGAATGGTAACGCGGACGGATACCTTTTTAGCGTGCAGCAGCGCCCCGGTCAGTGTAAACAGCAGAAAATAGACGTAGATGCCAGCCGCGTTCACGAGCAGACCGGGTGTGCCAATACTCTTCAGGTACATGACGCCAGCGAAACCGGCTGCAGTCACCACCGGGACCCACAAATACTGCGGGCCGCAGGCCGCAATCAACCTCTTGAGGGCCAGCGGATTAAGGCTCTCGACCGGTGAGCGTGACAAGGCCAGGATGCCGATCGGCGCCGGAAACAGGATCATCATCACAGCACCAGCGAACAATGCCGCAGAATTCGATACATTGTTCGCAATAAACGACAGGAACCAACCACAAGCCACCAGCAGGATCAGTGGAAAAAGGCTCCAGAAATTTTCGAACCAGTTGAATAGTTCGATACCCGGCGGCGGCGCTGCCTGGCCCAGTGCCCGCGCTTCCAGAAGATACAGGGCATAGCGGAAGAAGGCGGGTAGCAGAATCGCAGCGAGCCACAATCCAAGCAGGCCGGCTGCCCCTGCCAGGCTTCCCAATAAGAGGAACACCAGCATCGCCAGCACGATCGTCATGTCCGTTAGCGGGTAGAGAATTTCGCGCAATAGATCAGTCGGCTTCACCTGGCTTCCCCTTATCCGGCAGCGGCGGTACCGGATCGTATCCGGATTCGCCCCAGGGATGACAACGACTGATCCGCTTTACCGCCAGCCAGGAACCTTTGAACGCGCCGTGCAGGCGCAATGCTTCTTCGGCATAGGCAGAGCAGCTGGGCTGGAAACGGCAATTGACGCCGAAGAACGGTGACAATGCCTTCTGATAGATCCAGATCATCCCGCGCAGCGGCAACGACGCAATTCTGCTGATACCCGTCGGGCCATTGCCGCGCGGTACCACGATCATCCGGCAACGGCCGCGCCGGCGAATTCCCGAATCGCGTTCAGCATCGATGCAAGACCATTGCTGCGGGTCGGGCTCAGGTGCTGTTGCAATTGCAGTGCGCTGATGAAGTCGGGCGGTGTGTCGATGATTTCCTGCGCTCGTTTGCCGCTATATACGCGCAGCAGCAGGGCGATCAGGCCCGACACGATCGCGGCATCGCTGATCGCGTGGAAGTCAAGCCGGTCATCTGATTTTTCGGCGACGAACCAGACTTGCGACTGACAACCTTTGATCCGGTTGTCTTCCGTCCTGTCGGCTTCCGGAAACTCCGGCAATCGCTTGCCAAGGTCGATCAGGTATTGATAACGGTCCATCCAGTCGTCGAAAAACTGAAATTCCTCGATCAGCTCATGTTGTGCCTGCCGGACCTCGTTCATGACCAACCACCCTTCAGGCAGTGCGACGCCAGCGGGTCCCGGTCGGCCCATCTTCGATAGAAATGCCGGCCTCGGCAAGCTGCTCGCGAATAGCATCAGCAGCTGTAAAATCACGCTCGGCCCTGGCCTGGTTTCGCTGCTCGATCAACACCTCGATATCTGCCGCGCTCAGGTCGCTGTCGCCACTTCCTGCAAACCAGTCCTCCGCATCCTGTTGCAACAGGCCCATGAGATCTCCGGCCGCCAGCATTGCGGCGGCCAGCTGCCGCCGCTCGTCACCGTTCGCCTTGTTGAGCGCGCGCGCCAGGTTGAACATTTCAGCCAGCGCTTTGGGCGTGTTCAGGTCGTCCTCGAGAGCGACCACGACGGCGTCGGGCGGGGCCGTTTCAGACCGCAGCTCCTGTGTCACCGTTGTGCCGCGCAGCGCGCCGTACAGGCGATCGAGCATGTGCCGTGCTGCAGTCAGGGTCTGGTCCGACCAGTCCAGCGGTTGCCGGTAATGGGCACTGAGCAGGGCCAGCCGAATGACCTCTCCCGGAGTCGTCTTGATCAGGTCGTGTACCAGCAGGACGTTGCCCAGCGACTTCGACATTTTGGTGCTGTCGATGCTGAGGAATCCATTGTGTACCCAGTAGCGCGCGAAGGATTCGCCACCATGCGCGCAGGTACTCTGCGCCAGTTCGTTTTCGTGATGGGGAAATACCAGGTCCTGCCCGCCGGCATGAATATCGATAGTGCGGCCCAGGTGTTTCTCGGCCATCGCGGAGCACTCGATATGCCAGCCGGGGCGGCCGCGGCCCCAAGGAGAATCCCAGCCCGGCAGGTCCTGTGTCGAAGGCTTCCACAATACAAAGTCGTGAGCTGATCTCTTGTACGGCGCGACCTCAACCCGCGCGCCGGCAATCATTTCGCGCAGATCGCGTTTGGACAACTTGCCATAATCGGCATAGGAGGATACGTCGAACAGCACATGACCGTCGGCCTCGTAGGCGAATCCGTCATCGATGAGCCGTGTAATCATCACAATCATTGTATCGACATGCTGTGTAGCCCGCGGCTCGATATCCGGCGGCAATACCCCAAGGGTTGCCATATCCTCGTTATAAGCCGTGATGAAGCGCGCCGTAATGTCATTGATGGGCTTGCCGGTTTCCATGGATGCGGCATTGATCTTGTCGTCCACATCCGTGATATTACGTACGAAAATCAGCTTGTACCGGCGACGCAGCAGTCTCGCCAGCAGGTCGAATACGACCGCAGGACGCGCATTGCCGATGTGCGCATAGTTGTAGACCGTGGGGCCGCAGAGGTACATCGTGACCTGACCCTCCGTCATGGGTTCAAACAGGACCTTCTTACCTTGCAGCGTGTCGTGGAAATAAATTGCCATGCTTCAGTTTTTTGTTGATGAGCAGGATGCTCACCGCGCTTGTTGCGGACGGTCCGCAATCATAGCAATAAGCGGGAGCCCGCGAGTAGCTTCGTGCAGGTACAAATAATACCTATCGATGCCGTATAATCGGCCGCCCGTTTCCCTAGCGCAACGCGGAGCAACGATGTCGGATCAAGCCATTGAGTTTCAAGCGCGCAATACTGTCAAACAGGTGGAGGAAGGTATTGATCTCGCGCCCAAATTTGACCAGCACGGCCTCATTAGCGCGGTGACCACCGATGCAAGCAGCGGCGAGCTACTGATGCACGGCGCCATGAATGCTGAAGCTCTGCGGCGGACCATCGAAAGCGGTGAAGCGCACTATTACAGCCGCAGCCGCAAGACTTTATGGCATAAGGGTGCGACCAGCGGGCTGCTGCAGAAGGTCGTCGAACTCATGATAGACGATGATCAGGACTGCATCTGGCTCAAGGTCGAGGTAGCTGGCGGCGCCAGTTGCCACGTCGGATACCGTTCGTGCTTTTACCGGCGGGTACCGCTGGGGCCGGCAGCCAATGGCAGAGTGACGCTTGAATTCACCGACTCGGACAAGGTTTTTGACCCGCAGGAGGTTTACGGTGACGCGCCGAATCCAACCATTCTTTGAGTCGCCGGAAGAGGACAGTCCCCTGCGGGCTAGAAACGGCCTTCTGACTTAGGCTGTCGTCCGGCCCGGCGCTTGGCCACCGCCGTTTGCGGTTCCTGTGCCGCGATTGCCCGGACCTGGTACGCATACTCAATGGTACCGATAAGCCACATGAAGTAGCCGATAAGCTCGATGAACTCTTCAATCGCGAGCTTCGCGACGCGCTGGTATTGCTCGCCAAGGATCGCCATCCATAACGGCTCATGACCAACGAGGCTGACAAACGCGAACATGATGACGGCACCGGCGAACAGCAGGGTCAGTCCGGGTGACGGCCAGATCCGCAGCCAGGCAATACGGAATCTGCGCCGCTGGCGGCCGCTATAGACGATCACCAGCGCCGCCACCACCGCCATCATCGCCTGCCAGAAGTTGTCGGCGATGAGGCGATCCAGAAAATAGTCCAGCTCACGAACAAAAAAGATCAGCGCAAGGCCACCGAAAGGCACCGCGACCGCTCGCTGCGACGGGAAATTCCTGGCGACCCAGGCGAATAGCAGGCCGCAGATCAGCAGGATACCCGACTGGATCAATTCCACCGGCGAATATTCGCTGGTGCCGAGGAAATCCCCGGGACCGGAGAAAACCTGCAATTTGAGACTGCCGGGCGCCGTCACCTCAAGCCTCGTCAGCAGTAAGGTGATCAGGGCAACGCCCAGAAAGTACAGGACATAGCGGATCAGGACCATGCATCACCGTCTGAAACGCGGTTCGACAATATAGCGCAGAATGCGCCCCACGGGCGACCAGCCCGGATATTACGGCCGATTACTGGTACTCCGTCAATATCACCTTGAAGGAGTACTAGTCGCGCAGCCGAAATACGGCGGCCCCGTCGGCAAGCAGGAGTCCATGTGATTCGAGCCAGGCCCGCGCATCATCGGCGTCCTCCTCGAACCAGCGTCGCGCGCTGCCGAGGCGAAAACTGTAACGCCAGGCATCCATGTCCGCCATTAGCCGATCGCGACCGAAGCCGTTCAGGCAATCGGCAAGCACGATTTGCAGGTAACACACAGCTGCCTCCTCGAGATCGTCACCGCCGGCATTACCGACCAGGGACCGGCGACGTTGCCGCGTCATGCAAATTATATGGCACAGTTCATGCAACACGGAATGGATCGGCGTATCGCGCCGCGACAGCAGCTCTTTGCCGATAATGCCAGCCTCGGGTTCACCCCAGAAACTACCGGCGATCGGTTCACCGTCTGCAAGCAAACTGAAAGACAATCCGTAATACCGCAGCAGGTCGCCGATATCCCGACTTGCGATATCGGCGACGCACATGACCTGTGCTGGTGGCCCGCTAGTCGTGTCGGTCATGGCGCTTATTACAGGGAGGACAGCTGGATCAGGACGATGCGCACCAGATCATCGGCAATGGCGTCGCGCAACACTTCTTCTTCCCTCGCTTTGCCCAATACTAACGTCTCGTCAAAGGTGTAATCGCGGGTGAGTGTCTGCGTACGCTCTTCCATCAACGTCGCTTCATCGGTATTCAGTTCGTAAATAATCGTGTAATAAATCTCGTACTCGCGCGGCACGTTTCGTGCTGATACTGATATCACCCGCTGATCTGTGGCATCCGTGAATATGGAAAATACCGCCGTAGCATCGACCGGCGAATCGACCATCTCGGCACCGGCTTGCTGCAGTCCCACGCGAAGTTTTCGGTAGAACACACTGTGACGATCCGATGTCGATATATAGGTTCGCGACATTTCCGGCGGTATGGTTGTAGCGCCGCGCAGCTGGAAGCCGCAGCCGGCAAGTGACAGCATCAGTATCAGTAGCAGTAGTTTGTCAGACAACGACGTTTACCAGCCTACCCGGTACGACGATGGTCTTCCTGATGGTTTTGTCCGCAACGAATCGCCGCACGTTCTCGTCGGCCAGGGCCAATGCTGAAACGGCGTCGTTGTCTGCCCCGGCAGCAACTGAGATCCGCCCACGCAACTTGCCGTTGACCTGCACGACAATCTCAACCATGTCCTGTTCCAGCGCAGACTCGTCAAACGCCGGCCAACGCTGATCTATGGCGGCACTTTCATGACCCAGCACGTGCCATAGCTCATGGCATATATGCGGCACGATCGGCGATAACATCAGGACTATCGCCTCCAGCGCCTCGCGCACCACCGCAAGACCTGACGGCGAAGTATCGTCAAACCGGTTAGTGGCATTCAACAGTTCCATTGACGCAGCAATTGCAGTGTTGAAGGTATAGCGGCGGCCAATATCATCGCTAACTTTGGCAATGGTTTGATGCGTCTTGCGCCTCAGGCTGCGTTGCACGTCGTTGAGAGAGCTTTCATCGAGCCCGGCAACGCTGCCTTGCGCGGCATGCTTCTGCGCCGCATTCCAGAAGCGCTTCAGGAACCTGCTGGCACCCTGTACTCCGTCATCCGACCATTCCAGTGCCTGCTCCGGCGGCGCCGCAAACATCATGAAAAGGCGCACTGTATCGGCGCCAAACTTGTCGATCAGTTCTTGCGGATCAACCGTATTGCCCTTGGCCTTCGACATCTTGGCGCCGTCTTTCAGCACCATGCCCTGCGTCAGCAGATTGGTAAAAGGCTCGTCCACATCCGACAGACCGAAGTCGCGCATGACCTTTTGAAAAAACCGGGCATACAGCAGGTGCAAAATGGCGTGCTCGACGCCACCCGTGTACTGGTCCACGGGCAACCAGTACGCTTCACGGTCGTCGAGCATCGATTCCTGGCTGTCCGGTGAGGCGTAGCGCGCAAAATACCAGGACGATTCCACGAACGTGTCGAAGGTGTCGGTTTCCCTGCGCGCCGGCTTGCCACAATTCGGGCAATCAGTCTCGTAAAACTCCGGCATTTCCTTCAGCGGTGAGCCGACACCGGTAAATTCAACATCTTCCGGCAACACGACCGGCAACTGCTCCTCCGGTACCGGCACCGCGTCACAATCATCGCAATAAACAATCGGGATGGGCGCACCCCAGTACCGTTGCCGGGATACTCCCCAGTCGCGCAAGCGGTAATTCACCTTGCGCTGGCCGCGCCCTTGTGCCGCAAATTTTTCGGCGATGGCGTCAAAGGCCTGCTCATAATTCATGCCATCGATGAAACCGGAGTTGACCACACGCCCGTATTCCATATACGGACCATCGTTGATATCGATCTTGCTGCCATCGCTCGGCTCCACCACCTGCCTGATCGGCAAGCCATGCTTGCTGGCAAATTCCCAGTCCCGTTCATCGTGCCCGGGCACCGCCATCACTGCGCCGGTACCGTAGCCCATCAGCACGAAATTAGCGACCCACAGAGGCACTTCCTCGCCGCTGACCGGATGAATCGCCGCGATGCCAAGCGGCATGCCTTTCTTTTCCATCGTCTCGAGCGTTGCCTCGGCGGCCTGCACTTTCTTGCAATCCTCAACGAAGGCAGCGATTTTCGGGTTGCCGGCTGCTGCTTTTTGCGCCAGCGGGTGCTCCGCCGCAACGGCCATATACGTCACCCCCATCAGCGTATCCGGCCGGGTCGTGAAAACGGTCAGCGGTTTTTCATCAGCGGCGACCGCAAACGCGAGCTCGATGCCTTCCGAACGCCCAATCCAGTTGCGTTGCATGGTCTTGACCGGATCGGGCCAACCATCCATTTTGTCCAGCTGTGCCAGCAATTCGTCTGCATAGGCCGTAATCTTCATGAACCACTGCGGAATTTCGCGGCGCTCGACCAGCGCATCCGAACGCCAGCCACGGCCGTCGATCACCTGCTCATTGGCCAGCACTGTCTGATCAACGGGGTCCCAGTTGACCACCGCGTTCTTGCGGTAGACGAGACCCTTCTCGAACATCCTGGTAAAAAGCCATTGCTCCCAGCGATAGTATTCGGGTCTACAGGTCGTGACTTCTCGGGTCCAGTCGTAACCATAGCCGAGCCGCTTGAGCTGGCCGCGCATGTAGTCGATGTTCTTGTAGGTCCATTCGGCGGGCGGCACGCCGCGTTTGATTGCCGCGTTCTCCGCCGGCATGCCAAAGGCATCCCATCCCATGGGTTGCAATACGTGCTTGCCTTGCATGCGTTGATATCGGGCGATGACATCGCTGATCGTAAACACGCGCACGTGACCCATATGCAATTGCCCGCTTGGATACGGAAACATCGTCAGGCAATAAAACTTTTCCTTGTCCGGGTCTTCACCAACTTCAAAACACCGTGCATTGTCCCAGTATTCGCGGGCTTTCTTCTCGACCTGATCGGGGCTGTACTTACAATCCATCTCGGAGGCTTGTTCCTGGCGGAATGGCTCCGCGGCAAAAGGCGAAAGCATACCGCAAGAAAGTGCGGAAATCGCCCGGTCGTACAGTCGGCTCCCGAGCGAAGCCCGCTGTGTCAGGGCGGCAGTACCCGGGACTACCCGGCAACACCTGACTGGTAGTGATCGATCAGGATGCTGGCAACTTCAGGGCGCGAGAATTCGGGTGGCGGCGCGATGCCCTGACCCAGCATTTCACGAACCCGGGTTCCGGAAAGGAACACATAGTCTTCAGGCGCGTGGTCCGGAGCTTCCCGCATCATGACCACACGATTCAGCTTTTTCGACCAGGCGGTGTGATCGGCAGCAAAAATCTCTATATCCAGCGCGCCGTCGGGAACCTCGGTATCGAAAATTGTCTGCGCGTCGAAGGGGCCGTAGAAATCACCGACACCGGCATGGTCGCGACCCACGATCAGATGTGTCGCACCCATATTCTGTCTGAAGATAGCGTGTAGCACTGCCTCACGCGGGCCCGCATAAAGCATGTCAAAACCGTACCCACTCACGATTACGGTATTCTCCGGAAAATAGACCTCCACCATCTTGCGAATGCAGGCATCACGCACGACGGCCGGGATGTCACCCTCTTTCAGCTTCCCGAGTAACATATGAATGACGATGCCATCCGCGCCGGTTCGTTGCATTGCCAGGCGGCACAGCTCTTCATGTGCCAGGTGCATTGGGTTGCGGGTCTGAAATGCGACCACCTTATTCCAGCCTCGCGCGGCTATTTCCTGCCGAATTTCAACCGCGGTGCGGAATGTATCCGGAAACTCAGCCGCAAAATAACTTAAGCTCAGGACCTGTATATTGCCTGATATGCAGAAATTTCCGAGATTCTGGAAAACCGCAACGCCGGGATGTTCATCGTCGAGCGTACCGAAAATCTGCTGCGTCATGCTATCGATCTGCTGACGGCTGACGCGCTCGATATCCCTGACCTCCATGATCGCCAGCACTGGCTCGCCGTCGATATTCGGGTCTCTGAGGGCAATACGTTTAGCACCCTCAATCGCACTCACATCTTTTGCCAGGTTCAGCACCGGCACGGGCCAGAACAGGCCATCCGTTGTGACCATGTCTGCCGAAACGCTCAGCGCATCGGCCAGATTCATGAATCCGCAGAGCGGCGTGAAGTAGCCTCCGCCCAGCATAACGGCATTGGCCACAGCCGCCGAATTCAGAGTGAGCGACGGCAGCGACGCTGCTTCGGCAAGCAGTGTCTCACGCTCAGCGGAGTCCGCGACTAACAGCGGCCTGGGGGAGTTGGCCCCATGTGGATTAATCATTAGCTGACTCCTAGCGCGCGATCGCGGCCGACTGCCCGATGCCGTCGGTGGAACGTGTAAAGTATTTCCGTATGATGATGCCGTTCTGCTCCAGGTAGTCGACGACGATTGCCACCTCTTCCTCAACCGTCATCTGGTCGGTATGCAGGTGAATCTCCGCTCTGGTCGGTGCCTCGTACGGATCATCGATGCCGGTGAAATTCCTGATCTCCCCCGCCCGGGCTTTTTTGTACAAGCCCTTGGGATCGCGTCTTTCTGCCTCCTCCAACGAACAGTCGACAAACACTTCGACAAAACTCAGATCTGCCGCCTCATGCAATTTTCTGACCTCGTCACGATCGTCTTTGTAGGGGCTGATAAAGCTGGACAGGGCGATCGTGCCAGCGTCGCCAAACAATTTCGCAATTTCGCCGATCCGCCGAATGTTTTCTTTGCGGTCTGCCTCTGAAAATCCGAGGTTCCTGTTGATGCCGAGCCGGACGTTGTCACCATCCAGGCGATAAGAAAGTTTGCCACGCGTGAACAACGCTTTTTCAAGCGCCACGGCAATCGTGCTTTTACCACTACCGGACAATCCGGTAAACCAGATGGTCGCACCTTTCTGCCGCAGGATGGTGTAACGATCGTCTCGTGTTACATCTCCGTCTTGCCAGGTTACATTTGTTGCTTTTTGTTCCGTCATTTCTTGTTTCCTGTGTTTCCTTTAGCGTTTTATAAATCCATGCAGCAATAAGTCATTGCATTTCTGTATCACGTCAAACAAATCCAGCTCGGCGTCGCGTACGATCAGATCGCCCCACGCGTTGCACATGCCAATAACAGCCTGGGCCGCGAAATGACAGTCAGTTGATTCCTGCAATACGCCGTCGCGCACGGCATCTTCAAAGATTCCTTCAAGCCGCTGCCGATACTTGCTGCCAAGCTGTTTCAGTTTGTGGCGCTTTTCCTCCGGCAGGTACAGGCGCTCGTCATTGTGGACTTTCATCGCCTCATTCTTTTCCCGGTAGCTGCTCAGGTGGGAGGTCACAGTGGCCATCAGCTTCGCTGCAAACGGCTGATCACTGGCGGCGATCTGCTCCATGTGACTGGCGTAGTCCGCAATGCCATACAGGCAAACCTCGCCGAGAGCCTCATCCTTCGATTTGAAGTAGTAATACAGGCTGCCCTGCTGGATCCCCAGGCGTTCGGCAATGTCTTTGGTACTCGAACCGTGAAAGCCTTTCTCCGCAAATACTGCGGCGGCCGCGCGGATCGCCGCAAAACGATGCTGCTGATACCTGTCGCCTGCTTGTGCTGCCACTGCTTGCGGATCCTGTGAAGAATTGTCAGTATTCTATAGATCTATAGAAACTCTGTCAACAAAAAAATATTTTATTTTTAAAACAATATTTTACAAGTTTACATATTCAATTATTTTATAGGTTTATTGAGAGACCGAACGGCCTGAGGGTCGCGATCAGGTGCTTCGGAGCCTCAGGGCGCTGCGCTGCGACGGCGCAGCCAGCCGCAACCGGCAAGGATCGCGCTGGCTGCCAGCACCACAGGCCAGTTGCCCCAGCGCGCATAGGGTGTCAGGCCAGCCATGGGC
>Ga0255058_10000798_pt1 | contig 17919 bp, 14 predicted proteins | sample Cases_109_9_MG_FD_188637 | JGI IMG/M metagenome (GOLD analysis project Ga0255058, IMG submission 188637) | Seawater microbial communities from Amundsen Gulf, Northwest Territories, Canada - Cases_109_9 | ecosystem: Environmental > Aquatic > Marine > Gulf | place: Canada: Northwest Territories... | reverse complement strand
AAGACGCCCCCCCCATCGCTCCACCGCCGAACGAGCTGTTCCGCGAGTTCGACGAGGGCTCGGGTGATCGCGAGGTCTCGACGACGATGGTCTTCGTGCGATTGCTGACCAAGCTGCTCAAGGACGAGCAGCTCGGAAAACTGATCGTGCCCATCGTCCCCGACGAGGCACGAACCTTCGGTATGGAATCGCTCTTCCGCCAGGTCGGCATCTACTCTCACGTCGGCCAGTGCTACGAGCCGGTCGACCGAGAAACGTTGCTCTACTACAAGGAAGCGAAGGACGGTCAGATCCTCGAAGAAGGGATCACCGAGGCCGGCGCGATCTGCTCGTTCATCGCCGCCGGCACGGCCTACGCCAACTACGGGATCAACACGATCCCGATGTTTATTTTTTATTCGATGTTCGGCTTCCAACGGATCGGCGACCTGATCTGGGCCGCAGGGGACATGGGCTGTCGCGGCTTCCTGATCGGCGGGACCGCCGGTCGCACGACCCTGGCCGGCGAGGGCCTGCAACACCAGGATGGGCACAGCCACCTGCTGGCCTACACCCATCCCCACGTGATCGCCTACGATCCCGCCTTCGCCTACGAGCTTGCGGTGATCTTGCAAGACGGCATCCGGCGCATGTACGTCGATCAGGAGGCGGTCTGCTACTACTTGACCGTCGTTAACGAGCCCTACAGGATGCCGCCGATGTCCGACGGCAATCGCGAGGGCATCCTGCGCGGACTCTACCGCTTCAGCACCACCGGCCGCGACAAGGAATCGTTGCCGGTCAAGCTGCTGGGCAGCGGCTCGATCATGAACGAGGTGTTGAAGGCGCAGCAGATCCTGAAGTCCGACTACGAGGTCGACTCGGAGACCTGGGCCGCGACCAGCTACCAGCAACTCTTCCGGGACGCCGTCGATGTCGAGCGCAAGAACCGACTCAAGCCGGAGAAGAAGCCCCGGGTCCCGTACGTCACTCGCTGTCTCGGCCGCGATCCCAACGCAACGATCGTCGCGGTGTCGGACTACACCAAGGCGCTGCCGCTCTCGATCCGCGAGTGGACGCCGGGCCGGATGGTGGCCCTGGGTACCGACGGCTTCGGCCGCAGCGAGAGTCGCGGATCCCTGCGAGATCACTTCGAGGTCGACTCGCGGCACATCGTGCTGGCCACCTTGAGCGCCCTCGCCGAGCGAGGCTACTTCGATCGCGACACGTTGGCGGGGATCGCGAAGAAGCTCGGCATCCAGGGTGACAAGTTGGACCCGATGGAGGTCTGACGGTTCCGCCCGAAGGCGGACCATCGGAGGGGCACCGTTGCGAGAACTCACGCTGCCGGAGCTGGGCGAAGGGATCGAGGTCGTCGACGTGACCTCGGTGCTCGTCTCGGTCGGCGACACGATCCGGCGGGATCAACCGGTGATCGAGGTCGAGACCGAGAAGGCGGGACTGGAAGTGCCGTCGACCTTCGATGGAACCGTGACCGAGCTGTTGGTCAAGGTCGGCGACAAGCTGGAGGTCGGGCGGCCGATCCTGCGAGCCGAGGATACGGGTGCCTCGGCCGGAGCAACGGACGAGCCCCGTCCGGAACCCGCGAGCCTTCCGGCGAGCCCGAAAGCGCCCACGCCCGACGAACCGGCTCCGTCTCCCGTCGGGGTGGCGTCCTTGCCCATCGCCTTTCCCGCGGTTCCCGACAAGCCGCGCATCGGCCCGACGGCCCCCGCCTCGCCCTCCGCCCGCGCGCTGGCGCGACAGCTGGGCGTCGATATCCTGCAGGTCAAGGGAACCCGCCTCGGTGGCCGCATCTCCCGGGAAGACGTCAAGGCCCACACCAAGGCGATCATCACCGCCTCGCCCACCGGCGCGCCTGCGGCGGAACCTTCGCGGGTGCCGCACCCCGCGCTCCCGAACTTCACCGCGTGGGGGCCGGTGCGGCGTGAATCGCTGAGCGGGCTGCGCAAGGCCGCGGCGCGCAACCTGTCCAACGCCTGGACCACGATCCCCCACGTCACCCAGTTCGACCACTCCGATATCACCGACCTCGAGGCGATGCGCAAACGCCAGAACAAGCGAATCGAGAAGGAAAACAAACTGACGATGACCGGCATCGTGATCAAGATCGTCGCCTCGGCGCTCAAACAGTTCCCCAAGTTCAACGCCAGCCTGGACCTCGAGCAAGAGGCTGTGGTCTACAAGGAGTACTTCCACATCGGTTTCGCCGCCGACACGCGGCGGGGCCTGGTCGTTCCCGTCGTGCGCGACGTCGACCGCAAGGGGCTGCTCAGTGTCTGTAGCGAGCTGAACAAGCTGGCGGCGCGAGCTCGCAGTCGCAAGGTAACTCCCGACGAGATGCGCGGCGCGTCGTTCACCGTCACCAACCTCGGTGGGCTGGGCACGACCTACTTCTCGCCGATCGTCAACTGGCCGGAGGTCGCGATCCTGGGTCTCGGCCGTGCCAAGCTGGAGCCGGTCTACGAGGAAGGTACGTTTCAGCCCCGGCTCGTGCTGCCGCTCTCTCTATCCTACGATCACCGCTGGATCGACGGCGCCGACGCCGCGCGCTTTCTGCGCTGGCTGGCCGAGACGCTCGAACAGCCGCTCATGCTGGCCATGGACGACATCGAGCGATGAGCGCGAAGAATCAGCAGGCCCAGCTGGTGGTAATCGGCGCCGGCCCCGGTGGCTACGCCGCAGCGTTCCTGGCGGCCGACCTGGGCATGGACGTGGCGCTGATCGACCCCGAGCCGAACCCGGGCGGTGTCTGCCTGTTTCGAGGCTGTATCCCGTCCAAGGCGCTGCTGCACGTGGCCAAGCTGCTCTCGGAGACCCGCCAGGCGGCCGAGTGGGGCATCGATTTCGCCGAGCCCCGGATCGACCTGGACCGGTTGCGTGCCTGGAAGAACGAGGTCGTCGAGGGACTGACCCGCGGCACGGGACAGCTCGCCAAGCAGCGCAAGGTGCGCTACCTGCAGGCCCGGGCGAGTCTGGTCGGGCCGAACGATCTGAGCTTCGAGGCGGTGGACGGTCGCTCGGGCACGATGAGCTTCGGCCACGCCATCGTGGCCACCGGCTCGAGCCCGACGCGTCTGCCCGGGTTTCCCGAGTCGCCGCGGATCCTGGACTCCACCGGCGGGCTCGAGTTGGAAACGGTGCCCAAGCGGTTGCTCGTCGTGGGCGGCGGTTATATCGGACTCGAGCTGGGCTCCGTCTACGCGGCACTGGGCAGCCGGGTGACCGTCGTCGAGATGACGTCGGGCTTGTTGCCTGGCGTGGATCGCGATCTGGTGCGTCCGCTGGCGAGTAAGCTCGAGAACGACCTCAACGAGGTGCTCCTGGGGACCAAGGTGGTCCACGTCGATCCCAGGGCCAACTGCGTGCGAGTGACCCTGGAGGGCGAAGCGGTCGAGGAGCCGCAGCGGATCTTCGACCGTGTGCTGGTGGCCGTCGGGCGCCGGCCCAACTCCGCCGACCTGGGCCTGGAGAACACAGCCGTCTTGATCGACGACCACGGCTTCATCAAGGTCGATGGCCAGCTGCGAACGGCCGAGCCCTCGATCTTCTCGATCGGCGACGTGGTGGGTCAGCCGATGCTGGCCCACAAGGCCTCCCACGAGGGGCGCACCGCCGTGGAGGCGATCGCCGGACACAAGGTCGTCTTCGAGCCCGCGGCGATTCCCGCGGTGGTCTTCACCGATCCGGAGATCGCCTGGTGTGGGCTGACCGAGGACGAGGCGAAGCAGCAGGGTCGCAAGGTCACCGTGGCCCGCTTCCCCTGGGCGGCGTCGGGCCGGGCCAGGACCCTGGGCCGCGCCGACGGATTGACCAAGCTGCTGATCGATCCCGAGACCGAGCGTATCCTGGGGGTCGGCATCACCGGGCCCGGTGCCGGCGAGCTGATCGCCGAGGGCGTGCTGGCAGTGGAGATGGCGGCCCTGGCCACCGACCTCAAGCTGAGCATCCACCCGCACCCGACGCTCTCCGAGACGATGATGGAGGCGGCCGAGGTCTTCTTCGGGCAGGCGACTCACATCCACCGGCCAAAGCGCTGAACGAAGGCCTTCAGGGGTGAAGTCGGTGGTGATCGATCTCGGCCAGGGTGGTCTCGGGCCGTAGTTTTCGAATCCTCGACAACAGCTCTTCGTTGGAAAGCCTCGCCATAACCTCGAGGCTGGGCCGGGCGAGCGCCGGGTCCGGCGCGGGCGCAAAATCCTCCCGCAGGGTCATCACGAAGAAGGCGACGTCCCAGATCTCCCGCGGCGCGACCGCCTCGCCGAAGGAGGGCATCGCCGTGTCTTCGATGCCGAAGAAGGTCGCCCCGTAGACCTGGTGTGGCGAAATGCCGTTGATCCGAAGCTCGCGGAAGGAGGTCGGCGGCGGGTCCATCTCGGGATCGGCGAAGCCATCGGCGCCGCCGGTCGGGCCGTGACACGGCGCGCAGTTGGCGGCGAACACGCGGCGTCCGTTCTCCAGGTCCGGGGCGGTCTCGGGGGCGGAGACCACGTCCAGCTCATCGAGCAGCCGGTGCACGAGGCCGCGGGCCGTCCGCTTCACCTGTTCGCTCGGCGCCTGGGACAGGATCCGGTCCAGCAGGGCCGCAAGCTCGGCGTCGATCGCCGGCGAGGCGCCATGCGACAGCAGGTCCCGGGAGTGTTCGACGAGGACGCCGGCGAGCTTGACCATCTCCTCGTACTCGAGGATGCTGGCGATCCGGCCGTCGCGCACGGCATAGCCGTAGTCCGCACCGATGTACTGCAGCAGGTAGACCAGCTTCTCCGGAGGCATGGGCCGGGGGCGCTCGTCGCCGGAAGCCGCGGCGGCTGCCGCCAGCACCAGGAGCGCAGCCATCGCCGCCGGGAACCTGCTCCACCGCTCCATCGCGACCTCCGATCGAAGCGCCTCACCGCCATGCTACGGGCTCGTCAGGATACACAGGATTTCCGATGCGCGACATCCGGCGACCTGGCCGGTCGGCCTCCCCGGCCCACCGGGCGGTGTAGAGTTCACCCTCACCCCGGCCGACCGCCGAGCGGTGCGGTCGGCCCGGAATCGAGAGGGATGGACGGTGGGCGAGTTCCTGGAATGCGTCGAGATCGAGCCGGGCGAGCCCGCGCGGGCCGCGGTCATCTGGCTGCACGGGCTGGGGGCCGACGGTCGCGACTTCGCGCCGATCGTTCCCGAGCTGGGCCTGGCCGGGCAGGGCGTGCGTTTCGTCTTTCCCCACGCCCCGCGCCGCCCGGTGACGATCAACATGGGCATGACCATGCGCGCCTGGTACGACATTGCCCAGCTGGACCTGCGTCGCGGCCACGACGAGGCGGGGATACGCGAATCGGCCCGGCAGGTCGGCGCGCTGATCGAGCGCGAGATCGGACGTGGCGTTGCGCCCGGCAAGATAGTGCTCGCGGGCTTCTCCCAGGGCGGGGCCATTGCGCTGCATGTGGGGGTGCGCTACCCGAAGCGCCTGGGAGGACTGCTGGCGCTGTCGACCTACCTCGTCTGCGACGAGACCCTCGAGGCCGAGCGCGGCGACGCCAACCGCGAACTGCCGATCCTGCAAGCCCACGGAGCGATGGATCCGATGGTTCATCCCGATCGAGGGGAGAGCGCCCGGGATCGATTGCGCGGGCTGGGCTACGACGTGGAGTGGAAGAGCTACCCGATAGGGCACGAGGTCTGTCCCGACGAGATCCGCGACGTGGCGGCGTGGCTGCGCGATCGCCTGGCCGTTCCCACGAGAGACGCCCCCTGAACCCGTCCGCCGCGCCACACGGGCCGAAGCCGGCCGGCAGGCTTCGATCACTCCTGCAGGTGTGTGTAGATCGTGAACGCGTATCCGTCGTCGAGCCGGTGGAACGAGCGCAGGGGAGTCAGCCCCGGATTGTCTCGCAGTAGCTGGGGCGGGTTGGCGAGGCTGTCCCGGGCCACGAAGAAGATGCGCCGGCCCACGAGATCCGCCGCGGTCAGCGTTCCACGGACGGCGGTCGGTTCGTACTTGGAGCGATAAATCTTGAGCGCTCCCGGATCGGGCGGCAGTAGCGGCCGTTCATACATCCACCATGCCTCGTAGAACGAGACCTGCGGCTCGTCCCGAAGATAGAGGAAGAGCGCGTCCCCCGGGACGCCCCATGTGTAGGAGGTGAAGACCGCGACGGATCCGGAGGCCGCCTGTTCTCGTAGAAGCTCGACGGCCTCGGCGATCCCGTCGCCCGAGTACTCGCTGGCGGTGTACTGCCAGGCGTCCCGCGACGTCCAGGGAGCCCTTCGTGGATCCGACAGCAGCCGCCCGTCGAACGAGAGCGCCGGCAGCAGCAGCAGGATCGTCACGCCGACCCGGATCGGCCGTGCACCGACACCACCGCGGCTCTCCCGACGTTGGAACCGGTCGACGGCCGCCTCCAACGTCCGCGCGGCGAGCAGGGCCGAGGGGGCGGCGACGAACAGGTAGTAGCGTGAATAGATGTTCGTGAGCAGCAGCACGATCGCCAGACAGGGCAGGCCGATCCACAGCCAGAGGATCGTCCGACGTCGCAGTTCCTCCCGCCTCGCTCCGAGCCAGGAGAAGGCCAGCAGCGCTGCCACCGGCCAGCCCAGGTAGCGCGCAACGGCCCCAGCCATCGCCCCCAGGTTCTCCAGGATCGTGGAACCCGCGAAGATGCGGCCCGGATCGCCGAGAAACGAGACGTTGTGGAACAGCTTGCTCGACCCCGCCGAGCTGACCGCCGGGTCGTGAAGCAAGTAGGGCAGGCAGATCACCAGGGCCACCGCGTAGGCCACCGCCAGCCGCAGCCAGGCATCCCGGCCCCGTCGTCCGGGGAGCAGGAGCAGCGCCGCTCCTGGAAGGAAGGCCAGGGCGACGAACGATGTCTTGGTCAGGAAGCCCGCACCCATCACCAGTCCCAGGCCCACCGCCCGCCACCAACGGCGCCGGTCCGATCGGTCGAGCCGCAACGCCAGCAGCAGCGTCCAGATGATGCAGGCATTGAGCAGCGAGTCCACCAGGGCGAAGCGGTCGTGGATCAGCGAGAAGGGGAGTACGACGTAGATCGCAGCCGCCCACAGTCCGACGGTGTTCGAGAACAGCCGTGTGCCGAGGCGCAGCACACCGACGAGGGCCAGCACGCCGGCCAGCACCGAGAGGATGCGTCCCGACAGCAACGGATCGTCCACCAGACCCAAGCTCAGGGCGTTGAGCCACATGAACAGGGGCGTCTTGCCGTCGAGGGAAGGCAGGAAGAGGTTGGCCGGGGTGTCGCGGATGATCGAGGCCCAGCGAATGTAGATCGCCTCGTCGTTGACGATCGGAAGCGCGAGCAGGCGCCATCCGCGAGTCACCCCGTACAACAGGAGCAGACCCGCCACCGCCTTGGTCATGCCGCCGTCGGGCGGGCCTGACCCGGTGGGTTTCTCGTCGGGTTCGTGGGTCAACGCGCCCTGCGTTTGTGCTGCTCGACGATATACGTCGACAGCTCAGCCAGCCGCAGGCGGGCGCGCCCCTTCTTGTCCGCGTCGACGAGGGCGACCGAGTTGCAGGCGTGGGAGCGGAACTCGTGGACGGAGTCGAGCCGCTTCGGTTCGCCCAGCGTCTTCTCGAGATCGACGAGGAACTCTTCGAGCGGGCGATCCAGGTAGGTCACCGAGAGCTTGACCAGTCGATCCTGCCGGATCGTGATGCTGCCCTTCCAGCCCTCGGATTTGCGTCCCACCGTTCGCCGGGCGTGTATCGTCTTTCCCGAACCTGCGACCATGGACGGCGGTCTGGCAGGCCCGCGTTGCCGGGAGATCTCTTGCGCCTCGTCGTCGCTCATGCCCACCCGGTAGCCGAAGAACGTCCAGGCGTCGCAGTCGTCCGCGATCACGACCTGGGCAGACGTCAGCCACAACGCGGCCAGCATCGATACCCGTAACAGATTCACCTACCGGCCTCCCTGTCGGAACACCGCGGCCGTCACGGCCGCCAGGTCGGCGCTTCCCACGGATAGTAACCGAACACGGGTCGATGGGGCCTATGAACTGCTGTAACGGATGGGACTACGGGTTGGACCGGTCCAGCGTCCGGCGGAGGTGGGCGGCGATGGCGGTGGCGGTGACGGCGTGGCCGTCTTGGTTGGGGTGCAGGTCGCAGCAGGGCGTGCAGAGATCCGCCGCGTGGGATGCCTCGGCATAGCTCGGTAGGAGGTCGAAGGCGTCGAAGCCATGGGCACGTGCCGCCGCGGCGATGGCGTCGTGTTGGTGGCGGGAGGGATAGCGCTCGAACTCCCGGAACATCGGGAAGATCACCACCAGGGTCTCGAAGCCCGACTCGCTCGAGAGCCGCCGCAGCTCGCGGAATCCCTGTAGCGCCCGGGGCATCCCCCGTGGTGAGCCGTCCGTCGTCTCCTCGATGCCGGAGTCGGCGGGCCGGGAGGACAGCCGATACCAGACCAGGCGGACCAGGTGGCTACGGAAGATCGCGTTGCGATAGAGCAGCTCGGCGGTCTCGCGGTACGCGTTCCAGTCGGTGTCCTTGTTGAGCAGGAACAGCTCGCGCGAGGCCAGGGTCAGGTCATTCAGACAGAAGGCGACCAGAACCAGATCGGGGTCGTAGGCGAGGGCCTTCGCCTCCAGGAACGCCGCCTCCTGGATCGTGTCGTAACCCGAGACGCTGAAGTTTAGCACCTCGAAACGGTCGATTCCGGTCGGTCCGTCGGCATTCAGCTCGTTCTCGAGCAGTCTGGGGAAGGTGCGGTCGACGGGAATGGCGCGTGTTTCGTTGCAGTAGCCGAATCCGATCGAGTCGCCGATGACCACGATACGGTAGGTGCCCTGCGGCTTGGACCGCCCGAAATCTCGATCGCGGAAGCCATCGGCGTTGATGTCGCCGCTGCCCGGTTTGGGCACGTACGCCAGACGCGGGTCGGGGCTCGAGACGAACGCACCGTAGGGCTCGTCGATCTCGATCGCAGCCAGGCCCGGCGCCAGTCCGAGAGCCCGGACCGCGAGTTCGAGCAGCGCCAGGGCCATCATGGTGCCAGCGAGCAACAGCAGCAGCCTGGACGCCTTGCCTGCCCTCACCGACCCTCCACGAGGGCCCGACGACCCCGCGGCGACGCCGCTACTTGCGGGTGATCGACTCGATTGTCACGGTGGTAACCGGGACGTCGCCCATGCCGTTCTTCGTGGCCGTCTGCACGCTTTCGATCTCCTTGGCCACTTCCATACCGGAGATGACCTTGCCGAAGACGGCGTAGCCGTAACTGCGCGCACTCTTGTAGTCGAGCCGGGCGTTGTTGACGGTGTTGATGAAGAACTGGGAGGTCGCGCTGTCGACGACGTCGGTGCGGGCCATGGCGACGGTGCCGATCTCGTTGCCGACGCCGTTGGTCGCCTCGTTCTTGATGGGCGCTTTGGCCTTCTTACGCTCCATGCCCTGGTCGAAACCGCCGCCCTGGATCATGAAGCCCTTCATCACGCGGTGAAAAATCGTGCCGTTGTAGAAGCCGTCATCGACGTAACCGAGGAAGTTCTCCACCGAGATCGGCGCCTTGTCCTGGAACAGCTCGATTTCGATCGTGCCCATGCTGGTCTTCACGACCACCACCGGATTGTCGGACGTGGTCACGGCGTCGGCCATTTCGTCCCCTTCTGCTCGAGTCGCACCGGAAAGCCCCACCACCAACAGACTCGTGGCGAGGATTGCCACCATTCGCTTCATTGTACGAACCTCCGTGATTGCCGGTCCGGTAGTGGCCGGCAGTGAACCCCGCAGTGCCCAAGAACCGGCCGCACGCGATTCTCGATAGTAGCATGGCGCGGTTGCTTCACCCCTTCCGTTTGGGTATAAGCGATCCCGATCCGGGCCAGGAGGCCGATCCATTGCCGAAGCATCGATTGCTGCCGCTGGTCTTGCTCCCGTCATTCCTCGTCTGTGGCTGCGCGGACCCTGGGCGGCCGATCCCGAAACCGGCCCTGGAAGCCGCCGCCGGGATCAGCGCCGAGCGGATCGCGGACCACATGGGCTTCCTGGCCGGCGACGAGCTGGAGGGCCGCGGCACCGGCAGCAACGGTTACCTGCAGGCCGCCGAATACGTTGCCGGACGCTTCGAGGAGTTCGGGCTGCGTCCCGCCGGTGACGACGGGACGTTCTTTCAGTCCGTTCCGCTGTTGCGGGCCGACCTGATCGGGGACCGCTCGTTCGTCGAGCTGGTCCGCGACGGCAAGACGACCAAGCTCGAGCTGGACCGCCACTACGTGATGGACCCTGATCCTTCGCGAGAGCTGTCCGAGGTGACCGCGCCGCTGGCCTTCGTCGGTTTCGGCGTGTCGGCGCCGGGGCTGGGCCACGACGACTACACGGGCATCGACGTGCGGGGCAAGATCGCCGTGCTCTTCCGCGGCGCTCCGGCTTCGTTTCCCCCCGACGAGCGAGCGTTCTACTCCTGGTCGCGGTTCAAGCGATCGACCGCCGTCGAGCACGGGGCCGTGGGATTGATCGAGATGCTCACCGAAGACGAGCGCGCCCGAGACCCATGGGACGAGGCGGTGCGCGAATCACGCACCGGCATCATGCGCTGGCTGGACGCTGGCGGCAGCCCCTCGGATACCCTCGGGGGGCTGTTCTTCAGCGCGACGCTGAGCGACGAAGGGATGGAGCTGTTGTTCGACGGGTCGCCGGTCTCGCTGGCCGACGCGAAGGCCGCGGCCGCCGAGAGCCGCGCCCAGCGCTTCGAGCTGCCCGGCCGGCTGTCGGCGCGCAGCGCCACGGCTCACTCTCCCCTCGAGAGCCCCAACGTCGTTGCGCTGCTCCCCGGATCCGCCGCCGGGGACGAGCGAGAGTACGTCGTCATCACCGCGCACCTCGACCACCTGGGCGTTGGCGAGTCGGTCGACGGCGACGCGATCTACAACGGCGCCTACGACAACGCCTCCGGGGTCGCGATCCAGCTCGAGGTCGCCCGCGCTCTGGCCGGCCTGCGCGAGCCACCCCGGCGCTCGCTGCTGTTCCTGGCGGTCACCGCCGAGGAGAAGGGGCTGCTCGGCGCCGAGTACTTCGTCGAGCACCCCACCATCGATACCGATCGCATGGCGGCCAACATCAACTTCGACATGGTGCTGATGCCGGGTGCACTTTCCGTCGTCGTCGCCTTCGGCGCCGATCACTCGAGCCTGCATGACCCGGTGGACCGCGCCGCACGGACGTACGGCTTGCGACTGGCCGAGGACCCGATCCCGGAGGAGGTGATCTTCGTTCGCAGCGATCAATTCCCGTTCGTACGCAAGGGCATCCCGGCGGTGTTCATGGTCAGCTGGTTCGAGGCCGACGATCCGCAGAGTCTGGCGCGGTTCAAGGACTGGATGCGCGAGTTCTACCATTCGCCCGCGGACGACATGAACCAGGTCATCGACTTCGACGCCGGGGCAACGTTCGCCCGGGTCAACCTGCTGGCGTCCTACCTGGTGGCCGATACGCCCGAACCACCGGCCTGGAACCCCGGCGACTTCTTCGGCGAACGCTTCGGTCGCGTCGAGAGCCAGGCAAGCCGCGCGGCACCGGCACGCTGATCCTCGCCCACCGAGGTCCGGCGCCCTTCGCTCAGGATCGCGATCTAGATTCCCGCCTGACGCTTGCGGTAGGCGTCGAGCAGCGCGCGCGAGCGATCCCGGTGGCGTTGCGCCTCCTGCGGCCGGCCGAGCCGCTCATGGGCGTTGGCCGCCGCTTGGTGCTTTTGCGCGAAATAGGCCAGCAGGCGCGGCGAGGTACCTGGGTATCCTGCGGTGGGGTCATTGCCGGAGCCGAGGCCAGCAGGCGCGGTGGCCAGGAAACGCTCCAGTTCCTCGACCGCCTCGTCGAACCTCCCCGCCTCGGTCGCCGCCGCCATCCGCGGCTCGTAGTAGAAAATGTAGGGCGCCGCGTAGTCCGCGAATCGCACCCGCGGCCCGAGCGAGGGCCTCGGCCAGAGGACGAACGCCGCCACCGTCGTGACCAGCAGCGTCAACGCCGCGACATCTCGCCAGCGCTTCCCGGCCAGCCATTCCAGCAGCAGGGCGACCGTCAGCCCGGCAAAGGGAACGAGGGTGATGGACAGCGTCATGCGGAAGCGTGAGAAGACGTAGAAGCCCAGCAACAGCGCCAGGTTGCAGAGCAACATCAGCAACAACGGTATGCAGTAGCGGTGGCGACGTAGCGCGGGGTAGATTCCGATGACGCCAAGCGCCGCCAGTAGGCCGAATCCGAAGGGAAGGTGGCCCAGCAGCCACGACTGGCGGCCGGCGTAGTAGAAGTTCGCGTTGTGGGGCACCTCGCGCGCGGCGAACAGGATCTGGAACTTGGAGGCGACGGCGGCGACGACGCTCCCGGCACCTGTGTGTGTGCGCAGCGTGGCCCACGCCACGCCGAGCAGGCGGCCGTCGCCCTCGGCCATCACACGGGCGCAGGTCTGCGGCGCGGTCGCCACCACCCCCAGGGGAGCGTTCCCCATCACGTTCGCTTCGCACAGGCTGATCGGACCCACGCTGGACAATGCCAGCGTCGGCGCGCCGACGGCCAGGTTTCGCGCTGCCGCCGGCACCAGGCAAAGCACAACGCCGGCGACCACGGGAGCCACCGCCCGCATGGCCTCGAGTGGTCGTCGTCGCAACGGCCAGGCGATCCAGGCCAGCAGCACCAGGCCGAACAGCGCGAACGTGGACTTGACCAGGACGGACACGCCCAGCCCGACACCGAGGGACAGCGCCGCCGCACCGTCGCGCCGCTTCCAGGCTCGCTCCGCCAGCCAGACCAGCAGCACGCCGAGGAAGACCCGCAACGTCACCCGCAACAACACCATCTCGTAGAACAGCACCGGGCCGTACAGAGCCACCAGGAGTCCGGCAGCGCCTGCGGCCACCGCTCCGAACCAGCGCCACGTCATCGAGAAGAGCAGCGCCGTCGTCAGTAATCCCAGCGTCATCTGCCAGGCGAACACCCAGCGTGCGTCCGGACCTAGCAGGGCGTAGGTCGCGCCGACCAGGTAGGGGTAGAATGGCTCCTGGTGGAAGGTCGGGCCGCCGTACCAGTCGTCCCACAACGCTCGCGCCAGCGCGGCGGGATCGTCGGTCCCGCGCTCGCGCGCCAGAGCGCCGCGGGCCTCGGGATGTCGGGAGAAATGGGCGTCCGCCACCGCGCGATGCCAGAGGTGCTGGGGATGGCCCACTTCGGCGCTGAGCAGGTCACCGGTCGCGATCGCCCGGCCCCAGGCGTCGAAGAAGTGCATGTCGGACTGCTCCCAGTCCTGCAGATGCAGCAAGGGCCCCTCGTTCAACTGGACGAAGACGACCAGGCGGGCCAGCACGGCGAGCAGCAGCACCACGCCGAGCAGCACATGCTTGTGACGCTGCAACCGTGACTCGAGCCAGCCGGTTCCGGTGGCGCCGCCTTCGGAAGGATCGACCATGGAACGCGGATTCTACCGCGGCTCGTTCGTGTCGGCGTAGCCGTCGTTGCGCCTCGGTCTGTACAGCTTCGGCATCCTGGTCCCCGAGTTGGCCATCATCCGCTGAATGGGAGGTCAGACAAGGATACTCGCCTACTTTCAGAACCTGGTCCTGCTGGCGGCCTTTCTCGGGATGGGGCTCGGTGTTGCGCTGGGCCGGCGCCGACCGCGTCGTCGGTGCCGGACGGGCAGCGACGTCATGGCCGCCCTGCGTCGCGGTTGGTCGAGGGTCTACAGCGTCGAGATGGACGCAACCGCTCGCACCGGGACAGTCGACGTAGAATCGGGAGCGGACCAGAAACGTGCCAGGGATAGAAACGTATGGGGCGTCCGGGGAATCCGGCATATAACTAAGGGATGGCTACCCAACCGGCACAGATCGCATCGGTGTTGCGGCGCCTTCGACTGGAAGGTGTCGGCCGCGGGCAGATCGACGCGTTGAAGGCGATCGGTCGCGAGTTCCACCGGCGCGGCTGGGCGGTGGGCAGCAGCAGCAACTTCAGCCTGCGGCTTTCGGATGAGCCGTTGCGTGTGCTGATCACGGCCAGCGGTAAGGACAAGGGGCGGCTAGGCGACGAGGATTTCGCGGTCGTCGACGGCGACGGTGCGCCCGTCGATCCGATGCTGCCGGCGCCGTCGGCGGAAACCCTGCTGCACACCGTGATCTGCAACGCCACCGACGCCGGCGCGGTGCTGCACATCCACTCGGTCGGGGCGACGGTGCTGTCCGATCGCCACGGCGACGCCGGCGGGTTGTGGATCGAGGGTTACGAGATGCTCAAGGGGCTCCGTGACGTGACGAGCCACGAGCACCGCGAATGGGTGGAGATCTTCGAGAACACCCAGGACATGGACGACCTGTCCCGACGGGTCGCCGCCCGGCTTGCGGACGGCGACAACCCGCTGCAACATGGCTTCCTGCTGCGACGCCACGGCATGTACAGCTGGGGCCGCGACGTCGAGGAGGCGCAACGGCACGTCGAGGTCTTCGAGTTTCTGTTCGAGGTCCTGGCGCGCGGCGCCTGAGGCCCTCCGGAAGGGGAGAGCGATGGCACACATCAGGGTTCCGGACGAGAATCGCGAGATCCAGGATCCGCAGGCGATCGCTCGGTTCCTGGCGCCGTTCGGCATCTGGTACGAGAAGTGGGAGGTCGAGGGCCGTATCGACGGCGACGCCGGCAGCGAGGAGATCCTTGCGGCCTACGACGACGAGATCCAGGCGCTCAACAGGAAGCACGGCTTCGTCACCGCGGACGTGATCGACGTCAGCGCCGACACGCCGGGCCTCGACGAGATGCTGAACAAGTTCAACAAGGAACACACCCACACCGAGGACGAGGTGCGCTTCATCGTCAAGGGACGCGGCATCTTCCACATCCGCCCGGAGAACGGGCCGATCTTCGCCCTGCAGACCGACGCCGGCGACCTGATCAACGTTCCCGCCGGCACGCGGCACTGGTTCGATCTCTGCGAGGAGCAGGAGATCCGCGCGATCCGCCTGTTTCTCGACAAGTCCGGCTGGACACCCCACTACGTCGAGGACGGCGCCCACGACCGCTACACCCCCGTCTGCTGGGGGCCGAGCTACCTGCCGGCGGATGCCACCAGGATCGACCCTGTGATCTGAACCCCGCGTCGGCGGTGGAGCCACGAGGCCCGGACGCCCGCAAGCGAGTGACCGATGGAGTTCAAGGGTTCGGGTCTCCTGCTGGACATCGAGGGCGCCACGTCGTCGATCCGTTTCGTCCACGACGTGATGTTTCCCTACGTGCGCGAACATCTGGTGTTCTTTCTCGACACCGGGTGGGGCGACCCCGAGGTGGTCCTCGCCCGCGAGCAGATCGCCGCCGACGCGGGGACGTCCGGCAGTGCCGATCGGCGATGGGTCGTCGACGAGGTGACCCGCTTGATGGACGGCGACGTCAAGGCCACCGGGCTGAAGCAGCTGCAAGGGCTGATCTGGCGGGACGGCTTCGAGTCCGGTCGCCTCGTCGCCCACGTTTACGACGACGTCGTGCCGGCCCTCCGCCGATGGCGGCGACAGGGGGTCGACGTTCGCATCTACTCCTCGGGCTCGGTCACCGCACAGAAGCTGTTCTTCGGTCATACGGTCCACGGCGACCTGCTGCCCCTGCTCGGCGGTCACTACGACACCTGGACGGGACCGAAGAAAGAGGCCGACAGCTACCGTGCCATCGCCCACGCCTTCGAGCGACCTGCCGACGAGATCCTGTTCGTCAGCGATAGCCTCGACGAGCTCGAGGCCGCTCGCGAGGCCGGTTGCGCCACCGTGCTGTCGATCCGCCCGGAGAACCCTCCCGTCGACGGCGAGCCCGGCCATCCGTCGATCCGCTCTTTCGACGAGATTCTGATCGAGCGCTGACCCCTCCCACGGCGGTCGGCTCCTGCCGGACGTCGGTGGTACACTTCTTGCTAAATTCGTCTCCGTACTTGCCACATCGGCTTGCTGGAGTCCGGCCATGACCGTCCGTCTCGTGGGTTTGATGAGTGTGGTGTTGCTGCTGTCGTTGGCCGCTTTCGGCCTGTTGATGGGGTACTACCAGGACCAGGTGATGCAGGAGGTCGCCCGGACCGCCTCGGCGGTGGGGCGGGCGACCCTGTCCACCTTCGAATCTCCCGGCAGCGACGACTTCTTCCAGGCCGCCCGCGAGAACACCGGAGACCTGAGAGAGGACGAGGCCGTCACCGGCGTCTGGAAGGGAATCCGCCACGAAGGAACGGACGATTCCAGCGTTCGGCACGTGCTCCGCGAGACCGCGCACCGCGACGGCAACCGGTTCGTCATCGTGCGGACCTTCTCCGCCGACGGCGCGCCGCACCTGCCAGGCCCGGTGATCGACCGCATTCCGTGCAAGGCCACCGATGCAGACACCGTGGTCACCCAGGAGCGCGATGTCCGCCGCTACCGGTCGGAGATCGCCTGCCAGGGCACGGACGTTCACGGCGACTTCAAGATCGGGCAACGGCAGGTGGCCGAGTTCATCGGGACGGCGATCGAGGAGGGCGACGAGGCGGTCGAGACCGCCGCCTTCGGACAGATCTTCATCAGTCTCGAGGACGTGCGGGCCGAGGCGGACCCGGTGGACGGCAACCTGACCCTGCGGATCCCGCGCTTCACCACGGCCGACGCCGCGGGAGGCGAACGACGGTCCGAGGTCGTCGAGTTCAAGTTCGAAACCGACGCCGAGGGCGTGATCCCCGTCGCGCTGGCCAAGCACGACGAGCTGCACCTGCCGATTCCCATCGGGGACTACGAGGAGCTGTTCGCTCGCATGCGTAGCCGCTCGTTGTTCCTGTTTCTCGGGGTGTTCGCGGTGGGGATGGTTCTCTCCACCGGACTCGCCACTCGGTTCACCCGGCCGATCCGGCGGCTGGACGCCGGGATCCGCAGGATCTCCGAGGGCGACCTGGACGCCGAGGTCGATGCAGCCGGCAAGGACGAGATCGCCCGGCTCGGCCGCGCCTTCAACGAGATGACCAGCCGGCTCCGGGAAGGGCGCGACCGCAACCGTGAGATCGTGCGCCGTGAGAAGCTGTCGGCGTTGGGCGGCCTCGCCGCCGGCGTGGCCCACGACGTCCGCAACCCCCTGCACTCGATCAACCTGACCCTGCAGCACATGGCCGAGGCCTGCCGTCCCGAAGCCGCCGAGAGGTCGGCCGAGTTCGACGAGGCCCTGGACGTGATCCGAGGCGAGATCGCTCGCCTGGACCAGTTGATCGGCAACTTCCTGCGCTTCGCCCGCACCGACCGCCGGGAGCGCCAGCCGATGGACCTGGCGGCCCTGCTGCGCGAAACGGCGAGCCTGATCAAGAAGGAAGCCGAGTGGCGCAAGATCGACGTCGAGCTGGACATCAACGAGGCCGCTCCGTCGGTCTCGATCGTTGGCGAATCGGTGCGCTCGTCGGTGTTGAACCTTGTGCTGAACAGCTTCGAGGCGATGCCCGAGGGCGGAAAGCTGACCCTTCGGCTCGGCGTCGAAGGCGCGTCGATCGTCGTCGAGGTGGCCGATACGGGCAAGGGGATCCCCGAAGAAGACCGCGAAAAAGTCTTCGAATTCGCCTACACCACCCGGGAGGGCGGTAGCGGCCTGGGCCTGGCGATGGTCCATCACTGTGTCGTGGAGGAGCACGGCGGGAGGATCCTGCTGGACAGCGAGCCCGGTCGCGGCACCCGGGTGCGGCTGCTGTTGCCGATCCGCGTCGAGGCACGCGAGGGGATGCATTGAGCAGCGCACGAGACCGTCCGCGCGGACGGCTGCTGGTGGTCGACGACGAGGAGCCTCAGCGGCTGATGCTCTCGAAAATCCTCGGCCGCGCCGGCTTCGAGGTGGTCACCGCGGCCGACGGGCGCCAGGCGCTGGCCAGCCTCGAGGACGGAACGTTCGACCTGATGCTGACCGACCAGCGCATGCCGTCGATGGACGGCCTCGAGTTGCTGGAGCAGTCGCGCCGGGCCAAC
>Ga0255058_10000796_pt1 | contig 17936 bp, 18 predicted proteins | sample Cases_109_9_MG_FD_188637 | JGI IMG/M metagenome (GOLD analysis project Ga0255058, IMG submission 188637) | Seawater microbial communities from Amundsen Gulf, Northwest Territories, Canada - Cases_109_9 | ecosystem: Environmental > Aquatic > Marine > Gulf | place: Canada: Northwest Territories... | reverse complement strand
GTGGGGACACGCGTAGGATGGGAGAGCGGATCGCTGGTGTTCGAGCCTGAGAAGCCGGACGGGCCGCCAGGTACTGAAACAAGGTTCGCATCGGACGAGATTGCCAGGATGGAGATAAGCCGGGGCAGCAAGTCGAGGGCCCTGTTGGGCGCCGGTATCGGCTTTGGCGTCGGTGTCGGGTTGACCATAGTGACCCTGAGTAATGGGAGCGTCTGCAATTCCGAAGAGACGTGCAACGCTGGTGACTGGGCGAAGGGGATCGCAATCTTCGGTGGCGTCGGGGCCGGGCTTGGCGCTCTTGTCGGGTTGCTGTTCAGGACCGATCGCTGGGAGCCGGTCCCTTGGGAGCGGATTCGAGTGAGTTTCACGCCCGTGTATAATGGCCAGCCAGGGCTCGCGTTGTCGGTCCGTTTCTGAGACTGCCGGGCGAGATTCACCGTGCCGGCCAACCCTGCTCCATCACACCTGCGAATTCAGGGGTCCGATCATGCGCCGGGTGAATTCGCCACCGGTTCGAAACTCAGCGGATACGAATCACCGCTCTTACTCTGATTCGTTCCCAGGGACCAGAGACTGAGCGTGACGTCCGGCACATACCACTCGTCACTCGTGTAGAGAACATTCGGACAGCGCAGGCCTGTCTCTCTCGAAGGTTGGAGAAGTGGAGTCGAGATTGAAGCACGCATCCGTGGCCACGTCGCTCGTGGTGGCGTCGCTCGTAGTATTGGGCTCGGGCTGTTCAAGCGTCACCTACAGCGAGGACTTCGACCGCCAGGTTCAGGTACCAGCCTCAGGGACCTGGGCGTGGCAGCCACTGACGACTGCCCAAGAACGTTCGCTTGCCGAGATCAGCCCTTTCCTGCAACGGCGTATCGAGCGAGCCGTGGAGCGAGAGTTCAGCGGCCGTGGCTTCACGCCCGTATCAGACGGCACGTCCGACTACCTGATTTCGGCATACGCGCTTCTGCCTGATCGCGCCAGCAGACCTTGGAATGGTTCCACTCTGTCGGAATACGATGTTCGTGTGCGTGCCCCGATGACCGTGTCGGTAGGCTTCGGGGTCGGATTCGGCCACCCTTACCGATATGGCTCCCCGTATGGCTTTGGCGGCCGGAGCTACGGATTCTGGCCCGTGCTCGGCTACTGGAATCCGTACTCGTGGTACCTCGACGCGCGGTGGGGTTGGAGCCGTCCGTACTTCGGCTACCCGAGCTACGGATGGAGGCCGTTCTTCGGCTACGGCGTGTATTCACTCGGTGGATATGGGCGACCCGCCGTAATCGGGTCGGGCGACCGCGGTCCCGGTACGCTTGTGATCGACGTGATCGATACGGCAAACGGAGCGGTCGTGTGGCGGGGCCTAGCCAAGGGAGCGCTCCTGGACATGCCATCGGGCGACGAACTCGACGCCTATATCGACCAGGTCGTGCGCCGGACTCTACAGGGATTCCCGCCCGGACGCTGATTCCCGAGACCCAGCTGAAGTTCCGCGAAGGCGCTCTTGAGGACGAGCACGCGCCAGGTACCGAGTCCGCCGATGGTCCCCACCATCGGCCCGAGGCTGCGATCGAGGAAGTAGTAAATGCCGCCCGCCCGGGGCATTGCGGTGGAGAGCTCAGCGATGCTGAGCGCGGCGGGAACCGGCGCCTGAAGCGGCAGTCCCATTCGTTTGCGGAGCTCCAGTAGCCATTTCGATCACATATCGTTGCGCGGGGCAAAGTCGAGAACCCGGAATTCCAGGAACAAGCCGTTACGCACGGCAAGCATAGCCGAAAAATAGGAATACAGGGTCCGGATTCTCAACAGAACCCGGGTTTCTCCATACTCAGTGCAATCCGGGTCTTCGGCTCAGTTGGCCATTCGAGTATGGTGGTGGTCAGAGTGGAGGGGCTCATTCTGAGCCCTCCACTCTGGGCGGAGTTCTCTCGATCGCTGTGAATAACGGACCGCCCGCTCACGGAAAGGGGACCATACGTGTACGACAGGGCCAGATTCCACGACGTTTCTCGTATCTCTACGGCGGCTTGGCTGAGATCGGCACTGATTGTTATCAGCGTCGCGGCCTGCGGCGGTCCGGCGGCTGAGCAGGTTGATCACGGGCACGACGAGGCCGCGTTGGGTGCGGTACAGTTCGACGTCTCCTGCTCGGATGACGTGACTGCCGGCTTCGACCGCGCTGTAGCCTTCCTGCACCACATGCAGTACGAGGAGTCCCGTGGGGCGTTCGAGCGGATCGCGGAGGCTGATCCTAACTGCGCGATGGCCCACTGGGGCATTGCGATGACTCTCTTTCAGCCGTTGTGGCCGGAACGCCCGAGGCCGGACGCGCTCGAGCGGGGGTGGACCGAGGTTGGCAGGGCGGTGGAACTCGTCCCCGGGACCGATCGGGAGGCGGATCTGGTGGCCGCAGCCGGAGCCTTTTTCCGCGATCCTGACTCGGCTGATTGGTGGACGCGGATCCGTCGCTGGAGCGAGGCGATGGAGCAGGCGTACGAGTCCAGGCCGGACGACATCGAGACGGCGGCATTCTACGCGCTGTCGCAGCTCGCGGCGGGGCAGGTCGCAGAGGACCGCATGGCGTACCAGGGTCGCGCCGCCGAGATCCTCCTCGGCATCTACGAACGCGAGCCGACCCACCCAGGGGCACTCCACTACACGATCCACGCGAACGACGTCGACAGCCGGGCGACCGAGTCGCTCGAGGTGGTCCGGAGCTACGACGACATCGCGCCGGATGTGCCCCACGCGCTCCACATGCCTACGCACATCTTCGTGCGTCTCGGGGAATGGCCGAGCGTGATCGAGTGGAACAGGAAATCGGCGGACGCTGCGCTCCGGTTCCCGGCTGGCGACCGGATCTCACATCACTACCCTCACGCGCTCGACTACCTCGTCTACGCCTACCTGCAGCGGGGGGAGGACGAGCAAGCGCTCACGATCCTCACTGAGGTCTCGGAACAAGTGCAGCCGTTCCAGGGCAGCTTCGTCAGCGCCTTTCATCTGGCTGCCATGCCGGCCCGCTACGCCGTCGAGCGCCGCGCCTGGGACGAGGCGCGGGGGGTCACCCCTGGCACGCCAGCGTCTGTGGCGTGGGAACGATTCCGGTGGGCGGAGTCGCTGAGCTGGTTCGCACGGGGGCTGGGAGCCCTGCACACGGGCGGCGCAGACGAAGCGGACCGTGCCGAGAGGCGCATGATCGAGCTACGGGATGCAGCAATGGGTGCTGGAGAGGAGGCGTTCTCGACCTACATCGAGGTCGACCGCCTCGTGCTGGCAGCTTGGCGGGCCAGTGTCGATGGACATGACGAGCGAGCCCTGGAGCTGGTCCGGCAGGCCGCGCGTCTGGAAGCCACGACTCAGAAGCACCCGGTGACACCGGGTGCATTGTATCCGCCTCAAGAAGCCCTCGGCGACTTGCTGCTTGAGTTCGAACGGCCCCAGGAAGCTCTGGCGGCGTACGAGTCCTCACTGGCCATGTGGCCAGGTCGATTCAACAGCCTCGTGGGGGCGGCACGCGCGGCACGCGGCGCCGGTTTGGATGAGCAGGCGCGTGTGCACTTTCGGGCGCTCCTCGACGTCTCGTCAGAGGAGCACCCCGATCGGCCTGCGATCGCGGAGGCTCGGCACTTCCTCGGCCGGTAATTGTGCATGCTAGGGCGGGTTCACCCGAAACGGAAGGGTCGCTGAGACCCTGAAGCTGGCAGAGCTCGCGGAGCAGGTTCGCGCGCTGATTGCTGAGGCCCTCGGCGAAGCTGACCAGGCGAGGCCGAGGCGCACCACGACCTGGTGGATCTCGCCGTCGTCGTCCAGGCGCCTCAGGCTCCCAGCGTGCCGATCAGGTCCGAACGCGTGAGGATTCCGAGGTTACCGTCCGATCGCCGCACGAGCACCGCGGGGTTGTTGCCGCCGAGGCGTCCCGCCGTGTCCTGAAGAGAACTCGATCCTTCCACGATCGGAAACGGCAGCCCCATGAGGTCTCGCACCAGGTGAGCGCGCGCATCCGGATCCCCGATCAGGTCGCGCAGGATCTCCCGCTCGATCAGGCTCCCGACGACGTCGCCACCGTCCATGACCGGCACCTGCGAGATCGCGTGCTCGCGCATGACGTCGATCGCGTCGCCCAGAGTCGTGTCCGCGGTGACGGACACGACCCCCGGTCCGGACGATCCCGCGCGACGCTGGTTGACCAGGCCCTCGGCGCTCAGCGTATCCGCGTCCTCCAGAAACCCGTGCTCCTGCATCCACACATCGTTGTAGGTCTTTCCGAGGGAGCGGTAACCGCCGTCCGGCATGATCACGACCACCAGGTCGTTCTCCGACAGATCGTCGTGGTTTGCCGCCATCCACTGAAGGGCGCCTGACATGGCCATACCGCACGACCCACCGAGGAACATCCCCTCGTCCTCGGCCAGGCGCCGGGTCATGAGCATCGCGTCCTTGTCCGTCACACGCACGTAATCGTCCACGAGGTCGAAGTCCATGTTGCCGGCCAGGATGTCCTCGCCGACGCCCTCGGTGACGTACGGGAATATCTCGTCTTCGTCGAACTTCCTCGTGTGGAAGTACTTCCAGTACACGGAGCCGTACGGGTCGACGCCGATGATCTGCACATCGGGGTTCTTATCCTTCAGATACGTCGCGATGCCGGAGATCGTCCCGCCCGTGCCGGCGCCGATGATGACATGCGTGATCTTCCCGTCGGTCTGCTCCCATAGCTCAGGCCCGGTCGTCCGGACGTGGGCCGCCGTGTTCGCCGGGTTGTCGTACTGGTTGAGGTACACGGAGTTTGGGATTTCGTCGACGAGTCGGCGGGCGACCGAGTAGTAGGATCTCGGGTCTTCAGGTGCGACAGCCGTGGGACACACAATGACCTCCGCGCCCAGCGCCCGGAGGATCGCGATCTTCTCTGGACTCTGCTTGTCGGTGGTCGTGAACACGCACCGGTACCCGCGCGCGATCGCAGCCAGGGCGAGCCCGACACCGGTATTGCCACTCGTGCCTTCGATGATCGTACCGCCGGGCTTCAGGTCACCTGCCTCGACCGCCGCCTCTATCATCGATACGCCGATCCGGTCCTTCACCGAGCCGCCGGGATTGAAGTACTCGAGCTTGGCGAGCACGGTGCACGGGAGGCCGGCCGCGAGCCGGTTGATCCTCACCAGGGGCGTGTTTCCAATCGTGCCGAGAATGTCCTCGTGCCACATGCAGTCCGTCTCCTCGAAGCGCAGGGGGGTGTCGCGATGCCCAACAATTCGCTTCCAGCGGAAAAGATGCCGGCGGACCCGTCCGCTCGGCAAACCCGGAAGTGATTAGAAGAACGACCCCGGCGCGACTCGCCGTCGAGTGCAGCGAGACATTGAGCACGCGTGAGCGTGCGAGCGACACGCGACCTTCGGATTAGGAATACAGGGTCACGTTTCTCTACAGTACTCAGGTTTCTCTATAGCAGTGAAATCGGGGCTTTTGTCCCGTTTCGGCCTCTCAGAGTTCTCAGGTTTCTCTCCCTTACTCCGCTTTCGGGCAAAGTAGTGGCAAAGTGGGGCGCCTGATGATTGAAATCTGCGCCGGCAATCAGGCTGGCGCAGGACGGTCACTGTACCGTGTAGCCGCGCCCTTCCAGACAGACGCTCATCGCTCGCTTGAAGCTGTCAAGCTGCGCGTCGGCACCTGCTTCCGCCTGTGCCGCTCCCGCCTGAGCGGCCTGCGCTTCTGCCGCTTTCTTGGCGCGCCGGCCCCGGACGCCTCCGGCTACCGCACCGATGGCGGCGCCCTTGCCCGCATCTCCCGCGATCGCGCCGATCGCGACGCCTGCGACGGCACCACGGGCCGCTCCACCGACGGCCGCGCCGGTGGTGGCATTCGCCGTTTCCTGGCGCGCCGCCGCCGCCGCGGCCTCGGCGTTCGCATCGATGTTCATCGGGTTGACGCCGCTCTGCTCCTGCGCCCAGGCGTAGCATTCGAGCTCGTCCATGGATTGCTGGTGTGCGTCCTGCTCGTTTGCCGGGTACACGAACAGGCCGAGGCCCGAGGTGACATCCGGCAGAGCCGCCTGGCTCTCCTGCGAAGCCTCAGCGTGTGCAGCGCCCGTTTCCTGCGCCTGAGCCGGCGAAGCGGCTGCTGCCGCGATCAGACTCAGTACTAGAATCCTGTTCAGCACAACACTTCCTCCTGTCATTGGACGCATCAGCTCATTCTCCCGCTGTCGTGGCTCCGCGGCTCCGGCAGATTCTCACAAGTGGAACAAGAACCCGATCTGAGGCCCGAAGGTCAAGACGTCGTAAACGAACTGGTCACGTTCGTTCCAGTCTCGTATTCCATGCCGAGCGCGCAGTAGGCTAGCTGGATTGTCATTCTATCGTCGAATAGCTCTGACCTGCCCCAGAAACTGTCCCACCAGGAGTTTCACAGATAAAGAAGGCGCACGGGCCACTCTCGTAACCGGCCCGCCCAGTATGGGTTAGAAGAATGACCCCGGCGTGACTCGCTGTCGAGCGTAGCGAGACATTGAGCGAGTGAAGCGAGCGAACTAGCTCCGACCTTCGGATTAGGAATGCAGGGTCAGGATTCTCTACAGTACTCAGGTTTCTCTATAGTCTGTGAAATCGGGGCTGTCTGTCCCGTTTCAGCCTCTCACGCTTCTCTGGCTTCTCCCCTTTACTTTCCTTTCGGGCAAAGTACAGGCAAAGTGGGCGCACCGCGGATTCAGTCTTGGACACCGAACGCCTTCCTTGCTCGCACAGCGGCGGGCGGATCTCTGCAAGCGCTGGCCAAGGTGTTCACGAGGCTGACCGTACGTACCTGGCGCCGGGACCAGTTCTACTTGGAGGTGCCACCTTAGATTAGTTAGATTGGTATACGGTGCCAGCTCTCTGACGTGGCTGACGCGGAACTCATGACCGCGGACCCCGCGACCCACGTAGAGGAATGTGCTCCAGGTGAAACGGTTCGTAGACGGAGCCCTGAAGCCAGTCCTCATTGTAGGAGGGCTGGGCACAGCTGCCGCAGGCCTCTATGCCTTCTGGCCTCAATGGGCGGTTAAGAACATCGCCAACATCGAGTTCACCCAGGATTACACGATCTTCGTTCAGCACTGGGGGATCATGGTCGGCCTCATCGTCCTCTACTGCCTCCTGTATTTCTGGTCTCTGCGCAAGGAGTCGACACCATGAAGAAGAGCCGGCTGATCATCGCCGCGTTCGGCACAGTCGCTTTGTTCGGATTCTCGATGGGCCCCGGACGTCTGTCCGCCCAGGAACCGCAAACATTCGCGGTCACCGCGGAAGATCTCGAGCCAGAGAGGGTTTATTCGCCGTACGCGGACAGGAATTACCCGGACCAGGTCCTGTTCGGCGATACACACTTTCACACCAATCTCTCGTTCGACGCGGGGCTAGTGGGAACCCGGCTCACGATGGACGAGGGCTATCGCTTCGCCCGCGGGGAAACGGTGATCTCGAACACCGGTCAGCCGGTGCAGCTCATCCGGCCGCTCGACTTCCTCGTGATCACCGACCATGCGGAGTTGATAGGCCTGGCGCCGATGATTCACGAAGCGAATCCGGCCCTGCTCTCGGATCCGTGGGGGAAGTGGGTGTACGAGCGCTTCAACGCGGGTCCTGAGGGGCGGATGGAGGCCTTCGGCAACATCATCGAGGCCGGGGTCGAAGGCATCAATCCCTTCAGCTCAGACGATGCGGCGCGGAGCATCTGGCTCGATTTCGTCGAGAAGGCGGACACGTACAACGAGCCGGGTCGCTTCACGGCGATGACCGGGTTCGAGTGGACCTCCACGCCGGGCGGCGACAACCTTCACCGCGTCGTCATCTTTCGTGACGGCGCTGAACTGACCGGCCGAACCCTGCCCTTCTCGTCGTTCGACAGCTTCGATCCACAGGATCTCTGGCGCTATCTGGCCAACTACGAGGACCAGGTGGGCGGCCAGGCCTTTGCCATTCCCCACAACGGCAACCTCAGCAACGGGTTGATGTTCGGTGAGACTACCTTCGACGGCAACGCGATGACCCGGGAGTACGCCGAGGCCCGCGTTCGCTGGGAGCCGATCATGGAGGCCACGCAGGTGAAGGGGGACGGGGAAACGCACCCGTTTCTTTCCGCCGATGACGAGTTTGCTGACTACGAGAACTGGGATGTCAGCAATCTCGACGGATCGGCGGCGAAGGCAGACTGGATGCTCAAGTACGAGTATGCCCGCTCGGCCCTCAAGCTGGGTCTCGAGCTCGGCGCACAGCTCGGCGCCAACCCATACAAGTTCGGACTGAGTGGCGCCAGTGACAGTCATACCGGACTCTCCACGACGAGAGAAGAGAACTACTTCGGGAAGTATCAGAGCACCGAACCCTCGCCGGATAGGCACAACAACGCGGTCATCCCCGCGGAAGACCCTGCACTGAGGATCTACACCTCTCAGGAGGTGGCCTCCGGTCTCATCGGAGTTTGGGCCCGTGAGAACACGCGCGGAGACATCTTCGACGCGATGAAGCGCAAAGAGGTATACGGCACCACGGGCACCCGGATCCGGGTGCGCCTGTTCGCCGGCTGGGACTTCGAGGCGAACGACGTGTCGCGGCCCGACTTCATCGACCAGGGTTACCGGCGCGGCGTGCCCATGGGCGGCGACCTGAGGAATGCTCCGGCCGGCGGCGCGCCGACGTTCATGATCCGGGCCCTGCGGGATCCGGACGGCGCCAACCTCGATCGCGTGCAGATCATCAAGGGCTGGCTGGATTCCGGCGGCGAGACGTACGAGCGGATCTACGACGTCGCGGTGTCGGACGGTCGGTCGATCGGCTCGGACGGCCGAGCGCGGGAGCCTGTCGGCAACACGGTGGATATCGCCACGGCCACGTTCAGCAACACGATCGGCGACGCGCTCATGGTGGCCCACTGGGAGGACCCGGACTTCGATCCAGGCGAGGCCGCCTTCTACTACGTGCGCGTGCTGGAGATTCCGACGCCCCGGTGGACTACGTATGACGCCGCGTTCTTCGGGATCGACCTCCCGGACAACGTGCCGGCGACGATCCAGGACCGGGCGTACACGTCGCCCATCTGGTATTCGCCTTCGGACTGACGGAACTGCATATTGTATCGCATCAAACGATGAGGGGATTCAACGGTCGCTCAACGACCAGGAGGACGTCAATGAAGTCTCGCGTGTTGCTCGGAATCTCCGCTGCGTTGCTTGTCTCTGCGTGCAGCGGAATCTCGACCTCGACGGACTACGATCCGGCGGTTAATTTCTCGGCTTTCTCGACCTACGACTGGATCGACAGTGAGGGCCAGGTCGACAACATTACGAGCTCCCGCGTGCACTCCTCCGTCGACGCGGCAATGGCCGCGAAGGGCTTTACGCAGTCTACCTCCAATCCGGACCTGGCGATCAGCTACCAGATCACCTCCGCCGAGCGCCGGTCGTTCAACACGGTCAACACCGGCTGGGGCGGAGGGTACCGAGGGGCCGGCTGGGGCATGAGCATGGGAACCAGCACGACCACCGAGCAGGTGTGGAACGAGGGCTCCCTGATCCTCGGCATCTTCGACACGGGGACCAAGAACCTCGTGTGGACGGGCACTGCGACAACCGACATAGACCAGAGCCGCTCTCCGCAGGAGCGCCAGGAGCTGATCGACAGCGCCGTCGGCAAAATGATGGGAGACTTCCCGCCGGGTAGCTGACGGCTGGTTCCAGATCCCACAAAAGGACTGGCGGGCCTCTGCGCCTCGGCGCAGGGGCTCGCTTCTCGCATATCTCGAGTATCGAACCGAGCCATGCAGATGCCGCGGGCGCGCAGACGAGCATTCTTCCTCGCTGCCGGATTCCTGGTGTTTCTTGCGGGCGGCCTCGTAGCACCCGATACCGTCACAGCGCAGTACTCCGAATCTTCCTACTTCGAGACGTGGACGGACATCGCCACGATCTACAACTTGAGCGACAGATTTCGGTACGATGGCGACTACGGGGTCCGGGCCGCCCTTTCCACCTCCGATTTCACGCAGGTTTACCTCCGCCCGTCGGTTCGGTACAAAGTCGCACCTTGGCTTCGATTGCATGGGGGACTCGGGTGGTTCCACACGTTCTTCCGGGATGCGGAGGACGCGGACGAGCTTCGTCCATGGCTCGGGATCCGGTTCGTCGGTCCGCGGCCGGGAGGCTGGTTGATCCAGAACTACTTCCGTCTCGAGCTCCGGGCGTTCGAGTTCGGCGGGGGCTCTGAAACCGCGTGGCGAGGCCGCTGGCAACTGCAGGTGCGATCGCCGGATTTCCGCGTCGCGTCCGCCGAGGGGTTCTACGCCCTGGCGTTCGTCGAGGCCTTCCACACCTTCGATGCAGAGATCCAGGGCTTTGCGGCCGAGCGGCTCCGGCTCAACCTCGGGGCCGGGAAGACCCTGAGCCGGGCCTGGCGGGTCGAGCTGAACGGAATGTACCAGAAGGGGCGGGTGGAGGAAGGCGTTTCCGGCTTCGACCTGGACGAGGGAATCCTGAGGCTGCGGCTGTTCTACCGCTTCAATTGATGGAGCAGCGTGCCGGGATTCCACCCGTCACGCATCGACGTCACCGGCGGAGGTAATGATGCGGCAACTGATCGGTCGCGCCCTGGCATTGGCGGCGCTGGCTCAACTCCTGCCGGGAAGCTCCGCGTCGGCCCAGGACACCCAGTACTGGACCAATCAGTACGGCAACCGGGCGCGCATGCTGGGTGGCAGCGTGATCGGCAGCGTGTCCGACATCAGCGCTGTGTACTACAACCCCGGTCGCCTCGCCACGAACCCAGTCGCGGGCCTTATCCTGGCAGGTAACGTGTTTCAGGCCACCCGGGTCACGCGGGAGAATGCGCTGGGGCCGGGGCAGGATCTCAGCAGCACGAAGTACGATGCCCTGCCTGCCCTGTTCGCCGGCGAATTCACGCTCGGATTCATGGGCAAGAGCCGTCTCGCGTATTCCCTCCTCACGCGGCAGAACTTCGACATTCGCGTTTCGGCGCGCGGAAGCCTCGACGACGTCTTCGATACCCCGGGCCTGGAAACCGGAGCCGAAGTCCGCTTCGATCAGAATCTCGGCGAGAGCTGGGGAGGACTGTCGTGGGCCTGGCCCCTGAGCGATCGCTTCGGCATCGGAGTAACGTGGTTCGGGGCGCTGCGCAGCCAACGCGCTCGAGAGCAGGCCCTGGTCCTGGCTGTCAACGAGAGTGATCGGGCCGGCATCGTTCTGCAGGGTCTCGAGTTCAACTTCACGGACCTCCGGTTTCTCTGGAAACTCGGGTTCGGCGCCAACCTCGACGAGTGGCAGCTGGGTGTCTCGCTGACGACTCCGGGCGTCCGTATCGCGGGCAGCGGCACGATCACGGTAGACGAAGTCGTCCTCGACCAGGACCTGAACGACGATGGAGAGTTCGTCACATTTCTTCGAAACAGTCAGCAGGAAGGCCTGCCCACTCTGTACAAGTCGCCGCTATCCATCGGCGGCGGGGCCTCGTACGAATTCGGCACGACGACTCTTCATGGGTCAGTCGAGTGGTTCGACGGGTTGGGAGAGTGGACCGTTATCGAGGCAGAGCCGATCGAAACAGAGGGAGGCGGTGAGCCACTCGACCCATCCGTCACCGAGGATCTCGAGAGCGTGTTCAACTGGGCCTTGGGCCTGCAGCACGACCTCACGGAAAAGCTCGGGGGCTACGTGGGGTTCCGAACCGACAAGAGCGCGGCCCCGGAAGCATCCCTGTCCAACTCGACGCTGTCCTTCTGGGACATCCGCCACGTGTCCGGTGGTGTGACTTTCACGGTGGGCCGATCCTCGTTCACCATGGGGCTCATCTACTCGTTCGGCAACGACATCGCGGAACCGTTACGCCTGGCGCCCCAGACGTTTGGAGCCCCGGAAGGCGAAGATCAGGTCAGCTTCCGCCGGATCACCTTCATCGTCGGGTTCGAGTTGTCGTTCGCCGGCGGGCCGGGAACAGAGGAGTAAGTCCCGCCGTATGGCTCAGTTGCTCCCGTACGGTTCCTTAGCCGGTATGCAGTCGCCCGTGGCCACGAGTACGAACCCATCACCCACGGTAGTTTCCGTCATCTCGGCGTCCACCTCGGAGATGATGATACTGAACGCACGGCCGTTGTCGGTGCCCTGTAGGATCAGCCGATCCTCGAGGTGTTCTAACCAACGGATCTGACTCCGCCGCCCAGCCTGGTCCGGGTCCGGCGAGACGATGAGACGGTTCTCGAAGTCTATGATCAGAAACCGCGGTGCTTCGTAATCGTCGTGATCCGCTGTCTCACACGCTTCTCCGCGCGGGCAGACTCTCAAGTGGCCTACTGAACACAGCAAGGTAGCATCCGACAGGGCCGACTCCTGCGCCGCTGCGGAAGTCGCAACGCAGCCATCAGCATGCCACCGAGAGCGATCATCCAGAGTCGTTTCACAGTATTTCTCCCTCGTCGATCAGTTGACAGCATAGTTACGGCCTTGCATGCAGGTCACGAAGAAGCGGTCCCAGTTGCCGATCATCTGGTTGACCTGCTGCTCCCACTGCTGCTGGTCGTGCTGCTGGCCCCGGGCCTGATCGCGCCGGCGCATTCCGCCCAGCAGACCGCCGCCCGAAGCGCCTATAGCAGCTCCCCTGCCGGAATCCCCGGCGATCGCGCCAACCGTGACCCCAACGAGAGCTCCACGGGCGGCGCCCCTCACAAGACCACCCTGTGGTGCCTGACCCGTAGGAGAGGGCGGCAGCCGGTTCAGGTCAACCCCTGATTGCTGTGTCGCCCAACTCTGGCAGTCGTTTCGGTCGGTCTGCTGCTGCTCCACGGATTGACCGCCTGAAGTGTAGATGGCGTGGACGGGTGGAGGGACCGCCACGTACTGTGCCGCAGCGAGACCAGGAAAGGCAAATAGCGCGACGATGCTTACCCCAAGTGACCTGCACTGTGGTGCCATCTTTCAGCCTCCGTGCCGCCAGGGCAGTAAGAGGGATCCGACGTTTGGGCCTCTGTCGGTCGCAAATCCTAAACGCGGAACGGGCGCGCCACCCTCAACCGCGTACCACACTGAGCAGAGCCGCTGCTGCCCCAGCGACCCCATTACGAACCCGTCCCACCCCCACGCGGTTGACTTGTCCCACTGGCGCGAGATGGCCAGAATGACGAATCGCGAGGCGTTAGTGCGACATCTGGGCGGGCTCTCCGGCGCCCGCCGAGGTCACGAACTGCTGATCCAACCGAGGAGATCTAAGTTGAGACAAGAGAAAGTCGTCAAGGGAAACGCCAGAGCCAACAGGTTCGCCCTTTTCCTCACTTGCTCTTGCGTCCTGAGCCTCGCGATCGCGTCACCACTGACGGCCCAGGACGAGGCATCGGAAGCGGATTTGGCGCAGGCGAACAATCCGCTGGCAAACGCCAGTGCTCTCAACCTCCAGAACTATTACGCCTCCTCGCTGTACGGCGCACCCGATCGGAGCACGAACACCGCCTGGATCCGCGGCGTGATTCCGATCTCGCGAACGGTCACTCGAGCCTCGCTTCCCCTGGCCACACGGCCGTCGGGCAGCACCGAGTCAGTCTCCGGACTCGGTGACTTCAATATCTTCACGGCCTACCTCTTCGTGTCGAACCCCACCACCAGCATAGGGGCCGGACCGCTTCTGGTGGCTCCGACGGCCACGGACGACGCGCTGGGACAGGGGAAGTGGCAGGCCGGGGCAGCCGCCGTGGCATTCAAGGTGACCCCCCTGGTCCAGTTCGGCGGCCTGCTGACGTGGCAGGGCTCGATCGCGGGAGACGAGGACCGACCGAGCACCAGTACTCTCGTGGCCCAGCCATTCGTGATGTGGCAACTCGGCGGCGGCACCTACCTGCGCTCGACCGGCGTGTGGACGTTCGATCTCAAGTCGGGTAACTACGTCGTCCCGATCGGATTCGGCCTGGGACAGGTCATCAAATCCGGAAAGATCATCTATAACATCTTCCTCGAGCCGCAGTTCTCGATTCTGCACGAGGGCACGGGACAGCCCAAGCTGCAGGTGTTTGCGGGAATCAATCTGCAGTTCCCGAAAGGCTAGGCGGGCGAGCTGGTCCAGAAGTAGTTTCGTCGGAGTCCGGGACGGCTCCGAACTACCGGGCCACGACCAATTCGAGCCTTCCACGCAACTCATACATCTGGGCCGTCGCGAGCCGCTGGCCCACTTAGCTGGCAACGTGGATGCACGCGATGATCGGCAACCCGATGGGGACGGCCCAATAGCCCCAGGCGGCCTGGTCCGACACCTGCTGCACGTAGCCTAACGTGGCGCCAAAGACGATCAGGATGACGACCACGAAATATACGAACATGAAGCCGGTCCAGACATCGGGCCGGGGAGAGAAGCGGCAGCGCATAATGGACCCGCCTGGTGAATCGTCGATCCGCACGGTCAGCCGCGGGGACCACACTCTCCTCTCGGACCTGTCGACCAGGAGATCGGCGCTGCGCCCGGCGGCCATGGAGGATCCGTGCAGTTCGGGTGCTTCCAGTCCCTCGCGGAGCCTGAGGACGGCCTCGTCAACCGGAACAGGGAGCTCGACGCTAAACTGAGGGCGCATTCGAGCCGCGACGACGTTTACCTCGCGAGGGTCATGCATATCTCATATATGGATCAGCGGGAGAGGTCTCGGCAAGGCAGCGGAATCATACCGAAGCTTGTCATCATGCCGGCGTTTGTACTCCTTCGATTCTGAGCGGGTCGTCGCAAGCGACGTCTACTGACCCAGCCAACTGAGAGAGGGCCCACGATGAAGATCGTCGCCGTCAGTGTCGGGCTTCCGCGCGAGGTCACCTGGAAGGGCCAGACCGTGACCACCGGAATCTTCAAGGCGCCGGTCAATGGCCCCGTGGCGCTTCGGCGGCACAATCTGGAAGGCGACCGACAGGCCGATCTCTCCGTGCACGGTGGTCCCACGAAGGCAGTCTACCTGTACCCGACACAGCACTACGGCTACTGGAGGGACGAGCTAGGGGACGATGAGCTCGCCTGGGGCAGCTTCGGGGAGAACCTCACGGTCGACGGACTGGACGAAGAAACCGTCTGCATTGGCGATGAGTTTCGAGTTGGCAGCGCCAGTGTGGTAGTAACCGAGCCCCGCATGCCCTGCTACAAGCTCGCGATTCGTTTCAACCGAGCAGACATGGTAAAACGGTTCCTGACGAGCCAACGCACCGGATTCTACTTCGGTGTCGTCGAAGAGGGTGTAATCGAGGCAGGCGACCATCTCGAGCGGGTTGTCGAGCACCCCGCAGGGCTCCGCGTCGCCGACGTCACACGTCTCTACACGACGGAGCGGACGAACGAGGCGCTCCTGCAAAAAGCCATCGCGGTGGCGGCCCTGCCGGAGAAGTGGAGCGGCTTTTTCGAATACCAACTCCAGAGGTTGCATGGCCGGGAAGGGAGCGTCGAATGAACAGCGACAGGTTCTATGCCGTCCGGCTGTTGTGGGTTCATGATTCAGAACGCTTCACCGAGTATCAGGACAAGGCCAGGCCGATCCTGGCGAAACACGGAGTGCATATAAAGCGATGGCTCATGACACAGGACATGGACGGGGAAAGCATCGAACGGCCAGACCAGATCGTCGTCACCTGGTTCAAGAACGAGGCCGCGAAGCAGGCTTTCGAGAACGATCCCGAATTCGTGGAGGCGGCGAAGATCAGAGATGAAGCTGTCAGGCTTGTTACCATCACCGGCAACTCAGTTTTCGGAGACTGAATTTGGCGCCCGCTGCTCACGGGCGACTAGTGAGAATCGAGGAAGTCTCGTGCGCGTACCAGCTCCGGTCTCGTTCCGTCTGACAACTCGGACTGGGCGAGCAGCGCCTCGTAGTGGAATCTGGCGGTCGTCGCATCGCCGACTTGATCCGCGGCAGATCCGGCACCGACGAGCGCGTTGAACCGGTTCGGCGCCGCTCGAAGCACTGCCATGTACTCCTCCAGGGCAGCAGCCGCATCGCCTTGTTCCAGGAGCATATCGGCCAGTAGTTCGCGTGCGGGAAGGACCTCACCGGGGGTGATGGGAAGCTTGTCAACGCTGTCTTCCAAGTCGGCTGCTGATCGCATGAGGGTGAGTGCTTCGTGCTCCCGGCCCTCCGCGTGAGCGATCCACGCTTCGGCTGCGAGGGTCTGAACTTCGAGTTGGGAACGCCAATACGCGCTGGCATCGGCGGGCAAACCCCGGCGGAGCTCTCGAAGTACCTTCAGCTCCTTTTTCGCCTGCTCTGGATCACCCATGCGCGCCGCACCCAGGGCGCGAGTGAAGTATGTGATTGCGAGGGCCGCGGGATAGGCTTTCCAAGGGAACCACTCGGGCAGTACGGTCAAGGCCGCGGCGTCGCCCCAGCGGCGCCTTTCGAGCACGAAGCGGGCGGGGTTCGACGCCAACGGATAGGCGGCCTTGATACCCACGGGCTCGACCGTCTCGATCGTTTCTGTATCCTCGAGGATTTCTTTGGCCTTCCCATCCTGAGCACCCTGGAGATAAGCGTACATGAGATACGAAACCGCGTGGATTTCCTCGTCCCAGCGTCCCTCTATGCCGTGAGACCGGGCAAAGGTCCTTCCAGCTGCCGCAGCATTGAGATTCGTCGCGATCGATTCCCGCCACAGCCCGCGGCGCGTGAAAATGTGGGATGGCATGTGATTGGCGTGAGCTGACGCGGGAGCGATCTCGGCGTATCGCCGTGCGGCATCCAACGCTTGATCCGCAAGCTCCGGATAGTCGTAGCTGTGAATGATGTAGTGCGTGATGCCAGGATGCTCAGGATTGGCGTCGAGAACCGCTTCCAGAAGTGCCCCCGCCTTGAGTTGGTTCTCGAATGTCTTGTCCGTCGCACGCGCTGTGGCCAGAAGCGAGAGCGCATAAAAGATCCTTGCTTCCCGATCCTCCGGATAGCTCGAGTGCAACACGCTCATGGCTTCTTCGTAGGCCACTGCACGTGTGCGGTGATCGAGTTCCTCGAAGCCCGAATAGAAGACGCCAATGGCTTGGACATATCCCGTTTCGCGCTCGGATTCCGGAGCGAGTGCCCGGGCGTGCCTCACATATTCCGCGCCTCTCGCGAGATCGGCCGGGCTCGGCGGAGTTACCCACAACTGGTGCCATAAACTCATCGCCATGCCCCAGTACCCCATGGCGCACGATGGATCGCGGTCCAGGACTTCGCGGAAGGTGGCCTCGGCCCGCTCATATTCAAAAGAATGGAGCAGGGCGACAGCCTCGTTGAAAGATGCTTGTGCCCTACCGTCGCATGAAACCTCGAACTCGACATGACCCAATTGGTCTTGAACGGCTGCACCCTGGACGGGCGCGACGGCTCCCAGTGCAGCGCAGAGGCACAGCTCCGCGAGCGTCACTCTCCTGGCAGCCGTTTCACGTGGTGCGCCGAGTCCCATCAAAACTCTCATCGTCGGAACTCCAGGGTGAGGGCGGGACGGGCAACGGGCTGGAGCGCCACCATCAGTAAGAACGGCCAGAATGTCAACTGTGGCGCAGCCGCCGGAGGGTACAGCCATTGGTCATACGCATGTACGTGATTGCCGGTCTGAAGGGTGCGCGTCCGGTGGGTCCCCGGCGCGACTCGCCGTCGAGCGAAGCGAGACATCGAGCACGCGTGAGCGTGCGAGCTACGCGCGACCTTCGGATTAGGAATACAGGGTCATGTTTCTCTACAGTGCTCAGGTTTCTCCACAGTCTGTGAAATCGGGGCTGTCTGTCCCGATTCGGCTTCTCAGGTTTCTCTACCTTTCCGTGCTCTCGGGCAAAGTACGGGCAAAGTCACCGGCATCAGCGCAACGTGGGCTACTGGACCGTGTAGCCCCGTCCAGAGAGACACACCCCGGCCGCTCTACTGAACGCGTCGATCGCCTCCTGGTTCTGGGTCTGGGCCTGCGCGGCACCGGC
>Ga0255058_10000795_pt1 | contig 17949 bp, 19 predicted proteins | sample Cases_109_9_MG_FD_188637 | JGI IMG/M metagenome (GOLD analysis project Ga0255058, IMG submission 188637) | Seawater microbial communities from Amundsen Gulf, Northwest Territories, Canada - Cases_109_9 | ecosystem: Environmental > Aquatic > Marine > Gulf | place: Canada: Northwest Territories... | reverse complement strand
CGGAATCAGGATGGCGAACAGCAGGACGAGCGAACTGCTGAGGATCAACTGCCCGAGCGCCAGGACGGAACGACGGTCCGAGACCAGGGCCCGCCAACTCTCGCGAAACTCGGTAGGAATACCGCCAAAGTTGGTGCCCTGCCCGGGTTCGGCCTTCTCCCTGTCATGCCAAACGTTGACGCGCGCCGCGAGGATCGCCGCGATGATGAACAACACGGACGCCGTCAGGAACATACCGTCCGGTCCCACGCTCTTCAGCAAAATCGGCGCCACAAAGACTATGCCGAGTAGCTGCGCGCCCGTCAGCGTGAGGTTGTAGAGGCTGTTCGCCGCTACCAATTTCTCCCGCGACACGAGGGAGGGGATCAGCGACACGACGGCGGGGTTGAAGAAGAGGCCCGCAGTGGCGACGGACACAGCGATCGCGTATATGATCCACTCATCAGCGTGGAAGAAGAAGAACAGGACGCAGCCGCCCGCGCGCAGCAGGTTGGTGATCACGAGCACCGGCTCTTTGTCGACACGGTCCAGGATCACGCCGACGGCGAAGCCCAGAGGGATCGACGGCAGGATGAAGCAGAAGACGAGGATGCTCGTGTGGATCGAGGAGTTCGTGATGTTGAGCACGACGACGAGAAGGCTGAACAGCAGCGCATTCTGTGCCGTCTGCGCGATTCCCTGACTTAGCCAGAGGCTGAGGAAGCGCCGGTCCGCCAGTAGCGCGCGCGAACGCACGACCTCACGCACGCTAGGATCACTGAGGACGTTATCCCTCAGCGGAATCCTCCGCCGGGCCTCTCAAGAGGAAAGCCTTCACGCGCTTCTCGAACGTGCTGCGGCCAAGAAGCACTCGCCGCTTGCAACCGAGGCAGCGAATACCGATATCCGCCCCCAGGCGCACGACCTCCCAGTCGTAACCACCGCAGGGGTGCTGCTTCCGCAGGCGCACCTGATCGCCCAGACGCACCTCAAGCACCACGTCGCTAATCCCCGGCCAGCAGCGCGTCGCGGGCAAGGTTGATGCGGTCGCGCAGAGCCTCGGCTGCTCGCCGCGCATTGCCAGCGTAATCGCCGCCGCGAGAGGCGTAGAGCACGCCACGCGAAGCGCTAACGATGATCCCTTCTCCGCGCGCGTCGAATGCCGCGCTGACAGCCGATTCCAGCTTGCCCTCCTGCGCGCCGACGCCGGGCACCAGCAGCACCTGGTCCGGGCAGATCTCACGCACGCGGGCGATCTGTTCGGGCCACGTCGCGCCCGTAACCAGGCCCACGTTCCCGTGCTCGTTCCAGTCGCGGGCAAGACGGGCGATCTGTTCGTACACCGTCCCACCGTCATCGAGCGCCAGGTCCTGCACGTCGGCGGCGCCGGGGTTGGAGCCACGGCACCAGATGAACACGCCACGGTCCCGGTACTCCGCGAACGGCTGCACAGCGTCACGCCCACCGTAAGGGTTCACCGTCGCGGCGTCGAAATCGTACGTCTCGAACAGCGACCTAGCGTAGAAGCGGGCCGTGTTGCCGATATCACCGCGCTTGGCGTCGGCGATGACCGGAATGTGTGACGGCACACCCTGTATCGATTCGAGAAGCGTCTGCATTCCGCCCACGCCCAGCGCCTCGAAGAACGCCAGGTTCGGCTTGAAGGCACAGACGAGATCCTTGGTCGCCTCGACGATCTCGTTAAGGAAAGATGCAACGTCCCGGTGGGGCATCAGCTCGGGATCGGGATCGAGGCCCACGCACAGGAAGCTCTGATTCTTCTGCTGGGCCGCCCGGAGCTTCTCAACGAACATGCGCGAACTCGCTCCTTGTCGAAATATGCTGAACTTGTCCGGCCCCCGAAGGCGCTTCGCCGGCGCCGCTGATTGTACTGCCCAATCGCTTAGCGGCATGCTTAGCGGCATATTATATAGCCGAATCTCATGGGTCAAGAAACGTCCAGCGGGTCCGTAGGGCGCATCGACGTCGCCCTTCTTCCCGGTCAGAAGCTCGACGCCGCCCGCAGCGTCTGCATCATCGTCGACGTCCTGCGCGCCTCATCCAGCATCGTCACGCTACTGGAGCGCGGCTGCTTCGCCGTCGTCGCCGCACCGACTATCGACCGCGCCCGTCGCTTGCAGACCGACCTGCCGGACCACCTCCTGTGTGGCGAAGAACGCGGCCTGCCCCCCCACGGCTTCGACTATGGGAACTCCCCCTCGGAGTTTTCGCGACTGGACCTCGGCGGCCGCTCGGCGATCCTCGCCACGTCCAACGGCACACGCGTCCTCGCCGCCATCGCCGCCGACTCGCCCGCCGTACTGGTCGGCGCACTCCTCAACCGCACAGCCGTCGCCCGCGCCGCCATCGACGTCGCTCGCCAGCGCGGGCTCGGCGTAACCGTCGTCTCTTCGGCGGCACACGGCGGCGGCACCTTCGTACTTGAGGACGCACTCGGCGCCGGCGCCATCGCCGACGCCGCCCTCTCGCTCGATCCAGCACTACAAGCGTCTGACGCGGCGCGCTTCGCTCGCGACGCTTTTACCGTCGCCTCGGCTGACATCGGGGCGGCCGTCCGCTCCGCCTACCACTCCCAGGAGCTGATCGACGAAGGACTCGGCGAAGACGTGGCGTACTGTGCCCGCCTCGACATCTCCGATGTCGCGCCGCTGCTCGAACGCGGCGAGGATGGCCTCCTCCGCCTGCAGCCGTATCGCCCTGTCTGAGTCGAGCGGTGGTGTACAGGCGACGGCCGCTAGACCCTTGCCCCCAACCCGGCGAATGCTATACTGTTGCGCTGGGTGATGAATTTCACATACTTCCGAACTCTCTCGATCGCCCCACTATGATTTAGACAGCCAGGAGGAGGCTCATGCCTAATATCATCTGTTTCGCCAAGCAGGTGCCGGATCCGGAGACGCCCGCCTCGCAGTTCAAGGTTGACGAGGCCGCGAAGAAGGTCATACCGGCGCCCGGCGTACAAGCAGTCCCCAGCCAGTTCGACACCATCGCCGTTGAGGCAGCGCTGCGCATCAAAGACAACCACCCCGATTCGACCATCACCGTGGTCAGCCTCGGCCCGGACCCCTTCCGGGACACGATCAAGCACTGCCTCGCGATGGGCGTTGACGAAGGCGTCCACATCAACGACCCCGCCGTCAACGAGGCCGACCATTGGGTCACAGCCGAGGTCCTCGCCGCCACCGTCCAGAAGCTCGGCGACTTCGACCTCATACTCGCAGGCCGCCAGTCGGTCGACTGGGACATAGGCGTCGTCGGCTCTACAGTCGCCGAGATCCTCGGCATTCCGGTCGTCACGATCGCCAAGCAGATCGACTACGCCGGTGACAAGGTCACCGTCGAACGCGTCCTGCTGGACGGCTTCGAGACCGTCGAGGCGCCGACGCCGTGCGTCGTCACTGTCAGCAACGAACTCGGCGAGCCGCGCTACCCGCAGCTACGCCAGATCATGCAGGCGGCCAAGAAAGAAGTGAAGGCCTGGACCCTCGCCGACCTGGGGATCTCAGCGCCTGCGAACCGCGTTAACCTCGAGGCCCTCTACGTCCCGGACACTTCGGTCGAGACCGAGGTCATCGAGGGTGAGACCGCACAGGAGAAGGCCGCCACCCTGGCCCAGCGCCTGAGCGACGCCAAGCTCATCTAGGAGTAAACGAACATGCCTAACGGAGTAATGATATTCGGAGAAGCAACTGAAGACGGCAAGCTCGCCGGCATCACGGCCGAGTTGAGCGGCGCCGCCACCGCCCTTGGAGGGCCAGTCACCTGCACCTTGCTCGGCAACGGCGTCGAGGGAGTCGCCCAGGAGGCCGGCCAGTACGGCGCGGAGAAGGTGATCGTCGTCGACGACCCGATCCTCAAGGACTACCAGGGCGACGCCTACCTGCCTGTCGTCGAGCGCATCGCAAAAGAGGTCGATCCCGCAGTGATCCTCCTTGGACAGACGATGATCGGCCGCGATCTCGCGCCCCGCCTCGCCCAGCGCCTCGGCACCGCCGTCGCGATGGACTGCGTGGCTCTCTCGATGGAAGGCGACAAGCTTCTGGCCGAGCGACCGTGCTACGGTGGCGCGGCCCGCGCACGCTACACCATCAACGGCTCGCCACAGATCGCCACGGTACGCGTCAAGGCACTCGACGCCCCCGCCGCGTCCGGCTCAGCCGAAGTGGTTAAGCAGGACGCCGGCGTCTCCGCCGACCAGGTGCGCACCACTATCACGGGCCGCACCAAGCCAGAGTCCACGGGCATCCGCCTCGAGGACGCGACGGTCATCGTCAGCGGTGGCCGCGGCCTCGGCGGTCCGGAAGCGTTCCAGCAGCTGGAAGAGCTGGCCGGTATCCTCGGCGGCGCTGTCGGCGCCAGCAGGGCCGTCTGCGACCTGGGCTGGTACCCCGTGGCCACGCAGATCGGCCTCACTGGCAAGATGGTGACGCCGGACCTCTACATCGCCATCGGCATCTCCGGCGCCAGCCAGCACATGGCTGGCATCTCCAGCGTCAAGAACATCGCCTCCGTCAATAAGGACGCCGACGCCAGCATCTTCAAGGCATCTCGCTGGGCCGTCGTCCACGACTGGAAAGAGTTCGTGCCGCTGTTCCTCGAAGAGGTGAAGAAGGTCAAGGCCGGCTAGCATCCAGCACGACGCACACCAACGAAGGGGCGGCTTGCGCCGCCCCTTCTTCGCGCTCACGCGTCTCGCCCCGCCCCATGTGGCATACTGTCCCTGCCATGCCGCGCCGCTTCAGCCACGAAGAGGCAGACGCCCTCCTTCCCGAGATCGCACCACGCCTCGTGCAGCTCCGCGATCTCAAGCGCAAGAACGACGAGACGCGCTCCGCCGTCAACGAGCTGCAGGGTAAACTGAAGACGAACGGGAATAGCATGGACATCGAAATATCGCGTCTCTCACAGGCCCTGCAGAGCACCGGCGCCGCGATCAACGGGCTGATCGAGCGCGTCACTCGCCTCGGCGTCGAGGTCAAGGACCTGGAGATGGGACTGGTCGACTTCCGCGGCGAGCGCGACGGCCGCGAGGTCTACCTCTGCTGGAAGCTCGGCGAAGAGCGTGTCTCCTTCTGGCACGAACTGAACACCGGCTACGCCTCACGGCAACCACTGGACTAGCGATGACTGACAAGCAAGCACAGAAGACCGAAACCGACGACCTCCTGGGACGACTCGACGGCGCGCGCCTCGCCCTCGTCGAAGCGCTCGACTCCACCGATCACGTTTCGTTCGCCAGCGCCGCCAGCGACGGCGAGTCGATCAAGCGCGTCAACGAGCGCACCGTGGACGACGTCAACTTCTATTTCGGCCGTCTCGCGGCACGCGCGCTGAACTTGCCGCAGCCGCCCGATCTCGTCCGCGCTGATCTCGGCTCGCTTCGAGAGGGCGTCATGGCGTTTCAGGTGGCGCATCGCAGCTTCAGCACGCTACTACATGACCTCCAGCCGGGCGACCTCGAAAAAAAGGCGGAAGACCCGGAGCTCGGCAGCTACACTCTGCGTCAGATCCTGGAGCTCGCCACGGCGCAGTTCAATCAGCGCGCGCAGGAAGTGCGCCGCCTCGCCAGCGCCTAGACGATGGCGCCCCTCCAACCAACCCGCATCGCGCACGCCTACGGCAACAGCCGCGCCGCCCTCCGCCGTGCCCTTATAGCCGATGTCGACATGATCGAGGTCGACCTCTGGTATCGCGGCGGCGACGTATACGCCCACCACGCCCGTCGTCTCAGCCCACTGCCCTTGCTCGCGGACAAGAAGACACCGGGCCATCCCCTGCCGCGGCCGGCGTTTCCCATCTGGCCCGGCTACTGGGTCTGGCCGCACATCAACCCGCTCAAGCTTGGCGAACTGCTCCAGATCGTCGGCGGGAGCAAGCGCCTGCTCCTCGACGTCAAAGGACGCTACAAGGGCGGCCGCAGCGCGGATTTCGCCCGGGCAATCACTGGTCATGTGCACCAGCACCAGGCGTCATCGTGGGCCGTCGTCTGCGGCCAGACGTACCCCGTCCTCAACGCCCTCCGCCACGTCGACAACGAGATCGAGGTGCGCTACTCGCTGGAGAAGCCGCGTCAGTGGGAGAGCTTCGTCCGCAAGATGAACAAGCACGAGCGGCTGCGCCAAGTCTGCATCTCCCGCCACTTCCTCGACGACGAAAAGGCTCGCATCCTGGAGCAGAACGGCGTCAACGTCTACGTCTGGACCGTCGACGACCCGAACGCGGCCCGCCGCTGGGTCGAACAGGGTGCAGACGGCATCATCAGCAACGACCTCAAACTCCTCGAGGGCCTGTCGCGGCGGTAGAGACCGTGGACACGGGACCGTAGGGCGCAGCGCCCCCGAATCCGTTGCCAGCCCCCTGTTACCTGTCTCCTGTCTCCTGTCGCCGGATCAAGTGCACCGCCGTCGCCTTCAACGACGCCACAGCCGCCGATCCCGGGGCCAGCGACAGCTCCTCGAGCGATCGCTTCGTGATCAGAGCAACTAGAGGGAACCCGGCGTCCAGCTCGACACGCACCCATGGCCCTGCGGGCGTGATGCGAGTCACCGTCGCCGGCAGGCGGTTGCGCGCGCTGGTCGGCCCGCCGTCTCCAGGCGGACCGATGGTTACGTCCTCGGGCCGCACGCAGACGAGCACGGCGTCGCCCGCGGCGACGTCGCCGCCCGCCTCGATCACCCGCTCGCCGACCTTGACCGCCGCCAGGCCGTCCGCGACGTCTTGCACGCGCCCCGGGGCAATCGTCTCAGTCCCGACGAACGCCGCCACCTCCTCGTCGGCCGGTGCCGCGAAGATCTCCTGCGGCGTGCCTTCCTGGCGTATTCGGCCGTCCATTAGCACCGCCAGCCGGTCGCCCAGACGCAGCGCCTCATTGCGGTCGTGCGTCACGAACACCGTCGCCGCGCCACCCTCGCCCAGAGCGTGCGCCAGGTCGTCCATCAGCGCCTGTCGCGTCGGCTCATCCAGCGCCGCGAACGGCTCGTCCAGCAGCAGCACTTCCGGCTCGAGCACCAACGCCCGCGCCAGGCTCGCCCGTTGCGCCTCGCCACCGGAAAGCGTGTGCGCAGAGCGTCCCGCCAGCTCGTCGATCCCGAACCGCTCCATCCATTTTCGCGCCCGGTCTCGCCTCTCGTCTCGGGGCACGCCACGCAGTGAGAGACCGGTCGTCACGTTCGCCTCCACCGTCGCGTCCAGCAACAGCGGCTCCTGGAAGACGACCGCCATGCGACGCCGGTAAGCCAGGTAGGACCCGCTCACCGGCTCGCCCTCGAACAACACGTCGCCGCGTGCCGGCTTCTCCAGCAGACCAAGCACGCCGATCAGCGTGCTCTTGCCCGCGCCGTTCGGCCCGACCACGGCCAGCACCTCGCCCGCACGCACGTCCAACCGGTCGATGTCCAGCACCGTGCGGCGACCCTTTTCGACCTGCACGCCGCGCAGCCCGATGCGTGATTCGCTCACGACGCCGACCGCCTTTGTTGCAGCACCGTCAGGGTGCCGACGACGACGAAGATGATCGCCAGCAAGATCAGCGAGAGGGCTATCGCGGTGTCGAAGTCACCTTGCTGCACCTCCAGCAGCAGCGCCGACGTCAGCGTCTGAGTCGAGCCCCGGATGTTGCCGCCGACCATGATCGTCGCGCCGACCTCGGAAATGGCCGCGCCGAAGCCCGCCATCACCGCCGCCAGCAGCGAGAGCCGCGCCTCCCGGAAAAGGAGCAGACCGGCCTGCCAGCGCGACGCGCCCAGCGCCAGGATCTGCAGCCGCAGCCGCGGGTTGACGCTCTGCAGCGCGACCACCGAGAGCGCGGTGACCACCGGCGTCGCGATAACCGCCTGCGCAATGATGATCGCCGTCGGTGTGAAGAGCAGGCCAAGGTCGCCCAACGGACCGGTCCGCCAGAGCATGATCGCGACGATTAGCCCGACCGCAACCGGCGGCAGCGCCATTCCGGCGTTGAACGCGCTCAGCGCCACCGTACGGCCCGGCGGAGCACGGAAAACGAGCAGCGAGGCGATGCCGAAGCCGAGAAAGACGGCGATCAGCGTCGCAGTTCCCGACACATAGAGCGAAGTCAGCGTCACTTCGTAGACGTAAGCGTCGCCAGTGAAGACCAGCCGGAGCGCTTCCTTGATTCCGTCCCAGATCAGGTCCATTGCGGCACCTAGTCTAGAAGAAGCGGCTCGAACAAGCTCACGCCGTACTCTTCCCGTCCGAATTCCAGGATCACACCCTGCGCCAGGTCGGACACCATGAACTCGATCCAAGCGTCCGCGGCGTCTCCGTTCACGTGAGAGAGCAGATCGGCATCAAGCCGCAGCACCGAGTACACGTTTGGCTCGGCCGCGTCGCGGTACATCTCAACGATCTGTAGCCGCTCAGCAAAGGCAACAAACGTCGCGCTGTCAACCAGGGTATAAGCAGCACCATCGTTCGCGACCTGCAGGCTCTGTCCCTGACCCGCTGCCGATACGCGATACCAGCTCTCGCCGGCGGGATCGACGCCCGCCTCGGCCCACGTCGCCAGTTCGCGTCTGTGCGTGCCCGACTCGTCGCCGCGGCTGACGAACGCCGTTTCGGAATCGGCGATGAGCGAGAAGGCGTCGGCGAGCGTTCGCGCGCCGGCGATGCCCGCCGGGTCGTTCGCCGGACCGGCCACCAAGAAATGGTTTCGCATGACTGCAGTCCGCTCAAGCGCGAAGCCGTCCACTAGCAAGGCCTCCTCGTCCTCAGGTGAATGCGCCATGATCACATCGAGCTCGCCACGCCGTGCCAGAGCCAGCAGCTGTCCCGATCCCAGCGCAATCGGCTTGGCGTCGAAGTCGGATTCGTCCTCGAAAGCGGACACCAGCTCGTCCAGCAGGCCTGAGTCATGAACGCTCGTCGTGGCCCCCACCAGCAGCTCATCCTCCGACGCGCACGCGGCGAAAAGGCCCATCGCCGCAAGGGACAAGAAGACGAACCTCCACGCTACCGCCAGCATGCGCCGGATGATAGACCTGCCCCCTGCGCCACGCAACGGCTCGCGTTAGGGGACGTCGGGGTCCGCGCCCATCGCACCGCCCACCATCGGCGGCATCGCCGGTTCAGGCTCGACCGCAGGCGGCGCTGGCGCCTGCTCTTCGGCCGACAGGTGCGTCTTGCGCAATGGCTCCTCCTTGAGGAAGACTGCCGCCACGACCGCCAGGGAGAGCACCCAGATTGCGATGAAGAACGACTCCGAGACGCCCGCGGCCAGCGATATTTGTACGCCCGCGATCGTCTCTTCGAACAGCGCCTGACCGGTCTCTCCGAAGCCCGCGAACGCCTCCTGCACCTGCTCGAGCGCCTGCGGGTTCAGCAGGAACTGCGGGTCGTCCAGCGCCTGCGAAAGCTGCTCATGCTCGCGGACGACCGCCGGCACGTTCTCCTGCAAGCCATCTTGATACTGCCCCTGGATCACCGAGAACATGATCGCCACGCCCATCGTCCCGCCGACCGCGCGCAGGAACTGCATCGTCGAAGTCGAGATGCCCATCAGGCGGTACGGCACCGAGTTCTGCACGGCGAGCGTGAACAGCGGGATCGAGGTTCCCAGCCCGATTCCAAAGACGATCATGGCCAACGTCACTTCACTTCGCGTCGTTTCCGCGTCCACCGTCGACAGAATCGCCATACCTATGACCATCACGATCAGACCGACCACACCGAGGACCCGATACTTGCCCAGGCGCGACATCATTTGACCGGCGATGGCGGCGGCGATCGCCATCGCTATCATCATCGGCATCGTGACAAGCCCGCTGTTGGTCGCCGACGCGCCCAGCACGCCCTGTACGAACAACGGGATGTAGAACAGGCTCCCCATCATCGCGAAGCCCGTGATCAGCGTCACCAGGCCCGACACGGTAAACACGCGGTTCTTAAACAGGTGCATCGGTAGCAGCGGCTCGTCGGTACGCAGCTCCGCATAGACGAACAGGACAAACGCCACGACAGACCACGCCAGGAAGCCGATGACCTCGGGCGAGATCCACGCGTAGCGATTACCCGCCCAGGAGAACGCGAGAAGCATCGGCACAGTCGTCGCGCTGAGCAGCACGATACCGCGGTAGTCCATCTTCGGCGCCGTCGCCGGACGCAGGCGCGGCATCCCGTAGGCCAGGAGCGCCAGCGCCACGCCACCCATCGGCAGGTTGATGTAGAAGACCCAGCGCCAGTCCGCGTGGTCCGTGAGCGTGCCACCGATCAGCGGCCCCAGCACGCTCGCCGCCGCGAAGACGCCCGCCATCAGGCCCATCCAGCGGCCGCGCTCCACCGGCGGGAACACGTCGCCAACGATCGTGAAGGCGATCGACATTATCATCCCGGCGCCGAACCCCTGAATCACACGGAACGCTATCAACTGCTCGATGTTCTGCGACGAACCGGAGAGCGCCGATCCCAGCAACAGCAGGACGATGCCCAGCATGAAGAACGGCTTGCGGCCGTACATGTCCGACAGCCTGCCGACGATCGGTATCGTCGTCGTCGACGCCAGCAAGAAGCCGGTGCCAACCCAAGAGAACAACCCGAATCCACCAAGGTCCGCCACGATCTTCGGGATCGAAGTGGCCACTACCGTCTGATCCATCGCCGCCGTAAACAAGCCCAGGAGCGTGCCGGCCATGACCAGCACCTTCGTCCGGGTGTCCAGCTCGGCGATCGGCCGCATGCCACCGGCCGAGGTCGACACGTCCATTAGCCCTGCTCCTCGCTCGCCACGGCTTCCACCGCTTCATTCAGGTCGCGCAACGCCTCGACGACGCGCTTGACCTGCCCGTCGTCGAGCCGCTCGAAGACGCGGGTCAGCCGCTCGCGGCCCATACTCTGTAGCTCTCGGAACACGCTGGCTCCCTTCTTCGTTAAGCAGTGCCGCACGAGCCGCCGGTCAGTTTCGTCCACTACACGCGCCACAAGCTTGTTCCGCACCAGCCGGTCGACGATGCGGGTAACGGTTGAAGGAAGCACGTTCAGGCGCTCAGCCAGTTCACCCGCTGCCAGGCCGTCCTCCATCTGCAGCGTGTACAGCACACGCACCTGCGTCATCGTCAGGCCCAGGCCGGCCCACTGTTCCATCCGCGCCGGGTCTGCTCTCAAAAGCAGCTGACCCAGCAACTGGTAGGCCTGCGTCCGCAGCTCCGAATCAGTTATTTGCACGCGCGTTAACCTTTCGCATAACAACAACAGTTTAGCACCGCGAGCACACGTGACATGTGATCTGCAACACGAAACTACAGGCGAGTCCCGTTCCATGTATTCTGTCTCGTGTCTCCTGTTACCATTCCCGCGTGCCCACAGAGTTCGAGCCCGTAACAGAAAACACGGCCCTGAAGGCGGCCATCGCCAGCGCCATTGACGATGCAGGCGGCGCCCTTCCCTTTCGCGACTTCATGGAGCTGGCGCTCTACCATCCCACGCTCGGCTACTACACCTCGCGCCGCGACGTGATCGGCCGCAGCGCCGACTACGTGACGAGCCCCGAGCTGACGCCGCTCTTCGGCGCCATGCTCGGCCGCCAGCTGCGCGAGATGTGGGGACGCCTTGATCGCCCCTCCAGCTTCGACGCGGTCGAGGCCGGCCCGGGCACCGGCATCCTCGCCCGCGACGTGCTCGCCTGGGCCGCCCGCACCGCGCCCGACTTCGCGGCCGCTCTGCGCTACACGCTCGTGGAGACGAGCCCCACGCTCACCGAACGCCAGCAGGCCACTCTCGCCGCGGCAGGCTTCGAAGCCGAGTCGCGCGATCGCCTTCCGTCTGGCGTCACCGGATGCATCTTCTCTAACGAGCTGCTCGACGCCATGCCCGTCCACCGCGTGACGGTCGATGACGGAGCGCTGCGCGAGGTCTACGTCACGCGGGACGGCGAGGACTTCGCTGAGGAGTTACACGACGCGCACACGAACGTCGTTGGCTACTTCGAGGCGCTCGGTCTGTTGCCGGGCGAAGGCTGCCGCGCTGAGGTCAACGTCCAAGCGCCTCGCTGGGTCGCGACCGCGGCCGGCGCACTCAAGCGCGGCTACGTCCTGACGTTCGATTACGGCTACGCCGCCGACGATCTCTACGCCGGCTGGCGCACCGACGGCACCCTCCTCTGTTTCTATCGCCACAACCCGTCGGCAGACCCGTACGCGCGCATCGGCCGCCAGGACATCACCTCCCACGTCGATTTCACGACCGTACGCCGCAGCGGCGAAGACGCCGGCCTGCAAACGCTTGGCCTGACGACGCAAGCCGAGTTCCTGACCTCTCTCGGCATCGGCGAGGCGCTTCAGCCACCAGGGGGTGAGCGACCGGACATGGAGGAGTTCTTCGCGCGTCGCCGCGCCGTCACAGATTTGATCGACCCGGGCGGCCTCGGCCGCGTCAAAGTGCTGGTGCAGTCGAAGGCGGCGGTGGGACCGCTGACCGGCCTCTCTGCGGCCCACGCCTGATGCTCGCCGCCGGCGGTCCCGCCCCGTTTCACTCTTCCGACGAGGCGATCTTTCGCCCCCTCGGCCTCGAAATGTGATCCCGGTAACGCATCGCCTTCGCTCAGCATGCGCTAGAATAGCCACCGCAACACAAAGGGAGGCGCCTTGCACACTTTCGAATACGAGGCCCCGGAGACAATCGACGAAGCGGTCCGCCTGCTCAAAGAAGCCGGCGGCTCGGCGCGTGCACTCGCTGGCGGCACCGACCTCGTCGTCCAGATGAAGGAGCGTGCCACCCGCTTCCCCTACCCCGTGACGGTCGTCAGCCTCGACCGTATCTCCGAGCTGCACGGCGTCGACTTCTCTGACGCCGACGGCCTGCGCATAGGCGCGGGTGCCACGATGACGGACGTCGCGACGCACCCGGCCGTCCGCGAACGATACGCAGCTCTGGCCGAGGGCGCCGGCGTCGTCGGCTCGCTGCAGACGATGAACATGGCAACGATCGGCGGCAACGTCTGCAACGCCGCACCCTCCGCCGATACCGTGCCGCCGCTCCTCGTCTACGAAGCGGAAGCGGTGATCGTCGGACCGAACGGCCGCCGCAACCTGCCGATCGCCGAACTCTTCCGCGGCCCGGGCGAGACGGCTCTGGCGCCGGACGAACTGCTAGCCGAACTGCGCCTGCCCCTGCCAGCGGCTGGAACGGGCGCGGTCTACGAACGAAACACACCACGCAAGCAGATGGACATCGCCGTCGTCGGCGTCGCCGTCGCTCTTACGCTGTCCGGCGACACGATTCAGCGCGCCCGCGTCGCGCTCGGAGCCGTGGCCCCGACTCCGCTGCGCGCGACAAGCGCCGAGGCCGCGCTACAAGGCCAGACCGCGAACGAGGAAACGTTCGCTAAGGCCGCCGAGGCCGCCGTCAAAGACAGCTCTCCGATCACAGACCTCCGTGCGTCGGCCGAATTCCGCCGCCACCTCGTGAGAGTCATGACAATGCGCCTGCTGGCGGAAGCGGCGAATCGCGCAAAGGGAACATCATGATGCCGAAGCAGTTGATCACCCTCACCGTCAACGGCCAGGAACGAGAGATCGCCGTCGAGCCGCACTGGACGCTACTCGAGACCGTACGCGAGGCGCTCAACCTGACAGGCTCAAAGGAAGGCTGCGGCACCGGCGACTGCGGCGCCTGCACGATGACCGTCGACGGCCGGATCGTCACCTCCTGCCTTATGCTCGCCCCGCAGGCGAACGGCCGACAGGTGACAACGATCGAGGGCCTGCAGAGCAACGGCTCCCTCGACCCCGTGCAACAGGCGTTCATCGACACCGGCGGCCTCCAATGCGGCTACTGCATCCCCGGCATGATCGTCGCCGCCCGCAACCTGATCGACACCAACCCGAGCCCAACCCTCGACCAGATCCGCGAGGGTCTCGGCGGCAACCTCTGCCGCTGCACCGGCTACGCCAAGATCTACGAGGCAGTCGAACTGGCCGCCGAGCGCATCCGAGAAGGTGCCTGATGGCCCAGGAGACGAGGGTTCGCGAGAGCACCGGCGCGGACGCCAACGGTCACACGGCGGTCGGCCGGCGCGTCACCCGGCTCGACGGCGCGGCAAAGGTCACCGGCAAGACCGTCTACGCCGACGACATGAAGATGCCCGGCATGCTGCACGCCAGCGTCCTCTACGCGCCACACGCCCACGCCCGCATCAAGTCGCTCGACACTACCAGGGCGCGTGCCGTGCCCGGCGTCTTCGCCGTCATCACTGCCGCCGATCTGCCCGACTACAACCGCAACGATAGCAACCGCACCGGCCTCATCTTCCCGGACAAGGAGGTACTCTTCTACGGCCAGCCCGTCGCCGCCGTCCTCTCCGAGGACCCGCACGTCGCCGAAGCAGCCGTCGAGATGATCGAGGCCGCGTTCGAGCGACTGCCGGAGGTCCTCGACGCCGTCGCCGCCATGGAGAAAGATTCGCCCCTGGTGCGCGATCCGCTCCACGACGTCGATCGCTCAGAGGAACGCGGCCACGTCTCGGTCGAGACCAAAGAGACGGAGCAAGAGGGCGAGCCTTCAAACATCGCATCGAGCGCGCCATTCGAGCGCGGCGACGTCGCGGCCGGGTTCGCCGAGGCCGACATCGTCATCGATCGCACCTGGCGCTCGGCGATGGTCCACCAGAGCTACATCGAGCCGCACTCTACGATCGCCGACTACGACATCAGCGGCGAACTCCGCGTCTGGACGAGCACGCAAGCGCCCTTCCACATCCGCAACGAGCTGGCGCAGGCGTTCGGTCTGCCGGAGAACCGCATCCGCGTCACGGCAACGGAAGTCGGCGGCGGCTTCGGTGGCAAGATCTACCTCACGGAGCTGATGGTCGCCGCCCTCGCCATCGCCGTTCAGCGGCCCGTCAAGTACATCATGAGCCGCAAGGACGACATGCTCGCCGCCACGCCAGCGCCCTTCGCCCACATCGAGCTAAAGACAGGCATGAAGCGCGACGGCACGCTGACCGCGCTGCAGGCCCGCCTGATCTACGACTCGGGCGCCTTCCCCGGCGCGCCAATGCTGCCCGGATGCATGCTGATCGGCGGCTACTACCGTTGCGACAACATCGACATCAAGGGCTACGAGGTGCTCACCAACAAGGTCAGCGTCGGCGCGCTGCGGGCGCCCGGTGCTCACAACGCCACTTTCGCCATCGAATCGAACATGGACCTGATGGCGAATGAGCTGGGCCTCGACCCGCTGGAGGTGCGCCTCAAGAACGCCGTCGCAGAGGGCGACCCAATGCCCAACGGCCAGATCTACCCCGCCATCGGCCTCCGCGAATGCCTCGAAGCGATCGCCGATAGCGACGTCTGGCGACGCCGTCGCGATGTCGAGGCGATGCCCAACCGTGGCATCGGGCTCGCCGTCGGCGGCTGGCTCGGCGGCCTGCAACCGGCCAGCGCCATCGTCTGCCTCAACCCCGACGGCACCATCAACGTCACCGTCGGCTCCGCGGACATCACCGGCACGAACACCTCCTTCCAGCAGATCACCGCCGAGGTCCTCAATCTGCCGCTCGATATGGTCAACGTAGAGACCGGCGACACCAAGACGGCGCCCTACGCCGGCATGAGCGCCGGCAGCAAGACCGTTTACACGGTCGGCCGGGCCGTCAAGGCAGCCGCCGAGGACCTGAGGCAGCAGATGTTCGAGCTGGCGATGAAGCGCCTGGAAGTCGAGCCCGAGGACATGGAAGTCGCCAACTGCCAGGTGCAGGTCAAGGGCGCGCCAGACCGCGCCATGACCTTCAAGCGCTTTGGCAGGCTGAGCACCAACTTCGGCGCACCCTTCCCCGTCATCGTCGGCCGCGGCACCATCTCCGCGCGCAAGAGCGCGCCGGGCTTCACCGCCCAGGCCGCGGAAGTCGAAGTCGACCCCGAAACCGGCGACGTCACGCTGCACGGCTACGCTATCGCCCAGGATGCCGGCTTCGCCATCAACCCGCTGTCCGTCGAAGGGCAGATGCAGGGCGGCGCCAGCCAGGGCATCGGCATCGCCCTCTGGGAAGAGATGCAGTACGACGAGCACGGCCGCCTGCTCAACCCGAACCTGCTCGACTACCGCCTGCCAACCTCGCGCGACCTGCCGCCGATCGAAACGATCATCGTCGAAGTGCCGTCCGAGGAAGGCCCGTACGGCGCGCGCATCGTCGGCGAGCCCTCGATCGTCGCCGGTGCCGCCACCATCGGCAACGCCATCGACAACGCCACCGGCGCCCGCGTCGACGAAGTACCGATCACGCCGGAGCGCCTGATCCGCTCAATGGACAAGCTATAACCGCAACGAATGCAGCTGCCCCGCTGCTGCAATCAGTAGGAGGACCCACGCAATGACGCCGACCAAAGACCAGATCCGCGAATACTATGGCGCCGCCCTCGAGCGCTGCCTCGAGGCCTTTTCGCGTCTCGAGGAGAAAGAGCTGAAGAAGAAGGCGTCCGACAACTGGACCGCAAGAGAGCACATCGCCGGCCTGGTCGGCACAATGGAGAAAGAAACGATGCCGCTCACTCGCCAGGCGATCGCCGGCGAACAGCCGAACATCCCCGGATTCACGGAACGCTCCGACCTCATCGGCTTCCGCCAGACCGTGATGGAGGAGGTGCGCGATCTCCCCGCTTCCGAGCTGCTCCAGCGGATACGCGCCGTCTTCGAGGAGCACATGGCACTTCTGGACACGCTCAGCGACAGCGACCTCGACAAGCCGGCCAACAGCCCCGGCTGGGACCGCCCCGGCACCATCCGCGACCTCTTCTTCGCCAACTACCTCTTCCTCGCGAGCCAGTACCAGGAGATCCGCCACGTCGCCAAGAAGAGGATGCCGCACTGGATCGAGGCCAGCACCCCGGATCAGGTGAACTATCACATGGGCCGCATCTTCCACTACATGCCGCTCATCTTTAACAGCGGCAAGGCCGCCGACCTGCAGGCCAAATACCAGTTCACGATGGAAGGCGACGGCGGCGGCCAGTGGGCGATCGAGATCGGCGACGGCAAGGCTAAGGCTCAGACCGGAGTCCTGGAAGGCCACGACATCGAGCTCAAGACGAAGCCGCAACTCTGGATCGATCTCACCACCGGCGATCTCAACGCCGTCTGGGCGATCACAACCAAGAAGGTCAAGATCGGCGGCAACGCCGGCCTGGCGATGAAGCTCGGCGACCTCTTCTCCGCAGAGGGTTGAGCGAAGCAGCGATCTCGGCCATCCTCCTCGCGGCCGGCGAGTCCCGTCGCATGGGCTCGCCGAAGCCGCTGCTGGAGTGGCAGGGCGTCACGCTGATCCAGTATCAGATCGGCCAGCTCCACGCAGCCGGCGTCGCCGACGTCATCGCCGTCCTCGGTCACCGCGCCGAAGACGTCCTTCTCCTGGTGGACGCCGCGGGCACCCGCGGCATCATCAACGAGGCCTACCGTGAGGGCCGCGCCTCGTCCCTGCGTACCGGGGCCGCCGCAGCCGAGGGCGCGAAGACGGTCGTGGTCCTCTCCGTCGACCAGCCGCGGCCGGCCGCCGTCACGCGCCGACTCCTCGCAGACCACACCTCCGGCATCACCGTCCCATCCCACGACGGCCGCCGCGGGCATCCCGTGATCCTGGACGGCGCGCTCCTGTCTGAACTCCAGGAGGTCGACGAGGCAACGCAGGGTCTGCGCGCCGTCCTCGCCCGCCACGCCGCGGACGTGCACGAGATTCCGTTCGACTCGGCCACCGTCCTTCTCGACCTGAACACTCCCGAGGATTACCATCGGGCGACCGCACGCGACGACCCTTGACGCGCACGTCAAGGTCTGCAAACATACGAAACGCATCAAAAGGAGGCCCGCCCTTGGCTCAAGAAACCGCTACCGAGAAGAAAACCAACCCTATCGTCAAGTTCCTGCGCATCCCCGAGAAGTATCCTGATGAGGAAGCGTACTTCTGGGGAATGCAGTGCGGCAGCTGCGACGCCAAGTTCCTGGGCGATC
>Ga0255058_10000794_pt1 | contig 17953 bp, 11 predicted proteins | sample Cases_109_9_MG_FD_188637 | JGI IMG/M metagenome (GOLD analysis project Ga0255058, IMG submission 188637) | Seawater microbial communities from Amundsen Gulf, Northwest Territories, Canada - Cases_109_9 | ecosystem: Environmental > Aquatic > Marine > Gulf | place: Canada: Northwest Territories... | reverse complement strand
TTACCTGAAAAAACACCAGTTGCAGATATGACAAATATGATTCTCTCCGGAACAATTATAACAAGTGGCCGTGGAAGAGCCGTTTGTACAGCAACAGGAATGAGTACAGAAATCGGGAAAATAGCCAGATTAATACAGGAAGTAAAACCCGAACCCACACATTTACAAAAAAGGCTTTCCGAACTTGGAAGATTTTTAGGAATATTAACGATCGCTATATGTGCCATTGTTCTTGTTGGCGGAGTCTTAATAAGAAAAGAACCCTTGCTTGAGATGTTTATTGTGGCCATAAGCCTCGCTGTTGCAGCAATCCCTGAAGGCCTTCCTGCTGTTGTAACAATAGGACTTGCTTTGGGTGTACAGAGAATGATTAAGAGAAATGCCCTCATTAGAAAGCTACCTTCAGTTGAGACGCTTGGAGTAACAACGGTTATATGTAGCGATAAAACCGGAACGCTGACAAAAAACGAGATGACTGTAAAAAAGATTTACGCTAATGGAAAAATAATCGACGTCACCGGCTCCGGCTACAACGCAACAGGCAGTTTTTTATCTGACGGCAAAAGAACAGACATGAAGGAAATCGATTATTTACTAACGATTGGAGCCTTAAATAATGATGCTAAATTAACAGATGGGGAAGTCTTTGGAGATCCCACTGAAGGCGCCTTGATTGTCTCAGCAAAAAAAGCAGGCTTAAAAATAGAAGAACTTGAAAATAACTATAAAAGGATTGATGAAATCCCATTTAGTTCGGAAAGAAAGCTAATGACTACAATCCATCAATTTAATGGCGAAAAAAGGGCATTTATCAAAGGCGCGCCTGAAATTGTTTTAGAGCTTTGCAATTCTATTTATGAAAACGGCAAAATAATCAAACTCTCAGATGAAAAGAAAAATGAAATCCATAGAATAACCAGGGAATTTGCAGACAGCGCCTTAAGAGTCCTTGGCTTTGCTTATAAAACGGTTATAGATGAAGGAAGCGTTGAAAAAGATCTTATCTTTGTAGGGCTGGCGGCTATGATTGATCCTCCAAGAGTAGAAATAAAAACTTCTATTGAAAAATGCCGCAGCGCCGGAATCAAGGTCGTTATGATTACGGGAGATTTTGAGCTGACAGCCAAATCAATTGCAAAAGAAATCGGCCTTGAGGGAAGAATATTAACGGGTATTGATTTAGACAAGACAAAGGACCTTGATGAGTTTGTTGAAGACGTTTCAATATATGCCCGTGTTAATCCGGAACATAAAATAAAGATAGTTGAGGCATTAAAGAAAAAAGGGCACATTGTTGCAATGACAGGAGATGGTGTAAATGATGCTCCGGCATTAAAAAACGCTGATATCGGAGTCTCGATGGGAATAACAGGAACAGATGTGGCAAAAGAATCGTCAGATATGATTCTGACTGACGACAACTTTTCATCTATAGTAAATGCTGTTGAAGAAGGTAGGGGGATCTACGATAACATCAGGAAATTTGTTGAATATCTCCTCTCCACCAATACGGGAGAGGTGCTTACTATCTTTGTTGCCATATTAATAGGACTGCCTGTGCCGTTGATAGCAATAATGATTTTGTGGATGAACCTTGTGACAGACGGCTTGCCCGCCCTTGCCTTAAGCGTTGACCCCCATGATAAAGAAATCATGAAAAGAAAACCCAGAAAGCCAAAGGAACATATAATTACAAAAGACATGATAACCAAGATAATTCTTGTTGGAACAGTAATGATGCTTGGGGCACTATGGCTGTTCCACTTCGAATTATCTTCCGTTCAAGAGATAAAAGTTGAAGATAATAAAATAGTAGGTGACTGGAGTTATACAGGAAGTTATTTTGATTTTACAAAAAACAATCCATTAACAGACAATACCAATCTAAATGAAATTATAGAGGCAAAAAAAGACGTCTTAATAAAACTTCCCATGACAATGACTTTTGCGGCTTTAGTCATGTTTCAAATGGTTATATGCTTAAACTGCAGGACAGAAGAATTCTTTTTTAGAGCCGGATTTTATAGAAATAAATACCTGATAGGAGCTGTGCTACTCTCAATACTGCTTCAAATACTAGTAATACACACACCCTTGAACATCTATTTCAAAACAGCGCCATTAACACTCTTTGATTGGGCTATAGTAATAATTGTTTCTGCAACTGTTTTAGCTGCGGCAGAAATTTACAAATTAATCAAAAAGTATTACAAGATAAATAATAATATATGTGTGTGATGCTAACGTTATGCCTGCAAATCTAAACGCTTCTACTTCTTTTCTCCTTCTTCCCTACTTCTTCTCCTGGGAGTCTTCACATTTCGAGAGAATAATCCCTGAAAAATTTCTCCAATTAAGGCCTTTACGGTTACAGGAATTAGCATAATCTGGAATAATGGATTAAAGGCCTGTAGAATAATCTCTCTATAAGGAGCATCTCCCGTAACCATATTCCATAGCATTTCATTGAGATGGTTTGCCATCCTTGAACCTTTTCTGTTCTCAACATAGGACAAACGTGCCGTTACCAACCAACTCCTTCTCGTAACGAAATCGCTAACCCTCATTATTAGTGAGCCGAATAGATTATCCATCGCAAGTAATTTCCTTGCAGGCCTGTAATAATATCTACTGAAATCTTCTTTAGAGATACCTTTTTCAAATGCGGTTTGTACAGCTAATTGCGAGGTTATATATGCAGATTCCAACCCATTCTTGTATATCCTCGATATACTCGCATCACCTATGATAACAAGCCTGTCAGTAAATGGTTTTTTTGCATGTGTAAGCGTTATCTTCGGTATGCACATGCAAAATCTATCAGGCATTTTCCAATCAGGAGGCAACTTGCTTCGAACAACCGGATGATTTACAAACTCGAGTAGATCCTTCTTTGTTAGATCTCTATCGCCAATCAGACTCACTGTAACATAATCCCCTTTTGGAACCATCGATGCAAACCTGAAAGGTTTTAGCCCAAGCGCAAAGACATATATATTATCCCTGAATGATTCCTTTATATAAGAAGCACCTAAAGGTATTTCCATCTGGCATGTCCTGATAGTCTCAGGCGGTTCATAGCCAAAATTTAGTCTCTTGATCTTATCAACGGTTGTTGAATTTATGCCAAACGCACCCACTACAAGATCTGTTTCCATCTCGTCAAACGAACCACGCTTTCCATATATTACCTTTATGGGAGCCTCAGAATCCGGAGGAAGATTTATGCCTTGAACAGGTTCGTTAATTACCTTTGCACCCTGTTTGATTGCGTGTTTCAATAGAAAATCATCAAAGCTTATATTACTTGTATGGGTGCTGTATAGAGGTCCATTACCTCGATAAACCGCCAGTACCTTACTGTTTCCACCTGGCTTTGGCCTGTGCAATTCAATGCCGTATTCTTTTGTCTGAAAATAATAACCCTTTATTTCATGACGCACAACATCATCAGGCAAATCAATACCATCTTTTATGAGTTTTTCGTGTAAGGACCTGGCAATTACGGCAGCGCTCATATTGCACCCCCTGGGGCCTCTTTGACTGAAATCCCTGCCTTCAAAGATTGTCACAGAAATATTCATTCCAAGTTTCTTTGCATGTTGAAATGCAAGGTGTGCAAAAAAACTTCCTGATGGGCCGCCTCCAATTATGGCAATCCTTGAGCCATCTTTTAGGCAAAGATTCTTTTTCAGCTTATCTGTCATATGCAAATCTCCGGAACTTCTATTTTATTTTATTCTGCCCTCTCTCCTCCCCCTTAGAAACATGTAAAATATAGCAAAACCCTGCTGGAGATTCTACTTATTAATTATGAAAAGATGAAGTAAAAAGCACTGATTTGATTCTCTTTAATTATCTCCTGCATCAGACATTATTGAAAAAAAGCTCCCATCATACCCGTAACCATAAAGCCTGATTTCAAAAAGATTCTTCTTGTAATTATTTCTTCCATAATTTAAAACTTAGCAGGAAGTAGTATATATTTTTTTCCTTAATTGGAATTTGCTCACTAACAAGAAAATTTCATGAAACAAAAGAAAGATCGTTCAAAACTCATCACCGAGCAACGTAATCCAAACACCTTTGAAATCGACTGCAAGTCTACGTTAGAAATAGTGGACATTATCAATGCTGAAGATACTAAAATGATTGGAACTGTATATAATGAACGCCACAACATCACAAAGGCCATTGATTTGATTGTTGCTTCATTCAAACAGGGAGGGAGTTTATTCTATGTCGGTGCAGGGACGAGTGGAAGACTGGGCGTTCTTGATGCCTCTGAATGTCCACCCACCTTTGGAACTGACCCGAAATTGGTCAGAGGCATCATAGCAGGAGGAACAGAGGCACTTACAAGATCAATAGAGGGTGCTGAGGACAGGCATGAAGATGGAGAACAGGCAATCAAAGACAATGGCATAACTGCCCAAGATACGGTTGTCGGCATAGCCACAGGCGGCACTACACCATTCGTTCACGGCGCTCTGGTTCAGGCAACGAGAATCGGCGCAACCACAATATTCCTATGCTGCAACCCGAATATAAACCCTACCGAGAAAGTTGACGTCATCATCAGGCCAATAACCGGTCAGGAAGTAATAACTGGTTCTACACGTATGAAGGCAGGCACGGCAACGAAGCTCATCCTGAATACACTTACTACTGCATCAATGATAAAGATGGGGAAGGTATATGAAAATCTTATGGTTGACCTTCAGGTAAAAAATGAAAAACTCAAAGATCGCGCAGAAAGGATTATAATGACTGTTACGAACCTTGATAGAGATACTGCCGATAAACTTTTGAATAAAGCAAAAGGCAACGTGAAAACAGCCATTGTCATGCACAAACTGCAAATCGACTATGAAGAAGCCAGAAAGAAACTGGAAGAAAACGAAGACTTTGTGAGAAACGTGGTAATGGATAAGTGATAAATAACCCTTATAAATAAGTATCTGCCCTATTATATGAATAATTCCATAACTCCAGAAACAACACGAAGTTTCATAATTCCGGTATTAGATTTTTCTCCGCATAGTCCTTATAATATTAAGACACTACTGAACGATCTTGAAAACATATTCAAAATATATGAGAAAGAGTCTTGTAGTCGGTATTTTGCCTGAATCAAAAAACACATGGGAACGACGGGCCCCCTTAAGACCCGGGGATGTTGCATGGCTGGTTAAGAAAAAGATCCCGGTAGAAGTTGCATCCAGTTCCCTGCGTATTTATAAGGATTCTCAATATCTGCGCTCCGGAGCTAAAATTGTCTCAAAATTCCAAAAAGCCAATCTCCTTGTAGGCATAAAAGAACCTCCTATTGATACTCTAATACCCAATAGTGGTTACATGATATTCTCTCACACTACCAAGGGACAGAAATATAACCGGAAACTTCTTGCCACATTTCTGAAAAAGAAAATCACCCTCATTGATTATGAGCACATAACCGGCTCTCTTGGAGAGAGACTGGTTTATTTTGGAAGATATGCAGGTATGTGCGGAATGATTGATACACTGCATGTATTTGGACAGAAACTTAAACTTCAAGGAATCCCTAATCCATTCTCAGGTTTGAAAAATGCAGTTTATTACGGTAATTATGGTTCTGCAAAGACTGCACTTGATCGTGTGGTAGAGAAAATACAAAGAAAAGGTCTGGATAGAAAACTTGTTCCTTTTGTGGTCGGAATTTTGGGACATGGGAATGTGTCACGAGGCGCACAGGAGGTTCTCGAACATATTGGGGCTGTTGATATACATCCGAAGGATATAACACTCTTGGCCCGAAACCGTACTTCCCACAAAAAAACAATTTACAAGCTGATCTTTCAACGGGAAGAAAAACTCAGGTCTAAAGATGGAAAGAACTTTTATTTTGAAGAATATCTTAATTACCCTGAACGATTTGAATCAAATTTGGATAAATTTCTACCATTTCTTAATGTACTTATTAATGCCAGTTACTGGGATAAACGTTATCCACGATTGCTGCCGGAAGCAATGCTGCGAAAACTCTACAGTGTTAAGCCTGATTTTCATTTATCAGTGATTGGTGATTTAACCTGTGATATTAAGGGAACAATAGAAATTACGAGCAGAGTGACAACTCCATCGGAACCAGCCTTCGTTTATGATCCTGTTTCAAAAAAAATCAACAATGATTTATCCCATAGTGGGATTGCCGTGATGGCCATTGATAACCTTCCTTGTGAATTCCCAAAGGAATCCTCGATGGAATTTGCAGAACAAATCCGGGATTATGTATATCAAATCGCAGCACATGGAGCTATTCACGTTACTAATCATAACGCATTAGCCAGTGTTATTCGTAACGCTACAGTTACACAAGACGGCAAGCTAACGCGTAGATTCAAGTATCTGAAGCAAACAGACTCGTAATCAATTTAAAAAAGCCGTCCTCAACAAAAAAATTATAATCACAAATCAATTTTACATCCCTATCCCAGTATCAAGTCAATCATCCGCATTCCAGGCTATTCACTATTGACATGGACGGGTGGTTTGGTAGTATAAAACCCTTAATTAGCCTATACAAGAATACGCAATTAATACAGACTTAGGAGAGGTATAATTATTGACAGTTCGTTAGAAGAAGCAAGGCTTAGTGACCCACTCAAAGAAATTACCCGTAAAGAACGTCGCCTCCTTCTCGGAATCAGCGTCCTTGGAATAGCAATCGTAAAGGCTGGAATTGTACCGACAAAGCTGACTACTTTTGGAGTAGAGTTCGGAGAAACCAATCAACTATGGCTTCTTTATATGCTTGGTTTCGTTACTTGTTATTTCCTCGTTGCTTTTATAATTTACTCATTGTCTGACTTCCTTGTATGGCGGTTGACATTTATACGTGCTAGGGAGAAGAATATACGGGAAAACGCAAGAGCAGAACATCAATTTATGGAAAGAGGAGTACATATTAGCGATGAAGAAGAAGTACTTGAAATGAAAATCTCCAAATTATATAGAACAAACAAATCAGTCTTTATATTGTCAGGACCGACATCCATCATTCGTTCAATATTTGAATTTGCTCTGCCCATCGGTGTTGGAATTTATACAATTCTGTTATTATGGAAAGTGATTCCATAATTGTTAACAGTTAACGAAAGATCCACAGGCTATTTCATGTTGGCATTCAGTTAATAAAGAGCATGGACAAATACGGGTAGAATCGCATAATACCTAATATGAAAACAACCTCACTTATGAATAAATTCTTAATTATTTCCCTATTTCTTATTACAATAGGACAAATGAATATTGTGTATGCTGGTAATGAGAGTAAAGGTGCTGACATGAATAGTAAAAACCTGGAGAAGTCTACGTTTGCCGGTGGATGTTTCTGGTGTATGCAACATCCATTTGACGAATTAACGGGAGTTGTCTCAACCGCCGTAGGCTATACTGGTGGACAAAAGGAAAACCCTACTTACGAAGAAGTATGCGCAGGCAAGACCGGTCATGCTGAGGCCATCGAGATACAATATGATTCCTCACAAATTGCTTACTCCAGATTACTGGATATCTTCTGGCGAAATATTGATCCTACCACATTCAACAGGCAATTTGCTGATGTGGGAACGCAATATAGAACGGCTATTTTCTATCATAACGATAAGCAAAAAAGTTTAGCCGAAGCATCAAAAGAAGAAATGGATATGTCAGGCATATATGATAAACCTGTCGTTACCGAAATTACCCCGGCCTCTACATTTTACAAGGCTGAAGAATACCACCAGAAGTATTACGAGAAATGCCCTGTCAGATATAAGTTGTATAAATCCGGGTCAGGCAGAGAACAATACCTGGAGAAAACATGGGAAGCTGAACTGGAACAATAACTACCTAAAAACATTTTGGCCTCAGTCATTTGCTTCGCTCTTTGTCTGTAATTGAGATAGTCGGTTTTGCAAATTAAGGAGTATGTGTGAAAAGGGTATTTCCTGGTTCTATATTTCTGGTTGTGTTATTATTCATAGCAGGCTGCAGCTATGAACAGAAGCCGCCAAAAGAAGAAGGACCGTTTCTCAAGTCCGACCTTGTAGAACTTAAGGAACTCGATCCTACCCTCCGTCTTGACATCCGTTATGCAACAACAAACAATTTCATCGGTCGTCCAGTGTACAGGGTGGCCTGCGCATTCCTGCAACGACCTGCCGCTGAAGCCCTTGTAAGAACCAATAAGGCTCTCAGGGAAAAAGGCTACGGCCTTGTTATCTACGACAGCTACCGGCCATGGTCAGTTACAAAGTTCTTTTGGGACATTACGCCTGAAGATAAAAAACAATTTGTAGCAGACCCAAATAAGGGCTCGTTCCATAATCGGGGGTGCGCCGTAGACGTCTCACTATTTGATCTTAAAACCGAAAAAGAGGTCATAATGCCTTGCGAGTTTGATGAGTTTTCTGAGAGGTCCCACATAAAATATCAAGGTGGCACAGAGGGATCCCGTCACCTACGAGATTTATTACGAACCGCAATGGAAGCCGAAGGATTTATAGTCTATAAGTCTGAATGGTGGCACTATAATTATAAAGACTGTTATAAATACCCTATTCTAAATATTCCTTTTGAAGAGATTATGAATACTCGCTGTATGATTAAGATTAAAAACAATAATGTTTCTAATCTTAAAAATAATAATAAACTAAAGACAGGAATGGTTGTGCTGAAGAGGACAGAAGAGAATGAAAATTCTTGAAGGGTTCAACAAAAAAGTAGCCAAATGGTTCATAAAGGATTTTGACAATACAGATAAGAAACTCGTGCGCATCAATCACGGATTAGTTGCCGCCAGGTTTGGGATATATTCTACTATTGTACTTTTTGTAGTAAAGATGACTCTCGGTTATCTATCAGGATCTGTATCAGTGGTTGCTAATGCATTCCACCTCCTCTCACATCTGGCAAATTCAATTATCCTTGCGATCAGCTTCAAAGTAACGGTTCGTCCAGCTACCGCTAGCAATCCCTTTGGTCACGGAAGAATGGAGCATATAGCCCCGCTTGTCATGTCTATATTTCTTTTTATCTCAGGCATCCAGATAGGAGAGTCTTCACTACACCAGACGATGGAACCTCATGAACTCCATTACTGGCCTGCGCTGCCATGGATTCTACTCTCTACAATCCTGGTAAAACAGTGGCTTGCACGGTTTGTCAGCTTCCTGGGTAAAAGGGTTAATTCCCGCGCTATCCTGACGAACGCAGCTCATTATAACATTGAAACAATAATGACACTTACGGTCATCGGGGGATTGGTAGCCAATCACTACTATATTCATTATCCTGAAGTGGATGGTTATATTGGTATTCTGGTGTCTTCATGGCTATTGTATCTGGGTTACACTCACGGGCGAGAAGCCATCGTACCTCTTCTTGGACAAGCTCCCAGTAAAAATATCTTAAAGAAAATCAGGGACGTTGCAAAATCAGTTGAAGGAGTTGAGGATGTACACGAAATCATCGTGCATGACTATGGTTCAATGTATTTAATTTCGTTACATGCGGAGATACCTGTAAGATTTGGAACCATTGAAATGCATGAAATTGCCGAGCGATGCGAATGTAAGCTACGAGAAACCTTCGGCGGCGAAGCTGTGTGCCACACAGATCCGGCAATGGAAAGGACTCCCGAAATTCAGGCCATAGAAGACAGGTTTAGGGAGATTCTAAAAGGGTTTCCTCAGATAGTCAGCTATCATGATTTTCGTGTTGTCTCCGGAACTGTAGAAAAATTTATCATTGTTGCTGATATTGATTTGATAGAAGATGTAACTGAGGATAAGTTTAGTCAAATCTCAAAAGAACTGACAACACGTGTAATGGAAGATATTCAAAACGTAGCATACTGCAATTTTTACATAACTCCAAAGTTTGCATACTGAATCTTCTACAGTACCCCACAACACCTTCAACAAAAGTGTACTTTGGTATTTCGTCTACAGACCAAACTTCATCTACTTTTCAGGCCCGTTCTGACTCCCCCCTTCTAACCATTAAGGATGCACCAGAGAAAAGTATTAATAAATTATTATAAAAAACCTATATTTCCACCTTGTATACGACCATTTCTCCCTGCCATCAGAAGAAAAAATAAATCCCGGAGTATATTGTAAGTCTCAAGCCAATAATACCCGCTAACATCTTGAATTTATTGATATTACGTCAGTATAACAGCTCCCCGGCATACATGGCTAACAGTACATTTTAATACCATCTTCCCTTTTTGGCACTGCTTTTGTGTATTTCCATTTAACTAAACCGAACAAACACCGATAAATAATTTAGAAAGACTTCAATAAAGAAAGGGGGTTCAAGATGAAAAAATTAATCTTAATTGGTACTTTCGTTACTGTGGCGCTTGCTTTTCCTCTAACGGTATCATTTTTCGCTTTCTTTGATTCATTTTTGCATAACCATACAAACGTTCTTTATTAATTAACATTATTTTAGTGCCCACTCAACCGGTTGCCAACAATAAGGCTGAAATGGCAAGAAGCAAAACCGACGCGTAGAAATTGTCATTTTAGCAGCTAAATAAAAGTTACTTTTCTGGTTAATCTAATCAATGTAAGGATAAAAGATGAAAAAAATGATCATGAAAAGTTTGTTGGTATTTATCATGCTGGTATTCACGGTTAGCTCGGCAATGGCAGAAGACGTAATAGGCAACTCAAATGTATTGCCAAGCGGCAAAAAGTACGCCCTGAATATTACTGGTAAATCTGGCAATGACAAGGAAGCCACAACCATTACTGAACTTCAGACAGATGTATCATCACCATCAAATATTGATGGGAACGAATCATCTATGGAGCAGCTAAGAATGATTATGCTCATCTTGCTTGTAAGCCAGGACACTGGCAAACTATATCGATGAATGTTCAGTTACGATAACTTCTGGATTCAGTCGTGGTTGAAGATGAAAAAAGAAGTAATTCGTTCTACATTAGATCACATCCTAACCAGGATATGGAGTAACGCTTGAAGAAACTGTGTAAGGGATTCGGGGAAATTTCTCCGTTTCCCTTATTTAGTTTAACTCCAAATGTTTTAATTATCTTATTAATACCCAGTTGTTTTCAGTTTTTTTCCTTACTCTGACATATTCGCTGTTACTCCCTGTTGATACCAATCCGTTTAAGTACGTATATCTCCTGCTCACAAAAACACATGCAGAATGTACGGCTAATTTTCCCCGACCAAATATAGAAAATACGGAAAATTTTACCCATGATGATGAAATATTATACACGAATAATATACCAGACAATAAAGAACGGATTACCCAATGATGTTTTTATGTTCCTGTTGTACGTAAGCCTATTAATAACAGATGGTTAGCAAAACAGTTTATATGGACATACAAACTCTGAATAAAAAATATCTTTGGCATAAGGTTAGCGATATTATAACGAAATTACGCTAATTCTAGATTATTGACCACCGGATTAAATATACTTCCTGATTTCTAGAGTTCCAGAGTAAGGTACATAAATGAAACATCCTGGAAACACAACTTCACTGCTTATTGTGCAAGTCGAACCACCCCAAAAGATGGATGGAGGAGACTATTTTTACAGAACACACGCGCCTGGAATAGCCATGGCACAGGAAGAAGGGGTCTATGTCGTAAATCTAACAAGCCAACATCGAAGAAAAGCAGAAATAATGACCCACGCCGATATACTGATTTTGAAGAATATCTGCGACCCGGATCTTCTTCCTTCAATAAGAGACAGAAAGAATAATGGCAAATTAACCGTTTACGAAATTGCTGACAACCTTAGTGCCTTGCAGCCATGGAATTCAGTTTATTTCTTTTATAAAAACAAGGAGAATCTGGCATTAGTAAACCGCCTGGCGAGCAGTTGAGATGCACTACAGACAACCTGCCATGAACTTAAAAGGCTTTACGGTCACTTGAATGACAACTGCGAGGTCTTTCCTAATCATCTTTCGCACGTCCCGTGCGAAAGGTTTGTTAAAAAAGAAACTGGGGAAAAAGGAATGGAAGTCACTATCGGATGGGGAGGATCCCACGGACACCTGGAGGACGTGGCTGAAATTGTAGACCCTTTGATTAAGTGGATAAATACACAACCCAATGTCTCCCTACATCTCATGTGCTCAAACCAAATCTGGAAACTTTTTGCCCCCCTGCCTGAACACAAGAAAAAACGTACTTCGCCGGGAACCGTAGATGATTATTACAACTTTCTGAGAGGAATCGATATTGGTATCGCCCCGCTGAAGGATACTGCTTTTAACCGTTCACGATCAGACATAAAGTTTTTGGAGTATGCCGTTTCAGGGGTAGTCCCGGTCATGGCGCATCTGGAACCGTATACTAATTCAGTAGACGTTGGTAAGACCGGATTTCTCTTTAAGGATACAACCAACCTGATCGCTATTTTGAATCAATTGCTAAAAAACACTTCACTGTCACGAAAAATTACAAAAGCTGCCCGTCAATATGCAATACAGGAACGACTACAGCTACAGCATGGACAAGACAGACTGGACTTCTATAGCAACAAGTTGAAACAGTTCGGAAGACACGATTTTCGGAACGAAGATGTATCCCAATACTTTGAGGAATGGTCACAACTGGAAGGAACCGTGAGAAACGGAAGACACCTCCAACTCCAAGCCACCCGCTTTGAAAATCTTCTGCACGACGGACTGATAGCCATGCAGACAGCAGACAACAAAAAACTAGCACATCAACTTTTTGAAGAAGCTGCTGCACTTGAGCCGGAAAACTATCTTCTCTTTCTGTTCGTAGCATTCGTATCGCCAGATCCGATTAATTCTCTGAATAAAGCGCTGGAACTAAAACCAGATTCCGTAAGAGCATGGACATTACTTGGTGAGGAATTTATGAAAAAAGGAAAAGTCAAGGAGGCATTTAAGAGCTTTGACTCTGCAGTAAAGGTATATCTTGACTACGAAATTCCATACTTCAGGGTAGCTGCTCTGCTTAAAAGACTGGGAGAAAAATCACAATCTGATCGGTTCTTCGAGAAGGCAAGAGAAGTATCGATTCCTTATGCATTTGCCTGAAAAATATTTCATTGTGCTTTTGCATTGTTTGACAAAGTTTTTTTATGATAAGTACAATAGAATTATTTCAAACAAGTTATCACAAAATATGAAAAATAACAATCCAACTCTTTCCCTCTGTATGATAGTAAAGAACGAAGAAAAGTTTCTCCCCAGATGCATGGAAAGCATTAAGGGTCTCGTTGACGAAATAATCATAGTGGATACAGGATCAACTGACAGTACTATCGAAATTGCTAAAAGATATAACGCAAAGATTTATCATCATCAATGGGAAAACAGTTTCAGCAAGGCTAGAAACTATTCACTCAAATACGCAACGTGTGATTGGATTCTCATACTCGACGCCGACGAGGAAGTAGGCAGGAAAAATGCCCACAAATTAAAAGAAGTCATCAAGGAGAATAGCGTAAACGTAATCTATTTACCCATAATTAGCAGGCCTGTTGGAGGCAAAAACATAACGATTGGTAATTCAGAAAGGTTATTCAGAAACCATCTCGGTTTCCGCTACGAAGGAATAGTTCACAACGCCCTGAAACATTCGGGTCTTATTAAAAAAGCAAATATAAAAGTATATCACTACGGATATAACCAGGATGACAAAATAATAGAGAAAAAGTTTATACGAACCACAACCCTTTTAAGAGAACAAATCAAAAATGATCCAAAGAATCCCATTCCTCACCATTATCTTGCTAGCGCCTACCTTGGTAGAAAAAAGTACGACTGTTGTGTCCACGAAGTCCTTGAAGCAATCAGGCTATTTGAACAGCAAAACAGTAACACACAGAGTAAACTTCTTACCTACTACACGGCAAGCGTTGCTTTCTATCATAAGAAAGACCTGGTTAAGGCTGAGGGTTATGCCCAACAAGTAATTAATCTTTATCCTGATTACGTGGATGCCTATTGCATACTATCTTCCATATACTTTCAACGCAGAGAATACGGCAGATGTGCTGAAGTCACAAAAAAGTATTTAAAGCTATTAAAATCTATCGAATCAAATCCGACTAAGGCCTTGAATATACCATATAATACACTTCACCACACCTGGCCAGCTCATTCCCGGATGGCCATCATCCATTATAAACAGGGCAAGGAACATGATGGAATTCAGTCGCTAAATAACGCCATAAGTTGCGCAGATAATAAATGGGAACCTTATCTGGCAATCGGAGAATATTTCCTGGAACAAAAGAATCTTAAATTAGCAGAAAGATTCCTCAAAGACGGACTTAAAAATAGTACGGGCAACAAGGAACTCCTGTTAAACCTCGGACGTTTGTATTACTTAAAACACGACATTGAAAAAACGGAAACACTATATAAAAAAGCGTTAGAAATTGATACAGATTATACGGAGGCCCTCAAGGGAATGGGGGCATTGTATCTTGACATGAGAAAGTTTGAAGAGGCAAGGAATTTTCTTTATAAGGCCCTCCAGAAAGCAAAAGATATAGAATCATACAATAACCTAGGCTGCCTCGAAGACAAGGAAGGATTATATGAAAGGGCAAAGTTTTTTTTTGAAAAAGCCCTTGAACTCGATCCTGAAAATCAGGCTATTATAAACAATTTGAATAACGTTCAAATGAAATCGACAAAGACCAGCGACACCCCCCCCTTTGCCAAAGGAGGGGAGGGGGAATTTGCCGGTAGCATATCGCTCTGTATGATGGTAAGAAATGAGGAGGAAAATCTTACACGGTGTCTTAATAGTGTCAAGGATGCTGTAGATGAAATAATAATCGTTGATACCGGGTCAACAGACAGGACGGTAGAGATTGCGAAGGTTTTTGGAGCCAGGGTCTTTAACCACCCCTGGGAAGGGAGTTTCAGCAAAGCAAGAAACTATTCACTGAAATATGCAACCTGTGAATGGATTTTGATACTTGATGCAGATGAAGAGCTAAACAAGGATGACGCATCCAGACTTAAAGAAATAACAAAGAGCAATAATTACGAAACTATCTCTTTTGTTATTGAAAACAAGTATAAAGATTTTACACAAGAGTCTTATGCAAACATGATACGTCTTTTTAAAAACTTTAATGGAACACATTATGAAGGAACTGTCCATAACATCATAAGATGTTATGGAAAACGTCTTGATTCCTCGCTGAGCATCATCCATCATGGATATAATCTTTCTGAAGATAAAATGGAAGAGAAGTTTATGCGCACCAGTACATTGTTAAAGGAACAGATAAAAAGGGATGAACATAATCCTGTTCCACACATGTACCTCAGCACTTCATATCTAGGTAAAGGTATGTATGACGAGGCTATCGCAGAAGGCAAAAAAACGCTGGAACTTGCAAAGAAAAAAAACCTTACTTTAAGAAACTTCCTAGATTCATACTACGCTATCAGTTCCGCCTATCTTAAGAAAAAGAATTTAAAAGAAGCAGAAATATATGCTCTGAAATCCATAGAAATAGATGATCAGTTCATAGATGGCCTTTGCATACTTTCCCTCATTTATTATGATTCAAAGGAATATAACCGATTTCTTCAGACTTCAAAAGATTACCTGAATTTATGGGATAATATTACAGCACACCCTGGGAAGAGTAATACCTTCACTTCACACACCATCGGCCATAAATGGAAGATACATCTGCTGCTCGGATTTTATTACCTATCAAACTGTCAGGATGAAAAGGGCAAAATTGAGATTGACACGGCCCTGAAGGAATCTACCGAGATTGAATATTGCCTCAAGCTCCTGGGCAACTACTACATGGAAAATAACAACCTTGACAAGGCAGAAGAAACTTATAAGAAGCTGCTTCACATTAACGAGACAGATATAGATGTTTTGGTTAAAACAGGTCATGTCAGGTTTCTAAAAGAAGATATGCAAGAAGCTGTCCTTTTCTGGAGAAAGGCGGTTGATACAGAACCAACTTTATTTGACATCCGATTACTCATTTGCAAGGTCAACATTGTTCAGGGAAAACTTGAAGACGTCATTGCAGATTGTGACAAACTGCTGCATATCCTCAACATACCGGGAAACATAACACTTGAAGATATATCCGACCTGGCAAATCTTTTCACCGTAATAGGTGCAAAACTTAAAGAAAAACACGATGTCCAGGCTGCCGAAACAGCCTTTAATATATACAAAGATTTGAAACATATTCAATCAATAGACACAGCAAATGTTTAGTCATAAATTGCACATTACAAAACTTATAACAACATAAGTGGGAGCCCCATCGTTCCCACGCTCAGCGTGGGAACGAGAAGGGGGAAGTGGGACACCCACAATAGAAGGTACTCAATAATATGAATAATACCAACCCAACTCTTTCACTCTGTATGATAGTAAAGAATGAGAAAAGGTTTCTCCCCATGTGCCTGGAAAGCATTAAGAACCACACCGATGAAATAATCATCGTGGATACGGGATCAACTGATAGCACTATCGAAATTGCTAAAAGATATAACGCAAAGATTTACCATCATGCATGGGAAAATAGCTTCAGCAAGGCCAGAAACTATTCACTCAAATACGCAACGTGTGATTGGATTCTCATACTCGACGCTGATGAGGAAGTAGACAGGGAAGATGCCCATAAATTAAAAGACGTTATCAAGGAGAATGACGCAAACATGATTTATCTACCCGTGCTTAACAGACCTGTTGGGGGCAAGAACTTTTCAATCTCTAATTCAGAAAGGCTGTTCAAAAATCATCTTGGTTTCTGTTATGACGGAATAGTTCATAATGCCCTGAAGTATTCAGGTCTTACTAAAAAAGCCAATATAAAAATATATCATTACGGATACAATCAGGGCGATGAGCAAATGGAGAAAAAGTTTATACGAACCTCGACCCTTTTAAGAAAGCAAATCAAAAATGATCCCCAAAACCCCATCCCCCGTCACTATCTGGCCACTTCTTACTTAAATAGACAAATAAACGACGAATGTATCCGTGAAGCCCTTGAGGCAATCAGGCTGTTTGAACAACAAAACAGCAATGTACAACCTCAACTTCTTACTTACTACACAGCAAGTGTTGCCTTTTATCGTAAGAAAGACCTGGCCAATGCCGAGAAATATGCCCTAAAGGCAATTGATTTTTACGCCGATTACGTAGATGCCTACTGTCTACTTTCTTCCATATACCTGATACAAAAAGATCAGGATAAATGTATTGAGGCCACAAAAAAGTACTTAAAGTTATTAAGAATTATCGAATCAAACCCGACTAAGGCTTTGGTTATACCATACAATAACCTTCAACACGACTGGTTAGCTCATTCACGAATGGCTATCGTCTATTATGAACAGGGCAAAGAACACAAGGGAATTCAATCGCTAAACAGCGCTATAAATTGCGCTGATAATAAATGGGAACCTTATCTCGTAATCGGAAAATATTTTCTGGAACAAGAAAATCTAAAACTGTCTGAAAAATTTTTCAGAAACGGGCTTAGAACCGATCCCAATAACAGGGATATTCTATACTATATTGCTGAAACGTATGAAAAGTCCGGAAAACCAGACAAAGCTTTAACCCATTTTAAAAAGATTTTGGCGTGTTGCCCTGATGAAACATTTGCACAATATCGTGCCGGACTACTTCTTTTGAAGAAAAACCAGTTCAGTGAAGCAATTAATATGTTTCAGTCAGTCATCAATAAAGACCAACAACATGTTGGCGCTTTATATAACCTGGGTATCTCACTTGAGGGAACAGAAGAAATTGCACAGGCAAAAGATATATATAATAAGATACTAAAAACGAAACCGGAACACGCTGAAGCGCGCGTAAGGTTAGGTTCTTTATATTTAGATGAGTCAAACTATACTAAAGCAAAGGAATGCTTTT
>Ga0255058_10000793_pt1 | contig 17985 bp, 16 predicted proteins | sample Cases_109_9_MG_FD_188637 | JGI IMG/M metagenome (GOLD analysis project Ga0255058, IMG submission 188637) | Seawater microbial communities from Amundsen Gulf, Northwest Territories, Canada - Cases_109_9 | ecosystem: Environmental > Aquatic > Marine > Gulf | place: Canada: Northwest Territories... | reverse complement strand
GGTGCAACGATCACCGCGCCGGCAGAAGACACGTTCTGGGTGATGCGCTATGGCCGGCTCAAAGATCCCTTTGGCTACGTCTGGGCGCTTAGCGCTCCGCTGCCGCTTACGCCTCCATAAAGGAACAGCCCGTTGAGCGCCTTTGATCTCATCGTGATTGGAACTGGGCCCGGTGGATACGTGTGCGCGATTCGGGCGAGCCAGCTGGGGATGAAGGTCGCCGTGGTGGAGAAACGCGCAACCCACGGCGGGACGTGCCTCAACGTTGGCTGCATCCCTTCCAAGGCGTTGCTGCACTCTTCGGAACTCTATGAAGAGGCCAAGCATGCACTTGGCGACATGGGCATCGAGGTCAAACCTAAGCTCGACCTTACCAAAATGATGGCGTTCAAGGACGAGGGTGTGAAAGGCAACGTCAACGGCGTTGCGTTCTTGTTGCGCAAGAACAAGGTGGACCATTTTCATGGGACCGGTCGAATTCTCGGTCCCGGCAAGGTGCGGGTCACCTTCATCAACAGCGAGAAACAGGATCTAGAGGCAAAGCATATTGTCATCGCCACGGGGTCGGACTTGGCGCAACTGCCTGGCATCGACATTGACGAGAAGACGGTTGTTTCGTCCACGGGCGCGCTTTCGCTTCCCGAGGTACCCAAAAGGCTTCTCGTCATCGGTGCCGGTGTCATTGGACTGGAGATGGGCTCGGTCTGGCGCCGCTTAGGCTCCAAGGTCACGTTTGTAGAATATCTCGACCGCATTCTGCCGGGAATGGATGCAGAGGTCGCGCGCCAGACGCAAAAAATCCTCGCTAAGCAGGGCCTTACATTCAAGCTCGGCTCTAAGGTGACGGGAGTCGAAAAGAGGGGGTCTCACTACAAAGTAAAGCTCGAGCCGGCCGGTGGCGGCGGTACGCAAGAAATCAATGCCGATGTCGTGCTCGTTGCCATCGGCCGCGTCCCGAACACAGAGGGCCTAGGGCTTCAGGAGGCAGGCGTTGCGCTCGACAATAAGGGGCGTGTGATTGTCGATGAGCATTTCAAGACAAACATTCCCGGTATCTGCGCGATTGGCGATGTGATCGCAGGCCCGATGCTTGCGCACAAAGCCGAGGACGAAGGCATCGCGGTGGCAGAGATCCTCGCCGGTCAGGCGGGCCACGTGAATTACGATGTGATTCCCAACGTGGTCTATACGTTCCCCGAGGTGGCAAGTGTGGGCAAGTCGGAGGAGGAGCTGAAAGAGGCAGGCGTCGCCTATAAGGTCGGCAAGTTTCCTTTCACCGCCAACGCTCGCGCCAAGATCAATCGCACGACCGATGGTCTTGTCAAGATTCTGGCCGACGCTGAGACCGACCGCGTGTTGGGGGTTCACATCGTTGCGGCCAACGCAAGCGAGATGATTGCGGAGGCTGCGGTCTTGATGGAGTTCGGCGGCTCAGCGGAGGACTTAGCGCGTACCTGCCATGCGCACCCCACACTTACTGAAGCGGTCAAGGAGGCTGCACTCGCGGTCGACAAGCGCGCGTTGCACTTATAACCCGTTACTCGACCGCTGTGACAGTGTAGCCGGCCTGCCGCAGCAGCGCGACGAGTCCATTTTTGCTGGGCAAATGCAATGCGCCAACCGCGATAAAGACGCCACCTTGGGTCAGTAGCGGTTCGGCGACAGAGATCATCTTCTCGTTACGCTCGGTCAGCAGCTTCTGCTGGAAGCTAGCAAAGGCGCCCTCGCCGACGCCGGCCTGGCGCGCCATAGCCAGCTGAAGCGGGAGCGCAGCCGTGATGCGCCGGTCGAGATAGAGCTGGACCAGCGTTTCCATCAAGTCATTCATTCGGTGGGCGAATCTGAGACTAACCCGCAGCATGTCGAGCTGCTGCTTCTCCGGCACGGCGGCCAGTGCGGCGAGCTGATCGGGGATCGTTTCAAGACCGACGACGGGGATGCCGAGCGACTTACCGGTCTCGGCGATCTTCATGTCGAGTACGCGCTTACCTTGCTGCACCTTGGTGCGCTCGCAGTCGGAAACCGACAGGATCATGCTGACGATCCATGGCTTGAATAGCGCAGCCAGATCGGCGGGCAGGCCCGAGCGAGAAACGACGTTCTTTACCGATTCGTACTCGGATGGGGAAAGCATTTGGTCGAGGCGGCGACCGTCCGAATAAATAGCGAGCGGCGCTGACTGGGCGATAACAGTCGCGGTCGCGTTTTCCGAAAGATCCGCGACTTCCAGCGCGACGGTCTTGGCCTCTTGGAGTGCGCTCAGCACGGCAGGTGACAGCTTGGTTACGCGGTCGTCGGTCAAATGAACGGTGCCGAAGAGATAAGATGTAGGGCGCCCATCGCGCTCGATTTTCCAAAGCAGGGCACCGGCGTTCTCCGTCGCCTCGGCCTCGGCCATGATCTGTTCATAGACTTCCGGGTTCGTCACCTTGGTTTCGGCAAGCATGTCCGAGCCCTGGCATGTGTCGTCTTTCGGCCCGGCGGCAAAGGCGGCCGGGCCCACGAGAAATGCGGCGATCGGGAGAGCAGCAAGAGACAAGCGAAAACGCATGGAAACCCTTTAATTCAGTATCCTGAGAGGTGAAAGGCCTTTTTGGCACGCGCGAGCGGGTCACGGAACGGCGCAAATTGACCACGTGGCCCCAGACCCGGCCCAAGCCATTGAAAAAAAGCGCTTTTTATGACCGCGGGTGTGCTGCGTCGTAAACGGCGAGCAGGCGTTCGCGATCTACCTCGGTGTAGGCTTGGGTGGTCGATAGCGAGGCGTGACCGAGCAACTCCTGGATCTGGCGCAGGTCTCCGCCCGCAGACAAAAGGTGTGTCGCGAAAGAGTGGCGTAAGGCATGAGGTGTCGCCGTGGTGGGGAGCCCCAGTGCAAAGCGCAGTCGTTCCATAGCAAGCTGAATGAGGCGCGGCGAAAGCGGCCCGCCTTTGGCTCCGCGGAATAACGCGTCGTCGGGGCCAAGCGTGTAGGGGCATAGCGCGACGTAGCGCGCAACCGCGTTCCCCACGATGGGCAGGACGGGCACCAGCCGCTCCTTGTTGCCCTTGCCAACGATGCGCAGCATGTCGCGATCGCCGGTAGGTGCGTTCTTTGCCTTGATCCCTAAGGCTTCTGAGATGCGCAGCCCCGAGCCATACAGCAGCAGGAGCACGGCGACGTCACGCGCCGCAACCCAATCGAGCTCGGTCTCCATCCCGCGCTCGACCACCTTGGCAGCATTTTCAACGTTGAGAGGCTTTGGCACCGAGTGCGGTATCTTGGGAAGCGCCAACTGCAACACGGCGCGGTTCTTGATGACCTCTCGCGCCTCCAGCCAGCGGAAGTAATGACGCAGCGCAGACATGGTCCGCGCAAGCGATCGGCTCACCGAGCCATTGCGGCGGCGCGCGGCCATGAAGGCGCGGAACGTCTTGGCCTCCAAGCGGGCAAGGTCGGCGAGGCAGGGCGAATGCCCCAAGTGGCCCTTGAGAAAGGTGAAGAACTGCCTCAGGTCCCGGTCATAAGCTTGGAGCGTCTTTTCCGCGTACCCGCGCTCGTGGCGAAGGAACGCAAGCCAAGCGTCGGCGGATTGACGCAATTCATCGCCGAGGGGGAGCTCGAGGCTGTCTTTAGTGGCTGCTGTCAAAGGTCTTGGGCCCATGAACCGATGCGCACAAGCTTCCTATATCTATGGTTATCCGAATCTTAACGGCACGGGCCAGTTTGAGCGGTTTGGCCAATTTTCTTTTGGCGTGTCGGGCTCGACGCACTCATTGGAGGAGTTAAGCTGGGTCATGATCCACGATAAGACCCAATGCGGCGCGCCGTTTCTGGCTCGACTTCAGCGTCTGGGCCAAGGTGTGATCCGCTCCATTTGGCTGATCTGCTGCGTGTTTATCGGCCTTGCGGGGCTGTCTGCCGCCCATCACGCCAGCGGGCAGGAACCCGCCGCAGAACGTTCCCGCCGCGTCGCCGTCCTCGTCGACGTTGATGGCGCCATTGGGCCTGCAAACGTGCGCCACGTCGAGATCGCGATCGTGGAGGCCCAAGAGCGCCACGCTGAGCTCGTCATCTTGCGCCTGGATACGCCTGGAGGCCTTGTCACGAGTATGCGTGAGATGGTTGCCGCCATCATCGCGTCGCGCGTGCCGGTCGTCGGGTATGTCGCGCCGTCGGGAGCCCGCGCGGCAAGCGCCGGCACGTTCATTATCTATGCCACGCATATTGCGGCGATGGCGCCGGGCACGAACATCGGCGCGGCGACGCCGATCACGATGGGGATGCCCGGCGTTCCCGAGACGGATCCGAATAAGAAGAAGGAGGCGGAGAAAGCCGACGAGGAAAAATCAAGTGACGACAAGATGGAACAGGCCGCTCCGAAAGACCCCGCCAAGGCCAAGGCAGTCAATGACGCGGTCGCCTTCATTCGGAGCCTTGCTGAGCTACGCGACCGTAACGTCGGGTGGGCCGAGGAGGCTGTGCGCAAGGCCTCTAGCATCTCAGCGAACGAGGCGTTGCGGCTCGGTGTCATCAACTTGGTTGCGCGTGACGTCGACGCGCTTTTGAGCGATCTTGACGGGCGAAAGGTGGTCATCGCCGGTAAGGATGAGACGCTGTCGACCAAGGGATTGGCGGTGGAGCGCGTCGAGCCCGACGTTCTAACCGAGCTCTTGAAGATCATCACCGATCCCAACATTGCGCTGATCCTGCTGATGATCGGCGTCTACGGGCTCATCTTCGAGTTTGCCACGCCGGGCAGCATCGGGCCGGGCGTTGTCGGTGCGATTTGTCTCGTGCTCGGCCTCTATGCGCTCAACCAGCTTCCTTTCAACTACACAGGCCTTGCGCTCGTGCTCATCGGCATCGTTTGCATGGTGGCTGAGGCGTTCACACCGACTTTTGGGGTGCTCGGCATAGGCGGGCTCATCGCTTTCGTGCTCGGCGCCGCCTTCCTTATCGATACCGATGTCCCAGCCTTTCAGCTTTCGTGGACGGTCATCGCTGGCACGGCGCTCGCCAGCGGCCTCATCCTCATTGTGCTGCTCGGCTACGCGTTGCGCGCTATGCGCCGGCCGATTTCCGGTGGTGTCGGGGGCGTCGTCGGCAATGTGGCGAAGGTGTTAGATTGGTCCGGGTCTACGGGCCATGTCTGGGTTCACGGTGAGCGTTGGGAGGCGCAGTCTAACGAGCGGCTTAAGGTTGACCAACACGTTCGCGTTCTACGCATCGACGGGCTGACGCTCGTTGTGTCCCCGGTCCTGTCAGAGGTGAGCCCCCAACAGTCACAAGCGCAAGGAGTTTGACCATGTCACTGGATCTCGACTTTGCATTTACCATCGTCGTTGCACTGTTTCTACTCTATGTCGTAGCGCAGGCGATCTGGATCTTTCGCGAGTATGAGCGCGGCGTCGTCTTCACGCTCGGCCGCTACACCAAGACAATCGGCCCGGGGCTGAAATTCGTCATCCCCATCATCCAGAAGGTGGTTCGCGTCGATCTGCGCGTGAAGGTCGAAGACGTGCCCACGCAGGACGTGATCTCGCGCGACAACGTCTCGGTCAAAGTTAACGCGGTCATCTACTACCGCGTGATCGATCCCGCGCGCGCGATCATCAGCGTCGAGGACTTCATGGTGGCGACGAGCCAGCTGGCGCAGACGACGCTGCGCTCGGTGCTCGGCAAGCACGAGCTCGACGAGATGCTGGCGGAGCGCGAGAAGCTTAATGCGGACATACAGAGCATTCTCGATCAGCAGACGGACCCGTGGGGCATCAAGGTCGCCAATGTCGAGATCAAGCACGTCGACATCGACGAGAGCATGGTGAGAGCGATAGCGAAGCAGGCGGAAGCCGAGCGTTTCCGTCGCGCAAAGATCATCTATGCGCAAGGCGAGGAGCAGGCGGCCAACAATCTGGTCGAAGCCGGCAGGAAGCTGGCCGAGCAGCCGAACGCCATGCTGCTGCGCTACTTCGCGGCACTCCATGACGTGGCGGGCAATCGCACCTCGACGATTGTCTTCCCCATCCCCATGGACCTGCTGTCGGGATTGAAGTCTTGAGGCGGCTCAGGCGACGGCGTTGGAGTTCGCGTGGAGCAGAAGCAAACTGAGACCGTCCTAGTCCGTATCCGCGTCCTCAGGTGCAGATGCCTCGGCGACGCCGCGAAGTCTGGCCTCAAGCGCTTCGATTTTGTCCAACAGATCGAGTACGAGCGCGGTACCAGCAAGGTTGACGCCGAGGTCGCGCTGTAGGCGATTGGCCTTCTGAACGCGCACGATGCTTGTTGCGGAGAATCGCCACTGCGTCCCTTGCGCAGGCAGCGGCTCCACGACGCCCTCCTGAATGAGCTCCACCACCCACTCCGTATGCACACGGCAGATCCGCGACAGCTCAACAAGGGTGATTTCTTCGCTCTCTTCGAGGATCTGAACGCTTTGCGTTTGAGGTTTCTCAGTTGGCATCGCTCATACTCCCAAGCCGGCGCGCGGATCGAAGGGTAGTTCGCGCTCCATTTGCCGGTAAAGCTCCTTGGCCTTCTCGCTTTCCGCCGGCGGCAACATGATCTTTAGCACGGCGTAAAAGTCGCCCGGCGGCGAGCCGGGGACGCCCCTTCCCTTGAGCCGCATAGTTCGGCCTTGTGCGGAACCAGGCGGGATCTTGAGCATCAGGGGGCCCTCGGGCGTTGGCACCTTGACGCTGGCGCCGAGCGCGGCCTCCCAAGGCGCCACGGGAAGGTCCATGTAAACGTCCCGCCCATCGACCCGGAATAAGCGGTCGGGCGCGAAACGAATTTCCAAATAGAGATCACCGGCCGCGCCCTTGCCGATCCCCGGAGAGCCCTGTCCGGCAAGGCGGATGTGTTGGCCTTCACGAACCCCTTTGGGAATGCTGACGCTGAGGGTCCGTTCCTTGAGGGTCACGTGACCTTGGGCGTCAACCTCCGGGGCGCGCAAGGTGATGGTCCGCTTGGCGCCCGTGAAGGCGTCGCGAAGATCGATCTCGATCTTGGCGTGGTGATCTTGCCCTTGCGCGTGAAATTGCGTGCGCCCCGCAAAAGGACCGGCGCGGCCGCCGCCCATGCGCGCACCACCAAACAGAGAATCGAAGAAATCGCTGAATTGGGAAGCATCGCCCTCGGTGTAGCTGCCGCCGCCGCTGAATTCGAACCCGGCGTCCCAGTTGGGCGGCGCGCGGAAATCTTGGCCCTGCTGCCAGTTGGCCCCGAGTTGGTCGTAGGCTGCGCGCTTCTCGGGGTCCTTGAGAACCTCATTAGCCTCGCCCGCCTCTTTGAATTTGGCCTCTGCGTCTGCTTCTTTGTTGACGTCTGGGTGGTAGGTGCGGGCAAGTTTGCGGTACGCGCGCTTAATCTCGTCCTGTGTGGCGTTTCGTTCGACGCCGAGGATCTTGTAGTAGTCCTTATATTCCATGGAGCGAGGTTTCCCTGGGCGTACGCCAGCGTGGGTACAATAACGTCTAACTGAGCGATCCCGGTTAATCCGCAGTATCGGCAAGGAATATCGACTCTAGCGTTCGCGAAGGAAAGGCCACGAGGGCAAATTGGGGACGATGCCCTCGGCTTGCCCCAGCCGGTGCGTATGGTTGCACAATCGATTCGCTGGTTTTGGCTTCGGTTGGACGGTGGTACCTTTGGATAATCTGCTTGAGCAACTAGAGACTAAAGCGCGCTCGGGACCGACGCGGATCCCCGTTGTGCTCGCCGTTGCGCTCGACCAGAGCTACGATTACCTCGTCCCGGACGATTTGGAGCTGGAACCGGGCTGCTTTGTGATGGTCCCCTTCGGCCCGCAAAGCCGCATCGGTGTCGTCTGGGATGCGCCGGTGGGCGAGCCGGGAAAACAGATCGATCCTAGCAAGCTCAAAACGGTTGAGAACCGTCTCGACGTTCCACCCCTCCCTTTACTCTCACTTCGGTTCGTCGAGTGGATCGCGCGCTACACGCTGAGCCCGCTCGGCATGGTGGTGCGCATGATGATGAGTGCGCGTGCCGCCTTCGAACCTTTAAAACCGCGTTACGGCGTCACCCTTGTCGTGGATGTGCCTGAGCCGCCGCGCATGACGCCACCGCGAAAACGCGCGTTGGAGATCGCGGCTGACTGCGCAATCCGCGCCAAGTCGGTACTTGCGGCGGAAGCTGAATGCTCAACCGGCGTCATCGACGGTCTTGTGACAACTGGTAACCTCGTCGAAGTGATGATCCCTGAGAAGAAGCCGCCGCGCCCCGATCCCGCCCATCACACCACAGAGTTCACACCGGAGCAGGCACGGGCAGTTCATACCCTCGTCTCGGCGGTCGATGGCGCGAACTTCTCAGTCGCGCTTCTGGATGGCGTCACGGGTTCTGGAAAAACAGAGGTCTATTTCGAAACGGTTGCGCGCACGCTGGAGCGGGGGCGGCAGGCGGTGATCATGTTGCCGGAGATCGCGCTCACCGACCAGTTCATGCGCCGTTTCGAGCAGCGGTTTGGCTGTGCGCCCGTCGAATGGCATTCGGCGTTATCAGGGCCGGAACGCGGGCGCGTCTGGCGCACGGCTGCCTCTGGAGAGGCGCGTGTCGTCGTCGGTGCCCGTTCCGCGTTGTTCCTGCCGTTTAAGGAATTGGGCCTCATTATCGTCGATGAGGAGCATGACCCAGGCTTCAAGCAAGACGATCGTGTGCACTACCAGGCGCGCGATATGGCGGTCGTGCGTGGCAACCTCGGCGACTTTCCTGTCGTTCTCGCCTCAGCCACTCCCTCCATTGAAAGCCATGTGAATGCGCGTACTGGGCGCTATCGCCACGTGGTGCTACCAGGCCGTTACTCCGGCGCGGAGCTGCCTAAGGTCACTGCCATCGATTTGCGCACGAACCCGCCGGACAAGGGCAACTGGCTGTCACCTATCCTGGTTGAGGCCGTCGCTGAAACGCTCGCAGCCAAACAGCAGGCCCTGCTGTTCTTAAACCGGCGCGGATATGCGCCGCTCACTCTGTGTCGCTCGTGCGGACACCGCGTGGACTGTCCGCAGTGCACCGCCTGGCTGGTGGAGCACCGCTTTCGCGGCCGTCTTCACTGTCATCACTGCGGATTTTCAATTCCGCTGCCGGAAAGATGCCCCAAGTGTTCCGATGCCGGCTCGCTGATCGCCTGTGGTCCGGGCGTTGAGCGCGTCGCTGAAGAGGTGGCTGAGCGCTTCCCGGAAGCCAAGCTGGCGCTGCTTTCGTCCGACCTCATTCCGGGCATTATCGAAATGCGTCAGATCATTCGCGAGATTGAGGCAGGCGAGATCGACATCATCATAGGCACACAGATGGTGGCCAAGGGTCACCATTTCCCGAATCTGGCGACCGTGGGCATCGTTGATGGCGATCTGGGACTTTCCCAGGGCGCCGACCCCAGGGCGGGCGAGCGCACCTTCCAACTTCTGCATCAGGTGACGGGCCGAGCTGGCCGCGCGCTGGCCGAAGGGCGTGGCTTCGTGCAGACGCATATGCCTGAGCATCCTGTGATGGAGGCCATCATCTCGGGTGATCGCGAGGCGTTCTTGGAGCGTGAGATCACAGCGCGCCGCTCCGGGCTTCTTCCCCCGTTCGGCCGGCTAGCGGCGCTCATCGTTTCGGCGAGAGACAAAGAGACGGCTCAACTGATGGCTCGCGACATAGCCCATCGCGCTCCACTCAGTGAGCGCATCGACGTGCTCGGACCCGCCGAAGCCCCGATCGCAGTCATCCGCGGCCGCCACCGCTGGCGGCTCCTCGTCAGAGCCCCGCGCGAGATCGATGTTCAGGCCTACCTGCGCGCTTGGCTGAATCGTTTGCCGCCTCTCAAGGGAGATCTGCGGCTCACCGTCGACATCGACCCCTACAGTTTCCTGTAGGCCGCGAGCGGTTCGCCTTATAAAAAAGAAAATGGGCCGGACCCTTGGGGGAAAGGTCCGACCCGCGACTGGCGCACGAGGGTGAACGCTCAGTCGTAATAGGGGCGGTGGGCTTGTGCAGCGATGATGCCCAACATGAAGGCGCCCACTCCGATTGCTATATATTTGCCTGTGTTATCGCGCCTGCCGTGGCGATAGATGTAGCGACGATGGTTGCGGCCGCCCCGCCAATGACGCCTCGGAGCGTGACGAGCGATGTGATGGCCGCGGTGGCCACCGCGCCAGCCATCAGCGCTGGCAGCGGCCGCAAACGGCCCCATGGAGGCGGCGGCGAGCGCCACAGCGACGGTCATTGCGGTCAATGTGCGCGAAATGGTCATTTGTCTGACGTCCCCTTACCCGGTGTATGTTCCATCGATGAGGCCATTGAACACGGACACGGCTGAACCCGTTCTGAAGGGGGCTTGCAGTATTTGTTCATGTTTGCGGGTTGCGACATTCGTGGGCCGGCCCAGGCTGTCGCAAATGCGTCATTCCGGCAGCAAGGTCCCCGTTGAAGCCCCACGCCGCGCGTGATAGAGAACCCGCGGACTTCTAAAGTGGGCGCCAGGCTTTGCACGCCTAAGGCATCCCTTTGCCCCACCTATTTTCCTTGCAAGCAGGCCTAGCCTTTGGGCGCCAGGCGCTGCCCAGTCGCCCGCATAGGCGCGCAATGACTGCCGACGAGAGCGTTTGAAGTGGCAACGGACGATGCAATGACGGGCGGAGTTGCGGGGCGTTATGCCTCCGCTCTTTTCGAGCTGGCGCAAGAGCGCAACGAGCTCGACCAGGTGGACCAGGATCTTGGCAAGTTTCAAGCGTTGCTTGACGGCAGCGAGGATTTGAGCCGGCTGGTCAAGAGCCCGGCATTCTCGGCCGAGGAGCAAGAGCGCGCGTTGGGTGCGGTGATGGATTGGGCCGCGGTTGGCGCCACAACCAGTAACTTTTTGAAGGTGGTCGCCCGCAATCGCCGCTTGTTCGCCGCCAAAGACATGGTCAAAACATATCGCTCTTTGCTCGCCAGCCATCGCGGCGAGGTTGTTGCAGAGGTGAAGTCTGCGGTGGGGCTCAGCGACAGTCAGCTTGCTGCGCTCACGGACAAGCTGAAAGCTTCGTTTGGCAAAGACGTGCGACTCGACGCGAAAGTCGATCCCTCGCTGTTGGGCGGACTCGTGGTCAAGATCGGCAGCCGCCTGATCGATTCGTCGTTGCGCACGAAGCTCACGAACTTGAAGGTCGTCCTCAAGGGCGCAGGCTAGATAACCAGTAATGGCCGTGGGTTTAGCCCGCGGCCGTTTTAATGAAGGCAGGGCGACTCGTCGCCAACGCGCTATTCAAGGAAGCGCTGATAGGGAAGAGGCAAGTAATGGAAATTCGGGCCGCAGAGATCTCCTCCATCCTGAAGGATCAGATCAAGAATTTCGGCAAAGAGGCTGAGGTCTCCGAAATTGGCCAGGTGCTGTCGGTCGGCGACGGCATCGCGCGCATTTATGGTCTCGACAACGTTCAAGCCGGCGAAATGGTCGAGTTTCCAGGCGGCATTCGCGGTATGGCGCTGAACCTGGAGGCGGACAACGTCGGCGTCGTGATCTTTGGCGACGACCGGACGATCAAGGAAGGCGACACGGTCAAACGCACCGGAGCGATCGTCGAGGTACCGGTCGGCAAGGCGCTTCTGGGCCGCGTCGTGGACGCGCTGGGTAACCCTATCGATGGCAAAGGCCCAATCGAGGCCGAAGAGCGAAAGCGCGTCGACGTCAAGGCGCCAGGCATCTTGCCGCGCAAATCGGTGCACGAGCCGATGGCATCGGGCCTCAAGGCCGTCGACGCGCTGATCCCGATCGGCCGCGGTCAGCGAGAGCTCATCATCGGCGACCGCCAGACAGGTAAAACCGCGATCATCCTCGACACGATCCTGAACCAGAAGTCGATCAACGCTAGTGGCGACGAGAAGGCAAAACTCTACTGCGTCTACGTTGCTATCGGCCAAAAGCGCTCAACAGTTGCGCAATTCGTCAAGGTTCTGGAGGAGAACGGCGCGCTCGAATACTCGGTCGTCGTGGCGGCCACGGCCTCAGAGCCGGCGCCGCTGCAGTACCTGGCTCCGTTTGCCGGCTGCACCATGGGGGAATACTTCCGCGACAACGGCATGCACGCAGTGATCGCCTACGACGACCTTTCAAAGCAGGCGGTGGCCTATCGCCAGATGTCGCTGCTGCTGCGCCGCCCGCCGGGCCGCGAAGCCTACCCGGGCGATGTGTTCTATCTCCACTCGCGGTTGCTTGAGCGCGCCGCCAAGCTCAATGAAGACCACGGCGGCGGGTCGCTTACCGCGCTGCCCGTTATCGAGACGCAGGCTAACGACGTGGCGGCCTACATTCCCACGAACGTCATCTCGATCACTGACGGCCAGATTTTCCTCGAGACCGACCTTTTCTATCAGGGTATCCGCCCAGCCGTGAACGTCGGCCTCTCGGTGTCGCGCGTCGGCTCCGCGGCGCAGACCAAGGCGATGAAACAGGTGGCCGGAAAGATCAAAGGCGAGCTGGCGCAGTACCGTGAGATGGCGGCGTTTGCGCAGTTCGGATCCGACCTCGACGCTACCACACAAAAGATGCTCGCGCGTGGTGCGCGCCTGACTGAGCTCTTGAAGCAGCCGCAGTTCTCGCCGCTGAAGATGGAGGAGCAGGTTTGCGTGATCTTCGCTGGCACACGCGGCTACCTCGATCCGGTTCCCGTGGCGGCAGTGAGCAAGTTCGAGGAAGATCTCTTGCGCATGCTGCGCGATCAGGGCCAGGACATTCTTAAGGCGATCAGCACCGAAAAAGTGGTGTCGGAGGAGACGGAGAAGAAGCTCGTAACCTTCCTCGATAAGTTCGCCAAGGGATTCACGGCGTGACGTGTGCACCAACAAGAACTAGGGAAACGGCGGCGCCATGCCGAACCTGAAGGATCTCAGAAATCGCATCTCGTCAGTGAAGGCGACGCGCAAGATCACCAAGGCGATGCAGATGGTGGCGGCGGCGAAGTTGCGCCGCGCCCAGGAGACCGCGACCGCCGCGCGTCCCTATGCTGAGCGCATGGATCATTTGATGGCGAGCCTGGGCCGGCGGATACCCGACAAGCGGGGTGTCTCTCCGCTGCTCGTGGGCACCGGAAAGGACGACGTCCACCTCCTCGTCGTCATGACGGGTGAGCGCGGACTTGCTGGCGGGTTCAACGCAAGCATTTCTAAGCTTGCCCGCAACAATGCGCAGCAGCTGCTCTCGCAAGGAAAGACAGTCAAATTCCTGATGGTTGGCCGCAAGGGCGCGGAGGCCTTGCGCAGGGAGTTTGAGGACCGCTACCTCGATCGTGTCAATTTACGCGGTGTGCGCCAACTGACCTTCGCTCACGCCGATGATATCGCCAGTAAGATTTTTGCCCTGTTCGAGGCGGGCGAATTTGACGTAGCGACAATTTACTTTGCCCGGTTCAAGTCGGTCATATCGCAGATACCGACGGCGCTGCAGCTAATTCCGGCGAATGTCCCCGAGGATACCGATGCTGACAAGTCGGCTGGCCCAGAGGCTGTTCACGAGTACGAGCCGAGCAACGAAGAGGTGCTCGGCTATCTTATCAATCTCAATGTCTCAACGCAGATCTTTCGCGGGCTTCTGGAGAACTCGGCGTCGTTCTATGGCGCACAAATGAGCGCGATGGACGCCGCGACGCGCAATGCCGGCGAGATGATCGACAAACTGACGCTCCAGTACAATCGCCAGCGTCAGGCCAACATCACCAAAGAGCTCATTGAAATCATTTCGGGCGCCGAGGCGCTTTGAGCACCACGACTTAAGGGTACAAGGAACGCAAGATGGCAAACAATGTTGGTCGTATTCGGCAGGTAACGGGCGCCGTTGTCGACGTGCAGTTCGATGATCAATTGCCTGAGATCTTGAGCGCTCTGGAGACCCAGAATCACGGCGTGCGCCTTGTGCTCGAGGTGGCGCAGCACCTTGGTGAAAACACCGTGCGCACCATCGCCATGGATTCCACCGAAGGCCTCGTGCGCGGCCAGGATGTGACCGACACGGGTGGGCCGATCTCGGTGCCTGTGGGCGAAGGAACGCTTGGGCGCATCATGAACGTTATCGGCGCGCCGGTGGACGAGGCCGGTCCCATTAAGGCCGATACCAAACGCTCCATTCATCAGCCTGCGCCCTCCTTCGTGGATCAGGCGACAGAGGCGGAGATCCTGATCACCGGCATCAAGGTGGTCGACCTTCTGGCGCCCTACGCCAAGGGCGGCAAGGTCGGGCTCTTCGGCGGCGCCGGCGTGGGCAAGACGGTGCTGATCATGGAGCTGATCAACAACATCGCTAAGGCTCACGGCGGTTATTCGGTGTTTGCCGGTGTCGGCGAGCGCACGCGCGAGGGCAACGACCTCTATCACGAGATGATCGAGTCGAACGTCAACATCGACCCGAGAAAAAACAACGGCAGTGCGGCTGGCTCGAAATGCTCCCTTATCTACGGTCAGATGAACGAGCCGCCCGGCGCGCGCGCGCGCGTGGGGTTGAGCGGACTAACGGTTGCCGAGTATTTCCGCGACCAGGGCCAGGACGTGCTGTTCTTCGTGGACAACATCTTCCGCTTCACACAGGCGGGCTCTGAGGTGTCGGCGCTGCTGGGCCGTATCCCTTCCGCCGTTGGCTATCAGCCGACACTGTCGACTGACATGGGCGCTCTTCAAGAGCGCATCACCACGACGCAGAAGGGCTCGATCACGTCGGTTCAGGCGATCTACGTGCCGGCCGACGACTTGACCGACCCCGCGCCTGCCACCTCGTTTGCGCATCTCGACGCCACGACGGTGCTCTCTCGCGCCATCGCCGAAAAGGGCATCTACCCTGCGGTTGACCCGCTCGATTCGACCTCGCGCATGCTCGATCCGCGCGTCGTTGGCGAGGAACACTATGCGGTCGCGCGTAGGGTCCAGCAGATCCTGCAAAGGTACAAGGCGCTGCAAGACATCATCGCCATTCTCGGCATGGACGAGCTTTCCGAAGAGGACAAGCTGGCCGTGGCGCGAGCCCGCAAGATCGAGCGCTTCCTTTCGCAGCCGTTCCACGTTGCGGAAGTGTTCACGGGCACACCTGGAACGCTCGTTGGACTGACCGACACCATCAAAGCCTTCCAAGGTCTGTGCGATGGTGAGTACGATCACTTGCCCGAGCAGGCATTCTACATGGTCGGCACGATCGAAGAAGCAATGGCAAAGGCCGAGAAGCTTGCCGAGGCGGCCTAGGTAGCGGGCTCCGCGGCAGCCGCGAAAGGATACACCTATATGACTGGGGACGATGCGAACCAGGAAACTCCCGACATCAATGGCTTCGGCACGTGTTGCGAAGATTTGGAAGAGGTTATGAGCGGCACGGAATTCGACCCGCTCATTACGGTTGGCTCCGACGGCATTCTCTACATGTCGGTTGGTCAGATCGAGTTAGAGGATGACGAACCCGGCTTGGTGGATCATCCAGTGTTCTACTGCCCCTTCTGCGGGCAGGAGTTGCAGACAGTTGATGAGGTTCGCGCCAAGAGCGGCGAGAACAATGGGGCCGACAACGGGGCATAAGAGGCAATGGCAGGCACGTTTCAGTTCGAGCTGGTAACGCCGGAGCGCTTGCTGCTGGCGGGTGAAGCCGAGCAAGTGGTGGTCCCAGGTGTGGAGGGCGACTTTGCTGTGCTATCAGGCCACGCGCCGGTTATCTCTACGCTGCGGGCCGGCATTCTCGAGATCACGATGACAGATGCCAAGAGGCGCGTATTCGTGAAGAAGGGCGTTGCCGAGGCCGACTGGGAGAGGCTTACGATCCTGGCGCAAACAGCCATCGACGTTGACGAATTCGATTCCCAGCGTATCGCCGACGAGCTGAAAGCGGCCGAGGCTGAGCTTGCCGAGGCGCAGGATGACCAGTCAAAGCTGTTGGCTGAGAGGCTCGTCGATCAGCTCAAGCGCCTCCAGGCGAAGGCCGCCTAAGGCCGCTACCGCTGCAATCTTCTTACTCTGGTAGATAAACAGCGGCCGTTAGGATGCTACGCAAATGAGTCAACGATTCTAAGACTCTATGTCGAACTAATTGGCAGACGGCGTTATCGATCCAATGGGGCAGGGCGGGTATGCGTGGCAAACGCCTCCACCACTTGCTGGTAGACGGGCCGTTTGAACGGCACAACCAGGTCGACGACATCGGATAGAGGTACCCAGCGCCAGGCGTCGAACTCGACCTTATGGGGGGGCGCAGGCGTGATATTGATTTCCGTGTCCGGGCCGGAGAACCGTGCCGCGTACCATTTCTGTTCTTGGCCTCGGTACTTTCCCTTCCAGGCCTTGCCCACCAATTCCGGCGGTAGATCGTAGCGGAGCCACTCGGCAGACTCGCCAATGATTCGCGCACTTGTGATGCTGGTCTCTTCGGCGAGCTCGCGCATGGCTGCCTTGCTCGGGTCCTCGCCCTTGTCAATACCGCCTTGGGGCATTTGCCACCACGAGCCACGCCCTTCCGCATCGCTTGGCGCATCGACCCTGCGGCCAACCCAAACATGCCCATCGGAGTTGAAAAGCGCGATGCCCACGCACGGCCGGTAGCCGAGCTCGCTCGGGTCTACGTTTTGGCGGATCACTTGAAGAGCTCCTGATCGCATGAAAGAGGTAACGGTCGCCCCATCGAGGGACGATACCATCTGCAAAAAGAAAGGGCGCCCGTTGCGGCGCCCATCCAGTATCTTCGAGGCTAGAGATGAAAGGCGGGGCGGTCGCTACTAGGCGGCCGACCCTGACGCTAACCCTCAGTTCTTTACCTTGTCGTTTGTCTCGACTCCCGGCGCCTTCTGCTGCGGGTCGATGGAATTGCCCGCGGTCTTTGCCTCTGTTGCGGTTCCGCGTAGAAATGACAGCGCATACTGGAGCTGTGTATCTTTTTCCGGCTCCTTGGGAACGTAGGCCGAAGAGCCTGACCTCTCCTTCACCTCTTTAGCGTTCTTGCCCTTCTCGTTGTTTTTGAGGTGGCCACGCAGGCTGGCCTCGCCGCGTGGCTTTGCGGCCGCCGCGCGCTTCTTCAGCTCTTCGGGCAGCTCTTGCTCGATCATGATGTTCGGGTCGATCCCCTTGGCTTGGATCGAGCGATTTGACGGCGTGTAGTAGCGGGCTGTGGTGAGCCGGATCGCGCCATGCGCTCCGAGCGGAATGATCGTCTGCACCGAACCCTTGCCAAACGAGCGGGTGCCGATCACGGTGGCCCGCTTGTGATCTTGCAGCGCGCCGGCGACGATCTCGGAGGCTGAGGCGGAGCCTCCGTTTATGAGTACGACCACCTTCTTTCCATCGGTAATGTCGCCTGCACGAGCCTGTGCTCTCTGGGTTTCCTCGTTATTACGGCCCTTTGTGAGCACGACCGCGCCGCGCTCCAAAAAGTCGTCAGATACCGCGATCGCCTGATCCAGTAGGCCACCTGGATTGTTGCGAAGGTCGATGATGTAGCCCTTGAGTTCCTTCCCGATGGACTTCTTCAGCTTCGCTACAGCCTTAACAAGGTTGGCATGCGCCTGCTCGTTGAAGGTCGTAACCTTGATGTAGGCGACGTCGCCCTCCTCGCGGAACTTAATGGCGTTGATGCGAATGATGTCGCGTACGACCTTCACATCGAAGGCCTGATCGACGCCCTTGCGCACGATCGTCAGCGTGATTGGCGTATTGACCGGTCCACGCATCTTTTCGACCGCCTGCTCGAGCGTGAGTCCAATAATCTGCTCGTCGTCGAGATGAGTGATGAGGTCGTTAGCTTGCAGGCCAGCCTTGTAGGCCGGTGTGTCATCGATTGGGGAGACGACCTTGATGACGCCGTTCTCCATCGTGACCTCAATGCCTAAGCCGCCAAATTCGCCGCGGGTCTGGACCTGCATATTGCGGTAGTGCTTGGGGTTCAGGTAGGATGAGTGCGGATCCAATGCGGACAGCATGCCGTTGATCGCGGATTCGATCAGCTTGGTGTCGTCCGGCTTTTCGACGTAGTCAGAACGAACGCGCTCAAGGACATCTCCGAACAGGTC
>Ga0255058_10000792_pt1 | contig 17994 bp, 15 predicted proteins | sample Cases_109_9_MG_FD_188637 | JGI IMG/M metagenome (GOLD analysis project Ga0255058, IMG submission 188637) | Seawater microbial communities from Amundsen Gulf, Northwest Territories, Canada - Cases_109_9 | ecosystem: Environmental > Aquatic > Marine > Gulf | place: Canada: Northwest Territories... | reverse complement strand
CTTAATAGTCTGTTTGTAGCTATAATATGTAGAATAATTAAAAGGTGGATTGTATTTCTTAAAATACTTATTAACCGATAAAGGAGATTTTTCTATAGCCTTAATGGCTTTAATAATGTTTGTCGATCGAATGATTTTACTCATTCAGTTATTATACACAAACCGACTCGCTTGTCCAGTATAAATGGCTATCATTTTACATATCGCCGAAAGTTATGTATTATAATACTTTCTTAAGAATATGTATACTGTATATAAAAATCCAATTCAACAAATTATTGGAATCTCAGAATTCAGAAAATAACTATTGAGCGGAGATGTCCAGACGAAATCCAACTGAAAAGAATGGCAGTATACAAGTAAATCTATAAAAACTCTTGATGTCCTTTACTGACAAATTAAAACTTGAATATATAGGAATTATCCAATATATTAGAGATATAATACTATGATAGATTTAGAGACTCTGCTGCTACGACCTGTTAAATGGCTTGGAAATTCGCGTAAGGCGATTCGATAGTTTCCAAAGGAAGCAAAGGAGATGGCAAAAAATGAGCAAAATTGAATACGAAGAAAACTGCGGTAATGTTTTTGCTGTTTTTGCCCTTTGTACATTAAACTTATAATGTGGGAGCTTGTTATACTTCGAACGGGCATAAACTTGACATTTGTTGATTCTGATTTTGGTTATATTTGGACTTTTTGATTGAGCGATTCCGCAAGCGTAGCCTTAGCTACGTTGAGGAAATCGCGAAAAAAAACGTTCAAAGATAGCCAGAAGATGGATTAAGAAATGTTAAGTTTATGCCCGTTCGAAGTATACGTACAACGGGTACATAAAATATAAGGAAAAAGGCATGCCGAAAAAGTTTTATGTCGTATGGGTTGGTCGAGAAACGGGGGTGTTCACTAGCTGGTCGTATACCAGAAAGCTGGTTGATAAGTTTCCTAAAGCAAAATACAAATCGTTCAAAACACAAGAAGAAGCGGAAGCTGCTTATGCTACAGGGCGACATGCGCCTGGTAAAAACATGGTTAAAAAAGAGGCCAAATCTCCCGCGAGAAGAATACAATCGACAGTGAAAGCAGAGGTTGCGAAACCGCCCGACCTGGCTATCGCATCAACCAAAAGCTTTGGAGTTAATATTTACTGTGATGGCGCCTGTGATCCAAACCCGGGAGAAGCGGCCTCAGGTGCGGCTGTTTATCGTGAAGGGAGGTTAACGGAACTTTGGTACGGACTATATAACCCCCAGGGGACCAATAACTCAGCAGAGCTTAATGCTTTACATCAAGCATTAAGCATTGCGAAGGGAGATACTGAAAAGGGTAAAGATGTTCAAATATTTTGTGATTCACAATACTCGATTAATTGTATAACTAATTGGGCATTTAGTTGGAAGAAAAAGGGTTGGAAGAGAAAAAAGGAGGGGGACATAAAAAATCTTGAAATTATCCGGCAAGCACATGAGATTTATGAAAAAATAAGAAATAATGTTGTACTCTCACATGTTCAAGCCCACGTTGGAATTGAAGGTAACGAGTTAGCAGACCGTATGGCTGTTTTCGGTATAGACCGGCAAGCTCAGTATTTCTTCAGATATTCTGAGGCACTCGATATACAGAGAATATTAGGTTTTAGAACCGGGTGACCTTTTCATCAATGACCCCCGATTTTCGTAAGATGTGTCCCCGAATCCAGTTTTCATTTCAGATAATGGTCCATTGAAACCATATGATCTATGTACTAACTGTTGTAATAAATTCCCGTTTTAATAGCGTTTGTTTTTTGTAACGCAGCGTTATCTGTTTGAATACAAAATCCAAAAGCAAATCAGGCAAGGTCACTGACATTACAAAGCTGAAAGAAGGACAGGCGATCAACATGATGCAGATGGCCGCTGTTGTCGGCGCAAACATAGAATAATATTAAAGTGTCGGGCCGACACCACCTATTAGCAGGGAGATGTCCTTTGTTGGTACTTGACCCCGCTTTCCTTCTCGTTTCTTCCCTGATATTTTGCTAACCATCAAAAGTTTTCCAAAAATCGTGAAATTCTCCTGTTTTTAAAATCATTCCAAGGCATTAACCTTTTTCCCGGCCATGTTACATAGAGAAAGCGCCTAGATCTTGTAAATGCGACATAAGCATTGTTCTTTTCCTGTACCATTTCTATTCCTCCGCTTCTAATTGCACGATAATCCGGAAAAGTTTCATCATCCATACCCATCAGAAAAACAATATCGTATTCCTGACCTTTCATTGTATGTATCGTGCTAAGTGTAATGCCATTTTTTTGAGCTAAAGGATGTGTTTTACCAAGAGCCATTGAATTTTTAAATTGTTGTAGTGATTTCTTATCAGTTCTTTTGGCATACTCATGCCAATGTAGTAACAATTCTTTAATATCATTCAATATCATTTTTTTTTCATTGTCATCTTCTATATGATTATTTTCTTCTATAAATTTTGATAAATTATTAAGGCATAATATTAAATTACTGCCATCATTGCTGAATTTAATTACTGTATTTAGCATTTCTTTATATGCTTCCTTATCGATGCAATTTGTTAGTTCTTGTATATTTTTAGCTTCTGGATTATTGCATAATTCAAGAAGTCTATACCAATGAAGAGTATCTTGAGGATTCAACTTAACTCGAAAAGCCATATCAAATATTTTCATTAATTTTGATTCAAACTTGATGCCACCGGGGGTTATTTTATAGTAGTATGGCACAACCTTTTCATCAAAAACATCTGACAAGTAGTTGAATACATATTTATTGCGACCAAGAATGGCAATTTTTTCATGTGTAATATTCCCCTCAATATCATCATGTTTCGCAAGCTTGATAAGTTCGGCAATTTTTTCTACTATCCATTTAGCTTCGAATTCTTCATTATCCATTTCGTGTATTTCAAAAATACCTTCTCTTACGGTATTAAAAATATCGCATGAGTCAGGAATGATACTTTCGGAAGCCTGTAATACACTTATTGATGATCGATAATTCTCTTTCAATTCAACAATCTCAGGTTGAAAATCTTCAACAAACATTTTTGTCATATACTCAGGTGAAGAACCGTTAAAAGCGAATATTGATTGATTTGGATCACCAACCATCATAACATTCCGATGTTCACCAACTGTTATTGAACGTAATAGCTGATATTGAGCATAGTTCAAGTCTTGCGCTTCATCTATACAGATATATTCATAAGTTCTTCTATATAAAGCGGCAATCTTCGGATTATGGATAAAAAGATTATAGGTCAAAAAAATCAGGTCATCAAAATCTATCGCATTCTGTGAATCTAAAATATCCTGATATGTTGTATAAAGTAATACAAGGTCTTCGTCTTCACTTTCCGCCAAAAGCTGATCTTCAGACAAAAGTTTTCGTTTTACTTCAGAAATATAATTTAAAGTTCTGTAACAAAGAGCTTTTTGTTGTTTAGTATCTCTTTTCTCATAGCTTCGCTGGTATGAAGGAGTTTGCTGAATAGCTTGTTCAACTAATGTAAGTCTATCGGATTCATCTTCAAAAATATGAGGAATATTCGTAAAACCAATTATTTGCCCATGGTTTTCCAACACCTGTTGGCAGAAACCATGAAAAGTACCAATAAATAGTCGGTTTTTAATGTCATCTAGGTTTCCTAACCTTTCTTTCATCTCCTCTCCGGCCTTATTGGTAAATGTAATGGCAAGGATTTTCCGTTTTGTTGTATTGATAAGTATTTTAATCCTTTCGGTAAGAACTCTTGTCTTGCCACTTCCGGCACTTGCTTTTACAAGGATTGCACCCCTTCCGAAAGAGACAATTTCTTGTTGTTTCGGAGATAAATTTATTTTACTCATCTTGGTTCCTCCTTTCCAGAAAGCTTCTTATCTTCTCAAACAGTTCAGTTACTTTTGGCGGTAATGGTTTTGGGCTTTCAATTATAGTTTCAGCTATCACAGGGCCATATTGAGTTTTTTTTGAGATCATACAATCATAAAGAGCTTCTTTGAAACCCTGGTCTCCTTTGTAATCTCTTAAAACATCTTGATAAATATTTTGGGAACATTTACCGCAAACATCTTTTGTTTTAATTCTATTTTTTCTTGTTCCATCCTTTTTTTTAATTTGATCTTCTAAGTATTCTTCCGAATGTAACTTACTAAAAGCTGATTTTATTTCATCCACATAATCATTCTCAATCAAATATTTTTCAAAATCACATTCATTATCTAAGAAAAAGAGATTAGACACTTTTTCAATTTCTATTTCACGATTATATAATTTTTCTAAGGAAGACAGGATACTTTTTTTTGCATCATTCTCGCCATCGCTAAAAATAAACCACGGAATTTTTAAGCCCTCTGCAACTCGCAAAAATGGCAAATAGTTCCCATATCCACCTACACCAACAAAATCTACTCCTAGTTCAACAGGGTTTTTATCAAAATATTTTTCAGCAAAAAGAGGTAATGCCTGTTCTTCTGTGTCTCCCTCAAAGAAAACAATTGCTTTGGAGAAGAAGATTTCCCCTCTGGTATTAATAACCTGTCTATTTATTTTCCTAATCTCTTCAGGCAATAATTCTTCCGTATTAATTGATCCACATGCTACAGATACATCATCTTTGTAAAAGCTTCTAATTTGAGATAATTTAGCAGATGCGGCAATATAAGGAGAATGCGTGGATATAATTTTCTGACCTTTAACACCTTCTATTTGACTGTAAAGCTTTTTCTGTGCATTGGGGTGTAAATGTGCTTCCGGTTCTTCTATTGCTAATATAGGGAAAAAAGGTGCCTGTTCATTTTCCGCATTTTTGTCCAATAGATTTATAAATGACTTTAAGGTAAGCAAAGACGACCAACTTCGTGTTCCCATGCCATGATATTCCATTGAAAAACTGTCCTTATTGTCACTGTAGTGAATAGATAACCCTTTGTTTAAATCTCTTATTTTTTTAGTAAATGGTGTTATCTCTACGCCTTCGCTTGATGTATCCATTGCTGAATCCAACTCTTTAAGAGTTGTCTTAATATTTGAGAGTATATCGCTACTATTAACCGCATGTTCGTTTAGCTCTTTTATCTGTTTCTCAATTTTTGTCACATCTTCTTTAGAATATTCAATTTTTGAAATCATTTTTCCGAGGTATGAATTTCTCACTTTCATATCTTCGAGGATATCCCTTTGCGCATCCATATAGAAAAATTTCACCTCATCATAATAAAAAACTTTTTCTTTGCCATTTCCAGTTTGATACCAATACACATGGTTATTGTTTTCCAAAGGTGGCCAATCCGGCAAAATATATTGTTTTGATTTATAAGTGGCTTTGATTTTATCATAGGTCAAGACCGTGCGTAGTGGGATAAATGATTTACCTTCCGTGTCAATTGTTATTCTTTCTTCTGTGAAAAGAACTTCCCAGTTCGCATCAAAATCATTACATATTTGCCCTTCTTCACCTACTGGTACTATTTTGATATCAACAATAATTCTATCTGTACTATTGCTGCCAGAAACATAAAAATCATCTTGTGTTATAAACTGCCTGTTACCCAAGGCAATTTGCATGGCTTTCAAGAATGACGTTTTGCCGGTATTGTTAACCCCTGTTAAAACAGTCACTGGTTCAAGATTGACTTCAATGTTTTGTAAACCTCGTAATCCTGATACTCTAATTGTTTTAATTAAAATACTCATAATTTTCCTCTAAAACCCCATCCTGGCTTCACCGCTTACAAAATGGATAATCAAGACTGCCGATAGCCTGTCTTAATCACTAATCGAGGTGGCACCGCCCCCTAATAAGGATTAGATGGTGAGTCTGCTCTGCGAACAAATTAAAGATGAAATGGTTAGCGGCAAAAAAGTTTAATAGTATGTTCAAAGTCTGTCCATTAATCCATGTTCTGCAAAACTGTAATACTCACCATCGCCAATAATAATATGGTCGTAGAATTTAGATAATAAAGGTGGATTAAGGCCTGCCGGACGGGCAGGAAGGCCGGAGGCCGAATCCACATATACACTATGTATTCGGCTTCGACAGCATCAACAACGGCGTCATCCGTAGGTTTCTGCTTTGTCATGACGAATTCACCTTTTTTAGTTATTCTTTCACATTATACTGATTGATAAAATTGTGTCAAGCAGCGAGGTGACACTATTTCTTAATAGGTACCTGGCTTTGCACAAAAGGATTTTATAAAAGTGATTGAATGAAAGAATTAAAAAGACACTATTTTATTGATGAAGCTGGTGATTTAACTCTATTCAATTAGAAAAAGAAAGTAATCATCGGTGATGAGGGATGCTCTAAATATTTTATTTTAGGTGTTGCTCATATTACAGGGCCTCATAGTGTAAGAAAAAAAAAACTATTTACCGTAGCTGGGAAAATTGCAAGTCCTTAGACTGAAAATAACATAAACAGAATGACTAAGCCCGGACCATGAGTGAACAACAACCCAATAACCCTCTGCACGGTGTGACTCCGGAACAAATCGTTAACACCCTGGTTGCGCATTATGGCTGGGACGTGTAGGGCATACACATCGATATCAGGTGTTTCAACAGCGACCACTTTGTGAAGTCTAGCTTCAAGTTCCTGCGAAAAACACATTGGGCAAGAAAGAAAGTCGAGCATTTATACATCGTCAAGCAAAAGGATAATGACTGAAAATGAGATTGGGCATGTAGAACAGTATAGCATATAAAGAAGTAATCACACGGAACGTAAACGGTTTGGATGAATAACCCCTTGGCGTTCTTAGCGTCTGGGCGAGAGGAAAAAAGAATGTCCTCACGCAGAGCCGCAAAGAACGCCAAGAGAACGAAACCAGAGTTGTCTCCGACTCGGAGAGTCTATGACTCTGAGAGATATTTACCCTTTGTGTGAGGATTAGTAGTTAATAAGAAGGGATTAGGAGAGGGAAGCAACCGGGGCCACCTAATCTATTGACAAACGAGACGAACTACATATTAAATTATAAATTTCAATTGACGATTATAGAATAAAAAGTAATAATATTCTAACCAACTCATTGTGCTAAGGATCGGGTAAAAAATAACTTGGTATTTTTTCGCGCTCAGGTTTAGGTCAGACTTGGTCGATCTGATTGAGTTGAACCGCAAGCGTAGCCTTAGCTACGTTGAGGATTCAGCGAATGAAGATCGATCAAAGATGGCCTGAAAATGGGATGCGAAAATGCCAAGTTATTTTTGACCCGATCCTAATGGCGTACTTCCTGGGAGTTGTTATCGTATTTGATTTCAGCAAACTTCGCCGTAGCTCATTCATAGTGCGGCAAAGCCGCAACCAAATTTACGATTTACGATTTCAGATTTAAAGCTGAGTCACAACATATTATATTTATACAACTTAAGAGTATACATCTTGAAATTCTTCTTTCTAAGGCTGATGTGCTATTCAGAGAATAGCCATAATCAGTAAGAAAGTTTTTTATCGAAACACAGGTTTTGAAAAAACATAAGTTTCATGGATTTAAGAATTTAGGGACTGAGGAATTCCTAAATTCCTAAATCCCTGAATACCTAAATTGTTTTTAATTTGGTTGCGGCTACGCCGCTCTATAGTATTACTTTGTAAATTCTTCTTTTTTTAGAAGTTTTTCAAGATGTATACTCTTAAGTTGTTTAAATATAATATGTTGTCATTCAACTTTAAATCTGAAATCTGAAATCGTAAATTTGGTTGCGGCTACGCCGCGCTATGTTATATTTATCTGGATGCCGCCATGAAACCGAGAGTAAAAATAGCCGCAGCCCGGACCCCGGACGGAGGCGAGGTGGAGCTTTATCAGCATGATCGCGATTTCTGGATCAAGATCAACGGTCAGGATTTGATGCACAGTCGCCAGCATGAGTCGGAACTGGAACTCGCGCGGTTGGGTTGTGCGCATCTGGTTGGCAGCAAGAAGCCAAGCGTACTCATCGGAGGCTTGGGTTTGGGCTATACCTTACGCCAGGTCCTCGATATGCTCAGCCCCCATGCCCAAGTGGTGGTTGGTGAACTGTTGAGTGCTGTAATCGAATGGAATCGTGAGTTTCTCGGGGAGCTCAACGGCCAGTTGCTGGGGGACGAACGAGTTGACCTCAAGACGGGAGATATCGTGGAGCTTATCTCACGTTCCAGGAGCAGATTCGATGCGGTCCTGCTGGATATCGATAATGGTCCCAGCGCGATGACCAATTCAGGGGACCGCCGTCTGTATGGTTATGAAGGAATTCAGGCCTGTCGCCGCGCGCTGCGCGAACAGGGCTGTTTGGCTGTGTGGTCGGCTGAGCCGAGTAAAATATTCGAGAAGACCTTGATGAACTGTCGTTTTCATGTGCGGCGTTTCCGGGTCCCCGCCTACAAGGGGAGTAAATCACAGTCACGTTTTGTATGGGTCGCTTCGGAGGACAAGACTAACCTGCCCCCCGGCGGCGGCGAGCCGCACCTGCCGCTCAGAAACGGGTCGAAAGGTAGTCGCAGGCGCCCCCGAGAGAGACACTAGTCGCGGACGCCAGGGGTCACCCGTACGAGGTACACCGGGGGCAATTCATGCTAACTGTTTGAAAACCAGCCTAATTATACATAGAAATACACCTCTCATTATATATACTAAATTCCGCTTCTCTAAACGGTGTCGCAAACTTGTTTTTAATGGTCCTGGCCCTGATCTTTCTGCCTACTATCTCTTCGCCTTTTCTGATATTAGCTACCGTTCGTAGTTTAATCCTCATAGAAGAATAGGCCTTCATCGCTATTTTAAGGGGTGCAGATTCATGGTTACCAATATTTATTCTTTCTTTGTTTTTAAATATGACCGTAGTCATGGAATTGAGCACAGACTCCGCCAGTTTCCTTATAGAGTAAATTAACTTCCTGCCTTCTGCCTCCTGTACAATATACTCCGATTCGCTTTCAATATTATTACTCGATACTACGTCAGGAAAGGAGTCGAGAATTATCAGGTCTACCTTCTTATTCCTTACCAATTGACTTACCGTTTTCGCAAAATCCTCTTTTGTGTCAAGCTGTGTAATCAACAGGCCTGTAGTATTAATGCCGGATGCTTTTGCCCAATGCAGGTCAAAACTATTTCTTGAGGTAATAAACGACACAACACCTCCCATCTTCTGTGTCTGTTTTGCCATATTCCACGTGAGGGCCGTTTTTCCTGATGCTTCCGGCCCGATTAACTCTACAATCCTCCCTCTTGGAAGACCTCCAATGCCCGTTATACCATCAATAGACGAAATCCCTGTTGGCATTACTTCTATCTCTCTATTGACTCTGACACTCCCAAGACGAATTAATGTACCTTTACCAAAGCCCTTCTCAATCTCCGAAATAATCGTGTCCAATTCATTAGCCATTTCCTTAATCACTTTAACACCTCCCAATAAGGGTTGCGGAAGAAAATAAATCTTCCAAAATACGCTGAATTTTGGTCCATCTTCAAGGCGCATAAAAGGGCGCATGTTTTTGCTATGTAACCTTTTACGCAACGCCGAAGAAGGGGCAAAAGGCAAGCAGGTTGGGGTATTTATTTTCTTCCGTGACCCTAACCTGATTGCAATTTTCTATTCATTTATGCATATTATACAATATGCATGCGACAGCGTTGTGTCGCTAATAAAATATTTCTTTTGTTTTGATTATAATGACTATTTTGGCTATAATAATCAAAACAACTATTTTATAAAAATATAGGAGTTGATCGAATGAAAATTATCCCTGCCGCTGAGGCAAAAACCAACTTCGGAGCGCTGCTTGATTCTGCGCAACGTGGGCCGGTTACAATTTCTAAAAAAGGTCGCCTTGTAGCTGTCATGATGTCGGTACAGGAATATGAGGAACATGAAGCCTTAAAACTTGAGCATTTACGGAAAGAAATTCGTAAAGGTCTAAAACAACTGGATAAAGGTAAAAGTGCAGATGGTCAGGTTTTCATGAAATCGCTTATTAAGGAACTTGATTGATACCTGGTTACCGACTTTCTGAAGAGGCGCAAAACGATCTTAGTGAAATATCACGTTATACCCGGGAAAATTGGGGTAACAAACAGGCCAAACATTATCTGGTAGAACTTGCAGCAGGTTTTGAAAATCTCTCAAATTCGCCAAAACTTGGTAAAGCTCGTGAAGAAATTGAGAAGGGCCTTCGCAGTTTTTCAGTTGCTCGTCATATTATTTTTTACCGTACAGTTACAGATTGTATAGAAGTTGCTCGCGTTCTTCACGCCAGTATGGATATCAAACGCCATTTGACATGAATTCGCCCCTGCCAGTATCCGCCTCGTAGTGAAAGCCTGCCGGGCATTCGCATCCTCAATTACAAAGGCAACCGTGTCCTTTACTTCTTGCTTTTTGATAAGTTTAAAATTATACTGAAAAAAATAAATTGCCAGAGGGCCTGATTTCGGAGATGATTTTATTCAAACCTAATACGGCCACTTGATGGTTTGATAACATTAATAAAGTTTGTTTTTGATAATACCAGTCACAACTTGTGAGATCACTATGAAAAAAACGTTTAAATTGGACCACCCAAAGATCAAAGTTCCCAGGCTTGTTGCCGCCATCAAAAATGAAGCTAGAAAATATATAAAAAGAGAACGTAGAAAGGACTTACCCGAAGGTGTTGATTATTGGGGTTTTGACTGTCGGTTTGGTGTTGATGAGGCAAGTAGTGGCGTTGTTCATGTGTCCGACATTAATAAATCCATTGATCTGGCCGAATCAAAACAGCTAGAATCTTTTTATTTGGAAATCTTGGCCAAACCGGGTCATCGAAGAAAGAAGCCCAAGGAAGAGCACGTAATTGGAAAAGATGATTCATGAAGCCAGGGACGTTGTTATATACTAAAAATGAATATGACCATAAACCAGGGGAAATGAAATGAAGTTCTGGGTGACTTATTGCAAAGTACTCGGGTATATCTGGCTGGTAGTGACTGGCCTCCTGATCCTGGCGGGGATAGTTGCGGTCTGGATGAGGGAGGGCTTCTCAGGTGTTCAAACCCTGCTGGATCCATCTAACGCGGTTTACTACATCGCAATGGTAATCGCATTGGCCCCAGGGATCGTCCTGTTGAAGCTTTCCGGAAAATTACAAAGCAAAGCCCAAACCAGAAAGTGAAAGAAGTAGAAATGGACCTGCAGAGGTATTAATATTATGCAGTCAAGGGGAGATTTAACCCGGTCTTTTGACAAAAACCCTTTCAGTTCAACAAAGAATGCCTAACAGAATCAGGGGGCACAATACATATTTGATCTACATATGAGAATACGAATCAGGGACAACAGACACTATTTTTTGGGTGTGATGGGAGGGTCTTCGCTTGCTACACATCTTTGTCGATGCTGACGCGTGCCCGGTCAAACAGGAGGTGTACCGCGTCGCAGGCCGATATTGCCTTGAGGTCACTTTGGTGGCCAACTCCTGGATGCGAGTTCCGAATGAACTATGGATTGCCCTTGAAGTTGTAGAGGGCGGATTCGACGCGGCCGATGATTGGATTGTCAAACAAGTGCAACCTCACGACATCGTGGTCACCGCTGACATTCCGCTTGCAAACCGCTGCCTGAAGGAAGGCGCACGCGTAATTGGTACAACCGGAAAACCGTTCACGGAAAACCACATCGGTCAAGCCCTCGCGACTCGAGACCTGTTATCAGAACTTCGTGGCGCGGGAAAGATAACGGGCGGACCTCCGCCGCTGAATAAGCGTGACCGATCACGTTTTCTTCATCAGCTCGACGATATGATTCAGGCAATCCGTCGTAAACATCCGTCCAAGACCACCTAACACTGACGGAACAAGGATGTGCGGAAAAAACGCCCGCGCACATGTCAACCCAAGCTTTAGAACAGTACCGAATGACAAGAAAAAGAAAAGACTGGAAGTAGTATTCTGGAATTAGGGGTTGGGTCACAAGTGCAAATTGACATTGACCGGACCTAAGTTGGTTGACTACGTTATAAACAGAAATAGAAACATAAATATAATGACGAAACCCGTATCATGAGTGAACAACAACCCAACAACCCTCTTTACGGTGTGACCCTGGAACAAATCGTTATCAGCCTGTTTGAGCATTATGGCTGGGACGAGTTAGGCATACGCATCAATATCCGGTGTTTCAACAGCGACCCATCCGTGAAGTCCAGCCTCAAGTTCCTGCGAAGGACGCCTTGGGCAAGGAAGAAGGTCGAGCGTTTATACATTGCCACGCAAAAGGATAATGACTGAAAATTAGATATTTATGGAAAACAGAAAATATACATTGGAAGAGATACAAAACTGTATCACAACCCTTGAAGCTTTGGTTGAAGATAGCGAACAACTTGTTTGTTTAAGCAAACAAGAAAAAAAGAAACTATTTACGGCAGCAGGGAAAATAGCAATGCCTTCAACTGAAGAAAAGAAGAAACGCCGTAAAGATGAAAAGATTGCGAAAAGCCAGGGACTGAAAAAAGCAGACCGAATTGCCCGGCGTAATACAGGCATCCGTGATGCCCGGTTAAAGGACGTGTTCAGCGCTCCGAAAGAACTTCCGATGGACAGGATTGAACAGGAGCTTAAGCCGAAAGAACTGAGCTCCGGACGCAATTGTTATGTTTGTAAGACTGAGTTCACGGCGCTCCATCATTTTTATGATACGATGTGTAAATCTTGTGGCGATCTGAATTATACAAAACGGTTTCAAACAGCATCACTTCACGGGAAGGTTGCATTGATTACGGGCTCGCGTCTTAAGATTGGTTACCATGCGACATTGATGATGCTTCGTGCCGGCGCTACTGTAATTGCCACCACTCGTTTCCCAGTTGATTCGGCAGAGAGATACGCAAAGGAAGAAGATTTTGCTAATTGGAAAGACCGTCTGCATATTCATGGACTTGATTTACGCCATACCCCAAGTGTGGAAATCTTTGCCAGCTACATCGAGCAAAGCTATGACCGCCTTGATATACTAATCAATAATGCGGCCCAGACCGTTCGACGGCCTCCAGGATTTTATGCGCATTTAATTGAAAATGAATCAAAACAATTACACAACTTTTCGGAAGATGTCCAAATTCTTCTGGGTAACCATGAAGCCTGCAAAAATCAGCTGACAACACTTTGCCAAAACGGACTTGAACAAGGCCACTCTCTTCCTGTTGCATGGCACGGACAAGGCCCCGGAATCGGGTTGCGTGCTTCCGCAAGACTTTCGCAAATTCCATATAGTTACGACAACTCTATAGTTGCTGCAGAAGTATTTCCAAAAGGTGAACTTGATGTGGACCTTCAGCAGGTTGATTTGCGAAAAACAAATAGTTGGCGTTTAAAGCTTGGTGATATTGAGACCCCGGAAATGATGGAAGTACAATTGGTGAATGCAATCGCCCCATTTGTATTGTGCAATCGGCTGGCGAACTTGATGAAACGTGATAATACGGGACAAAAACACATTGTGAACGTAACAGCGATGGAAGGCAAGTTTTACCGGTTTAAAAAGTCAGATCGCCATCCCCATACCAATATGGCGAAGGCCGCCTTAAACATGCTTACCCACACCTCGGCAGGCGATTTCGAAGAATATGGTATTTTTATGAATGCGGTCGATACAGGTTGGGTAACCGATGAAGACCCGATAGAACTTTCTAAATTCAAACAAAACGTGCATGATTTCCAACCTCCATTGGATATTGTGGATGGAGCAGCAAGAGTTTGTGATCCGTTTTTTTACGGCATCCTTACCGGCAAGCATTGGTCCGGAAAATTTCTAAAAGACTACTTCCCAATCGACTGGTAACTTTTATTTTAAACCTAATTATACATTGAATTAATCAAAAGCCAATAAACATACTAAAACATACCCATTTTTAGGTCATATATACAAAGACTGAAAATGGAAAGTCTGAGAACGCAGGCAAGTTCATAGTGGCTGATGCAAAATTTCTCTCGATCTATCTTCAAAAACACAAATTCCAAAAGCAAATCAGGCAAGCTCACAGACCTTACAAAGGTGAAAAAAGGCCAGATGACCAACATGATGCAGATGGCCACCGTTGTCGGCGCAAACATAGAATAAGCTTAAGGGTTCGGGCTGCATACGAATGATGCATGCCCGACACCACCTGTTAGTGGGAAACTAAATGAATTTCTGGGTGACTTATTGCAAAGTACTCGGGTATATCTGGCTGGTGGCGACCGGCCTCCTGATCTTGGTGGGGATAGTTGCGGTCTGGATGAGGGAGGGCTTCTCAGGTGTTCAAGACCTGCTGGATCCATCTAACGTAGTTAACTACATCGCAATGGCAATCACATTGTCTCCTGGAATCGTCTTGTTAAAGCTTTCCGAGAAATTACTTGATTTAAAGCCGTTGGTTTTGCATTGATATTGTAATGCAGACACACTACAATTGAAAATATAGAATTAATCTTTAAAGGAGGAAAAAATAATGAGCGATACGATGCAAATCAGAATTTCCGAAAAAGACAAGCAAGCTGCCGAAAAGGTATTTTTTTCGATGGGGTTAAGTACATCTGCTGCTATTAAATTGTTTATCCGGCAGACAATAAACAGGGGAAAGTTGCCGTTCACGCCGATTGCAAAAATCCCGAATTCAACAACGGTCGCAGCTTTTGAAGATGCGGAAAGCGGGAAAAACATAAAGAAGTATAAGAGCGCAAAAGAAGCAATAGAGGCCCTTGAAACTTATTAGCAGAGAGAGACCATATAAAAAGTGATTGGCTTTTAATTTACAAGATCGACAAAGAAGAAAAGATAATTACTTTGGAGAGAACGGGGAGTCACACCGATTTCTTTTGATAAGTTTAAAATTATACTGAAAAAATAATACCTTTGGGAGGGAAGGAAATTGTTATGCCAAAGACGATTGATGCCATATATGAAGATATCAGTTAAGTCATAAGCCGTCTTGCCCCGATGCTTAACTCTCAATCACTAATCAAGGGTGACCCCGTTTCCAAGGAGTACACATTTATTTTCCAGAGGATATCTAGTGAGAAATCGGATAGATCTAGAACTGAAAATTAAAGAGAAGCTAAAGGTTTTAGAACCGGTAAAACTTCAAACGCTAGATGAAGACTATGCTCAGATACGTTATCCCGAGCGGTTTAGGGATCTTTATCGCGGTGGAAGGAATAGTGAAGGTTCAACGACTATAGGATGGCCGGATGCTGGTGTGATATTGCCAGATGGTATTGATGGCGTCGAAGCAACACGTAGTAAGAAATGGAAGAGCCATCTAGAAGATGACTTAAAGAAAGCAGAAAATCCAGGATACCAAAACCTTGTTGGATATCTTTTTATCGCGGGTTGTTCCGCAAACGTTCCTACTAGTGAAATAGTAGTATATAAAGATAAGTTCGTAAAAATCGGAATCCCTAAAAATAAAATTGATATTGTTATCGGAACCCGGCTAGTTTCAGAGTTGGCTGAACCTGAATTTGCTCGTGTCCGTCATACTATTCTTGGATTACGAAACCTCCCTGATTATTTCAACATGAGCCGGATAGGCGTTAATACAAGAGAACATGTAGGCGTATTCCAGCCCGAACCTGACGAATATGGCAAAGGGTGGGTGTACCGTCCAGAGCTTGCTGATAAAGTGGAACTAAGTTTATCAAAAGAGGGTTGTGCCCTTGTGCGAGGACGTGGCGCATCGGGAAAGACTGTACTGGCTAGAATGATTACTATGGGTGAGAAATATTCACACCTCCCATCGTATTACATTGATCTTTCCCAGTTCGCTGATCGTATAGATGAGTATTGTGGCAAAATCATTAACGAAATAGGAGAATTCGGCGGAAAGGATATTTTATTCATTGTTGATAACATCCATCTCTCTGAAAATGCAGCCGCTCAAATCTATGATGAATGGAAGCATACCTATCTTTATGAGGGAACTCTATTACTGCTCCTTGGTCGTGAAACGAAAAACCTTAGGGGAAACGCTTTCGAATCAGATGATCTTAACCCAATGATTCTCACTGCCCGTTCCAAAGAGGTTCGAGGTGTGTTTCGACGCCTAGCGTTAAAACACGTTGACAATGAAAATGATTTACCCAATCCACCAGAAAACGAAGTGTCTAAGTGGGTAAAAACCTTTGGTGGCCCTCCTGAGAGCCCTGAGACAACAGTTGACCTGATCGCTTTTAGTGCAGCTGTAACCCAAAGGATGAAATATCTTCTGGAATCAAATTGGAATCTGGAAGAAAAAGATGCTACTGATGAAATATATGACCAATACATAAGACCTTTGGATGTTGAAGAGACTGAAAACCTATTACGATTGTCAGCGTGTCCAAATGATTTTCTGCTACAAAAAGCTGCGCTTGCTAAACCACACGCAAGGTTTAATAAATCTGTAAAAGCTGGGGTCGTTTTCGAAACTGAACACGGGAAAGATAAATATATTAGATATCGATTGGTTCATTCTGCTCTGGGGTCTTTGTTTCTAGCAGCCTCACCTATAGATGTATTGGAAGAGCGTATATTAATAGCCAAAGCAGACCCTTTCAGTGGATTGGTTATGGCATCAATGCTGGAACGAGACAATCAAGTTGATAAAATTGAAGTTTGTAAAATCCTTCAAGGAGTAATAAGTGTACCAAACTGGTATTTGAAAACAACTAACATCAACTACCTTAAAACAAATGTTGAATTAATAGAACGAATGGATATTGCAGATTCTTTAGACCTTGATTTACAGATAAGTTCTAATTCTAATGAGTTGATAATAATAGCATTAAAAACGCCTTTAGACTTCCTTGTCACCTTTCTTCAATATGCCAAAAAGGAACTGCCAAAAGCACACGAGGCGATTGTTGAGGGACTTCGTCTGAAGAATAAACGAGATGACTTATTAAATATGGCATTAAAAATGCCTTTAGACAAACTTGTCACCTTTCTTCGATACGCCAAGAAGGAACTGCCAAAAGCACATGAGGTGATTGTTAAAGGACTCAGTCTGGAGGAGAATCAAAATAACTTAATAAATATAGCATTAAAAATGCCTTTAAACTTTCTTGTCACCTTTCTTCGATATGCCAAGAAGGAACTGCCAGAAACACATAAGGAGCTTGCTAAAGGACTTAGCCTGGAAGATAATCAAAAATCTTTTTTAACAAAGTCTATAAGATCACCATTTGATGCCCTGTCGTGTTTTCTTGAATATGCTGAGAATTCACTGAAGGATATATATGTATATTTACTGGAACAACTGGCGGAAGAAAACAATATTCAAAACCTTGTAAAAAAGGCTTATAAAACACCTTTAAATAGCTTTTTATCGTTCATAAAAATAATCCCGTTTTCTAGCCAACTATTAGAATTAATTGACATTGATGAATGGAATTTATCTCGCCAAAACGATAAGCCACAACCGCCAGATTTCGTGATCAGTCTGGATAAAACGCTAGTTGGACATGGGCATCCCGAGCTATCCGGTGCCCCTGCTATGGCATTGATAAAAACCATTAATGTTGATCACTGGAATTCTCCCGGGATTGGAATTCGCCACTTTTCACATACCATACGCTTAGCTGATGGCATTATACCTGAACAGACCAATAAATTTATTGAAAAGGTGTCAACCCAAGACTGGCTTTCTAAACAATATGATATTGCTACCACAGGAGGTCTTGCTGGTGCTTTGTTCTCAATATTTTCATATCTTGACACTTTACATCACCCTAGATTCTGCACTAAGCAATTGCACGAGCGAGTTAAAAAGGAGATGAGAACGTTTGATTCGCAAGAACCAGAGAAACAGGCTCAGAGATTGTCACTTCTTGGTGTAGCAGCTTTACTCGGTATGACTACGGATGGAATAATACTAAACTATATGTAACTATTCAGCGTATTTTCAAATGACTCCACAGCTAGAAAAAGAATTCTGGCAATTCACCACGAAATAATAACTCTAAGGCTTCACTTGATTTTACCCCTTGT
>Ga0255058_10000791_pt1 | contig 18003 bp, 13 predicted proteins | sample Cases_109_9_MG_FD_188637 | JGI IMG/M metagenome (GOLD analysis project Ga0255058, IMG submission 188637) | Seawater microbial communities from Amundsen Gulf, Northwest Territories, Canada - Cases_109_9 | ecosystem: Environmental > Aquatic > Marine > Gulf | place: Canada: Northwest Territories... | reverse complement strand
GGAAGAGGACGGCTTAAAGCTTCTCGCTCTTGCCAGAGAAGAAACAGGGCTGCCATTTGTAACAGAAATTATGAATCCCAGAGAAGTGGATTTAGTTGCTAAATATTCAGACATTCTTCAGGTGGGGGCGCGAAATGTTCAAAATTTTTCTTTACTTAAGGAAATAGGAAAAACTAATAAACCTATTCTTTTAAAGCGCGGCATGATGACAACCATTCAAGAGTTTTTAATGTCAGCCGAATATATTATGTCCGAAGGAAACCATGAAGTAATTTTATGCGAGCGTGGCATCAGGACTTTTGAGACCGCAACCCGAAATACCCTCGATCTTAGTTGTATTCCCGTGCTAAAAAGTGAAACCCATTTGCCAATTATTATTGATCCTAGCCATGGGACGGGCTATTGGTATTATGTAAATTCCATGTGTAAAGCAAGCGCCGCAGCGGGGGCTGATGGTCTTATGGTGGAAGTGCATATTAAGCCTGAGGAAGCATTTTCTGACGGAGGACAATCTTTGAAGCCCTCGAAGTTTGATGCCATGATGAAAGAACTTATACCTTTTGTGGAAGCGGCAGGAAGAACATTGAAGGGAAAGATATCAGGGAAAGGCGCATAAAGAGTTGCCTTTCCAAATTTTCCGCAGAATGAAATTCTCAGAACATTATAGCTGCAAATCTTCTAAATTTTACCCATTCCCGCCGAAAAATTTAAATCTCAATTAAGTTCAGATCCATAAATTTCTAAAGTTAATTTCCGTGGGCAGAACTGTTTTTTCCGGGGCATTCCTATCAATGGCTCAGAGGGGTCAGCTATCACGAGGCCATATGAGAACTATGGCGTTCAAGCCGTTCAGTATTAAGGCCGTCCCAAAAGGCAGCCACACCATCTAGCATTTCATTTGCGGATTTTATAAAGATGTTCTCGTTAAATTCCTTGTGGAAATATAATTTTTGCAGCTCCTCTTCGGTATGGGCGGCATGCTGATCTTCAACTTTATCGTGCCAAGTAAAAAATGCCAATGGGAGGTCAGGGCATTTTTCTGCCTTAAATTTTCTTAATCCTTGCACTAATTCTTTCCAAAATCCTGCGGCGGCCCAATGTTCAACGGCAAAGCTGCCTCCTGCCCCCACATTGAAATTTTCGCTGCCGTAAATTCGGGAGAGTTCATCGCAGAAAAAAAGGGCGCTTGATGATCCATGGCGCCTCTTTCCCATATCATTAAAACCCATGCCTAATGGTTTTCCAAATGCTAAAAGCCATTCGAAATGGGCGGCTTTAAACCGGAAGGCCCCTCCTTCAATGGTCCCTTCGGAGCTGACTAGCGCGGGATCGCCTTCTTCTTCAGGATTTAATGATCTTTTCTTAATGGAATCCCGGCTTTCTTTTGTTTTTGGTTTAAAAATAACTCCAATTTCGTTGGCCAGAATTTCCTTGGAGCTTCTCATTTCTTCTAGTGTCAATGAATTTATGGTTTTTTTTAGTTGCGCAATCAGGAACAAGTTAGAGAATACGGAAAACTGCTTTGCAAAAAACTTCACATCCTCAAAGGAAAGGTCGCTTTCCTTAAACCATTTGGTGTAATCATTGTTGACAATAACTCTATGTTGCATGACCTCCCTCTCAATACGGTTTTTAAATGCCTGATAGGTCTCCTTGTTTTTTGTAACCATAATTCTTTTCCTATTTCTATAGATTTAAATATAAAGCGGCGAGGCGCCGCAGCCAAAAGGAGCTGCCGCTCCGGTAAGCTAGCTGAAAAAACTTGCTCAAAAAACAAGTTATTACAGGGTAATAGCATAAAATGGCCACGGGACCATAACCAAATAGAGCTTCCGCTCTGGAGAACCAACGAAAAAACTTTCCCAAAAATCAAGTTTAAAAGGGTAATAGTATAAATTGGCCCCAAAAGGACTACCCTCTTGGCCTTTTTCTTTTTTTCCAACATAATTAAGCAATTTATAAATCATAAGTCTTTATATTATTGGATATTTCAATTTATTATAAGGTTTCTTTATTCTTATTTATTTTTGAGAATCCAGAATTAAATATAGCAAAAGGCCAATGTATTTGCTTTAGCATTAAATTAATATTAAAATTATGCTTCTCTTCCCAAAGATTTAGCTTGGAAAGGACTTTTTAATGAAAAAGGTCCTTCGAGAATTAAAAAATTACCTCTTTTCTTTTTTAGGATGGTCAATAAATGGCAAGCGCGCATTCAATGGATGTTGTCTCCAGGGTAGAAATGCCGGAAGTATTAAACGCTCTTAACCAGGCAATGATGGAAATTAAACAACGTTTCGACTTTAAAGGAAGCGTAAGTAAAATAGAGTTGAACGAAAAGGAAAGCGCCCTAGTTCTTTTATCCGATAATGACTCCAAGTTAAAAAGTGTCAATGATATTCTCCAGGGCAAGCTGGTAAAAAGAGGAGTGTCCTTAAAATCCCTTGATTATCATAAGGCTGAAAACGCAACTGGAGGCAATGTTCGCCAGAAGATAATAATTTGTCAGGGAATTCCCCCAGAAAAGGCGAAGGAGATGGTTAAACAGATAAAGAGCATGAAACTCAAAGTACAGGCGCAGGTTCGGGAAAAGGAGTTGCGCGTAAGCGGCAAAAAAATAGACGATCTTCAGGAAGTAATCGGGATGCTAAAATCAAAGGATTTTGGTCTTGCCCTCCAGTTTGTGAATTTGCGATGATTTTTTATATATTCCTTTCCTTCATTTCCCTTAATTTATCAGCTTAAAAATCCGCGAAATAAAATAGCGGGATTCCCTTTCTATTGAATTCCGTTGCATAGGGGAATTCAATAGAAGGGGAATTTTTATATATGATGTTTGGCGCTCATATGTCCATTGCTGGTGGTTTTGAAAAAGCCTTAGTGAGAGGGAAATCCATAGATTGCCAGGTCATCCAGATATTTACTAAAAATAACCTTCAGTGGAAAGCAAAAAAGATTACAAAAAAAGAATGTGATGGATTTCACAGTCTTTCAAAAAAACTAAAAATTAAACAGGTAGTTGCCCATGACAGCTATCTAATCAACCTGGCTTCACCTGCCCCTAACCAATATAGCAAATCCATAGAGGCATTCTTAGATGAAGTAGATCGATGTGAAATGTTGCAAATTCCCTTCCTTGTTTTTCATCCAGGATCTCATGCCGGCTCTGGAGAAAGAGCCGGTCTGAAAAAAATAGCTCAATCGATAAACCTCATTTTAAATAAAAGAAAAGGTTTAAATATTTCTTTATTGCTTGAAACTACCGCGGGTCAGGGCTCAAATTTAGGTTATAAGTTTGAGAACCTATCTGAGGTTATTAAAAGAGTTGGGGAGAAAGAATCTATAGGGGTATGCCTAGATACATGCCATATCTTTGCCGCGGGTTATGATATTACAACGGAAAAAGGGTACCATAAAACATTTGAAATTTTTGATAAATTAATTGGCTTAGAGAAAATTAAAGTTATACATCTGAATGATTCTAAAAAAGAACTGGGTTCCCGAGTAGACCGCCATGAACATATTGGAAAAGGTTTAATGGGATTAGAGCCGTTTCGTTTACTTGTGAATGACAACAGATTTACGGGTATTCCTAAGATTTTGGAAACGCCAAAAGGCCCTGATTTAAAGGAAGACATTAAAAATTTAAAGATATTAAGAAATCTAATAAAGAATTAGTATTTTCGATGAACTTTTCATATGGCAACCTTGCGCCGCGCTTTTGCCATTCAAAATTTAGCATTTAGGCTTAAATCTCCCGCAATATTTTTTGAGCCTCAATATTGTTATGGGTATAAATTGAAGCGCAATTTGTTTTTACAGGTATATTCTCTTTGCGAGATTTGGGTTGTAAGGTAAGCTTGACATTCCTAAAGGGAGCTGATAATTTTGTTTTAAGGAAAAAATGTTTAGATAACCGGTTTCACTCATTTTCAAAGTTTGCCATGAAAGAAAAATTAAGCGATAGAAATATAAAAATTCTACAGGCTGTTCTGGATCATTACATAACAACAGCGGAACCTGTCGGATCAAGAACTATATCTAAAAAATATTGGTCGGATCTTAGTCCCGCGACTATCCGCAACGCTATGGCGGATCTGGAAGATATGGGTTTTTTAGAACAACCCCATACTTCAGCTGGGAGAGTTCCAACCGATATGGCCTACCGGTTTTATGTGGATAATTTATATAATATACCGGAACCAACCTTAAAAGAATCTCAAACTATCAAGAAAAAATTGGAGACCAATCATAAGGAAGCGATGGAAACCCTTTTAGAAACCTCAAGAGTTTTATCTAAGCTGTCCAAACAGGCCGGCATTATCCTTCTTCCTAAATTTGCGAACATTACCTTCAAACGTATTGAATTAGTTAAAACTCGCGCATTCCAAGTATTGGTTGTTTTTATTTCTCAGTCCGGAGTGGTTCAAAATAAACTCACTAGCTTAAAAGAAGATCTTACCCAGGACAAACTTGATTCAATTGCCCGGTACCTCAATGATAAATTCAACAATTTAACTTTATTAGAAGTTAGAAAAAAAATTGTCTCCATGATGAATAAAGAAAAAAAGATTTATAACACTATGTTAAAAAAAGCGATGGAACTCATGCAAAAGGCTTTTATTGAGGATGAAATTGAAGGGGATTTTTATGTCGCTGGGACCTCTACTATTTTCGATCAACCTGAATTTAAAGATGATCTTGAAAAAATGAAAGGCGTTTTTAATGCCCTTGAGAAAAAAAGCAAACTTCTTTTCATTTTAGACCAATGTCTGGAAGAACAAGGAGTTAGTGTTATCATTGGTTCAGAAAATAATATCCATGAAATGCGGGACTGCAGTTTTGTTATAGGCAATTATAAGTATGGTCCAAATGTTTTGGGGACGCTGGGCATATTTGGTCCGAAGAGGATGGAATATCCTAAAATTATTTCGCTAGTAGATTATACCGTTAACGCATTATCCAGCAAACTTTCTGACTTTTAGTAGTTTCTTCCCTCCTTCCTTTTTGGGCAAAGACGAAAGGGTTATTCTGATAATTACCTGTTTTTCTTGATTAAATTAAATATTTATAGATATAGAGCCATTAAATTTAGGGGAATATGATGGAAGTTTCAAAAAAAGAAAACAATGAATCATTATTAGAAAAAACGGAGCAGGATGAGGGGAAAAAAGCTCCTCATAAAAAGCTTAAGAGCAAGAAAAAAATAGAAAAACTTAAGGAAATTCAAACACTTCAAAAGGAAGAAATAGATTCATTGAAAAAAGAGGTGGAAGCGAAAAAAAAAGAAGCCAATAAAAACTATGACAAATGGCTTCGGCTATGCGCAGAATTCGATAATTTTAAAAAAAGAATAGAGCGCGAAAAGGCTGATTTTATCAAATATGCCGGTGAAAAAATTGTTCGGGATCTACTTCCTATTATGGATGACCTTGACCGGGCCATTAAAGCAGGAAAAGAAAACCACAAAAAGGAAGACTTTATTAAAGGGATCGAAATGGTTGTAAATCAAATAATTAGTACCTTTAAAACCCACGGAGCTAAACCATTTGATAGCCTCGGCAAAATTTTTGATCCAAATAAACACCAAGCTGTTTCAAAAATTTCCACAGAAGATTATGAACACCATACTATTACGGAAGAGTTTCGCAAGGGCTGGATGTTTGGCGACAGACTAATTAGACCTGCTATGGTGGTAGTCGCTGAAAATGAAACGAAAGAAAAGGATGAAAAAAGCCCTGAAGGTAAGCCCTCCTCTGACAAAAAGGAGGAGGAGGCAAAAAAACAATAGTGAGGTAGAAAGCGCGGTGATTATGAATGCTTAACAACGAAAAATTTCTGCAATTCATAGAAACCGTGAGCGAATAACATTTTTGAAGCCCGATTCATGCGGCGTTGGTCCCACCCCTTCATCGAGGCAGTTTTATGCCTTTCTCTTGCCATAGATAAAATTATCTAATAATGAAGCGACGCTAAATAAATGAGTAAACGAGATTATTATTCAATTTTGGGAGTATCTCGTAGCGCCACCGCAGAAGAAATCAAAAAAGCATACCGTAGCCTTGCCATAAAATATCATCCCGATAAAAATCCCGGAAACAGAATTGCTGAGGAAAGATTTAAGGAAACCTCTGAAGCCTATTCTGTTTTAAAAAATTCTCAAAAACGGGCGAGTTTCGATCAGTCTGGCCGTCGAGCTAGTTCAACCGATTTTAATGATTTCGGTAAAGGATTTGGGGCAGGCATCGATGATGTTTTTGAGGATATCTTTAAAGAGTTTTTCAGTGGGGGTTCCAAACAGCGAGAGACAGCGGACAAAAATGGGGATGATTTAAAATACAACCTGGAAACTTCTTTTGAAGAAGCAGCCTTAGGGACGAAGACTAAGATTAGAATTACAAGAAAAGAAACTTGCCGGTCCTGTGTTGGGAGCGGAGCCATAAAAGGAACTAACCCTATAATCTGCTATGTATGTAATGGTAGCGGGAAAATAAAAGTTCACCAAGGTTTTTTTGCAGTAAATCAAAACTGTTCTCATTGCAAAGGTGATGGTAAAATTTTGCGCGATCCATGTCCGAATTGTTATGGCAGCGGATTAATAGATGTCCAAAGAGTTCTTACCTTAAAAATTCCCGAAGGCGTTGAATCCGGCCAAAAGTTGAGATTGCCTGGAGAGGGCTCCCATGGAGCTAATGGCGGTCCGTCAGGAGACCTAATCGTTTCAATCTCAGTTCGTGAACATTCATTTTTCGTAAGAGAAGGATATGATATCCACTGTGAAATTCCAATTTCTTTTATATTGGCCGCGCTTGGGGGAGAAATAGAAGTCCCTTCCCTGAAAAAAAAGGTAAAACTGAAAATTCTAGAGGGAACTCAATCAGGCCAGATTTATCGTTTAAAAGGAAAGGGAATTGTAAAAACCCATGGAAGTGGGCATGGTGATCTACTAATTAAAGTGGTTGTAAAAACTCCTACCCGTTTGTCCAGTCGCCAAAAAGAACTGCTTGAGGAATTTGCATTAATTAGCGAAGATAGTTTCAAACCCCTTAAAAAAAACTTCTTTAGAAAATTAAAAGACTTTTTGCAATCCTGACTATTCAGCCAATGTCAAAGTAATTGTGGATCCGCTAGCCTTATACCAGGAATTGAAATTGCGACTGTTTTCCTGGAGTAACTGGTCAAATGATCCCTAATAAAAAATATTTTAGACAACCTTATCTTAAAACTGTAATAAGAAAATTAAACTCTATTTTCGGATACGCTTATAAATTTTTATATTGTTTTGACGCCTCCTGGTTACTATAATCAAAAAGATTTTATCTTTTGGTTTTGGGTTGAACGGGCCAATTATTTGCATTTCATTTAGTTTTAGGAATTTTGGACCCGAAGTTGGTTTTGGCATTTTTTGATTAAACAGGACCATATGCTATTACTCTGTAAAAGCTTGTTTTTTTAACAAGTTTTTTTTGTTAGCTCACTGGAGCGGTAGCTCCTTTTGGTTGCGGCGCCTCGCCGCCTTATGTTTTATTGAGCTTAGTTCGGATTTTGTGGTGAAGAATATTTTAAGATTTAGGGAAAAGAAATTATAAAACCAAAAACTCAGTTGTGAAGAGCATTAGACCAAAATGAATCATGAACGATAAAAGAGAGCCTGTTTTTCATACAATTCCGGAGAAGGAGTTTGTAAATAGAGAAAAGGAAATTGACAATATATATAAATTAGCCTTGGAGACCTCAAACGAGACCACACAAAGCATTTATCTTTACGGAAAGAGAAATATAGGCAAAACAGAGGTTTTAAAGAGAGTATACAACCGTTTATTCTGGGAACAGGATAAAGTTATCCCATTCTATTATTGCTTTTATAAAGAATTTACAGACCTCTTTGATTTCGCAAAAGATTATCTCACGGAATTCGTAAACCAATACCTGGGATTTATCAAGAAGAGACCCTCCCTTGTAAAGAAAAATTTATCTCTTTTTAAGATTACTGAACTTTTAAAGGATGAGGAATTCTCTCGATTAAAGGAATTGATAGATAATTATCGTGAATATGCCAATAATAGAGATTGCCAGGAAGTGGTGAAAAATTCCATTTTTGCTCCTTACCATATTTCTGTAGAAGGCTGTCGAAGGGTTTTTGTAATTCTCGATGATTTCCACAGAACAAAACATATAACATCCTCCGAAATAAAACCTAATCTTTTGAGTGAATTCTCCAAGGTTTTAAATAATCGTTTTTCTCCTCACCTAATTACTGGTTATTCCATAAAAATGGCCAGGGATATATTTAATAAGGACACCATTATCGGTAAATCAGATATTATGACATTAAAAGGACTAGATAAGAAAGATGTTAACATTCTCTTTGAGAAAATGTGCAGACTTTATAAGGTGAAATTCTTAAAAGAGAATATATCTTTAATGACAGGTCAACTTGCCTTTAATCCATTTTATATAAAGTCCTTTATTCGCTCTGCCCGGAGTTTAGGCGTGGATATTTATTCCCTGAAAGATTTTCAAAAGCTTTACCTCCATGAAGTTACCTTGGGGAATATTTGTTTCTATTTGTCCTCGATGTTAAACAATTTATTTAATAGTTCTGAAAAACGATTAGCCATAAAAATTCTTAAAGCCTGCGCGGAATCTCCCAAAAAGAGTTTTTCCGCGGGATTCTTGGCAGAGGTTGTTTCGTCTAGCCTAGAAAATACTTCTAGAGTGTTGCTCGCTCTTCAAGAAGGGGATCTGGTGGAGATAGATTTTGGCCGAGTTAAGGGGATTCAAGATCCTCTGCTCATAGATTTTATTCATTTTACCTATTCGACTATGATTGAGGGACAAGATTCTGCATCTGTAACTATAGAGATGGCCAGAAAAGGGCTAAAAGCCTTTTCTCAAAAGAACCGTGCCAGATTTTCAGAGGAATTAAAGGTTCAACTGGAAAAAATCCTGAATTCCTTTGATTGCCAGAGAGTTCCAATGAGTCTCTTTGATTTTGAAAGTTTTTTTTCTCAACAATATGGTAAGGCAGGTTCCAAGAGATTGTCAGAAAACCAGAAACAAGAAATTAAATCATTTTCCCTGCCTCAGATCATAGGTGTTTCAAAAGCGCATATTGATATATTGGCTCCTGAATCGGAAAACATTATTCTTTTAGGCGATGGCTTTGAAGATGGAAGTTACGAGGAGGAAAAGGAGACGTTGTGGCAATGCGGAATATTTTTTTCTCCCTCTGTTATTAGAGTTGATGAGGTAGAAGCATTTTTAAAAGCGGTTCATAAAATTAATAAGACTGTGGGTAATTTAAAAACAGTCAGTTGGATAGTGGCAAAAGACGGCTTTACTGATATGGCAATTGAAATGATTAACTATTATGAAATTAAATATTCCAATCTGAATCAACTGCGTCATTTAAGCGATTTGATCTTGCAGGATAAAGAAAATGATGAACCTGCTGAGGAAAGCGCTGCCGTTAAAAGAGAAAATGAATTCGAACTGATTATCCCGATGGGTGACGATACTGAACTGGTTGCGGTTAAAGCCGTTGAAGAAATTGCTCGGAGAGCTAATTTTGATAAAGATTCAATTGAACAGATTAAAATGGCTCTAATTGAAGCGTGTATTAATGCTTCTGAACACAGCAAAATGAAGGATGGTAAAATTGTCGTGAAATTTATAGTTGATTATGATAAATTGATTGTTTATGTTGGTAATGAAGGCAATGGCTTTGAGCCTTCCCTTGTTAGAGAACCCAATATAGATCAAAAAATCCGAAGCGGTTCTTACAGAGGATGGGGGATAAAACTTATGAGAAGTTTAATGGATGAAGTTAAATTTGAAAAGGGAAGCGGAGGCACGAAGCTAAAGATGGTGAAGCTTATGAGGAAGTAAACCCCGTTAGAGAATGATGTTCTCTAACGACTATAGATGGTGGCATTGAACAACTATCTATAAGGAATGATCTATACCATATGCTACCGACAGGAGTAGGCGGCATTCTCTAACGGGGTAAACTCCTAAAATAAAATTTAAGCCGCTTTTATTCAGCATAACATAAGAGTAAAATTAAATCTGCAATGAAAAAAAGGCGTGAATAACGCTGGGAATGCTTGCCCTTTAAGTTTGGGGAGCAACGTAGTTAATTTATGTAAAATGATTGGAGAGAAAATATGGATGAGCCCTCTTTGGATTTAAAAGGATTTAAAGATTGCATGATCATATACCCGGAAAGGTATCTGAACGGTCTGTGCGCTGAAAAGCTTGAGGAAGAATGTGATGTTGTTATTAAAAAGGGAATAAAAAAGATTATTATTAACTTTAAAAACACAGAACTCATAAACAGTATCGGCATTTCTATATTGATTGGGATCATTGATAAGTTGAATAAAGCTAAGGGGTCTCTTTATTTCACCAATCTTACAAAGGCCCACAAAGAAACAATTCACATGCTAGGTTTGACGAAATTTGTTCCTATCCATGAAACAGAAGAAAAGGCCCTTTCTCACGTTAATGCCGATATTCATTCCAAAAATTCCCTTGGAGAAAAAATTTGTTAGAAGAAAGTGACAATATCAATTTAAATAAGCTAATTTATAATCTTAATGCCCTGGTAGATTTGGGGGAAGTAGCCACAACCACCAAGGATTATAAAAGCACCATAAAGTCGGCCCTGTACCTGGTAATGGGAACTCTTTCTGTATCTAAAGGAGTAATTTTCCATTTTGATCCCCAAAAAAATGAATTAAAAAATATCACATCCAAAGGCATCAATGATTTGAATGGAATTAAATTAAAGTTAAAGAAAGACGAGGTTAAGGAACTCATTGATACAAATACTATCATCAAGAGAGAAAATTCTTTGGGAAATACAGAAAACCTAATTACAAGAGAAAAAGTTTTCCTTGATAAAATAAAGGCCTTCATCCTTGCGCCGTTGGTCGTAAAAGGCCACCTTGTGGGAATGATAGCTTTGGGAAAAAAGTTTTCTGGCGGCGAATATTGGAAAAGTGATTATGATATTCTCACAATTATGGTCCACCATATTGCGATTGATCTTCACAATCATAATCTCATGCACAAATTATCTTCCAAAGTAAATGAAAATCAGAAGCTATATAGAGACCTTCGATTGATATACTATGACACAATACAGGCTTTTGCTACTGCTATTGACGCTAAGGACGCTTATACTCAGGGTCATTCTCTGAGGGTCTCAAATTATTGTGTGGCCATAGCCAGGGAGATGGGTTTTTCTTCGGAACAAATTGAGGGGATTAAAATTGCGGGTTTGCTCCATGATATTGGAAAAATAACAGTTGAAAAGAGTATTATTAATAAACCGGCTAAGCTGACAAAAAAAGAACAACTTGAGATTAATCAACACCCTGTTATAAGCTTTGAAATCCTTGCAAAAATTAGGTTTCCATGGAAGAACCTTTCCACCGACGTGCGACATCATCACGAAATGTTAGACGGGAGTGGCTATCCGGACCGATTACAGGGAGAAGCAATCCCAACGGGGTCAAAAATTTTAACGTTGGCGGACGCTTTCGATGCCATGACAACCGATAGACCTTACAGAAAAAGACTGACCTTAGAAAATACTTTGGAGGAGATTAGAGAATCTCTAGGTAGGCATTTTGACCTTAAAATTGTGAAGAGCTTTATCTTGGCCATAAAAAAAGATGTTAATAGCGATAAGAAAATGCCTATTTTTGGTCAGCTGGGGTCCCTTTCGAGTATTAATCAAATGGAGAAACAGTTAGAAGCAACAATCATTTAATCTTCATCCTCCTGTTATTCATGGCCCCTTAAAGTTTGAAGAGGTTTATTGTTTAAAATATTTCGACTTGAGAAAAGGCCCACTGCCCAGGTAAGAAAAATAGTGATTAAAACTGCGATTACTATAGGAACAGGTCTCAAGTTCCAGTCAAGACGAACCAAATACTTATCTATTCCATAAGAAAAAAGAACCGAAAGAAAAGAGCCCACACCCCCAGCCATAAGTCCAAGAATTATATATTCGCAGCTTAATATTCCTGAAATGGTTTTTTTGGTGGCTCCAATAGCCTTAAGTATGGCAGCTTCTCGCAATCTTCGAAATTTGCTGGAAGCTATTGCGCCCGATAAGATAACAAAGCCCGTGGCAATTGTAAAAATTGAGAGAATCCGAACTAAAAACGACAAACGATTCAATACTTCCTGGACTTGCGCGAGGATTTGACTAGTATTAATGGTTGTTATGTTTGGCAATGATTGCGCGATTGCGGTTTGCAACTTTAACTCCTCTTTTTTAGGAACTTGGGCTGTTGCCACAAAATTGTAATAGACTTTTTCCAGGGAATCCGGAGAAAAAATCATATAAAAATTTGTTCTTCGATTGTTCCAGTTTACCTTGCGCAGAGATGCAACGGTTGCTGTTATAGGGATTCCCTGGATATTTAATGTCAATTGTGAACCCAAAGAAACGCCTAGGGTTTTAGCGGCATCTACTTCCACGGAAACTCTAGGATAATTTTTTATCGACTTTCCCCACCATTTTCCATCAACCACAATATTTTCTTTTGGCAAAGCGTTGGTAAAAGTGAGAACAAATTCTCGATTGAAAAACCTTTTGGTTCTCGCGCTGGCAAACTTCATCTTGCCAACGGATCTTCCGTCCACCGCATGAAGTCGGGAGCGTATGATAGGAACTAGCTCTGTTAAACGCGCGCTTGAATTCTTTTTTATAATTTCTTTAAATGGTTTGACCTGGTCCTGCTGTATATCAACAAAAAAAAAGTTGGGAGCATTTACAGGACTGCTGGTATTAATAAAGTCAAGCAAATCATATTGAATGAGCTGAACCGAGAGAATCAGCATTACACCGACTCCTAGAGTAGTCGCAATTGTGATTGTATGGCCTTCGCCGCGAAAGAGGTTCGAAAGACCACAGCGAAAGATTACGTTTTTAGGGCCCGGCAATTTTTTTAATATTTCTAAAATTGTCCAGGAAAGGAAGATTGAAATTATTGCTGCTCCGCTGACGCCCGAAAAAAAAATAAATCCATCTTTCAAAGTTTTTGCCTGCCAGAAAGTAATAATCATCAGCCCAAAAACTAGCGCCCCAATAGCGATCCATTGGTCGATGTCTCTAGGAATAAAAGTCTGGATTTTGAGCGGCCATTTATTATTCTTTAATTCTCTATAATTTGATGGGCCCATACCATTATTTCCATGACGCAATAAACTTGCGGGGGGCACGCGCCTTGCCTTAAGCAATGGCCATAGGGAAAAAATAAAGGTTGTGAGCATTCCCAACGCTAAAGAAACCAGGGCGGGTTTCCAAATCCATTGGAGAGAAATTGAGAGATTAAAATGCTTGTTGAGCCAGGCTGGCGCTAACCATTGCAAACAAAATCCGCAGGCTATGCCGAGCAAACTTCCCGCTAAACCTAAAAGCAGAGCCTGGATTAAATAAATGCTGAATATTTTGTATGTTTGCGCCCCAAGACATTTTAAAATGGCAATATTTGTTAGTTTTTGATCTAGAAAGGAACGGGTTATCATGGCAACTCCAACTCCGCCTATAAGCAAGGCAATAACCCCAATGGAACCGAGAAAAGACTCATATCTTCTAATAGATTCCCGCAAAGCTGGCCGAGCCTGCAGATGGGATCGGACTGAAAGGCCGGTATTGGCCAAACTATTTTTCAATTTCTCAGCAAAAGGTTCTAATTCCATTTGCGGGGGAATTTTTATTTGGGTTCTGTACCGGACCCGGCTTCCCTTTTGGATTAAATTGGTTTTCTTTAATGTTTCTGAAGAAATTATTACTCTCGGCCCAAGATTGAAAAAATTAATGGTCCTGTCCGGTTCCCGTTTTATTACGCCGCTAATACGAAGATTACTTTCTCCTAGCCTGAAAGTGTCTCCTATCCGCAAATTATTTTTTAAAAGAAAGGATTCTTCTACTAATACGTTATTACCCTGCAGTAACCTCTGGAAAGGAATTTTTGGAGTTGTCTCTACTTGACCATAATAAGGATAATTTTCCGGAACAGCTTTTAATTCCACCAGCGTTGAAGAGGAAGCGCGGTCTAGAGCGGCCTCAATAAAAGCCATGGATTTCATCTCCACAACGGTTTGAATTAAAACATCTCGCTCCGCGATTTGTTTAACTTTTTTAAATTCTTCATTAGTAAGGGGCCAACTCCCTCTTATTTCCAGGTCGGAAGCAATCAGCATTTTTGATTCTTCTTCAATGGAGTTCACAATGTTTTCTGCAAAACTTTTAATGCACATCACAGATCCTACTCCGACTGCGATACAGACCATAAAAAAAGACAGTCTCCGCCAGGATCCGCGGTATTCCGCAATGACTAATTTTAAAATTGCGGTAATAGCTCTGCTTTTCATAACCTTTTGTTTCCCATGGAAAGAAAATAAGCAACTATTCAGCCACAGACTATTACTGATTAAAAAGCTCCATGGCCATATGTGCTATTACACTTTAAAACTTCTTTTTTGAGAAAGCTTTTTGTTTGTTCTCCAGGGCGGTAGCCCTTTTTGGTTTCGCCCATCCTTGGGCTCAACCCTCCGGGCGGCCTTCCTTCGGAATCCGTCCAATTCGGATTTCTTTGCGATCTTTGCGGTGAATTCCTTCCCGTTCCGGCTTTACCGCGCTGAGTTTGTCTGTGGCTAAAAACTACGATTTAGATATCAGAAATTATTCGACCATCCCTCAGTTGAATAATCCGTTGGGCCCTGGAGGCAATATCCTGGTCATGAGTAACCAGGACCAGGGTTACCTTATGCTTAGAATGCAGTTCTTCAAGAATATTTATAATATTACGGCTGTTCTGGCTGTCCAGGTTTCCCGTAGGCTCATCGGCTAATATTAATTTTGGACTGTTGATGAAGGCCCGTGCCACTGCTAAACGTTGTTGCTCCCCCCCCGAAAGCTGGCCTGGATAATGATTTAATCTATTAGTAAGATTAAGGGAAGCTAATAGTTTCTTAGCTTTCTTTTCTGATTGATTTCCCCCATTCAATTCATGAGGAATCGATACATTTTCAAGGGCCGTAAGAGTGGGAATTAAATAAAAACTTTGAAAAATAATGCCAATTTTATTTCCGCGCAGACGGGCTAAACTATTTTCATTCATCTTGGTCAAATCATGTCCATCCAGAACAATGCTTCCTTGTGTAGGAGAATCTAATCCTGCCATTAATCCCAACAAAGTGGATTTGCCGCTGCCTGAGGGACCTGTAATTGCTATAAATTGCCCGGAAGAAATTTCAAGATTAACATTATTCAGAATTTTTACCTCATGTCCGCCCCCATGCAATGATTGGCTTAGATTTTGAATTCTTATCAAAGCAATGTCTCCTTACCAAAAAGAAACCCATTCATTTAATTCTATAGGTGTCATTGTGATTTTGCGATAAAATAGTTTAATTGTAACATCTGAATGGAGGTTTAGTATCTATGCAATTCCGGGAGATAGTCATAATTTTATCATTAGTCTATTTGGTGATTAGCTTAGGAGAGGCCAAAGGAGAGAAAAATCCCCTTATTGTCGCCCTGGGAGATAGTCTTACCGCCGGTTATGGAGTAGAAGAGAGTTTTTCTTTTCCCGGGCGCTTGCAAAAACGACTACAGGAAAAGGGGTTTCCTCATAGGGTTATGAATGCGGGCGTGAACGGGGATACGACCGCAGGAGGGCTTCGGAGAATTCCCTGGTTGCTGAATCAACAGCCTGTCCTTGTTATTTTGGTATTGGGCGCCAATGATGGGTTGCGAGGTTTGCCTATCGTTGAAGCCCAAAAAAACTTAGAAGCCATTATCAAAGCTTGTTTAAAGCAGAGGGCAAAAGTATTATTGGCTGGAATACGAATTCCTCCAAATTATGGCGCTAAATACACCAAAGAATTTGAAAGAATTTATCCTCATTTGGCAAGGAAATATGATATTGCTTTAATACCATTTCTTTTAGAAGGCGTTGCTGGAATTAAAGAACTTAATCAGAGGGATGGAATTCACCCCACAAAAGAAGGCTATGGCATTGTAACAAACACAGTTTGGCGCGCTTTGGAGTCTTTGCTTTAGCAACTATCCTCTTTCTTTGGGCCATTAGGAGAAAACCTTAATTAAGAGACATGCGAACATGAATAAGGCCATTCAGAGTGTGAAAAAATTCATTGACTGCGGCGCCGCCCCCCCCTTAGGCCGCTTTATTCTCTCACACTATAAAAGCTTCTTTTTTTAGGAAGATTTTGTTAGCGCTCCGGGCGGAAGCCCTTGATGGCATGTTTAATCGTGATGAAGAAAAGGAAAGGAAGATATCATGCTGAACAGTAGTTTTTCACACATCCCTTGTGTGGGCTCAATTACTGAAAGGAAGATTTGGGGAAGTGGCATTAAGACTATGGATGATTTTGTTAAATCATCTCCAGAATTTATTTCTCCAGACAAAAGGAAAACAATTGTCGATTATATCTATTTGTCAAAAGAACATATAAAAAATAAAAATGCTCAGTTTTTTTATGAAAATTTGCCTCCCAAAGAACATTGGAGACTCTTTAGTGAATTCCGGAAAAATATTGTGTATCTTGATATTGAAACAACCGGATTAGGGACGCTGGAGGATGTAATAACCACTATCGCGTTGTATGATGGGGAAAGAATCTATTATTACGTTAATGGGAAGAATTTAAACCAATTTAAGGAGGACATTCAAAAATATAAAGCTCTGGTTACCTATAATGGAAAAACCTTTGATATCCCATTTATTGAGAACTATTTTGGGATTAGAATGCCTCACGCGCATTTGGACTTGAGATATATTCTTCGTAGTCTCGGTTATTCCGGCGGACTTAAATCGTGTGAAAGGCAGTTAGGAATAGGAAGAACCGGCAGCCTTGCGGATGTTGATGGCTTTTTTGCTGTTTTGTTATGGAATGATTATAAAAAGAAAGGAAATGAAAAATCCCTTGAAACTCTTTTATCATACAATATTGAAGATGTGTTAAACCTTGAATTCTTGATGATTGAAGCATATAACAGAAAAATAATGGAGGTTCCTTTCCAATTGGAACGAATTAAAGAGCCTGCCACGCCAGAGAATCCTTTTAAGATTGACTCTTCTACTGTTGCAAGAATACGGAATCAATATTATTCATATTAGGAATTCTTAATGGGTATAAAGAGCAAAACTAGTCAGTGGGCAATAAAGCCAATGCGCGTAAAACGATTTAACCTGGCAATAACCTTGTTGTCTTGCCAGTTAAATAATAGGCAACAAGACCTGTCCATTCCTTAATAGCTATTTTAATTAGCTTAAGATTGCCGGAAAAATTCATATTGATTTTAAAAAGGTTTCCTGGGTTAGTATAGTGATCCACTGGATAGGCTATAACGGACCATCCGATTTTATTGAAAATACCAACAGATCTTGGCATGTGAAATGCCGATGTTATTAAAAGCCAATTTTCATCTGATTTAGGTTTTACTAAAGTTTTTGTAAATTTTGCGTTTTCATAGGTGTTTCTAGACAATTCTTCGAATATAATTTTCGAAATATCCAAACCTTGTTCTTTGAATAACTTCCTTGCCACGTTGGCGGCCTTGTATTTCTGATGGATCATACTTCCCGATCCACCGGTAAAGACGTGCCTTGCGTTAGGGTATTGTCTTACAAACCTGATAAAAGCAAAATTCCTTTCAGCCCCTTCATTCAACTCAACTTGTTTCCATGTATTGGAGAGAAAAGGATCTTCTCCACCAGATAATACAATCACTCCATCAATTTTTTGGGGCAATTTCGGATTTGCAGAAAACCGTGTTTCCAGTGGATATAAGAGCCATTCGCCAACGGGAAGGAATGATATGGTTATCATAAATAGGACCACAGCGCCTAGCAATATTTTTGCTTTTTTAAACTCTCTACTCAGAAGCAGCGCATAGCAAATAATAATAACAATAACTAGCAGTGAATCTGGGGCGATCAACAACCAAATTAT
>Ga0255058_10000790_pt1 | contig 18058 bp, 17 predicted proteins | sample Cases_109_9_MG_FD_188637 | JGI IMG/M metagenome (GOLD analysis project Ga0255058, IMG submission 188637) | Seawater microbial communities from Amundsen Gulf, Northwest Territories, Canada - Cases_109_9 | ecosystem: Environmental > Aquatic > Marine > Gulf | place: Canada: Northwest Territories... | reverse complement strand
ACAAAAAATCCGTGGTAAAAACTTTTTCTCATGTCAAAATTAGAAGACAAAAACAGCAAACTTCTTGAAATCTTGTTAGAAAATGGCAAGATAAGAAAGGACGATGTTGAAAAAATTACGCACCTACAGGAAGAAACTCACGAGAAGGCAGACAGAATATTATTGAACCTGGGAATCATCTCTGAAGAGGACTTACGGGACGCTCTGGGTCATTTATTCAAACTAAAGACCTGGCAAAGGAAGAAAGAAGAGAAACTTCCGGTAATAGATTGTTTGCCTCAGAGCTTCCTACACTCCAACAGAATATTGCCCATAAGGCAAAAAAACGGTGATCTGGATATTGCACTAACTGACCCCTCTGATGAATCTTTATTAGAAGTTATAGAGTCAATCACAAAAAAGCACTTAAATATCTTCATTGGCTGCGAAAAAGATATAGTCACATCAATTAATGAAACGTATGAACATATTGACGATAAAGACAAGACTGCGGGACTTAGTAGACGCAAAAGTGACAGGAATGATACTCATAAAATTGACTTGGACTTCGTTGATGATGTTGAGAAACTGAAAGATCTTGCATTAGAAGCACCCGTTGTAAGACTGGTCAACAACACCCTTAATAAGGCATTAGAGATTGGTGCAAGTGATATACATATCGAGATGTTTGAAAACCAGCCTAAACTCAGATATAGAATAGACGGCGTCCTCATAGATTATCCACCACCAACCCGTGACGTATACTTTGCTACAATTAATAGAATCAAGATAATATCAAACCTGAACATTGCTGAGAAAAGACTTCCCCAGGACGGCAGGATACGCCTGAAGGTTGGCGGCAAGGAAATAGATCTCAGGGTGTCCGTAATACCTATGCTGTATGGAGAGTGTATAGTACTTCGTATACTGGACAAATCAAACATAGCACTTGATCTATCTACGTTTGGTTTCAGTGAAGATGTACTCGAAAACCTGAAAATGCTTGTAAGGAAATCTGAAGGTATGATACTTGCCACAGGTCCTACCGGAAGCGGAAAAACCACTACACTTTATGCTGCATTGAATGAAATAATATCTCCTTCATTAAAGATAATAACAGTCGAAGACCCTGTTGAGTACAGCCTTGAAGGGGTGAATCAGATACAGGTCCATAATAAGATCGGTCTCAATTTCTCTACAGGCATACGATCAATTTTGAGGCATGATCCGGACGTAATACTTGTAGGAGAAATCAGGGATAAGGAAACTGCCGGTATCTCCATACAGTCGTCTTTGACCGGCCATCTTGTCCTGTCAACCCTCCATACCAATGATTCTGCCTCTGCCTTTAACCGCCTGATTGATATGGGTATGGAAGATTTCATGGTATCTACATGTGTTATCGCCGTCCTTGCACAAAGGCTGGTAAGAAAGCTCTGTGACTGTAAGGAAAAACACAACATAGACAAAGAGGCAAAAGCCAGGATAGGTTTAAGTGATACGAAAACATTGTATAAACCCAAAGGCTGCAGCGAATGCGGTAATACTGGATACAAAGGCAGAGCGGCTATTTCCGAATTACTCGTGGTTAATGAAAATATCAGAAAAATGATAGTCAACCACGAACGCTCAAAACTAATACAGCAAGAGGCCATGAAAAATGGCATGAAGACACTCTGGCAGGATGGGCTGGCAAAGGTTGCAGCAGGAGTTACTTCATTGAATGAACTCGAAAGAGTCACAGATATGGAATAATTAATTTAATCCTAAATTCAAGGCACGAGATTCCTGCCCGACCCGTCCGAACGGCATATCCGGGCGGGCAAATGGCAGGCGGGCGAAACAAATCCAAATGACAAAAATTTAAAATCCAGAACAATATGAGTCAAAAAACCAGGTTTAGCTTCTTGTAAGTTATAGAAATTTCAAAACATTAATGAATCTCAAGAAAATACCTTTTCCCCAACATATACTACCACTTCTAATCCTCTTCCTCTTATCAACTTCCTGTTGTTTTGGAAACGAGGACAACAACCTCCAGGACATACGCTCCAATATTAGCAAAGGAATTTCTTTGTATAAACAGGGAAGAAATAACGAAGCACTGCCATATCTGGAAGATGCAATAAACAGTGGTATAAAAAGCCCTGATGTTCATTATGTTGCCGGTGAGATTTATTACGCAAGGAATGAATTAAACAAAGCCATCAAACACTGGGAGGTAGTGCAAAAATATTCCCCTAACGAAGCCATTCGCTCAAAGATTGCAAAGGCAAAGAAGGAACTTAAATTAGACGAAAAACTCAGTGATAAAATCAGTTGCAACTTTGTGCTGAAATACGACCAGGATGACACTTACTCATCCGAGTTGGTACTTCATTCACTCGTAAACGCATACAACCAGCTTGCCTACGATTTCGGATGGTACAAGAATAGCGAATTTACAGTAATCCTGTATTCAAACGAAGACTTTACCAATATATTAAACGTACCTTCCTGGGCGGCGGCAATATATGACGGAAAGATAAGGATACCATTTCAATATGCTTCTTTAAATATCGAGGAATTAGAATCCATAATCCGGCACGAGCTGACACATGCCCTGTTGCATCGCATTGCCGGCAACAATGTCCCTGCGTGGCTGCATGAGGGAATAGCACAATATAAGGACGGTGTAGATGACTCGGCTGTAAGGGAAGTACTTAGAGAAGCCGTTATCAACAACACCTTGATACCTATCAGTGACTTGAAGAAGGGCTTTGTAAATCTTAAAGACGCTGCCAGAGTAAAAGTTGCATATGCAGAAAGCCTTGTATTTGTTGAATACCTTATTGACAACTATGGCTTCTATACGATACTCGACATACTGAATAATTTTAACAACTACCCCTCCCTTGACGAATTGCTCACATCAATCTATGGCCTCGATCTTAGCCAGTTAGAAAGCGGATGGATAGAAGAGTTGAGGCTAGAGCATCTGTAGAAAAGATGCATGATTATTGAGCAGATAAAACAACAACTATTTTTATGGAGTAATATTTGTACAGGTGTACATGAAACTTCCGAGATGGTTAAAATGAGACTTCGTTGATGCTGAAAATGGCGCTCAGCATGGATATGACGACCACGCCAATTGCACATCCCATTGCCAGGATCAAGGCGGGTTCAACCAGAGATATCAATCTCTTTATCCTCTGCTCTATGTCCGTATCCATATTATCAGATACCTTTATGAGCATTTCATCCAGTTTCCCTGTTTCTTCGCCGACCTTAAGCAGGTGTTGGGCTATTCCGGGGAAAAACGACTTCTCAACCAAAGGGGCTGTGAAGCCCTTACCGGCTTTTATATCAGGTTTTATCTCATCTATTTTGCTTGATAAGAAAGAATTTGACAGGACACCCCTTGAGATGTCAATAGAATTCAATAAAGAGACGCCGTTTTCAAGCAAGGTACCCAGGGTTCGTGCAAAACGGGATACCTCGATTCGCCACAATAGATTTCCAAGCACTGGAATACCAAGTTTTCTTCTATCTATGCTCGCCTGCACACTGGCCTTTTTCGTCAGCGGCTTAATAAGAAAATAGTAAACGCCTATTAAGACAATGATAAGGATCCAGCCATAATGCATTAAGACATCACTGCAGTTGATCAGAATCTGTGTAGACAGTGGGAGGGCAATGCCAACATCATCAAAAACCTTTGCAAATCTTGGCATTACAATCAAAACCAGTGCAGCAACAGAGACCAGTCCGGACAGAACCAGAAACAAAGGATAGATGAGTGATGATGTTATCTCAGACTTTATCCTTTGCACTCTTTCCATAAAAGACCCCAGGCGTTCCAAAACCTTTGGCAGGACACCACTCTCTTCCCCTGCTCGAACCATATTCACATAAACTTTGGAAAATATATCGGGAAACAGTGACAATGCATCAGCAAGTGATTTACCGCCCTTTACCTCCTCCAGGATGTCCAGAATCATTCCATTAAGCTTCTTATTCTCCTGTGCATCGGAAAGTATCCTGAGGCTTTTGTCCAGCGAGACACCGCTTTCGAGCAATATTCCGAGTTCCTGTGTAAAAAAGACAGTCGCCTTTTTTACAGAACGGTCAGAGAAAATCCTGCTCGTCTTTGCGCCACCAACTTCTTCTACTTTTAAGACTATGTGGCCGGACTTCTTCAGGTAATCTATCAATTCACCCTTGCTTACGGATGCTCTTTTACCTTCTAAAACCGCACTTCCCTTGGTCAAAACACGATATTTAAATGTACTCATTCACCCTCACTTCTTTCAGGTTCGATAAGCATATCTGCATATGATTCTTCAACTTCAACATATTAATGTACTCTTGTTACTGACGTCTGGCAAAGAATTATTTATCAGGATCTTTTTCACGTCTCCAGTCACAATTATTCCATGCAGAACAATCTTTTCAGGTTTTGCAGTTACCGTTCTCTTCTTTGTAGTAATAGTGTTAGCTTCATCTACTGTAGGCTTGTCCAAACGGACTTGCCTGGGCAGGCACCAACTCTATCTACTGAATAGTGCGCGAGTAACACTGATAATTATAGAGGAGGAAATGTGACCACCATCTCTTCGCCCTGCCAATCAAGTCTTAATCGGTCAGGTTCTATACTCGTAACCTTATATCCCTCTAATCCTTCTCCCTCCTCAACATACAAGGTCATATTCTTACTAACTCCTGTCATTGGTATATTTACCAGGGCCTTTTTAATATCTCCTGCTATCACTATTCCATGCAGGACAATCTTTATCGGTTTTTCTGATACTGCCTTTTGCTTTAATTCCTCCTCTGCCGCCAGATCAAATGACTTTGGTATTTCAGCCTTCTCTATTTTCTGCTCTTCTTCAGAAGAATCTACGTCAATAAATTCAATATAAGGGAATGTTTCAGCAACATCTTGTATTTCAACCTCTTCAGATAACTTTGCAGCGTTTATTACTGGCATAAAGAAATGTTCAGGCTCCATAGACATAAAGCTAATTGGCGCTTCACCTGATATTTCGTCAAATGAATCATCAGTCTCTTCATTCACTTCATCAGTATCTACCTCAGCATACTTATCCTCAACCTCCTTATATTTATATTCCACTTTTGAAGATCCCACTTCATTCACTTTGCCAGTATTGCCAGTCTGTTTGTTATCTATTAATCCTGAATAAAGTGAAACAATGATCTCCTCGCCCTGCCAATCCAGCCTGATCTGATCAGATTCTATGCTAATAACTTTATACCCCTCTATTTCCTCTCCCTCTTCAACGTACAAAGTCTTCTTCTTACTGACTACTGTCGGAGGATTGCTTATCAGAGCTTTTCTCATATCTCCTGCTATCACTATTCCATGCAGGACAATCTTTATCGGTTTTTCTGATACTGCCTTTTGCTTTAATTCCTCCTCTGCCGCCAGATCAACTGACTTTGGGATTTCAGCCTTCTCTATTTTCTGCTCTTCTTCAGAAGAACCTACGTCAATAAATTCAATATAAGGGAATGTTTCAGCAATATCTTGTGTTTCAACCTCTTCAGATAACTTTGCAGCGTTTATTACTGGCATAAAGAAATGTTCAGGCTCCATAGACATAAAGCTAATTGGCGCTTCATCTGATATTTCGGCAAATGAATCATCAGTCTCTTCATTCACTTCATCAGTATCTACCTCAGCATAACTATCCTCAACCTCCTTATATTTATATTCCACTTTTGAAGATCCCCCTTTATTCACTCTGCCAGTATTGTCAATCTGTTTACTATCTGTTAATCCTGAATAAAGTGGAACAATGATCTCCTCGCCCTGCCAATCCAGCCTGATCTGATCAGATTCTATGCTAATAACCTTATACCCCTCTATTTCCTCTCCCTCTTCAACATACAAAGTCTTCTTCTTGCTGACCCCTGTCAGAGGATTGCTTATCAGGGCTTTTCTCATATCTCCTGCCATTATTATTCCATGCAGAACAATCTTTTTAGGTTTTACGCCCCGGGATCTCTTCCGTGCCAGCTTTTTCTTCTTTGTCAATTTAGATGGATTTGGTATCACAGCCTTAACAACCCATTCTTTTCTCTGAGGGGAAAAAACGTTCTTTTTTGCAATAACAGCATAACCATCAACTTTCTTCTCTTCAACATCAAAAGATTCTACGTCAACAGGTTTAACAACAGGAAGTGCTTCTTCAGCTTCCTGGATATTTACCTTCTCAGATAACTCCGAGACGTCTACGACGGGCATAAGGAAATATATTGATACACTGACTATACCCAGTATTATGACAATGCAGATGAGGGCCAGATTTGTAACATAGAACAAACATTTTGAGCCATACAGTGTGTTCATCGGAATCTGCACTTTTGACTTATTGCCTTGAAACAGTTTCTTTATATTAAGTATTTTTTGTAACATTTTACTCTCAAACATTTTACGCTTTCTGTGGAAGCCTAAAGGTCGTGCCTAAGGCAGCCACCAGAGACGACCCTGACGACTGGCGAGGCTTTCGCTACAATTCTTCAATTCCTACTTCGGCAAGGGCTTCGAGTGAGCCTCAGCCGAACTCCTCAGTATTTAGCTAAATGTTGGGCCTGTCGAGCCATCAATTCTTGCCTGCCTGTCGGCAGACAGGATTCTTTAAATCACTCAAGTCCTTGCCTCAAGCTTTGCTAACGTAAACAACTTGATAACGGTAGATACACCCTTCGTCGTATCAAACCCAACCCCCTTTATCTTAAGGTCGTCTACAAACAAAAACTTTTCTTTATCATATTCTATGTTATAAAGAAATTTCTGGAGTTTCTTTATCCTGTCGATGTCGGTAATCTCAACCCTCACATAAACAAGCACCAGGTGAGGGTCATCACTTATAATTTTACCTTTTTGTGCAGAGCTTCTTGATATTATGAGGCCGCTCTGCCTTGCTATGTCCTTTACGTACCCCTGCAGTTTTGCCTGTGCCAAATTCTCAGTCTTACTTTGGAACAATTTATTCTCAATTGAATTGTAAGAACCTCTTAATTCGTTCAGCTTCTTCTCGTATGAATCTTTCATGCTAATGGCAATATTGTATCTCGTAAGCAGTTCTTTCTTTAAGGACAACTCTTCGTCCATATTCCTAAATGAATGCGGAAAAGGACTGAAAGATAACCTGTCAAAGATCACGACAAAGAGTATTACTACGGCAATAGACAAGAAAATTATGGTCCTTTTGTTAAGTTTATTCAGTAATTGCCCTATCATCACTTTATATTCCCCTTTATCTTAAACTTTTCTTTACCGCTTTTGTCTTTTGTAACAGAAGACGTAAAGCTTACGTTATCAATTCTGGGTGAGTATTCTAACAGTGTTAACACCTTTGCCCCAGATAACCCAACCCCTTCTATCGCAAAACCGTCATTTTTAATGGATAATTGCTTAACCCATGTATCATCAGGAATAGCCATCGTTAGCTCGGCAAGTAAGTCAATACGAAATGATTTATTTCGGACAACTTCATTTATTTCGTTAGTAGCCTCCTGGATACTGTTTATTTCATCTTTTAATCTATTTGATATCATTACCTCAGGGTAAAGTTCTTTAAGTTTCGCATCAATAGCCAGTATACTCTGCTCCTTTTTGTTCCTAAATATGCCCGGTAATATAAAAATAAAAGCAAGGATCAAAGACACAAGTATGCCAGTTAAAGCATATTGTGGAATATGTCTCTTTCCCTTTACCTTCAAGACATTAAATCTATTCAAACATTCTGACAATCCATTCAATGCAGCACCAAGTGATTGCTTGCTTTCTTCCCAGCATTCCACATACATGTCATCATTATCAAGATCATTTACGTCAACATATTCATGTCCAAGAAAAATCACATCATCTGGTTTGTTCTCGTAGATTTTTTCCTTTAAGGCATCTTCACTTCTAACCAGAGACGTACTCACAAGTTTTGAATCCATATATAAATTAAAGGTATATTTATCCGTAAATTTTTCAACTACTATAACCTTATTATCATTAACAAGCGGGGTATATGATAGTGGAGAAATGATGACACGGCTAGGTATGAGATTTGAGGATTCCAGCTTAAGTAGTATGTCATCTAATTCTTCTTTTTTAATAGCAAAGATAAAAACCTTTTCACCATACTCAGAGGAATTTGAAGGATAGATGTCATAATATACCTCATCTTCTGAAAATAGAATAAAGCTGTCCAGCTGGTAAGAAAGTGACTCCTTCAGATCATTGATACTCGAACCCGGCAGTTCAATCTCCCTTACAATAGTCCTCTCTCTGGGCCATGACAATATAGTATCTCTTGTCTGAAAGCCGCGGGCACTTATTATTAATTTTAGATCCAAAGACTCTTTTAATAGAAAGTCCTTGACCACTGTACTTTCAAAGCTGGGTTTTATAAATATCTGGGATGTCTTTGAAATAATCAAATCATTTCCCTGAATCGACAACCCGATACTTTCTGGAAAAAACATTTACCTGAATAACCTCCTAACCTTTATCCATATTATTCGTTATTTGCTTGCCCTGTGCATGCCCGACTACGGCGAGGGCAGGACTATCCGTCCGACAGGCGGGCAGAGCGAGTTTACGGGGTTATTTGTCATTTATCTCTTACGCACGTTTGTTCCTTAACGGGACAGATCTACTGTCTTTTGTCCTTTTCACCACACACGCCAACCTGCCCGTACTGAATGGTACGTTCGGACGGGAAAGGTTCGCCTGGCTGGGAGAGCACAAATCTTTTATGGAAACCTAAAGGCGTCCACGTCTGCCTCCCGGCTGAGTCGGATCTGTGAGCTGATATCAGGGACGCCCCTGGCAACTGGCGAGGCTTCCGCTACCATTTTTGCTTATTTACTGCCTACTATATACTATCTAACACTTCTTGTCTCTTGCTTTTAGTATCTACTATCTGTCTTCATCTGTGTGAACTCCCTGCCAGATGATCTTATTGGCGGGTATGGCAAAGTATTTAATTTAAATCATACTTCGCCAATCCTGATATTAAATCAACATATACCGTTGCCTTTCTTTCACTCCTATCAACAAATTCAATCCTGGGGCCTGTCCCCCTTCCATTATTGTAGAAAGTATATTTCGCAATCTCATAATCATCAGTTTTTACGGGGCTTAATATTATATCCGGCGGTATATTAAACAATTGTTCATCATCCCTAATCAATGTATTTTCCTCATAGTCAACAGAAACACTTATGTCTTTTCGTTCTAAGACTGCAGCCAGGTGTGCGTTTCTTAAGAATGTCACAACCTCAGAGACCGCACCCCTGAACTTTGCCGAATCTATTCCTGTTGTTATCCTGGGTACGGAAATTACGGCACCTATCGTAATTATAACAAGTACGATTATTAATTCTATAAGTGTAAAAGCCGCTGAATTCCTATACTTTTCAGTCATTATTCTTCTAACTTTTTGAAAGATAAATAACCCTTATTAGTCCAAACTCCACCAAAAACAAGTTCTGTAGAATGAATCTCTGCCCAACCATCCTTTAAGTTAACATCCAATTCTTCTGAAAGTTTTATTGTCTTCATTTCCTTACTTTCCAATCTAACAACCACCGGATCAATTGACCTATCGCTATTCTCGTGAAATTGAATCTTTACATAATTTAAGTCTTCAGATGGATTAATAAGGCTCAGTTGCATATCGCCATAGAAGTAAGGCAGGACATAGTGTATTAGATCCCTTATGGCAACATTTATCTGAGACGAAACCACACCATCAGTTACTGTTACAACGGTATTTCCCTGCTGCTTTCCAAGAATAGCAAAATTTACATATCCTGACGCATCTGAAACAGTTTGGCGAATATCAACTGATACTATTTTCTCGTTTTGTGGAATGATCTGGATCTTGTGCCCTTCAATCGGGTTTCCGTCTTCATCCAATACTAATATATTTATAGATACCATGTCACTCACATCAAGCATGGTGCTCATGGGAGAAACAACTATTTGATCTCCTCCCGATGCCGTAGAGGTATTGACATCATCATCTGCAAAGACAATGCTGTAACATAAGAAAGCCAAAAGCATTAAAAAGTGGATAGTATATTTCATTAACATGGACAATTACTAAAAAAACAATGTTTCTTTATTGAAATAGTACCGATATAGTCTCTCTGTAGTCAAGAAAAACATTATACTTGATATTTAACAACCGCTTACTCAGGATAAACAGCGTATATTTTATACCTTTCTTCTTCTTTCCCAACAATCAATTTATAATCATACCCGCTATAACGGTTCTGCACATTTGTATGCATTCTTTTCGAACCACCGGAAATAGCACTGATAGTAACAAAGTCTGACTGGTCCAATGTCAAATAGGGTTTTACATCTTCAAAACTATCACCAATCACTCCCAAGTCCCAGAAAATTTCTCTTAATTCCTCAAGGGTTTTTATCGCACCATTTTCTTCTATATATAAAGATAATTCGTCAACTATATCCTCAGACAACCCCGGTATCGAACTTAATATATCCTTTGACGCAATATTTATGTTAATACTTATCTTCTTGTCACCATATACAGTTATATCGTCTTTTATATTCTCAAATATCGCCGGCGTTATCCCCTGCACCAGTGTCAACTCCTCAATAGAAAAGAAAGGACCATCCTTTGATTTATAAGGATCAGGTAACGATCCGTAATACTGATCCTCTGCACCATTAAGATGTGTAAGGTCATCAGGATCAATCCAATCCAATATAGAATCCGTAATAACATCAGCATCAAGAATATCTATACCCTTTTTTGTAAGAAAGTTGACAAGGATCTCTCTATTTCCATCATCTATACCATTAATATTAATTTTCCCGTTTTCAGGGGATAGATAGACATCACAATTGACATCACCTATCTGTACTGAATATGGATTCCTGCCGGGAATCCATTTGATGTCTTTGCTTTTATCTATTTCTTCAGATTCATCATCCTCATTATTACTATCTCCGGACGTCGGAGCGGCTCCTCCAGTGGGAAGGCCCCCTGGTTCAACTAATCCTGCCGCTCCTGTAGTCTGTTGATTACTTACATTCTCTACTGTAGCCTCATTATCATCACTCGACAATTTAACCAATGCATATAGTGATGCCCCTCTGGCGGCATACAAATCCTTCATTCTCTCAGCACTGATAGACTTTAACAGTACAGATACCCTGGTATCCTTTGAAAACCCCAGTGCAACCATACCAAGAATCGCTACTGCCCATAAGACAAAGATTAATACATAACCATTACAGGAGTTATCATTTCTCTGCTTTCCCCGTCTTTTGATAATACAATCTTTATTGCCTTTGGCAGACTGTTTACTATCCATATGTCCTTCCAATCAAGACCAGAATGGCTTGAAGTAACATCTTTATCTTCGCTCTCCTCTACGCTAAGAAATTGAAATGATATCTTCTCATATCCATTAACAATCTCTACCTCTTCACTTTTATCAAACATCAAACTAATCTGATCTTTAAATGTACTCAAATTTTCACCTGGTATGAACCTCTTTTCCTTATAACTCAAACTGACCCCTTCTTCATCCTTTTCTGAATAATACAAAACCATCATCAATCCCAATCCATAGCTTCTTTTCAGAGAAATAGGTGTAACAAACACAATCCTTTCTGAATCACCATCAAAAATAACGTCTTCATCAACAGTCTCAGACCTCATTGAAGTTGCCTGTTGACGAAAAAAGTGTAAAGCACTGTTTTCTCTGTGGCTTTCCTCAAGCCACCTGCTACCCCTCTCCATCTGAAAGAAACCCATCCTTATTGAAAAGGATACGAGCAGGATCAATACCGTCCCAATAGAAAGAGCGATTATGAGTTCTAATAAAGTAAATGCACTTATGCGTTTGTCTTTTTCTCGCAAAGACGTAAAGGGAACAAAGATATTTGGTATTTGTGCCAGTTCGTCTTGCAACGAACATGCCCGCTCGCCTTGTAACGGGCCTACTCTCTTTTTCATCTGAGACCTACACTCGATATATCAATACCATCAACTGTCACAGTATATAAATACACACCTCTTTCATGTGCACTAAAGCTATCATCATTTTCACCTTCTACACGCCAATTAATGTCCCTGTCAGCAATCTTACCCCTCAATACATTTTTGTCATTGTCTTGAGCAGTAAAATCTTCTATTATTCCCAGGAATGTCTGTTCAGTCTTTAAGATAGCGACGTTCAGTCTTTCATCGTAGTCGTTAACTTTTGCCCTGAGCATACTGGAATTACCCAATAGTCTTACAAATGTTGTCACTGAAACCCCCACTATAACAAGCGCAACTATAACCTCCAGTATCGTAAAACCACTATCGTTTTGTTTGTGTTTAAACATAACTATCTGTTGTCTCTAGTATCATGCTTTTTAGTCTACCTAACCCCTCTTTTTCTTCTTTTCCCTCTTTATCATCATCTTTCTCATCTTTGCTATCTGCGCCAAATCATCCTTAAACTCTTTGGTTAACACATCAGCCTCTGCCGCTGTATTAATAATATGAGGCCTTATCAGTACCATCAACTCGGTTTTTGTTTTTGATGAGTCTATAGACTTGAATAGGTTACCAAGAAATGGTATATCACCCAGAAGTGGAAACTTTTTTATTGCTATCTCATCTTTTACGTCAATAATCCCTCCCATGTAAATCGAATGACCGCTCTTGACAACCAGAGATGTCTCTGTTTTCCTTATGGTGAAAGCCGGGGTACCTTCAACACCAGATACCAATGCAATCTCGCTTATCTCCTGCGTAACGTCCAGCGTGATCATATTATTTTCACCAATTCGCGGTGTTACCGTAAGGATTTTTCCGATATCGCGATATTGTACCGATGATAATCTTTCAGTATCTCCTGAACCTGTTGTAGTGGTACCAGTCAATATAGGCTCGGATGAACCTACCTGAATGCTTGCTGTCTGTTCATCACGGACAAGTATGTGTGGAGTAGAGAGTATCTCGGTCTCGGTCTCAGAAGCAATAAAGCTAAATATTGCATCTATGTCTCTGTTGAAGGTAAACGATCTGATCCCACCTGCCAAAATATCTTTTGTATTAGAAGCTATAGATGTAGGTAAAAGTGATGCTTTCGCTCCTTTGTCGCTACCCCCACCATACCTGAAAAAAACCTCCACTCCCCGGTCAAGAGCACCTGTTAACGTTACCTCTGCAACTATGGCCTCTATAAGTACCTGTTGAGGCATTGCATCAAGCGTCGCAACAATAGACTTGATAACCCGGTAATCGGCAGGTAATGCCTTTACAATAACAGAGTTTGTATTCTTATCAGCAATGATCTTCATGGGTTCCGCTACTGCTTTACCACCCTTGTCTGGCGGTGTAATCTTCTCTTTAAATAGTTCTGTTAAAATAGGTACAGTAGTTTCTGCCTGCTCATGCTGCATCTTGTAAATGTACATTTTCGGCTTGTTCTCACCAAGATGGATGTCTATATTTGCTATCCATGAATCAACCGACTCTAAAAGCTCAGGCATACTGGTTGCGACCAATATCTTGTTTGTATCCTGAAATGGTATAAAGGCTATATCCAATTTAGGCCCCTTTGTTTTTGCACCAAGCGTTTGAGCAACCAGCTCCAGGTCTTTGGCCAGAGTAACAGGATCAGCATACTTTATCTCATAAAATTTCAATGCCTGGCCGGAAAAAAACGGAACATCAAATGTCCTTATAACCTTTAACAACCTGTCCATGTTTGTTATATTATCAGAAATGACAATTGCGTGTGTATCATTTGGGGCAATTACGAAGCCGCCCTTGGTTAACAAACCTCTTAGTGTGGGGATTATGACCTGGGGTGCCACATGATTTAACGATACTATCTGTGTGATCACCTCTCTTCCTCCTGCCTTAAAATTGCCATTGAGGCGCACGATCCTTGCTTCACTGCGAGCCTCCTGTATGGGTAATACATGGTATATATTTCCACCTTTAACCACCGCAAATCCATTTATGTTTAACATGGCCTGTACAATGTCCAACAGCTCTTTCTTATAAAACTTTCCTCCCGTTCTCAGTGTAATCACACCAGTCACTCTTTTGTCCAGGGTATAATTCAGCCCCATTATATCTCCGAGAATAACCTTTAAGACCTCTTTTATGTCTGCATTTTGAAAGTTAAAGGTTATATCAATTTTTTTGCCTTCAGGCACTTCTGCAGGAACTGACTCTGTTTCTACCTTCTCTCGCGGATAATTAAACTCGTTTTGAGTTGGCTTCGATTCTTCCTCCTCAACTACTTTGCTTTGTTGAGAAATTTCCCATTCCCATTTCCCTGTTGTTTCTTCTTTTTCTTTCTCTTCTACAGCAACAACTTGCTCCTTCTTTGAAAACAACTTACAACCGGCATTAAATGTCAGTATAAGAGAAAATAATATTATCAATGATTTTCTCATCATATATTTATCCACATGAAAAATTTCACAATTAACGTTTGTAACCCGTTCCAGCCCCACTTTAATAACAAAAAATCGAGCACATTTATACTAAATTCTAGCACTTTATAATAAAAAAACTACTTTTTTTACAAATTATTGCAAGTAACTTCAAGGAACGCTGCTTGATAAATGGGGTGCAGTACACTCTATCACTTCTTTAATTGGTATTTTCATATAGCTCAAGTTTTACTTGCTTTTTCCGTATTACTGAATAAAATGAAATGAATACAATTTAGAATGATTTGTATTCTTAAAGCATGTCATCTCTGCAGGTTGTCTGCCAAATCATATTCTTTAAGAAAGGCAGCTTGAAGATGACAACCTATCGACAAAACCATTAAAAAAGGAGAATATTTGAAAATGTCAAACTTAACGGCAGTAACTAACGAAGATTTTGAGCAATCTGTCATTCAGGCGGACTCACCTGTCCTGGTAGACTTTTATGCAGATTGGTGTGGCCCATGCAAGACACAAACTCCTATCCTTGGTGAATTAGCTCAGGAACTCGATGGAAAAGTCAAGTTTGCAAAAGTAGATATAGATGTAGAAGGAAACAAAGATCTTGCAGTAAAATATGGTGTTATGTCTGTACCCACCCTCATAATCTTCAGCAATGGCGAAGTAAAAGAAACTATGGTGGGAGTAACAAGCAAGAGTAAACTTCAACAAAAGCTTGAACAGCTTTTATAATTAAGGAAATAGCATGGAAGGATTTCTACAAGGTCTGGAAGGTTACCTCAGCGCATCACCACTTCTGGCTTTTATAGCGGTTTTCCTGGGAGGTGTGCTTACCAGCTTCACGCCCTGCATATACCCGATGATACCTATAACGATCGCTTATATAGGAGGACGCAGTGGTGATTCCAAACTGAAGGGGCTTTCTCTCTCTCTATTTTATGTATTAGGAATGGCAGTAACATATGCCGCCCTGGGAGCATTTGCGGCCTTGACCGGAAAGTTCTTTGGGTCAGCCAGCACAAACCCCATACTTTACATTGTTGTTGCCAATATTTTCATTTTCTTAGGATTGTCAATGTTGGATGCCTTCACACTGCCAATTCCCTCTTTTTTAGTAAGCAGACAACCAGGTAAAAAGGCTGGAGGGCGTATCGGTGCATTCCTGGTAGGACTTCTTGCAGGAACTGTTGCCGCACCATGCACGGCGCCTGTGCTTGGTGTTGTCTTAACTTATGTTGCGGCAAAACAAAACGTTGCTTACGGTGTAGGCTTACTTTTTGTTTTTTCTATAGGACTGGGAACACTCTTAATAATTGTAGGAACGTTTGCCGGTTTGATGTCAAGTCTGCCAAAGACTGGGAATTGGAGTATAATTATTAAGAAATTCTTTGGCTGGCTAATGATAGCAGCAGGAGAATATTTCCTCATAACTGCAGGAAAATTATTAGTATAATTAATAGTAAAAGAATGATAAATTTCCCACATCCTCCATTATTAAATGGGGAAATGAGGAGATTTTAAATGTTAACAACTAATAAATGGAGGAAAACAGATGACAACAGAAGCCAATGAAGTTTATGAATGTGATATATGTGGCGCAGTGGTTGAGGTAAAAGAAGGCGGCGCCGGCACCTTAGAGTGTTGCGGACAGCCAATGACTTTACAGGGATAACATAGTGCGGCATAGCCGCAAACAAAGTGTCTAAAGTGTAAAATGCCTAAAGTGAACTTAAGTTATTGTTTTTTTCTGTCACTTTACACTTTTAATCAAGTTAAAACTTCGGCAAATTCTTACGTCTTCATTATGTCTGGCAAGAAATGTCGGGTAAGAAACCCGCCGACAATTTTAGGTAACTTTGAAATTCCTAAACATTTACTTAATTTAAAAAGTACAATACTTATGAAAATCACGAAGATTAAGATTTGATAGTACTGGAAATCACAGAAGGGAACTTACAATGAGAAAAGTTTATATGGATCACATGTCCACTACACCTACTGATCCAAGAGTAGTAGAAGAAATGTTACCTTTTTTTACAGAAAATTTTGGTAACCCATCTTCCCACCTTCATTCATATGGACTCAGGGCTAAAAAAGCCGTCGACGAATCAAGGGCAAAGGTCGCTGACTTAGTTAATGCCAAACCGGAAGAGATAATATTTACCTTCACAGGGAGTGAAGCAAATAATCTGGCCATAAGAGGTCTGGCCCTTGCAAATAAGGACAGAGGAAAACACATAGTTATTTCCGAAATAGAACACTATTCAGTCTTATACACTGCACGAGAACTGGAGAAAGATGGTTTCAGGGTTTCATATATAAAGGTAAACAAAGATGGTCTGATAGACCCTGAAGATGTTGCCAAAGCCATAAACAAGGACACGTTCCTTGTTTCAATTATGCATGCAAATAATGAGATAGGTGTTATCCAGCCTGTACAGGAAATTGGAAAGATAACGAATGAAAAGGGTATTATATTCCATACCGATGCCGTTGCAACAGCAGGAGTTATTCCCGTAAACGTACAGGAACTTGGCGTAGATTCATTAAGCCTGACATCGCACACATTTTACGGCCCAAAAGGCATTGCAGCACTGTATGTAAAAGAAGGAACTGAAATTGTTTCTATAATTAAAGGCGGCGCCCAGGAAGGAGGCCTGAGACCAGGTACAGATAACATACCGGCGATTGTTGGAATGGGCAAGGCAGCTGAGCTTGCCAAAACCGAGATGACATCACGGATAAAACATCTTATCCCGCTTCGTGATAAAATCATAAAAGCACTTCCTGATACAATCAAATACCTGCATTTTACAGGACACTTGACAGAGAGGCTTCCCGGGCATGTGAGCTTCTGGATATCTTTTGCGGAAGGCGAATCACTCGTCCTGTTCTTAAATTACAATGGTATAGCAATCGCCAGCGGTTCAGCCTGCAGCTCACCGGACCTCCAGGCATCTCACGTACTTACGGCTATAGGTGTGCCGCCTGACGTATGCCATGGCTCAATCACAGTAAGCCTGGGGAAAGATAATACTGAAGAAGACGTTGATTACTTTCTGGATACACTGCCAAAGGTAATAGACAGATGCTGGCAGATGTCACCCCTCTATGAAGACGAATTAAAGAAACAGCAAGCCTAACCACGAAGACTCCAAGAAGTAGAATAAGTTAGATTCTTAGTCATTCCGTTCCTCAGAAGACACTTTCATCACAATAATGTCATTCTGGGCAGAGCAAAGAATCTTAACTCTGAAATCCCCAAACATTAAATTATACTCATCTCAAAATTGTTTTTGTTGGAAACCCAAAAACAATTTTGCCCGAGTATAACTGCAACCAAGATTTGGTTTTTTGAAATGACAAAAACCAAACCGGTTTCAGTATAGCATCCTCTGTACGGACTACGATCCTGTTAATCCCGTTAAAAGGAAAGATATAGGGCTTGCCCTATGGCACAGGCAGGTATAGCCATCGGACTTGCCATGATGGCTAAGGTGAATCTCCTCCATACAGGTGGCGCCATACTTAACACCATCATTGCCAGAACTGTTATCTATGAAATCCTGGGACCTGTAGCAACTCGTTTCTCCCTTATAAAGGCCGGAGATGTTTAATATACTAACC
>Ga0255058_10000789_pt1 | contig 18080 bp, 15 predicted proteins | sample Cases_109_9_MG_FD_188637 | JGI IMG/M metagenome (GOLD analysis project Ga0255058, IMG submission 188637) | Seawater microbial communities from Amundsen Gulf, Northwest Territories, Canada - Cases_109_9 | ecosystem: Environmental > Aquatic > Marine > Gulf | place: Canada: Northwest Territories... | reverse complement strand
ATCGAATACTCAGCCAGATCAGCGTCCGCCAGGGCGGCGTCGTGCGCCGGGACCAAGCTCGAGCGAGCGGTCTCACAGATAGCCAGATCGAACAAAGGATCAGAGACGGGCGATGGACGAGGGTCGGCAAATTCGGCTATCGAACCATCGACATGGACGATCCGACTGATCGCGTGCGAGCCGCTATCGCCTCGCTTCCCGATGCGGTTGTGTCTCACGAGTCGGCTGCCGCGTTTCACGCGGTTCCGAGGATTCCGCAGGGCGAGGCGGCGGTTCTGGTTCACTCGCGGACGACCCACCACTTCCCTGGAGTCGTGGTCCACCGGTGCCACGATCTGGCCGAAGGGCACGTCACCGAGGTCGCCGGCCTGCCGGTGACAACGATTCCACGCACCGCGGTCGACCTTGCCGCGGTTCTCTCGCGGGCACATCTCGCGGCCGTCGTCGACGAGCTCCTTGCGGCCAAGCTCGCCTCGGTCGATGAGCTGCAATCGGTTCTCACCGACGTGGCCCGACGCGGCAAACCCGGAGTGAGCAAGATGCGTCACGTGCTCGAGACCCGCGGGCCTGGTCCGGAGGGCGGTACGCAGCTCGAGAGACTGGGTGCGCGAGTGCTCATCGACGGTGGCCTTCCCGAGCCACGCTATGAATTCGCGGTGCCGTGGGATGCGCAACAACGGTTCGATGCCGCCTATCCCGGGCAACGGCTCGCCATCGAGTGGGATTCGCGCCGGTGGCACCTGCTTCCTGACGCATTCGCCCGCGACCGCGAGCGCGACCGAATGGCGATTCTCCACGGGTGGAGGGTCCTTCGGTTCACCTGGCAGGATCTCATCGAGCGGCCCGAGCAAGTGGTCGAGACCGTTCGGCGTGTACTTGAGATGAGCGCATCGCCGCGCTAGACCCGAACCGCGGGCTCACACCAGCGCATACCGGGACTGGAACCCTGGGTTCGCGTCGGTTTGACTTAGAGACCCTCCAGCCAGGTGGCGGCGACCTTGTCGGGATCTTCACCGTCGACCTCAACGGCCTTGTTGAGGGCGATGAGCTCCTCGGTGGTCAGCGCGACCGAGACCGCACGGAGCACATCCTCGAATCGGTCTCCGTAGGCGTCCAGGATCTCGGTGCGCACGGCCGGCGCAAGGTTCTCGGCGGGCTGCAGCCCGAGGTCGTCGTCGAGCAGGACGAAGTCCTTGGCGAGGATGACTCCGCTCGAGGTGAACAGGAGGGCGACGTGGATCTCACCGCTCTCCAGGGCGGCAACGGTGATCGGCCCACCGACATCGAGCGGCTTGAACTCGGTGAAGTCGAGGCCGTACAGGTCTGTCAGCCCGATCAGGCAGAACTCCCGGCTGGGGCACTCCGGCGGGCCGCCGAACACCAGCGTTCCGTTGAGGGCGGCAAGGTCGGAGGTCGTGATCAAGCCGAACTCGTTTGCGGTGGCCTTTGTCACCACAATGCCGTTCTTGTCCTGGGCGGGAGCGAAGTCGAGCACCGAGATCCCCATCGGTTCCCATGCCGCCTGGAGCGCGGCGTGGGTCGACGTCGAATCCGAGGTGGCGACCCCTCCCAGGTTGGTCAGCATGGTGCCGATGTACTCGGGTATGAGATCGAGCTCGCCACTCTCCAGCGCCGGTTTGTAGATCTCACGACTGCCGATGTTGAGCTTGCGATCCACGCTATAGCCCTCCGTCTCCAGCGCCTGTGCGTAGATTTCGGCGACGAGTGCGCTCTCGCTGAAGTTGGCAGATCCGACCTTGATCGTGGGTCCCTCGATGGTCCCGTCGTCGCTGGAGCAGGCAGCGGCGACGAGGGCCACCGCCACGGCGAGTATGACAATGGCTCTGTTCCTCAACATGGACGCCTCCCTGGACGCGGTTTTCCCGATCGGTGTCTCGTATCCAGGTCAAACGGCAATGCGGGCCACCTCATTCCCGGCTGTCTGCAGACCCTTCGGCACCAGCCAGCGCTCCACCGCGCTCATGAGGCCCTCGGTGACCAGGGCCAAGCCAGCCACGAGCAACGCCCCGGCAAACACCATGACGTCGTCCTGGATGGCAAACCCGTCGATGATATACCGGCCGAGCCCGCCCCACCCAACGATGGCGCCGAGGGTCGCCGTCGCAACCACTTGCACCGCGGCAACACGCACCGCGGCGATGATGATCGGCGAGGCAGCCGGCACCTCCACACCGAGGAGACATTGGGCATCGGTCATACCAACGCCACGGGCGGCCTCGATCAGATCGGGATCGACCCCGGCAACCCCGGTGTAGGAGTTGATGAACATCGGCGGGATGGCCAGGAAGAGGAGGGCCAGGAAGGTGGGCCAGAAGCCGATTCCGAGACCGAGACCGATGGTGATGGGGAGTGCCAGCACGACAATGCCGAACGAGGGCACCGCCCGGAACAGGTTTACCGCCCCGACCACCAGGGTCCCGCCTTGTTTGCGGTGGCCCAGGACGATCGCCGGCAGGATCGCCAGGAGAGCGGCGACCGACGTGGCGGCGACGGTGATCTGCACATGCTCCCAGACCCGGTTGGGGATGCCGTTGGCACCCGTCCAGTGCGCAGGGTCGAGGAACCAGGCGACGACCTCGCCGAGGAATTCGATCACACCGCCTCCTTGGCCTTTGCCCAGGGAGTGAGGGCGCGTTGTGTTCCTACCAGGGCGAGGTCGACGACGAGGGCGAGAACCACCGACAGAACGACGCCCACGACAATCTGGGTCGTTCCCACCGGCGAAAACAACAGGCTCAGGCCGCGGAGGATGAAGAATCCGAGGCCACCCTGCCCGATCAATGCCGTCACGGTGACGAGCCCGATCGTGGTGACCGCGGCGATCCGGACCCCGGCAATGATGACCGGCAGCGCCAGCGGAAGCTGGACCCGCCACAACAGCTGTCGCCTGGTGTATCCCATCCCGGCGGCCGCCTCCAGTACCGGCATCGGGACACCATCGATGCCGGCGACGGTGTTGCGCACCAGGATGAGCAGCGTGTAGGAAATGAGCCCGATTTCGGCTGTGAGCACCGATAGCCCGGTGATCGGGACCAGTAAGGCGAACAGCGCCAGGCTCGGGATCGTGTACAGCACCCCGGTGAATGCCGTGATCGGGGCGAATAGCCTGCGATTGCGCAACACGGTTATCGATAGGCCAAATGAGATGAGGAACCCGAAGAACACGGCGATCACCGTTAGGAGAAGGTGTTCCATGGTCCGGTCCCAGATGTCGTCGAGGTGATCGAACACCCACTCCCAGGAGAAGAAGGCCAGGATCATCGGAGGATCTCATCCCGGATGGCGTCGGCGGTGACCATGCCGAGAAATTCATCGCCGTTGAAGATTGCCGCCACCGAAGTGTGCGAGGAGACGACGGCATCGAGGGCGTCCTTGAGGGTGCTGTCCGGCGTGAGCCGGGTGCGGAACGGCTCCAGCCTCACTTCATGAACCCCGTCTGGCCCGACGTCGGCGGCAGGAGCCCAGCCGTCGAGCTCTGTGCCTTGCCCGACTGCGAACCAATCGGTGCCGTAGGCCGCCATCGCCTCGAGTGTTTCGGCTTCAGAGGCGCCGCGTGCCACCACGGGGCCCCTGTCGAGCTCGATTGCCGATACCGGGATCAGTGACAGTCGTTTGATACCCCGATCCGTGCCAAGGAAGTTGGCGACGAACAGATTGGCGGGCTCTCGCAGGATTTCGTTTGGCGGGGCGTACTGCTCGAGTTGGCCACCGTCGCTCAGGATCGCTATCCGGTCGCCGAGCTTGATTGCCTCTTCGATGTCGTGAGTGACGATGACCATCGTCTTGTGAACGCGATCCTGCAGGGCGAGGAGCTCGTCCTGGAGGTGGGCTCTGACGATCGGGTCCACGGCGGCGAACGGTTCGTCCATGAGCAGGATGGGCGGATCTGCGGCGAGGGCTCTTGCCACTCCGACGCGCTGTTGCTGGCCGCCGGACAGCTCGGAGGGGTATCGATCGAGGAACTCGGGCTCGAGCTGAACGGCATCGGCCAGCTGGTTGAGCCTTGCCTCGATGTCCCCGTCGCTCCAACCCAGGAGCTCTGGGACGGTCGCGATGTTCTCGCCGACCGTCTTGTGTGGAAACAACCCGACCTGCTGGATGACGTATCCGATGCGGCGGCGCAGCTGATGAGCGGGGACGGTGTCGACCGGCTCCCCTGAGATGGTGATGGTGCCGGATGTCGGTTCAATGAGACGGTTGATCATCTTCAGTGTGGTTGTCTTGCCACACCCGGATGGCCCGACCAGCACGACGATCTCGCCGTCTTTGATCTCGAGGGAGAGATTCTCGACGGCCGGCGACCCGCCGCCGGGAAAGCTCTTTGAGACATCGATGAGCTCGATCACGCCGGTGGCCCGAGTCGGCTGGCCACCGCTTCGACCGCAGCATCGACCGTCGGGACCACGGTTACCAGCGAACCGTCGGTGTGGAGCGCCTCGGTGAGCAACGGGACCAGGGTTGCCCATGGCTCGCCGACGGTGACCACCGGCTTTGGCGTGGCGTCTCCGAACCTCGTGACGTAGGCGAGGTTCCAGGCGGCGAGCAGCTCGGTGGCGGTTCCCAGCGAGCCGGGAAGCGCGATCGCTGCTGCCGTTGTCTCGGCGAGCTCACGGATGCGCTCGACCAACGAAGCCGTTCGTGTCTCATGCGTGAGGTGAGGATTACCGCCGGGTCGGTCCGGGAAGACCGAAGGTACCGTCACCCCGATGACGTCTCCACCCGCGCTGCTGGCGCCGATCGACACCGCCTCCATCAACCCGGCGTATCCACCGGTGGCGACTGCGAACCCGGCCTCGGCGAGCATCCTGCCGCATCGGATTCCCTGCTCATATATCGGGTCATCTGGAGGTACAGCTGAGGCTCCGAATACGGCGACGACGTCCATGTGTGGAGCGTACCGCGGGCGTACCGGGTGGGAACCGGACCAGAGCAGTAGCTCGGATGATCAGTAGCTGGAGTGGCTCCGTAGCTCAGCCTCTGCCTGGGCTACTCCTCTACTTCTTCGCTACTCCTCTACTCGTCGCACACCAGCGAGAGGGTGTCCGGCCCGGCGGCCCCGGCATCGACGTTGTCGGCGAGGACGAACCGCCTGGACGCACCGTCCGCGCAGTTGGCCTCATCCCGCCGATACACCTGGAGCAGAACGGATGGGTCGATGCCCTCGGCGCCGTCGATGCTGTCGATTCCGAGATCCGTGACCTCCTCGTGCACCAGCTCGAGGATGTCTGGCGGCTGAGTGGCTTCGCGCTCGCGCTCCAGGTCGTCGATGGCCTGTTGCTTTCGGCTTCTTCCCATTCTGGAGAGGAGCACCATCACGGTGAGGAAGGCGATACCGATCCCGACAACACCGATCACGAGTCCCGTCATTGTGTGCCCCCGGCGTCGTCGAGACCGGAGCCCGTCACGTGGATTTCGATCACCTCGAGCATTCTGTCGGGTGAAGCGTTCTCGAGGCGGTGGGCCTCGCCGGCTGGTATGTACATCGAGTCCTCCTCATGCACAAGGCTGGTAGTGGCGCCAACCTGGATTGTGGCAACACCACGGACCACGATCCAGTATTCGGAATGGTTCGGGTGGGTCTTAACCGGGGTTTTTGCTCCCGGCTCGACCCACAACCGGATCACTCGAAAGCTCGGCCCGTCGAACAGCGTGGCGAATCCGCCCCACGTAAGGGATTCGGTGCCGTGGCTCTCAACTTCAGCACGATGCTGCTCGGTCAGCCGCGCAACGATCTCCTTGACGTCCTGTACGCGCTCGCGCGCAGCGATCAAGGTTGCATCCGGCGTGTCGACGATTGCAATGTTGTCAAGACCGATTGCGGCGATCAGACGGTCTTCCCGTGCCCGGATGTAGCTGTTGGTGACACCGAGGATCTCGACGTCACCGGCGACGACGTTTCCGGCTTCATCGGCCTCCGCCAACTCCCACAAGGCCTCCCACGAGCCGACGTCGCTCCACCCGGCGTCCAGCGGCACCACGGCCCCACGGTCGGTTGGCTCCATGACGGCGTAGTCGATCGAAATCGAAGGTGATCGGGCCATCGCTTTCCTGTCCAGGGTGACGGCGCCGTCCTCTTCCTTCCCCGCGTTCAGTGCCTCACGGGCGGCACCGAGCACGGCAGGCTGATACTTCTCGAGCTCCTCGAGGAACCGTTTGGCTCGGAACAGAAACATGCCGCTGTTCCATAGGTGCCGGCCGTCTGCAACGTATGCCGCTGCGGTCTCGGCATCTGGTTTTTCCCGGAAACTGGTCACATCCATCCCGCCGGCGTTCAGGCCCTCGCCGGTCTCGATGTAGCCGTAACCGGTCTCGGGGTGGGTCGGGGTTATGCCAAATGTCACGAGATAGCCGTCATCGGCGAGGGTGACGGCGATTCCAACGGCGGCTGCAAGTGCTTCTTCGTCGGTGATGACATGGTCGGCGGGGAGCACCAAAAGCAATGGATCCTCCCCGGTCTTCGTTCGATCGAGCGCCGCCGCGGCAACCGCGGGCGCGGTGTTACGCCCGATCGGCTCGAGCAGCATTCGAGCGTCCGGATACCCGGCCGACGCCAGATCTCGCCGGATGCCGGATCGATGCCCCTCATTGGACACCACGACCGGGGCGATCGCGCCCGGCAGGGCGGCGGCCCGCTGGATCGTGGTGAGGAACATCGAGCGCTCGTCGGCGAGGGGTAGCAGCTGCTTGGGCTGGCGTTGTCTGGATTCCGGCCACAGCCTGGTTCCAGCGCCTCCCGACAGCACAATCGGGAGAATCTGCGTAGTCATCTCGGGGAATGTATCGGCTGTTGTGCCACGTACCAAAGCAGGCAGCCGTTGGCCCTGAGCCTCGAGCCGTGAGCCTCGAGAATGGGATCCTGCTCATATCTCATAGCTGGGAAGGTCGGTGGTCTGAGTTGACCGGTGGCTTTGCTTGCTGGCTCTTCGCTGGCGCTCATCGCATGCTCATAGCTGGGCACGTCGCTGGTATGAGTTGACCGGTGGCTTTGCTTGCTGGCTCTTCGCTGGCGCTCATCGCATGCTCATAGCTCACACCTCAGTCCTCTCTCCGCCACTCCGCCGTTGCGGCGCCGGTTGGCTCCATCAGATGACTCAGATCGATACGGGCATCGGATGTGCCGAAAAACGTCAGGGCGTCGCCCTGTTGCAGCGTGGTGTGGCCATGCGGGATGAGAACGCCGGTTCCGCGGCGCACCGAAACCAGCGTCGCCGATTCAGGCCATGGCACGTCCTTTACGTGCTGGTTGGCGATCGGGGAGCCCCGCAGCACCTCCACCTCGAAGAACGAGGCATCGGGCTGCGAGCGCAACCGGACCCGCTCGCGGTACAGCTCTCTTCCGGTGGCGGTCCCCAATGCGGCGTGATAGGCACGGACTACGGACTCGCGGCGGAACATGCCGACGATCTGGCCGGGGTCGCCATCGGCCACCACCGGGAGCCTGCCCAACCCGAGCGATGCCATCCGGGCCAGGGCTGCCGATACCGGCAACGCTGCGGTCACGGTGATCGGGCGTTCGGTCATGATCGAGCCAACCGAGGCATTGCCGCTCTCGGCATGGGCGATATCGGTATAGGAGACGACGCCGACCAGCTGGTCGTCCTCGACCACGGGGACACCGTGGTGTCTGGTGCTGTCGAGCAGCGTGGTCAGCTCGTCAACCGTCATCGTCGGCTGCGCCGGCTGATCGACCGGGCCCATCACCTCCCCGACATCGATCGTGTCGAGCAGGTCGATGTCCTGTGTCGTCGGCAGATGGATCCCGTTCCTGGTCAGCTCCATGGTGTATACCGAGTCGGGGTGGAGCCGATCGCCCAGGAAGGTGGCCAGGGCGGCGCCGAGCATCAGTGGCAGCACCAGCCCGTAGTTCCCGGTGATCTCGAAGACGATGATCACCGAGGTCAGGGGTGCGCGTGCCACGGCGGCGAAAGTGGCAGCCATGCCGACAACGGCAAAGGCGCCGGAGTCGAGCTCCGAGAAGTTCCACACCGGATCGACCAGCAGGGCGAACCCAGCACCGACCGCGCCGCCGATGAAGAGCGCCGCCATGAACGTGCCAACCGAGCCGCCTCCGGCTCTTGTCAGCGCAACCGCCACGATCTTGATGGCGGCGAGGATGAACAGGGTGTACCAGAGCTCGGTGTCGGTGGCCTCTCCCGCCAGGAGATCGCCGAGAAACTCCTGACCGGTGCGAAGCGCACGGGGTTCGAAGAGCCCGATGGCTGCAACCAGCACACCGGCGCCGATTGGGAGAAGCCAGCGAGGGAGTTTCTGTGGCCAGCCGAGAGAGCTGGTGATGCCGAGGACCCTGAGGAAGGCGACACCAAAGAGCACGGCGACAACGGCGAGCGCGGCGTAGAGGATGAGCTGCTTGGGGTCGGCGAGGTCGTAGGCCGGGGAACTGAGCAGCTGCTCTTCGCCGACGAGCTGCTGGGTGGTCACTGCTGCGATGACCGAGGTGATCACGATGGCGTTGAGATGCCGCACCGAGAACGAGCGCAGGATCACCTCCATGGCGAACAGCATTCCTGCGATCGGGGCGTTGAAGGAGGCACCGATACCCGCCCCGGCGCCGGCAGCGACGAGGCTCCTGATCTGGTCGTGGCCAAACCCGGTGTAGCGGGCAAACGAGGAGCCGACCGCGCTTCCGATGAGGGCAATCGGGCCCTCCCGGCCACCGGAGCCTCCAAAGCCGAGGGTGAAGGCGGTGGCGATGGTCTTGGTCGGGATGAGCCGGGTTGGGAGGTAGCCGCCGTGGAGGGCGGTGCCGACGATGGTCTCGGTCACCCCGCCACTGGAAACGCCCGGTCCGTATATCCGATTGAGCCCCCATGAGATGAGGAGCCCGACCGGGATCGAGACCAGGAACAGCCACTTGCCCCACTCCAGGGCACCGTCGGTGGTCTCCCAGATCCAGAGGACACCGTCGATTGCCCACACCAGCACCGCGGCGCTCACGCCGACCAGGACGCCGAGCAGGAGTGCTGCGATGAGGAACTGGGTGGTGCCGCGGGTGGCGAACTGCTCTCTTACCCACTGGCGGAATCTGATCATCGGAACCACGGTAACGAGTCAGCCACGGACGAATACGTACTCCGTGATACTTGAAGACGGGCAGATAGGTGATCGGCCGTCTCGACAGACCGAGTGCAGTGCTTCCCGTGCCCTATCCGCTGATCCTCTTGATACGGAATACGGGCCTTCGGCCGTGTTTGGCTCTCCGCGACGACGATATTCTTCAGCTATGAACTTTCGACCACTGCTGGACCACGAGACCGGTGATCCGTATCTTCCCGTTGCCAAGCGGGGCGACGCCCTGCTCCAGGACCCGTTCCTCAACAAGGGGGAGGCGTTCACCAGAGATGAGCGGCGAGTGTTTGGTCTCGAGGGTCTGCTCCCGGATCATGTCGCCACCATGGACGAGCAGCTGGTACGCGTGCGAAACCAGCTGGACCAGAAGCAAACGGATCTCGAGAAGAACATCTATCTCAACAGCCTCATGGACCGCAATGAGACGCTGTTCTACCGGTTCCTCACGGACAATCTCGAGGAGATCGTTCCGATCGTCTACACCCCGACGGTGGCGGCGGCGTGCCGGTACTGGAGCCGCCTCTATCGATCGGCTCACGGGCTGTACATCACCCCGCGTGATCGCGGGCGCATCGCCGAGATGCTGTTGGCACGACCGGTCGAGCAGCCGCCGGTCATCGTGGTCACCGACAATGAGCGCATTCTGGGGATTGGCGACCAGGGCGCAGGCGGAATGGGCATCCCCATCGGCAAGCTCGCCCTGTACAGCGCCGCTGCAGGAATCTGCCCCGCGCGCTGCATACCGGTCTCCATCGACGTTGGCACCAACAACGCCGAGCTGCTCGAGGACCCGCTATACCTCGGGGTGAGAGAGCCCCGGCTCCGCGGTGAAGAGTACGAAGCGTTGATCGAAGAGTTCGTGCAGGCCGTCCGCGAGGTGTTTCCAGGCGCCCTGCTGCAATGGGAAGACTTCGCCAACCGGACGAGCTTCGGCCATCTCGAGAAGTACCAACGCTCCCTGTCTTCGTTCAACGACGACATCCAGGGAACCGCGGCGATGGTGGTAGCCGGCCTCATCGCAGCGACGCGGTATCTCGGAGGAAAGCTGGCCGAGCACCGCGTGGTCATCGCCGGCGCCGGCTCTGCCGGCTACGGCATTCGGGAGCAGATTGCCCATGCCATGGCGACCGACGGGGTGAGCCTCGCTGAGGCCAGGCAACAGATCTTCGTGCTCGACAGCCGAGGGCTCGTCGTGGAGGACCGGCCCAACCTGACCGACATCAAGCGACGGCTGGCCACACCGATGCACCTCCTCGACGGGTGGAAGACAACCGAGGTGCCGCCGTCTCTGCACGACGTTGTCAGCAACGTTCACCCATCCGTGCTCGTTGGCGTCAGCGGCACCGCCGGGCTGTTCGACGAAACCATCGTCACGGAGATGGCGAGGCATGTGGAGCGCCCGATCATCCTCCCGCTCTCCAACCCGACCAATCTCAGCGAGGTGACCCCGAAGCACGCGCTCACCTGGACCGACGGCCGGGCGCTCATCGGCACGGGAAGCCCTTTTGCGCCCGCCGTACACGACGGCGTCACGCATCGCATCGGTCAGGCCAACAACGTCTTCATCTTTCCCGGCGTCGGCCTCGGCGTCATCACCAGCGGAGCGCGTCAGGTCACCGACCGCATATTCCTCGCCGCAGCACAAGCCCTCGCAGACAAGGTCACCGACGAGATGCTCGAGCGCGGCCAGCTGTACCCCGACATCTCAGATGTGCGATCGGTGTCGCACGCCGTTGCCATCGCCGTTGCCACCGAGGCGATCGCCGAAGGCGTCGCCGACCCGATCGATGACCTCGAAGCGGCGATGGCCTGGGAACGATGGGAGCCCGAGTACCTGGCGTATCGACCGGCAGGAGATTGAGGAGAAGTACCGAGTATCAAGTATCAAGTATCAAGAAAGAGGTTGTGAGTACTTGTTACTTGATACTTATCACTTTCTCTGTTCGATCCGGAGCTTTCCCCAAAGCGAGGGTGAAGATCGTTTCGGTCCCGTCGTGGTCATAGGTCAGATCGCCGCCCATGTGATGGGCAAGCTGGCGTGACACGGTGAGCCCGAGGCCAACAGATTCGGTCACATCGGTCTCCTGGCGAGCCCGGTAGTACGGCTCGAAGATCGTCGCTCGCAGTTGCTGTGGGATGGGGCTCCCGTCGTCACGCACCTGCAGAGTGACGTGGTCGGCGGCATCGGAGATCACAACGCGGATGCTCGGTCCCCCATACCTGGCCGCGTTGGTGAGGAGGTTGCGAACGATCTGGCGAATCCTGGTCGGATCCGCCGGCACGAGTGCCACATGCTCGTCGGCTTCGATCGGGATGATGTCGCTGATGGAGCGCAGCACCGTTGCGGTCTCCACGGCGAGGTCGACTGGCTGGGAGATGAACTCCAGGCCTCCCGAGTCGGTCCTTGCTGCAACCAGGAGGTCGTCGACGATGCGTGACACATCGAGGCTCTGGTCGGCGATGAGGGCAATCAACTCCTGCCGCTCGTCTTCGGTGAACTCGCCGTTGGCGTCGCGAAGCTCCTCCGAGATGCCGGAGATGGCGGTGAGCGGCGTTCGCAGCTCGTGTGAAACGGTGGCGACGAACTGATCCTTGGAGCGAATCAACTCGTGCAGCTGGCGCTCGACGTCACGCTGATGGGTGATGTCGACGATGGCAACGATCACGTTGGCAAGGTCGAGCTGGCCGTCGACGCGAGGCGCGCTCCACACCAGAAGGGCTTCGATCGGCAGGTCGGTCAGCCCGATCCCGCCGATCAACTCGGTGGCTGCGGTCTCCTCATCGTTCCAGATGGCGGCAAACTGGGGGATGAGTGAGGCGAGTGCGCCGCTGGATAGGCCTTGCCCGTCCAGCGGGCCGAGGAGTTCCTCGAGTACGGGACGCTGGGTGAGATGGACCGCAGCGTTGTTGGCGTCGGTGACCTCAACGAGACAGGCGAGGCGCTCCACCTCCTCTGGATGCTCCCCGAGGTAGCCCTCGAGGTCCCCGATTCCTTCGCTGCGGAGTCGCTGCAGCTCGGCGCCCACTGCCGAGAAATCCTCTTCCCACAGCGACACCGGTGCGTTCTCGAACAGGTTGCGATGCCGTTGCTCCCTGTGCTCGAACTCCCGGCGGATCCAGGAGAGCAAGGCCGCCCCGAAGGCAACCGAAATGGTGACCAGAACCGCCTGGAGGATCTGGACGTCTTCCGCAGGCCACCACAACCTCGATGCGAAGACGAGGGTTGAGTAGGAGAGGATGTACGGGATGACCCATCTGCTCTGAATGAAGAAGGCGCCGGTAATGCCGATCAGTGCCAACGGCACGACCGATGCATTCGACAATGCGATTTCGCCGAGTAAACGATTCTGGACGACGGTCACAATCGCGGCGGCGAACAGCACCGGCAGCAGGTGGTGACGGTCGGTGACCAGGAGGAACGCGCCGATCGCGGTGATGATCGCGGGACCCGCAACGCCGGCGACCATTGCAATGTCTTCGTGGTACAAGCCCGCCCAGAGAAAGGCGAGTGCGGCACCGAAGGCGAGCGCGGTCGTGAGTTGGAGGAGCGTTCGCTCCACCTCTCGCGGGGGCGTGCCGAACGGCGAATTCCGTCCGGCTCGGCGAATGGATCGCATAAGTGACATATCGGCCCAGACCGCCGGAATGTGAAGCCGGGTTGGGCTCGGTCAGGGCTCGCGACGAATCAAGTGGAGCACGACATCGGTGCCCTCTGAGACAGTCACGAAGCTGCCGTCGGCGAGGAAAGCGAGCGCCTCTCCCTGGCGCTCCTCCGGTGAGGGCGCGGTGCACGGTTCGGTGGCCAGGGCGTCGGCGACGCTGCTGCCCGGGGCACGGTTCCACATCCATACCGCCTCGTAGCCGCGAAAGGCGATGACCGTGCCATCCCAAGATACGTCGGCGGCCGTGACCTCGGCACCCAGATCGAGGGTTGCGATCAACTCGAGTGAGGCGGTGGTGGAGCCGTCGACCAGCGGGCTGCTCTGGTAGACCGAGGTCGTCTGCTTGTCCTTGGTGGCAAGGAAGATCATCCCATCGGCGACGAACAGCGCCTCGAAGTCGTGGGCACCATCTGGAGAGGCGAGCACGACTTCGCGGTCGAGCGCAACCGATTCGCCCAGCGTGGCCGGGTCCGGCTCCCGAATCAGGTAGACCGTGATCTGTCCCTGCCGGATGCCAAAGTTGTCTCCGATGTCCCCGACGTACAGGTAGGGCTCGGTTGTGTCCGGCCCTGGTCCGACGGCGAGATCCTCCCAGTCAAAGGCGAAGCTGCCATCCACCACAAGGGAACCGAGATCCTCCCCGCCGGGCCCGATCGCATACAAATTGGGGTCGTCGCCCGAGTCGTTATGAGCCCAGACCACGCCTGGGGCCGTCCGTGACGCAGCGATGCCCGAGGTCTCGACGAGGGCCGCGGACTCGAGCGTTCCGGCGACGGCGACCGTTCGGTAAGGGTCGCATGCCGGTGCGAGAGCGGCGGAGGGCGGGATGCTGGACTCGGTGACCCCGGTCGTGGGTGTCGGGGACTCTGTTGTGGCAACGACGGCCGTGGTCGTTGGGGCCGCCGTGTCTGAGCCCTGGTTCCTCTGCACACTCAACACCAAGCCGGTCACTACTGCGCCGAGTGCGATGACCAGGATGATGAGGGCGCTGCGGCGGTTCATTGCTGAGAAAAGTACCAAGTATCAAGTATCAAGTATCAAGTACCGGACGCCTGCTACTTGGTACTTGCTCCCAGGAGCCTCAGGGCGATCGCTTCGGAGACGATTCCGTTGCGGAGATCCTGCAGGCTCAGGCTCTCGTTTGGCGCGTGGGTCCGGCTGGCTGGATCTGCCACACCGTAGAGCACGATGTTCGCCTCGGGATGGGCCGCCTGGAAGGCGGAGACGATCGGGATCGAACCGCCGACGCCGATCTCGACCACGTCGTTCGAGTAACCGGCCCGAAGGGCCTCGGTGAAGATCTTGGCGATCCGCCCGTCTGCGTTCGCCTCGTACGGTTCGGCGGAGGCACCTTCTGTGATCGTCACCCGAGCCCCCCAGGGGACGGCGGACTCGAGGTGGGTGACGAGGAAAGCCATGGCGTCTTGTGGATTCTGGCCGGGGGCGATCCTCATCGAGATCTTGGCTCTGGCCGTTGGCACGATCTGGTTGATCGCCTGCGAGATCGAGGGAGCGTCGATGGCCAGCACCGAGATCGAAGGCTTCCGCCATCTTCTCGCGGTGATCGTGCCCGAGCCGATGAGCTCGACGCCATCCACGGCCCCGACCTGGCCTCGGAACTCCTCGTCCGTCAGCCCGAGGTCGTCCGCATCGCTGGACACCAGGCCGCTGATGGCCACGTTCCCCTCGTCATCATGAAGCGAGGCAATCACGCGGCTCAGCACCGTGATGGCGTCTGGGATAGGTCCGCCGAACTGGCCACTGTGCACTGCGGTGTCGAGCGTCGTTACCTCGACGACCACATCGACCAGGCCGCGTAGCGAGGTGGTCAGCGATGGAACTCCATTTCGCCAGTTCCCGGAGTCGGCGATCACCACCACATCCGCACCGAGCAGGTCCCCGTACTCGTCGAGGAACGCCTCGACGTTTGTGGACCCAACCTCCTCTTCCCCCTCGAAGAAGACCTTGACGCTCACAGGGAGGTCGCCTTGTTGGGCTCGGATGGCGGCGGCGTGCATGACGATGCCGGCCTTGTCGTCTGCAGCGCCCCGCCCGTACAGGCGCCCATCGCGCTCGGTTGGTTGAAAGGGATCGGTGTGCCACTCCGCCGCTGGCCCCGGCGGCTGCACGTCGTGATGGGCATACAGCAGCAGCGTTGCCGCCCCCGGCGGCCCCTCGATCTCGCCGTAGACCGCGGGGTGGGCCCCCTCGATCTCCAAGAGCCGGACGCCGGACACGCCGGATTTGATGAGCAGTTCGCTAGCGGCTTCGGCCGACCGCTTCACTTCGGCGGCATCGAAGTCGGCTGCGGACACCGAGGGGATCCTGACCAGGTCCTCGAGCTCGCCCCGGGTCCGTGCGAAATCGGCATCGACGAAGGCGGAGAGATCTTCATACATGGAACGGCAGGCTAGCTATGTGAGTCGTGAGTCGTGAGTCGTGAGTTGTGAGTCCAGAGTCCAGGGTCTGTCGGATTTTCGAATCGGACTCTCGACTCTTGACTCCTGACTTGCCCTGTACAATGAGGCGATGACCAGCGACATGCACCCGAACGAGCGCCGATTCTCGGTCGAGGAGGTTGGCGAGCTCATCGATCTCGCCGGCCGGCTGGACGACCTGGCTACCTCGAGCGGACTGTCCTACGACGAGCTGCTTCGGGTCGCCGACGAAGTCGGGATCTCTCGAGTCGCGATCGAGCGCGCCGTGGTGGAAGAGCGGGCCGACCGACGCCGGATGAACAAGCAGGCGCGCAAGCAGGTGCGCAGAAGGATGCGTTTCATCAGGCACGTCACCGTCTACCTGGTCGTGGTGTCCAGCCTGTTGTTGATCGATGCCCTCAGCGGCGGGGGCTGGTGGTTCTATTACGTCGCTGCCATCTGGGGGGCAATGCTGGGCCTACAGGGGATGAGGTTCCTGACCCGCCGGTCCGGGCCCATCGAGCAGGCAATGATGGAGCGCGAGCTCAGTTACGAGCCTTAGATCGGTCTCAGCTTTCGATCCACCCGAAATCCGGAATCTGGAGCCAATAGGCGCCGGGCTCGCCGCTGCGTGATCGCTGCCAGCGAGCCGTCGTGGTGGCGTCGAGTTGGCCCCAGACGATCGGCCGCGGGTAATCCGTCGTAGCGCCGTTTGAGCTGTTGGCGACGAGGATGAACCGTCGGGACGCGGTGTTGGTGGAGCTATGCGTCTCCGGGCTGCGGCTCCTGAGGATGGTCACCGTGCCCGAGACGTTGCCACTGACGATCCCGGGCGCCGTGCCATCGGTGCCGAAGACGTACTGGTTTCCGAAGTCGGGGTGCGTATGGACGTACACCTCGACGTCGCGCTGGGCACCGGTCTCGGCGCCGACCGCAACCGACGTCTCGCTGGCATTGACGTTGACCCCGTCACCGAGCGTCCAGACATGGCCCTCCCAACCGGCCGACAGCGTGTTGTGATCGACCTCGCCGTAGGCAACGACCCAGGTGTTCTCGCGCACTACCGATGTGATGCTGGCGGTGTTGTAGTGACTCGTTGCATTCATCCCATTGCCACCGTTGTTGCCGGTCACGTTGACGCGCTGGATGGTCCACTCGGTTCCCCATTCCACGACGTAAATGCTGAAGATCGTCGTCCCACCGAGGGCGCCGGGCCCGGTGTTGGAGCGGGAGACGTTCACCTTATTCCCACCCTGTGGCCACATTCGCGCCCAGCCGGTCTTGTGATCGGCTGCGGCCGTCGCCGATGTCTCCATGCCACCGCCATACGATCCGCCGTAGACGCCCATCTGGCCGATGCCGCCTCCCCAGGATCCGCCCTTGTTCGAAGAGGCAGAAGTCTGTCCTGATGTCATGGTGATCTCGTTGACCCGTGTCAACGCAAACCCGGAAGCAGCGCAGTCCGAGATGCACTCGATGACGCTGACCTGGCCGGTCCAGTCGCCGGTGCTGCTGCCACGCGCCAGCCTGAGTTGATTTGCCGCCGAGGTCCCCGCGGTGAAGTTGCCGTGCGGGTCCTGGTCGATCCTGGCGTAGTTGGCGTCGGGGCTGCGTGTCGTGCCGCTGGTGTAGTCGCCGGCGGCGCCGCGGAGCATGACAAAGTAATCGGTGGCGAGGTTCTGGTTCAGAGTCAACAGATAGGTCGTACCGGAGAAGGCGGACCCGGTGATCTCATAGGTGACGACCCGAAAGCTCGGGTTGAGATTGAAGTCGTCGAGGGACGTGAACGAGTTGTCGTCGTTGCTGGTCGGGTTGGAGAGGTCCGCCCCCGCCGTCGGCAGGGCGAGCAGGCCGAGGATGGCGATGGCCGCCATGGCGGCCCGGATCCTCATGCCGGTACCTCGACCGCCGTTGCTGCGGTCGATGCGTCCGATCTCCACGGGTCGTATCGGGCGTCAAAGGCAAAGCGAGACAACCAGATGCTCAGTGCAGTGGCGGCGATCATCAGCACGATCCACACCCACTGTCCCTGGGCCACCCAGACCCTGGGCAACCCGACGAAAGGAACGATCCACTGGGCCTTGCCGCGGATGTTGGCGTCGGAAACCGGGTTGGCGTCAACGTTCCCGTTCATGTCGCCCTTGGTGGTGTAGGAGCCATCGGGGTTGACCCCGACGACTCGGTGGGTGACGAGGTCATGCTTGCGCGGGTCCTCGTAGACCACGATCGTGTCCTGCTCGATCGGGGCGCCGTCATGGTCGACGGCGACGACCACGTCACCGACTCTGAGGGTTGGCATCATCGATCCCGACGTGATCGACGCCGAGGTGTGGCCGGGCATGATCATCGGCAGCACCGCCAGGACCGAAAGGGTGCCGAAAACCAGCAGGACAGAAAGTGCCACCAGCCCTGCATAGAACCGCGCCGCATCGCCCGTCCGAACGCGGTCGGTCCCCGGGTCCCTGATGGGATCCGGGGACATACCCCGCCGGTCTGTGATGACCGTCATATTGTCTCCGCCTGAGATGGCTAGTTGTTAGTTGCGAGCCACTCGAACTCGATCTCGTCGATCGTGGAGTCCTGGACTGAGTTGTCGGCGTTCGTGTCGAGCTCAACGGTGATCTCGTACCACCGGCTCTCGTCGGTACCCGGCACCGCCGGCTGCCATGCCGTCTCGGAGTAGGTCGGCGTGTTGATCGTTCCCCCCGCCACCGTGCCGTCTGCGGTGTCACCGCAGTCAACGAGCCATCGAGTGATGGTCAGGTTGAGGTCGTCGCCGATGCTGTTCTCATCAACACCGCCGGTACCTTGCACGACCGAGTCAATAAGGATGTCGGCGTCAACCGAGCCCTCGTATATGACCTCGATGCAGAAAATGTCAGAGTCGCCTGGC
>Ga0255058_10000788_pt1 | contig 18094 bp, 14 predicted proteins | sample Cases_109_9_MG_FD_188637 | JGI IMG/M metagenome (GOLD analysis project Ga0255058, IMG submission 188637) | Seawater microbial communities from Amundsen Gulf, Northwest Territories, Canada - Cases_109_9 | ecosystem: Environmental > Aquatic > Marine > Gulf | place: Canada: Northwest Territories... | reverse complement strand
TCGGAATCACGATGGGCGCGAACACCATGGCAACCAGCAGACGACGCCCGGGAAGTCTTATGCGCGCCAGGCCGACGGCCGCCAGGGTGCCGAGAATCGTGGCCAGCAGCGCCGAGGCGCTGGCGATGATGAGACTGAACCCCAAGGAGGCACGCCACTCGGGGGAATCGAGAATCTGGCCGAAATGGGCAAGTGAGAGTCGCGGTGGCGGAAACTCGATATCGGGGGCGCCGGAAATACCCAATATCACCACCAGTAACATCGGCAGCATCAGCAGGAACAGCACCAGGTTGAAGAAGCCACGAAAGCCGTAGTATCGGACGTGGCCGAGGGTGCCGCGTGCGATCATTGGATGTTTCTCCGTCGCGACACGCGTCTGGTGATCGTTCCGCGAAGCGGTGCGAATGTGCGCATATAGGCGAAATAAAAGCCCGCTGCTATCAGCAGCACGAAAGATGCCATGCTGGCGGCCATGCCGTTGTTGGCGATTGTGACGGCAAACTCGACCAGCAGCATGCTGATGGTGGTTTGGCCGGCGCCGGCGGCCAGGGCCGGCAATGTGTAGTAGCCGATGCTGAGAACGAAGACCAGCAGACAGCCGGCTGCGATCCCGGGTGTGGTTGTGGGGAGATAGACGGTGAAGACCGCACGTGTAGGCGATGCGCCCAGGCTCACCGCGGCGCGCAGTTGATCCAGCGAAACCTTACGCATGCTCTGGTAGATGGGCAGAATCATGAATGGCAGTAGCGCGTAGGTCATGGCCACCGTCACGACGGCCCATGAGGGGCGAAGCGCGAGAGGCTCCTCAATCAGCCCGCTTCCCAGGAGCATCCCGTTGATAACGCCGTTTCGATCGAAAATGGCCATCCACGCGTAGGTCTTTACCAGCACCGAAGTCCACAGGAGCGCGAGCAGCCCGCTCAAAATGATCCGGGCCGGGACCTTGCGCATGGTGACGAGACGATAGGCGAGGGGATAGCCGAGAAGCAGGGCGAACAGCGTTACCCAGAACCCCAATATCAGGGTGTCGCGGATCACCAGGCTGTAGCCGCGGCGTTCGGTCGGCTTCAGTCGCAGGTTGCCGTCGGGAGTCAGGGTAACGTCCAGGGCATTGAAGAGGTTGTATGTCGTATAAGGCGCCGCGACCCGGCGTATGACCTTCCATGTATCGGGCTCGGCCCAAGCCGGATCGCTGCCGATGAACCAGGCTTTAGTGGATCCGAAACCTTTAGGCGGCAGATTTTCGGCCGCGTGTTGCAGCAGCCGCCACAGCTCCGGATCCTGCTGGCTGAAGGGCTTCAGTGTCAGCTTGTAGGCTTTGTCTTCCTGCTGGCGTTGCATCTCCAGGGCGAGGGCGCGAAACACGGGCTCGCCGGGGACGTCGTCGTGATCGTCGCGCAGTGTCTGTATGAACTCCGGCCACGCGCCGCCGATCACCGGGTTGGCTAGACCCGTGTGCAATACGTGGAGCAGCGGCAGCAGAAAACATAGCCCTAACAACAGCAGCAATGGCGCGCAAAGAGCGTAGGAAAGTAAGGTCAGCCGCGAAGGACGATTAAGAGAGTGTGCGAGCTTGGACAAGCGCCGACGCAGCATGCCGACATCGGGCTTCGCTTGTTCAGCGGGGATGGTTTCGGCCGTCATAGTGTCAGAACACGGTCAACTCGGCGGATCCAGGGCTCGACAGTGCCGGGCCTGCCAGCCGACTTCGATTTCGTCGTCGGATCCGAAGCCATCCTCGACCCGGCCGTTCGGGATTTTCGCCTCCAGATGCGTTCCGGAGGCGAGGCGCAGGTGGAGGAGCGTATGGTCGCCGCGGAAGTCCATGCCCACCACTCTTGCCTTGTAGCGATTCGGCGCTTGCGTCTCGTCGGGGTTGATGATGAGGCGCTCCGGCCGCACCGAGAGACGGGTGCGGGCGCCTGCGCCGGAGATGCTGATGGCCGTGGCCGTGACCTCTTCTCCGGTATCCAGCGTCACCTGGCACAACGGCTCGTCGTAGCTGGTGACGGTTCCCTGAAGCATGTTGGTCTCACCCATGAAGCGCGCCGTATAGGCATTCTGCGGTTCCTCGTAGAGCGCAGCCGGCGTGCCGGTCTGTTGCACAGCGCCGGCGCTCATGATCGCGATGCGGTGGGAGAGTGCGATGGCTTCCGAGTGATCCTGGGTCGCGTAAACGACGGTGTTGCCGAGGCCCTCGTGAAGCTGGCGGATCTCTTCTTCCATGCGAATCGCCAGGTCCATATCCAATGCTGCCAGCGGCTCGTCCATGACAATCACGTCGGGTTCGAAGACCATGACCCGGGCGAGTGCCACGCGCTGCTGCTCACCGGCGGCGAGCTTGGCCGGGCGCTTGCCCACCAGGGGGCTGAGGTGGACCCTGGCCAATGCTTCGCGGGCGCGTTTCGTCGCTTCCGGTCGAGAAACGCCGCGCATCCTCAGCGGGTAGGCGACGTTCTGCAGCGCGGTCAAATGGGGAAACAGGGCTCGGGTCTGGAATACGACGCCGAAGTTGCGGCGGTGGGCAGGGATGTTCGCGATGGACTGCCCTTTGTAGAGTATGTCGCCGGAAGTCGGTGTGTCGAAGCCCGCGAGCATCATGAGCGCAGTGGACTTTCCGCCGCCGGAGGGTCCGAGAAGAGTCAGGAACTCGCCGGCGTGAATGTCCAGATTCATGCCGCGCAGCGCCGAGCCATCCTCGCGGAAGTCCTTGTGGACATCGACGAAGCGCAGCAGGCTGTCGCCGCCGTCGTCCTGTGATTCGGGCCCTCCCATCCCGCCTATGCTGGCGTCAGAGGATCGCGGACGCGGGCCAGCAGGCAGTCGTCCGGCAGCGTTTCGATGGCGGCAAAGTCCCTGTGCGCGATCCATTCGGGCCGTTTGAAGCGTCGAATGTGATTGTCCACGTGACAGAGACTCAGGTACACGATGGTGCGGTCCCAGGGCGAGATGTTTCCCGGAGATGCGTGCACCAGGTTGCAGTGGAACAGAAGCACCGAGCCTGCCTTGCCCTTGGGCGCCACCATCCCTCCCTGACTCACCAGGTCTGTCACGGTTTCGTTGTCCAGAGTCCACAGGGGGTAGCTGGTGGTTTCCAGATCGTGGCCGGCATCCAGCTTGCCACCCTGGTGGCTTTTCGAGATGAACATGAGGGGGCCGTTGAATTCGCTCACATCGTCGAGGAACACCGCGATATTCATGGCGCGCGGCTCCGGCATCAGATCGTCCCTGGCCCAGGTGCCATAGTCCTGGTGCCACTGCCACACGTCGCCGTCGAAGGCGGCCTTGGCGTTGATCTTGTACTGATGCATGTAAACCGGCCCGCCGAGCAACTGCATGACGGGATTGATGAGGCGCGGGTGTCTGCCCAGTCGTGCGAATGCCTCGTTGAAGGTGTGGGCAGCGAAGGTGGTGCGCACCGCTCTGCCGTTCTTCTCGCGAACGTTTTCCGGCCGATCCTGGGCGAAAACGCCTTCGAGCTCCGCAGTCAACGTCGCGATTTCGTCAGCGCTGAAAATATCCGGCAGAAACACGTAGCCCTGCTCATGGAACTCGGAAACCTGGGTGTCGGACAGATTCATGCTTTCGCGTGTGTCGATGTCGGGTTCGCACGATCCTGTTTACTGCCCGCGCGCAGCCCTGTCAAACCGGGATCGGATCGCTTCGTCGCGGGCCGACTCAATTGGCTGGCACCGTGCGTTCCGCTGCCCAGGCGCGAAGCGCGCCGACGCGCTCGGCCATGACCACCGACAACGGGCGGGTGTCGCGAATTTCTTTCAGCAGCGCCTGGGAGTCCAGCGGCTGGTTGCGGGCATGGCTGGCATACAGGGCCGACACCACCGCCTGCTCGATTTCGGCGCCGGAGAAGCCGTCGCAGGCCCTGGCCAGGGCCTCGGTATCGACGTTCGCCGAATTCAGCTCGCGCTTTTTCAGGTGGATCTGGAAAATGCGCCGGCGCGTATCCTGATCAGGGAGGTCGACGAAGAATATTTCGTCCATGCGGCCCTTGCGCAGCAGCTCCGGCGGCAGGGTCTCGATGTCATTGGCGGTGGCTACCAGGAAGGCGCGCGCGTCGTTCTCGGCCATCCACGTGAGCAGTGTGCCCAGAACGCGCCGCGAGGTGCCTGAATCACTGCCGTCGGTACTGAGCCCCTTCTCGATCTCGTCGATCCACAACACGCACGGCGCCATGGTTTCTGCCTGCACCAGCGCCTCGCGCAAATTGCGCTCGGTTTCGCCGTGATACTTGTTGTACAGGGTACCGAAATCCAGGCGCAGCAGCGGCAGGCCCCAGGAGCCGGCTACGGCCTTCGCGGCGAGGCTCTTGCCACAACCCTGCACGCCGAGGAGCAGAATCCCCCTGGGGACATCCAGCCCGGGTTTGTTCAAGGTGCCCGCGAACACCGGCTCGCGAAGCCGCAGCCACTTTTTCAAACGCTCGAGACCCCCGACGTCTGCGAAGCGCGCGGTATCGTATTCATAGAAAAGCACGCCATCCTGGCCGAGCAGCTGGAACTTGGCCTGCATGACCGTGGGCAGATCCTCCTCGGTGATGGCGCCGTCGTCCTCGATGGCGCTTCGGGCCAGGTGCTTGGCATCGCGGGCCGGCAGCCCGCCGAGATTGTCGATGAGCCGGTCCAGGAGCTGCTTTCTGGTAGTTACGTTGCGCCCGCTGTTGCGGCGCGACCAGGTGCGTGCTTCCTCCAACACGATGGCCTTGAGCTGGTCCCGATCGGGGACGCTCAGTGGCAAGCGCGCGCAACTTCGCGCCAGCTCCGGCGGGATCGCAACAGCATGGGACACCAGAACCACCGTGTGCCCGAGCAGCAGCCGGTTCTGCGCGATGTCCCTGAGCAGGCGCACGTGCACCGGGTCCTCCAGATAGGGGTGAAAATCCGACAACAAATAGATGGCCGGTTCCCGGGCCGTCTTGATTTCCAGCAGCAAATCCGTAGGTTCCTGAAGCTCGGATTGCGCATTGACGCCGCGATCGAGGCGCCGCAGGCCGTCGGTCACCGTCCAGTGAAAGAAGGGCTTGGGCGCCCGCACCAGCGTCTGGCGGAACAGCTCGATGACCCGGCCTTCCTCGTGGGTCTCGATGACGATGATGGGGATCGCGGAGCCCAGCAGCAGCTCCAGATCGTGCAGATCACGCATGGGTCGCGGCGCGGTCCCTACGGCTCAATGTCTGATGCATCACGGTACCCGAGTGAATTCCATCACAGTTCGACCCCATTGCCCGCCTGGCTGTCTGGACCGGAACCGCAATCGTTGCGCACACTTCATTCATGCGCAGTGGCCAGGCGCGGGAAAGTGCACACGATGATCCACACACTCAGTAAAGGTTTGAACCAAAAGCCCGCCATGATCAAGGGCCTGCCCCCGGTGGCGCCATCCCGGGCATTCGCCCTGTGGCTGGCTTTGCTGTTCCTGTACTTTCTACTCGTGCCTACTGCTGCCAAGACACCCGAGCGTGGCGTAGAAGTTTCGGCAAGCGCCGATCAGAAATTGAGCCAGACGGTGGGCGTCGGCCCCCGCTATCGCCTCGACGCTCCGGCCTCCCGCCAGTAGCCATCCGCTGACAGCTACCCGTCAAGCGGGAAGGGCGGCGATCTCCCGTTCTGCCAGGGTAATCCACTGGTGGTGGAGTCGTGCGACCTTTCGTGGCGCCCGGCGAAGGCGCTGGAGCAGGGCCTGATAGAGAGCTTTCGCTTCACCTGGGCGCCCGAGGTTGGTCAGCAGCAGGGCCCGGCGGCAAAGCGCCTCCGGCGCCGGGGAGTAGGAGGTCAGTACCTCGTACTCGTGCAATGCGTCCTCTACTTCCCCGAGAGCTTCCAGGCTGCGTGCGTAGAGCAGGTGTCCGGTCTCGGAGCGGAAGTTCGGATTCGCGGCGATGAGGCGCTCCAGCGACTGCTTCGCTCCCTTGAATTGCTCCAGACCGAATCGTGACCGGGCCAGTCCCAGGAGGATCAGCGGGTCGTCGTGACACTCGCCGGCATCCAGGATCTCGAACAGCTGGGCGGCTTCGCCGTAACGGTCGTGCTTGAGGCAGGCAAGAGCCAGGGCCAGGCGATTGAGCAGATTGTCGCAGACCGCCAGGGTCGCGCGGCGACGGCGCAGCTCGCGCTCCGGGGAAAAGGGGACGGGGGAAAAGGGGAGGGAAAAGGGGACGCACTTATTTTCCGCTTGCGGAAAATAAGTGCGTCCCCTTTTCCCTCCCCTTTTCCCCTGAAGGACCGTATCCCAGATCGTCAGCAGCAGATACGCGAGGGCGCCAACGCCCGGGAGCATGAGGATCAGCAGCAGCCACCCGTCCCGGCGGTGGCGCTGAATGGCGTGCACCACCAGCACGACTTGCAGCACAAGGCACAGGATGAGAATTGCCGGCACGAAAAGACTCCCACAACCAGGACTGTGTATTTCATTAGTCTTATCGTGGACTTGCGGCCGGATCTTTAACGTTGCCAACGGGCCGAGCGCCGGGTCTGCGGCGGCGTTCACACTAGAGCCCTTGTGAATTTGGAGGGCCCGGCACGACCAGGGCATGGACGGCTACCCTTGTGGCGAGAGCTGCTGGTCAACTCGCCTGTGGGACCCAGTGGTCACCAACGTGCGGAGCTTCTGAGGTAGGGACTACCGAGCGCCGTTCCGCAACCCGTCGTGCCGGGTACGCGGGACTTGCAAGTTCGGGGCCATCCCTGACACTCGCTGTAAATTCAAGGGCTTAGTCGGAGCGTCCGGCTGGCAAGCCGCAGCCGTGTAAAGAATACCGACATTCCCATTCGCGTTCCGGCCTCAGTATCGGTGTCTGAATCGGGGATAATATTCCAGCGAATCAAATGGTTGGCAACTATTCCCAGAATTTTCCTCACGTAGTTAAGCGCTTCGACAGGTAACGTCACGGCTGCTCGAGCAGGGCCAGGGCACGTTCCAGTAGCGCCCCTTGCCGGGCCAGCTCCTCGACGATGGTGAAATGATTGGTGCCGGGCACGTCCAGGACGTCCACGGCGCCGCTCCGGTCCCGCCACCGGTCCGCCAGGGTCGCGGCCTGGCGATGAAATTCGGTGCTCTCCAGGCCACCTACAGCGGCGATGAGGGGCGCGCCGCCGGTTCCCGGCAGCAACGCGGGGCTGTTGCGCCTGGCGGTCTCGGCGTCCATGGCGAGCGCCTCATTGAGGCTGGTGTGACGCAAGGGCTCGAGCTCGTAGAGACCACTGATGGCGAGGCCGCTGTGGATCACATGGGCCGGCAGATCGGCGCCCTGGTCGGGCCAGCGGGTGGCCATGAGCATGGCGGTGAGGTGACCGCCGGCGGAATGGCCGCATACCTGGATACGGCCGGCATCGAAGCCGAGCCGCTCCGCGTTTCGCCACAGCCAGGCCAGGGCGGCGCGCGCTTGCGCGACGATATCGTCCAGGGTCACCGACGGGCACAGGTCATAGCCGACCATGGCCACATTGACGCCGTGGGCACACAAGCCCTCGGCGACGAAGTGATTGGCGCGTCGGTCGCCGCGCTGCCAGTAGCCGCCGTGCAGGTACATCTGCAACGGTCCGTTGGCGGCGCCGGCTGTGAAAAGGTCAAGCTTGTGGCGTTCGCCGTCCCCGTAGGCCAGGTCCAGCTTGCAGTCACGGGTCGCGCGTAGCCGTTCGCCGCGGCGTTGCCAGTCGGCCTGAATTTCCACGTGCTCGGGGACCGCGGCGCGGGCGTTGTACTGGGCTTCCAGATTCGCATCGATGATCAAGGCTTCAATCCTTAACTATCAAGACCTGCCGCGTTCGAGCAGGGTCGGTAGTTCCTGCATGTCGGTGAAGACGTGGGCGCCGGCGGCAGACAGCGCATGCGCGTCGCTGAGCGCCGCGTATCCGAATACCGTCATGCCGGCGGCGATGCCGGCTTGCACTCCCACCAGCGAGTCCTCGACGACGGCGCAAGAAGCGGGCTCGGCGCCCATTTCCCTGGCTGCGTGCAGGAAGATATCCGGATGGGGCTTTCCCCGCGCCATTCCTGCGGCGCTGAACAGGTGATCCTCGAAGCGGCTCAGCAGGCCGGTAGCGCGCAGGGTCGTGTGCATTTTCACCAGCTGACCACTGGAGGCCACGCACATGGGTACCGGGATGCGTGCAAGCGCCGCTGCGATGCCTGGCACCGGTTCGATCGCCTCGCGCAGCGCGGCCAGGGTGCGTTGGCGGACGTCGTCGGCGAAGTCCGCGGCGGCCGCGTGGCCGAATCGGGTCGCGAGGACGCGCACACAATCGCTCATGGTGCGGCCCAGGAAGTGCTCGAAGCAGTCCTCCGTGGTCATGGGCAGGCCGTTCTCCGTGAGCACATCCGCCATGATGCGGTTGCTGACGGGTTCGCTGTCCACCAGCACGCCGTCGCAATCGAAGATGATCAATTGCCAATCCATATCAGACACCCAGGTAGCGGTCCTTCACATGGTCGTCGCCAGCCAGCGCCGCCGATTCACCCTGCCACACGATCCGGCATTTCTCCATCACGAGAATGGGTGTGGGCATGCTCCTGGAACACGATAACGGCCTCGAAGCGCAGAAAGCTTCTGGTCAGGGCCGGGAACCAGGCATAAATCAGCCCATCGAGAGCCCCGGTGTCGGCAATCAGGAAGCTCCTGCGCTCGATACCGATGGTATGAATGAATACCAGGAACGCCTCCAGGGATCCGTCCTGATGCTCACCGATGACGTTGGCGTTGCGAATTTCCTCGGGCTTGATGCGATGTTCGCCGAGGCGCGTCCGCCGGTACATCCAGTTGGGTTGGTCGGCGCAGTGCAGGGCGCCGAAAAGCACTGCGTGGCGCTTGTCGCGCCGGATGTGGCTGCGCAGGTTGCCGGTGATGGAAATGTCTCTGGATCCCCGCTTTCGGTGCACCCGCTGAGCTTTCTGGGTGGCCGTCTCGTCGATGCCGGCGATGACGATAGCGGGATTGGTGCCTCGCACCGAGCGCACGATGGCGGCGATGTCCGCGTCCAGCAGATCCACTTCGGCAAGGCCCGCGTCGATTCGGCTCATGATCTCCGGCAGCGCGTCGCTGGGCGTCTCCAGGAGCAATACGTCGATGGTCAACGCGGGGAGCACGACCTCGGCCAGAAAACGCCGGGTCGTGGCCATGTGGCGCTCGCCGATGCACAGAATGGTGAATCGGGATGCGTTGAGCCGCGCGAGCTCCTCATGGAGATCGCCGAGATTGGCGCGAAGATTTTCCACCAGTGCCCGGCGCCGGCCGGCGGGCATCGCGTCGAATGCCTCGATGGCCTTTGTCGCCAACTCCTCGTATCCCGCATGCTGCACGAAGGCGTCGGCGGGGATCTCGATTGGGATCGGTGAAGGCACGAAGTTGAGCCGTGCCCATTGGGCGGTACTCCATACCAAGCCCAGCAGTATCAACACCGACGCGACGATCAGCGTGGTGCGGACCAAGCTCGCTCCTACACGAGATTCAACGAATGATCAGGCAGCTGATTTCGGACAGATTCGTGACCTTTCGCGACACGCTGCCCATGAGCATACCCTTGACCTGACCGAGGCCTCGCGTGCCGAGGACGATGAGATCGGCCTTGCGCCGTTTCGCGTAGCGCAGGATGACGGTCGCCGGGTCGCCGTGCTCCAGGGACGATTTGACCTTGGTCGCGCCTTTTTTCAAGGCGCGGTCTTCCGCGTCGCCGAGGATTTTCTGGCCGACGAAATCGAGCACGTCGGCTCGGGCGCCGGCGATTTTTTCCACCTCGGCCATCTTCTTGAGCTCGGGCGGTAGCTGCATCTCACGTACCGCGTAGAGCAGATGCAGCGTGGCGCCGTACTTGCCGGCCATATCGGCGGCAAGATTGATGGCGCGATTGGACGCGGGCGACGCATCGGTCGCCACCACGATATTTTTCAGCATATGGCCCCCCTTGTCAGGCCGGTGTCAATCCCCGCATGCGCTCGTTGCGTCTTCTCAGCAGTTCCAGGGCAGTGAGGAGGAAAATGGAGAGAATCACCAGAATCGTGGCGACCGCCAGAATGGTCGGGCTGATCTGCTCGCGAATACCGGAGAACATGCGTCTCGGGATCGTGTATTCCTCGACGCCGGCCAGGAACAGCACCACCACCACCTCGTCGAAGGAGGTGATGAATGCGAACAGGGCGCCGGAAATCATACCCGGCAACACCAGCGGCACGGTTATCTTGAAAAAGGTCCGCAAGCCGTCCGCTCCGAGGCTCGCGGATGCCCGGGTCAGACTCTGATCGAAGCCCACCAGGGTCGCCGTAACGGTAATGACCACGAAGGGTGTGCCCAGCGCGGCGTGGGCCATGATGACCGGCAGCAGGTGCAGGCCATCCCAGACCCTGCTCAGCTGGCGCGGCGTGATACCGAGCTGGGAATAGAAAAAGTACATGCCGACGGCGGTGATCACCAGGGGCACGATCATGGGTGAGATGAGAATCCCCATGAGCAGGGTCTTGAAAGGCAATCGGCTGTTGCTGAGGCCCACCGCCGCAACGGTGCCGAGACTGACCGAGATCAGGGTGGCAAAAATGCCGATGATGATGCTGTTCTTGATTGCCAGGTGCCAGACACTGCTTTGCTCACCGATGAAGAAATCCTCGTACCAACGCAGGCTGAAGCCGGGCATGGGATAGGTGAAGTAGGGCTCGGCATTGAACGACAGCGGGATGATCACCAGGATCGGTGTGATCAGGAACACCAGGATGGCGCCGCAGATGACCCGAAATGTGATGAACCAGGTTCTGCCCAGAGGACCGACGTAGGGGGGCAGAGCTTTGAGACCCCTGATGGAAGCGCGCACAGCCACTGCCAGGCAGACCAGCAGCAACGCGTAGACGAGCAACTTAATGACCATCTGCCTACCCCAGCTTCATGTTGTCGATGCCCACGAGCTTGTCGTACAGAATGTAAATGACAAGCACGCCCGCCAGCAGGAACCCTCCCAGGGCCGATGCCAGACCCCAGTTCAGCGAGCGGTTGGTGTGATCGGCAATGAAGTAGCTGACCATCTGATCGGTGGGCCCGCCCACCAGAGCGGGCGTGATGTAGTAGCCCAGCGCCAGGATGAAAACCAACAGCCCGCCGGCACCGATGCCCGCCAGCGACTGCGGGAAATACACCCGCCAGAAAGCCGTCCACGGTGTCGCGCCCAGGGATCGCGCGGCGCGCTCGTAGCTCGGCGGTATGTTTTTCATGACGCTGTAGATGGGCAGGATCATGAACGGCAGCAGTATATGGGTCATGGCGACCAGCACGCCAAAGCGATTGAAGATGAGCTGGATGCGCTCGTCGATGATACCCAGAAACACCAGCAAGTCGTTCAAGACGCCCTGGGTCTGCAGCACCACCACCCAGGCCGTGGTGCGCACCAGCAGCGAGGTCCAGAACGGCAGCAGCACCAGGATCATGAGTAGATTACTGGTACGCAGCGGCAGATTGGCCAGCAGATAGGCGACCGGATAGCCGAGCAGCACGCAGAATATGGTCACCAGGGCGCTGATCCAGAAGGTGCGCGCCCAGACGGAATCCATGCCGGTAAGAAAATACAGCTGTCGGCTCTCGGGCTCCGCGGTGATCTTGCCCTCCCAGTCCCTGGACATATCCAGAGCCTTGAGAAAGAAAGAATCCGTGTAGCGTTTCCCGACCTCCTTGAAAGTTGCCCAGACTTCGCGATCCCCCCACTTCTTTGAAATCTTGATGAGTGCGTCTTTCCACCGGCCCTCCATGAAAGGGCCGGCCTGCATGCGTCCGACCTTACGCGCCGTCTTGGTCATGAGGCTGCGCATGCCGCCCATGTCGTAGTTGAGCCGCGTGGCGGCCCTGCCGACGGTGCGGTTCTTGCCGGCCCGGGCAATTTCCTCGGCCAGCGCCGCGTAGGCCGCTTCCGGGGGTGTGGGTGCGCCGGTGGGATCCCAATCTTCCAGCGCTGCCAGGGTCTTGGGGAAGGTCTCGTGGACCACCGGATTGTCGAAGCTGTAGCCCATCATGCGCACGATGGGCGCCAGGAAGGCAAAGCAGATGAACAGAAACAGCGGCGCAACCAGCAGCAAGGCGCGTCGCTTGTTCCTGCGCTCGGCGCGGGCCAGGGCGGCCTTCAAAGTTGCGCCGCCAAGTACCTCGATGGGATGCGATTCTTGTGCCGTTGCCATGCTGCTTGATCCTGGATTATTCGTTGCCGATTCGGTGCTGCAGGCGCGCCCCGTCAGCGGGCCAGCCATGCTGTGAAGCGTTCATCCATCTCCTGCTGGTTGTCCGCCCACCACTGGTAGTCGTTCTGCAGGGAATTCGCAAAGTTGTCAGGCGAAGTCGGCAGGTGCGGCTTCATTTTCTTGTTCACTCTGTCCATGGAGGAACGGCGCACCGGGCCATAGGAAATGTACTTCGCCTGGTCGGCCAGGCGGGTGGTGTCGGTGGCGAACGTGACGAATTCCAGCGCCGCCGCCAGATTGGGTGTGCCCTTGACGATCCCCCAGAGATCGATGTCCCAAACTTGCCCATCCCAGATGATGACGAAGGGTTTCTTCTCCTTGAAGATCGCGTTATAGAGACGGCCGTTGTAGGCCGAGGTCATGGCCACCTCGCCGTCGGCCAGTAGCTGCGGGGGCTGCGCACCAGTCTCCCACCAGATCACGTGGGGCTTGATACGATCGAGCATGGCAAAGGCGCGTTCCACACCCTCGCTGGTGGCGAGCACCTCGTAAACTTGATCGTTGGGAACCCCGTCGGCCATCAGGGCCCACTCGAGATTCACACGCGGACTCTTACGCAAGCCCCGTTTGCCGGGGAAGTCCGCGACATTGAAAAAATCTTTGATGGTCCAGGGGCGCTTGGCTTCGAACTTCGTTTTGTCGAAAGCCACCACCGTGGACCAGACGATCTCGCCCACCGCACAGTCGGTCAGGGTGCCGGGGATGAAGTCCTCGTCGGCCGGCGTGCCATCCGGAGCCGGCGGCAGAATGCTGAGATCGATTTTTTGCAGCAAGCCATCATCGCAGCCGCGCACGGCATCGGAAAGCTCCAGATCCACCAGATCCCATTTCACGTTTCCCGATTCCGCCTGCACGCGGATCTGCGCGAGGCCGCCGTTGTAGTCTTCCGAGCTTATCTGGATCCCGGTCTGCTTGCTGAAGGGCTTGTGGTAGGCCTGCACCTGGCTGTTGGTGTAGGCGCCGCCCCATGAGACCACGGTCAGCGATTGCGCTGCCTGCGCCGAGCCGACCGCGAAGGACAGCAGCGTGGCGCCGAGGATCTGCGTTGCAAAGGGACTGACTGGATGCATCTTCATCTGTATCCCTCCCGGTTGTCTGCTAGTGTCGTGCCCAACCCGTCAGAAATGGGCCAAAGTGCCGGGGGCAGGCAGGTGCCTGCCCCCGGAAAATAACGCCTGCCTGGTCTGCCTCTTACTTGGCCAGCCAGGTGGCGAAGCGCTCGTTCAACTCGTCCGTGTTGTCGGCCCAGAATTGCCAGTCGTTCTGCAGGGCATTGGTGAAGTTGGCCGGGGAAGTGGGCATGTGGGGCTGCATCTGTGCGGTCAGCATCGCCTGGGACGACTTGCGCACCGGACCGTAGGAGATGTAGTTGGACTGGTCCCAGTTGCGCTTGGTGTCGGTGGAGTAGGCGACGAATTCCAGCGCACTGGCCAGATTGGGGCTGCCCTTGGGAATGACCCACAGATCCAGATCCCAAACCTGCCCGTCCCACACGATCTCGAAGGGCTTGCCTTCCTTGACGATGGCATTGAAAAGACGCCCGTTGTAGGCGGTGGTCATGGCCACCTCGCCGTCGGCCAGCAGCTGCGGCGGCTGGGCGCCCGCTTCCCACCACACGACGCTGGACTTGATGGAGTCCAGCTTCCTGAAGGCCCGGTCGACACCGGCAGCCGTGCCGAGCACCTCGTAGACCTCGTTGACGGGCACGCCGTCGGCGATCAGGGCGAACTCGAGGTTGGGTTTCGGGCCCTTACGCATACCACGCTTGCCCGGGAATCTCTTCACGTCGAAGAAATCGGCCAGGCTGGCCGGCTTGGCGCCGGAGAACTTGCTCTTGTCATAGGCATAGACCGTGGACCAGACGATTTGGCCGACGGCACAGTCGGTCAGGGTGCCCGGGATGAAGTCATCTTTGGCCGGGGTGCCATCGGGCGCCGGCGGCAGGATGGAATGGTCGATCTCCTCTAACAGTCCCTCGTCGCAGCCGCGTATGGCGTCGGAAAGCTCGACGTCCACCAGGTCCCAGGCGACATTGCCGGACTCGACCTGGGCCTTAACCTGGGCGAGACCACCGTTGTAGTCCTCCGAGTTGATCTTGATGCCGGTCTTCTTCTCCCACGGCTTGTGGTAGGCCTGGACCTGGCTGTTGGTGTAGGCACCGCCCCAGGACACCACGGTCAGGGACTCGGCTGCCAGCACAGGCGCAGCGGCGACCACCCCGACGGCGGCCCCGGCCACGGCCAGATAGAGTGTTTTGCGGAAGCTCTTCATATCGATCTGTCTCCGTTGAATTTCAGATTTCTCTTGCCGCCATCGACGATGTGATTGCCGCTATGGCCGGCGATTTGCAGTTGTTTTCCCTCGTCTTCTTATAATCCTCGACTTCCTGGTCTTATTCTCCGCGCGCTCACAGATAGTCGAGCGCACGGCAGTCTTCTGCCTGCCATCCCACCTTGACGGTTTCTCCGGTCTTGAGGTGTTGATGGCCGGCGGAATTCGGAACCTTGATGACGAAATCGTCGTGGCCCAGCAAGCTGACGCGGGTGCGCACGTGATCGCCGAGATAAATCAGCTCTTCCACAGTCGCATCGAAGATGTTCGGGCAACTGCCGGGCTCCGGCCGCACGTACACGCGTTCCGGGCGCAGCGACAGCGTCGATGGCTCGCCCGTGTTGCGCACGTTGACTGCGAGAGCCTCGATGTTGCTGCCGTTCTCGACCTGGACGGTGCAGTTCTTGCCGGTGAAGTCCGTGACCTTGCCGACCAGCCGATTGTTCTCGCCGATGAATTGGGCGACGAAGGCGTTTTCCGGTAACTCGTAGAGCTCCTCCGGCGGCGCCAGCTGCTGAATGATGCCGTCGTTGAATACCGCGATGCGGTTGGACATGGTCAGCGCTTCGCTTTGATCGTGGGTGACGTACACCACGGTGACCTCGAGGGTCTCGTGAATGTGCTTGATCTCGTACTGCATCTGCTCGCGGAGCTGCTTGTCGAGCGCACCGAGAGGCTCGTCCATGAGGATCAGCTTGGGCTCGAAGACCAGCGCCCTGGCAACAGCGACGCGCTGCTGTTGACCGCCGGAGAGCTGGCCGGGGCGCCGATTGCCGAATGCGCCCAGCTCCACCATGTCGAGGGCGCGCTGCACGCGCTCCGCGCTATCGCTTTTAGACATCTTGCGTACATCCAAAGGGAAAGCGAGATTCTCCGCCACTGTCATATGCGGGAACAGCGCGTAATTCTGGAACACCATGCCGATGTTGCGCCTGTGGGGCGCAACGTTGTTGATGGGGTTTCCGTCCAGGACGATGTCGCCGTGGGTCGCTGTTTCGAACCCCGCCAGCATCATCAGGCAGGTGGTCTTGCCTGAGCCCGACGGCCCGAGCATCGTGACGAATTCACCCTTCTCGATGTCCAGGTTGAGGTTCTTGACGACCAGCGTCTCGCCGTCGTAGCTCTTCTGCACGTCGATGAATCGAACGAATGCCTGGGATTCTGTGGACATCAGTTACAAACCCTTGTTTTGTTATTTCAACCGTACCCATTACCTGCGCCGACAGTACGCAGGTGTGTGCGGGCCAGGCAGCCAGTCACGAGCGACATGCAATGAGTCGAGCGGCGCCGTGGCCTCGTATTGCGAGAGCACAGGACCCGATACTCACAGTGGATCGCGCCGTGTTTGCCTGGATTCCTCCGTGGCGCCTCGCCGTTGCGCCCGTTCGGGCTGCGCAGTTGGCGCTCTTAGATGTCTCAGGTGTCGTTGTTGCCTGGTGTTTCCCAGGTGTATGCCGGCCGATTGTAGTCCGACCGATCCCTTCAGTTCAACAGAGCATTGCCGTGGTGGCTGTTGATATCGTTCGATTTTCAGACCTGGGATTGTGCTTCCCGGGTGTCGATGGCCCAGATCTCGGCGTCCCGGACAATCACCAGGGGCTTCTTCATTCGAGATCCTCGAGCAGGGCCTGGGCGGCCGCTTTCTCCGAGAACTCCTTTCCGGACCCCAGCAGTGCGCTCAGCTCGCGCCTGGCGCGGGGTTTTTCGCCGACCGCCACGAGTCCTGCGGCCAGGTGATAGCGAATATCGCCATTTTCCGGGGAGCGCCTGGCGGCTTTCTCCAGCAGGCTCAGGCCCGTTTCCAGGCGCCCGCCGTTGATGAGAAGCCAACCATAGGTATCGATGATCTCGGCGCGTTCCGGGGCCCGATTGTAGGCCCGCTGGGCGAGATCCACGGCCCGGGGATCACCGTCTTCGAAGTACAACCAGGCGAGATTGTTGAGCGCCAGCACGCTGCCCGGCTGGGACTTCAGGACCTGCTCGTACTCGGTAGCGGCACGGGCCTTGTTGCCGCTCTGGTGCAGGGTGGAAGCGTAGGCCAGGCGCACCGCGGCGTCGCCGGGATGCGCAGCCAGCCAGTCCCTGAGCGTGCTGACGGCATTCGATTCTCCGGCGCGGCTCCTGGCGGCATAGAGCTTCAGCACCGTCGCCGATGCGGGGGCCTTTTCCAGCGCCGTGCCATAGGCGAACACTGCCTTGTGCGGCTCGCCCCTGGCCATGAGAACGTCCCCCGCCAGGCTGAACCCGGCCGGCGATGTCGGCTGACTCCGCTGGAGCAGGCTTGCGATCTTCATGGCTTCATCGAGCTTGCCCGTGCGCAGGGCGAGATTGCCGAGCCCCAGGGCCGCGAGGGGATTACCGGGCTGCAGCTCGAGCACCCGATTGAGCGCCAGCCGGGTGTTCGCGGCGTCGCGTTTCTGACCGTATGCCAATGCCAACTGCATGTGGACGTCGACGGAATCCGGGTAGCGTTCGGCCAGCTCGCTCAAGGTGCTGATGGCGTCGCTGGCCATGCGGCTGGCGATCTGGGCACGGCCGAGGAGCAGGGCGGCGGCCGGCAGCTGAGGCGAGATCCCGGTGGTTTCGCGGGCCAGGGCCAGGGCCTGCGCGGCGTTGCCGCGGCGAAGGTGGTAGTTCGCCAGTATCAGGCGCGGCTGAATGGCGCGCGGGTTCCTGTCCCTGGCGCGTTCCAGCAACGCGATGCCTTCCCGGGCGCGGCCATCGTCGCTGGCCATCCTGGCGAGCGCCACCAGCGCCACGGGCTGATCGGCGTGGATCTCCAGTATCGCCTCATAGGCAGCGCGGGCCTCATCACGCTTTCCATCGCGGAGATCCATGCGCGCCAGATTGAGCGCCGCCGTGGCATAGCTCGGATTGAGCTGCGCCGCCTTGCGGTAGCTCCGGCGCGCCATGGCGAAATCCTTTTTCCCCTCGTAGGCGGCGCCCAGCAGGTTGTGTACCTGCGCGTTGGACGGCTGTTTCTCTACCAGTTTCCGGGCGGCGGCCAGCGCTTTGTCGAATTCGCGATTCTGAAAATGGGTGAGAATCAGCAGCACATCGGCTCGCGAGAACTCCGGATTACTGGCAAGCGCGGCTTCCAGCTCGGTGATGGCCTCGTCCGAGTCACCGGCGGCCAGGTGGCTGACTGCCAGCTGGGTACGAATGGCGGCGGCGTCGGGCGCCAGATCCGCGGCCTGGCCCAGATAGCTTCTGCCGGCCTGAAAATCCCGCTGGCTCATGTGCGCGGTGCCGAGCATCGCCAGCAGCTGGGGATCGTCGGAGGCCCGGGCCGCCAGTGGCCCGAGCAGGTCCACCGCCTTCTGCGCTTGCCCGAGCTCGATGTAAACAGCGGCGAGTAGCTTTTTCGCCCCGAGATTGTCGGGTAGCTGGGCGAGATAACGCTGCAGCACGTCCCGGGCCTGCTCGAATTCCCGTTGTATGGTATGAATTTGTCCTGCCTGGAGCAGGCTGGGTGCATGGTTGGGGGCTACCCGCAGCACGTCGCGCAGGGCGGCTTGAGCGCTGTCGAGATCGTTGCCCTGTCGCG
>Ga0255058_10000787_pt1 | contig 18103 bp, 18 predicted proteins | sample Cases_109_9_MG_FD_188637 | JGI IMG/M metagenome (GOLD analysis project Ga0255058, IMG submission 188637) | Seawater microbial communities from Amundsen Gulf, Northwest Territories, Canada - Cases_109_9 | ecosystem: Environmental > Aquatic > Marine > Gulf | place: Canada: Northwest Territories... | reverse complement strand
CCCGCCGCTGATAGTGCACTGACGTGGCTGCTGTCGCCCACAAGATTGACCAGACAGATTTTGAAAAGGATCTGGCGAGTGACATCGCAGAATTCTATGACGACCCGTACGGGTACTCCATGTACGCATTTCCATGGGGTGTGAAGGATACCCCGTTAGAAGAGTTTCCTGACGGACCTGATGACTGGCAGGCTGAGCAGCTGATCCGAATCGGTGAGGCTTTCAAAGCGGATCCCCTGTGTACTTTGCGCGAGGCCATTGCCTCCGGTCACGGTATTGGCAAGACTGCCGAGGTGGCATTTATCATTCTATGGGCTATGTCTACCCGGCCGCATCTTGCTGGTGTGGTCACCGCTAACACGCTGCCCCAGTTGACCACTAAAACGTGGCGGGAGCTGGCGGTATGGCACAAGAGGGCAATCAACTCGCACTGGTTCAAATGGTCTGCTACCAAGTTCTACCACGTCGAGCATTCTGAGACGTGGTTCGTTGCTGCAGTACCCAATACAGAACACAACTCTGAAGCATTCGCAGGCCTGCACGCGACTCATGTGTTGGTCATCTATGACGAGGGATCCGGTATCCCCGATAAGATCTACGAGGTGTCCGAAGGTGCAATGACCACACCCCGGGCGATGTGGTTCATCTACGGCAACCCGACCAAGAACACCGGCCGCTTCAGGGAATGCTTTCACAGTGACAAGCATCGCTGGACTACCCGGCAGATCGACTCCCGTCAGGCCAAGATGACCAACAAGAAAGAGATCTCCGAGTGGGTGAACACCTACGGCGAGGACTCTGACTTTGTCCGCGTGCGGGTGAGGGGCGTATTCCCGAGGACTGGTGACATGCAGTTCATCGCCTCGGATCTGGTGGACCGGGGAATGAAGTGGGAGTGTCCCTACGAAGCACACTTCCAGCTGCCGATCTTAATCGGCGTCGACGTCGCACGCTACGGCGATGACAAAACGGTTATTGCCGTGCGCCAGGGTCGCAAGCTGCTGGAGCTGCGTAAGTTCCGAGAGCTGAACACGATGCAGGTGGCCACGGTGGCAGCGGACGCGATCCGTGAGTACCGGCCCGCGGCTACCTTTGTCGACGGTATCGGCGTAGGTGCTGGCGTGGTGGACCGACTGCGCATGCTCAACTACGAAATCGTCGAGGTCAACGCCGGTGTCAAACCGGATGACGAGGACACCTACTTCAACAAGCGCGCCGAGATGTGGGACAGGGTTCGGATCTGGCTGCGCGATGGCGCCGACATTCCGGATGACGCGGAGCTGCGGCAGGCACTTATAGGTATCGAGTATTCATTCGACGGCAAGGAGCTGATGCGCATGGAGCGCAAGCAGGACATGAAGCGCAGAGGACTCGACAGCCCGGACGAGGGCGACGCGATCTGCATGACCTTTGCCGAGCAGATCGGCGACTACACCAACAACTGGTTTGAGCCCGACGACCAGTTCGAACCAGAGATGGCATCATGATTCGCGGGAATATTGGAAGTAGACACACCGTCAGCAGTAATGCGGGGCGCGTAATCCTGAAGCAGCCGCACCCGCTCTGGCTCACGTACCGTAAGGCAAAATCTAAGATCCGTGAATTCTTGCGCCGGTGGGATCTCGAACTGATGGTCCTGTCAGGCGTCATAGGGGTAGCGGCGTTCCTGAAATCATTTGGGTATCTGGCATGAGCGACTACCCACCAGACATGTGCACCATTTGTGACGGCGAGTTCAGCCTGGAAGACGAGGGTGGTAGCCAGGGTTTCATTGGCATGCTGCCGGTGACCTTCTGTCCGACCTGCAAGACGGGCATATTTGATTTTGTTGAGCAGCAGTGCTCGCATTGTATCGAGAGCGCGATGGAGGAAGAGAATGAGCCACCAAAAGCAGCTTAATGATGATCAGGCTCGGGCCCAGGCCCAGGCCATACAAGGATTCCTGTACCCCAAGAAGGTCATGGCCGAAGAGGTGTTGCACAAGAACCCTGGCGCCAGGATCCTGCCGAGCCAGCCCGTGCCGGATGACCTGCCGACTTGCTTCGAGATGATCGCGATCAAGCACAAGATCTGCGGAGCGGTCGCATTCTACTACACCCACGTCCCGGGCAAGGGAGAGATGATGACCGCGTCACGCGCGCGGACCATCGGTGGCGATACCATCGAGCCCAGTTCACCCATGATCTGCGGCAGCTGCGGGGACGGTGTCGAATCCAGTGAGCTGCAGGTGAGCAAAATAGATTACGAGAAGGCACATGGGAAGAATAAGTAACCAACAGAAGATCTCGCTACCCAACAGGCGCGGCAAGTTTGGCCGTGAGATCGAAGCCGATTACAACGAGATCAACCTGTTAGAAACCCCCGATGCCCAGCAGGCGAAGGTTGAAATGTGGATCGCTAAAAACCTCGGTGACGTACTGATCAAGGCTTATCCGAACCGTGAGTGGGGTGTTTATGTCAACATCGAAGGACGGATGGTGATTATTACCTGCGATTCGCTTTCATCTGAAAAAGGCTACCACATTCACATGGAGGGGCGTACTATCCACCAGTTACAGGCGAAGAGCATTAACGCGGCGGGTGAAATTCTGGAGCGGCACGGCATCACCAGAGGCAAGAAAGTCGATGAAGATATATTCGAGACGTTGAATCGGGATGGTAATGACAGCGTCGTAACCGAAGACTCAGAAGCGGGCTACCTGTAATGGCAGACTCTCAAGTACCGATAGGAACCACAGACGCGCAGGGGCACCCGACTTCACCCAGCGCACCGGTATCTCCAGAAGCTAATGCGTCGCTGGAGCGCTTCGGATCCAACGGCGAAGTCTACTCGCGCACCCCGAGCCAGTTACCCCCAGGCGACTCGCCAGAGGGCGGTGGCAGCATCGGCACACCACAGGACACCGGCGACGGAGACGTTTCAGACGGCCAAGCCTCCTCGATGATTACCCGGGACGGATGGCTGATCGCCAAGGCCCACGAGATCTACACCACTTCCACCGACTACGTCGATGCCAATATCACCAACATCTGGGAGACGAACCTTGCCCACTTCAATAACGAGCACGCTCCAAGCACAGCTTTCCGCGGCCAGAATTGGCGGCGGTCTCGCGTCTTTCGACCGAAGACACGCGCGACGACAAAAACCGCTGAAGCTGCACTCACAGTGGCTGCATTTTCGACAGTCGACGTTGTTGATATTCAGCCAGAGGATGAAAGAGATCCTCTGCAAGTTGCATCTGCCCAGATAAATCAGGGCATCCTGCAGTACCGGCTCGACCGACGCATGCCGTGGTTCCAGACCGCGGTCGGCGCCTACCAGTCCACTAAGGTTTACGGCCTGTGTATCTCGCATCAGTACTGGCGCTACGAGGCGGACGTCGACTACGAGCCCGCCATCGATGACCAGGGTATGCTGATGACCGATGAAGAGGGATATCCACTGGGCACCGAGGTGCCGGTGATACGCAAGGATGAACTGGTCTGCGATCTGGTGGCCCCGGAGAATTTCCGCTTCGACCCGATGTGCGACTGGCGCCGACCCTGCGAGACATCACCTTACCTGCTTTACATGATGCCGATCTACGCCGGTGAAGCACTGGAGAAGATGGAGACCATCGACAAGAAGACCGGACTGCCTCAGTGGCGGAACTATGCACTGGGCGAGATCCTCGCTACCCGGCGCAAGAATTACGACCGTACCCGGCAGGCGCGCGAGGGACGTGAGCGAATCGATCCGGCTGACGAGCAGCACGGAAATGCCTACACCACGCTGTGGGCCCACATGAATATTGTCAAGATCAACGGCACCGACATGGTCTACTGGACCATGGGCACCGAACTGGTCCTGACCGATGCAATACCCCTCAAGGAAGCCTTCGACTGGCTCGAAGAGGGTGAACGACCCTTCGTAGTTGGCTTCAGCACCATTGAGGCTTTCAGGAATTACCCCGCTGGTGACGTCGAGCAAAGCTCCGGGCTGCAGGAAGAGATCAACCAGATAGCCAACCAGCGACTCGACAACGTCAAGCTCGTGCTCAATAAGCGGTACTACGTCAGACGGGGCTCTCAGGTAGACCTCGACGCACTTGTGCGTAACGTCCCAGGCGGGGGCGTCATGATGAATGACCCCGAGAAAGACGTGAAGACGGTCAATACACCGGATGTCACGCAGTCTAGCTACATGGAGCAGGACAAGCTGGCGATGGAAATGGACGAGCTGGTTGGCAACTTCTCTCAGGGCACAGCTGCAGCTGCTGATGGATCCAAGCAGAACGTCGGCAACACCCAGATCGCTGGCCAGACTGCCGGGTCCATGTCGGACTACGCGCTGCGGATCTACTTCGAGACGTGGATGGAGCCGGTGCTCAAGCAACTGGTGAAACTGATCCAGGCCTACGAGACCGATGCGGTCGTGCTCGGCATCGCCGCGAAGAAGTCCCAGATGATGCTGCGGTTCGGCCTCTCCGACATCACTGACCAGATGATCCGTCAGGATCTGACGGTCCGCGTTAATGTCGGCATGGGTAACACGGATCCAATCCGTCGGGTCGAGCGACTGATATTCGGTCTGGAGAAGACGGCCGCGCTGCCGAAGATGGCCGAGCGACTGAAATCTGACCGGGTAGCTGACGAGATCTTCGGATCACTGGGCTACAAGGATGCCACCGGATTTTTCATGTCGGATGAAGAACTCAAACAGAAAAATGAGGAGGCTGGTGACCAGACTCCGCCTGACGTCAAGCTGAAGATGCAGGAGATTGAGACTCGTTCAGCCGATAACAAGATGCGCCATCAGCGCGAGTTGATGAATCTGGATCTGGAGGCGCAGCTCGGGTTCGCGAAGCTCGCGCTTGATAGAGAAATGACTTTAGAGAAACTGTACCAGACGCTCGGCCTTGAGGATAAGAAAATCGCCTCGCAGCGCCAATCCGATGGTGTACGTGAAAACAACAAGGTCGCGGAGCTTGCGCTCGCGCGGGAAACTGGATCCGGAATTTAACTAACGGGAGATATAAAATGGGTGCAACAGACGACATAAGTGCTATAGAAACAGCCAGAAAAATTAGGGAGCGTAAGAACTTGGTTAATCAGACCGTCGCTGGCGCGACTTCGACCCCGACCCCTCCTAAGAAGAAAAAGAAAAGTGTACGGAAAAAGGGTGCCCCGTCGCTGGAGACCATAAAAGCATCCAAACACAAGGGTTTGGAAGGCGAAGCAGCCTACGGCCAGCGAATGCAGCCACCAGCGATTGATGCAAGTAAATCCCGCTTCGGTCAAACTGGTGGAAATTCAGGAAATCCGGGCGAAAATAGTGGCAACCCGGGAACATATTAGAACATGAGCACCGAGGAATTTGACTACTCCAATGTTCACTTTGTAAGTGATCAGGAGCGTGAATATTTCGCAGAAGCTCATCTCGGCGAGACAGTGCGTAGCTTTCTCGTCGGTCCGGTAGGCCGTTACCTGCACGGCCGCGCCAAGCAAACCATCAGTGAATGCAAGGACAAACTGGCAGACCTAGACCCGACCGTAAAGGGCGGTATCGCAGAATGGAAAACCATCAAGCAGGACATGGCCAACGCTGAATCATTCATGAAATGGTGCAGCGAGGCAATCGTAAACGGTGATAACGCAGCTTCACAGCTGGAGGAATACAGAGAATGAGTGCAACCCCTGAAGCTATCCAAAAGGACGTTTCTGCAAAAGATCCAGCAGTTGCGAATCCGGACACCCCACAGGCTCCGGAGCCCGTAGTAAACCCGCGTGATCTCATCCTCGATTCGATGGATGAAAAGCTCGACGCGCAACGCCATCAAGAGCAAAAGGAGTACCTCGAAGAGGTTGGTGAGGAGCTGGGCATGGCTCCTCCCGCTCCGGAACCGGCCCCATCAGCGGACGGTGCCCAGGCTGTACAGCCGATGCACCCACCCGCGGAACCGGTCGCTCCTGAGCCGTTACCAGACGAGTTGCTGGGGCATGAAATGGCAGATTATATTGTCATGCATAACGGCGAGCCACACATGAAAGCAAAAGTGCATGGAGTTGACAAACTGATACCAATGTCTAAAGTGCAAGCGCAAGCGCAGAAATTAGATGCCGCCGAGGTGACCCTGGAACAGGCGGCTATCACAACCAGAGATCTCGCACAGCGTGAGGAGTGGATACGTGAGAATGAAGCTTCACTCAAAACGCGGTTAGAGACCCCTGCACCGTTACCACCCGTTGACACGGGCGTACCGGATGAAAAACTCGTTGGCGAAGCCAAGGAGATCGTCTCAACCCTGTTCCGGGGAGACGAAGACGCAGCTGCTACCAAGTTGGCTACACTACTGAAACGATCTCAGGCACCGGCTAATCCCGTCCCTGCGATTGATACCACCCAGTTAGTCAATCAGGCCGCAGATGTTGCTGTCACCAAGATGACGCAGATAGATAAGCAGAAGGATGCTGTCTCTGGACTCGAACAGTTCAAGACCAGCTACCCGGAAATTATGGCTGACCCTATGCTGTATCGGATTGCTGACAAATTTACCGATGTCATTGAGAAGGAGAATCCCTCGTGGAGCCCGACTCAGTTGATGTTGGAAGCCGGTGTACGGACCAAGAAGTGGTTGGCTCAGCAGAAAGGGGAAACGATCCCCGCTGATCCACCGCCCGCGGACCCTGCATCAATTGACCCTAATCGACAAGAACGGAAGGACAATTTGGTTCGAATCCCGAACCCTGCTCTCGGTGCGGTATCCCCGCACGGCGTAACAGAGGAGCCAGTACAGACTCCGAATGACGCGTTGAACGAGATCAGGGAATCGAGGGGACAGCCGGTCTAACTGTTCAGGAGATAAATCATCATGCCAGGACAAGTATGGCAAACGAGTGCGTTGGGTGGCTTTATGTGGGCCCCCAATCTGAGCCGTAAGCTCAGGACAGCACTGCAACCGATGGTGCGTTTTCGTCAGTTCTGTGACGCTCGTGAAGCGTTTGGTTTGGGTAAAGGCGAGATTTTTAACTGGGACGTCTATTCGGACGTTCAGACACAGGGTGGTACCTTAGCTGAAACAGCGACCATGCCTGAGTCAAATTTCGTCATTACCCAGGCTACGCTCACAATCACAGAGTTTGGCAACAGCGTGCCTTTCACCAAGAAACTGGATGACCTATCAGAGCATCCTGTAACTGAAATCATCCACAAGGTGTTGAAGAACGATGCTCGGAAAGCTTTGGACGCGGCAGCTAATGCCCAGTTCGAGTTGACCCCGATTCGAATCGTTCCGGACAACGCTGGTGTGGGCCCGGGTATCACCGTGACAGAAAACGGTGTACCGGCCAACATCAACAACGTCGCCTTTGGAAACGGTTTCGCAAAACTGATCGCGGATGAGCTGGCAGAACGAGATGTTCCTACTTTTGACGGAACGAATTACTTCTCGGTTGCCCGTCCTACCACGCTACGTGCTTTCAAAGATGATCTGGAGCCAATTCACCAGTTCGTCAGCGAAGGCTGGCACGTGATCATGAACGGCGAGAAAGGTCGCTACGAGGGTGTCCGTTACACTGAACAGACCAATATTCCTTCCGAGGGATGGTCCAACGGTTTGTCGGATGCTATTTTCTTCTTTGGCTCAGACACAGTTGTCGAAGCCTTTGCAATTCCTGAAGAAATTCGGGGCAAAATCCCAACCGACTACGGTCGGTCGCGAGGTATCGCGTGGTATGCAGAGCTTGGTTATGGACTCGTCCACACCGTAGCCGCGCAAGCGCGTGTCTTCAAATGGGATTCACTTGAGCCATAGGAGCTTATCATGCCAGGACAATTTTATGATAATGCACTCCAGACTCAACACGACGCAGCTGCAGCAGCGCTCGCTACTGCTGCTACTTTCCTGACCATTGGTGGTCCGGCACTGCTTCGTGGCCGAATTCTGGATGTAACGATTGATGTAACCACAGCCATTACGGTTGCGGATTCCAGCATTGACATCGGCGAGTCCGGTGGTGATGTTGACGCGCAGCTTGCTGCGTGGATCCTCGCCTTCACAGGCAGTGGTATCGGAGATCGATTGGCCCCTACCAGAGACGACACAACTGTCGCGCTCGATCAGGGTGTAGATATTGAACCAGACGTAGATACGATCTGCGCCAGTGACGGTGGTGCTACTGCCGGTGTTGGTGATGTTCGCGTCCTCGTCGCATGGTGGTAGGAGAACTATTATGCCTTCAGATCGAAGCAAAAATAGTGGTCACGGTGCTGGTGGACCGGCAGGTTTAGAGCCGGGCCCAGGTGCCTACATGCCACCGGATCATAAAGCAACCACGATTCGTGGTTCGTTTATGCGTATGGAAGGATCAGGGGTGCAGTTTGGCCTCAACAGCTATATGGAGTTTGACTCCGAAGCGCTGGCCTTCCCGCGTTACAACGGCGCTCGTGATCCGTTAACCGGTAACGCTCCAGACCGTCCCGATCCTTACAGGGATAGCGGTGTAGGTGTTACAAGTAAAGGGCATCCGTTCGTAATTTGTTAATGAGCGAATGCTTCAACAGTTTGACCCGGGGTCATCTGACCCCGGGCCATTTGGAGAACTGAGATGGCGATTAAAAAAGCAGTCAAAGAAACCCGTGACAATGTCCAACCGGTTACACCCCGGGGCGGTGTTGTTGATTATCAATACGGTGGTATGGGGATCCCGGGCGACATGGTCGACCACGACTCAGCATACCCACCCCCGAATTTGGAAGCCGCTTTCTATCAGAACGCCAGTGCAGAAGATGGGTGTTCCGGAAAGCTCCGTATCGACACGCTGTATGACAATACTGTCGAGACAGAAGTCATTAACCCGCGAAGCAAAGAACAAGGTCCGCCTGATATGGTGGTCGGTCCCGACGTCAAAGCTTGGCTTTATCCACATCGCGAAAGCAATATATGAGGTAGCGCAATGGCACGTGAATCAGCAGCAGCAAAAAAGAAACGACTGGCGGCGGAATCAGCCACTCCTGAAGAGTTGACCGAGACCGCACTGGCTGAAACTGAAAAGCCAAAAAAAGCGGCCAAGAAAGCCAAACCCGAGGCCGAGACAGTGACCCCGGCACTCGTGGATAAGTCGATGGTTACCGTCTCTACTGGTAAGGGTCGCGTGCGCATGACGATGGCTGCGTACAAGGCTATGCAGGAGCCCAGTGATGGAGACGCCTGAGCTGGATAAAGACCAGCCGATGACGACCCATCGGACTATGACTGGCGCCAAGTACAGCCAGAATGGTCACATGTTCAGTCTGGCCGGGATGTATACCGGGCCGGATCCGGACTACAAGCCGGAGGTCGAGGAAGAGGAAGCCATCAAGTTACCGGCAGACGACGGTAAAGCAGGTGTGCTCGCGCGTGCGACGGCAAAGCTGTCTGAATTCGCAGAGCCCGAAGACCTCACCGAAGTGAACAAGGAAAACAATAAGGCTGCTGCCGCGGAGCGATTAGCGATATGAGCACCTTCCTTGAGTTAGTGGATGATCTGCAGCGCGAAGTCGGTGCGTCTGGCACGGCCCCGATAACCAGTGTGGTCAATCAGGTCGGCGAGTCACAGCGCTTGGTGCGATGGATCCGTGATTCTGATACCTATATTCAGGACCGCTGGCTCAACTGGAAGTTTTTGTGGAATCAGGTGCAGTTGAATACCTCAACAGGTAATAATGCTTTAGCTGCACCGACGGATCTCAATTTCTGGGATCCCAAAACATTTAAGATCAATGATGGTGGCGCAACTGACCTCGATGAGGATCTCAATTACGCCGAACATGATTCGATCAAATGGATGGTACGCGACACGAGTCAGGCTAAACCCTCACTCGCCATCGTCATGCCAGACAACTCGTTAGAATTTGAACCGGTACCGAATGCGTCGTACCAGATCAAAGCAGATTATTTCATTAAGCCCACCCCTATGGCGGCTAACGATGATATTTCTCTGATACCAGAGATTTACCATCAAGCAATCCTCGGTCGAGCGATTGTTCTCTACGCGAATTATGAAAACGCGCCAGAGATCAAGACGCAAGGCGAGGAGATTTTTGAAGAGGTGTTTGGTCGCCTCGAAAATCACCAGCTGCCAAACCAAAGATTTTCGCGTTTTCAGAGCACCGGCAGCTTTTTCGATGTCAACGCAAATCAAGGTGGAGGAGACGGCTTTTCTGTCGGTGGCGACGGGGGCTGGTAATGAATGCCTGTTCAGACGAAAGCACTTTACTATCCGTTGGGTGGTGGACTTGATGTTGTAACACCGGTTCAGTCAATGAACCCGGGGCGCGTGATTGCGTGCTCTAACATCGAGCCATGGTTTAACGGTGGCTACCGACGGATCGATGGCTTCGAGCGCTTTGACGGTCAACCCAAACCCAGTGAACAAAACTTCATCGGCTTCGAGGTCAGCGCAGTCGAGGATCTCGTCATCGGCCAGATTGTCACCGGTGTGCCCTCAGGCGCCACCGGCGAGATCATTGGCATCTATGAATACGATGAAGCCGATGATCTCGCAACCCGCAACAACGACATGATCGGGGTGACCCAGACCACCGGCACCTTCGCAATCGGGGATGTACTCACCACAGTCACCAATGCTGACAAGGATATCTTGCCGGACACCTCAGGCTTGGCCCAGGCCACAGACCCAGGCAGCGTGCTCATCATTAACAATCTGCAAGAGTGCGACAGCGGTGTCGACAATTCTGATGACGTCGTTGGTCTCGAATGCGTCCGCAACGAATGGCCCGGTGGCGTAGGCGTCGACACGGTGAGCATACCGATGGCGGATCTCCCGTCATACGTCACCACAGTTAATGACTGGACCCTGCGCATACGCGCGCGGGTGATTCGAAAAGGTGATGCAGTATTCCGAAACAACAGTCAATACGTGGTCAGTCCTGAGAGCGATGACACGGTCACCTACACCTTTACCTTCGCACCCGGCGGAGACAGTGAATCAATCACATTTACCGAAGTAGACGCTGCCATGGGATTCATCGACCGTACGGTCAGTACGTCCGGGGCGACGGCCACACCAGCACAGATTAACGCTGAGCTGATAACCTGGGTGCAGACCGCTTTCATGATGGAGGGCGACTTATTCGACGGCTTAATGATCGAGATCGACGAAATTGACATAGTTGTCGATTACGACGGCGATGTGGAGATCCTTAGCGCACCCATAAACCGGGATTCACCTGACTCAACCACAGAAGGGGAATGGTTACTGGTCGCTCAAGATCGCTACCGGGCTGACATCATTCAGGTTCCCGGCGACGCATCGAGCCCGGTAGACTCGGCGTGGCAGCTCGGGGATCTGGTGTATGCCATCCGTAACAATGTCGGCCTGACAGCTGGCGTGTTGCACGTCGAGAGTGCTGCAGGCTGGACGACAGTAGGTGTCACCATGGCAGAGTACATCTTCTTTGACGCGGGCCTAGCCGCGGGTGCGACCGTGGTCGAGGGTGACACCTTGACGGGTGGTGTCTCGGGCGCGACAGGCACCATACACCGGATAGTCTTGAACAGTGGATCCACGGCCTGGGACGGATCCGGTGCCGGGTACTTTGTGCTGACTGGTGTGGCCGGTGGGCCTTTCCAAAACAACGAGGCGCTGGAGTCTCCAGCCCTGACACAGATCGCCGACGCGGACGGTATCAACATCACTACGGCTTTCTCGATTGACGGGATCTACGAGTGGGACAACCACAATTTCTTCGCAGGCGCGGGCACGCTACGCGCGTACGGTGTCAATGCAGTCGACACCTTCGCCTTCGAGCTGGACGAGAACGGGGTGGTCTCACCGATCCACTTCCCGGCATCACCGTCCGCAGCTGCGCCCGACGAGGGCAACCCCGGAGGAGATCCCTTCCTCATTGAAGAGCACCGCAATTACCTGTGGTTTGCATTCCCGGGTGGCCGATACATTAACTCGGTGCAGGGCGAGCCCCTGTTGATCACCGGGTTCCTCGGATCCAATGAATTCGGCGCAGGTGATGAGATCACCGGAATGGTCAGCGTGGTTGGTTCAGTACTGGAAATATTCACTGAGCGAGAGAGCCGAGGCCTGTTTGGCTTCGATGCAACTGACTTCGAACTCAAGCTGTTGGCCGAGAAGTCAGGATCCAGGCTTTACGGGGCCCAGAAGATCGACACTGTTTACACCCTCGATGACTTAGGCATATCCAGTCTGGCGCGTACCGATGCTTTCGGTGACTTCATCGGATCCACGGTATCGCAGCTCATTCAACCGATAGTGACGGGAGACGTTCAAGATCTATTCACGGTCTCCACAATTGTGAGATCCTCGAACCAATACCGGATCTACTTCACTGACGGCAGCGGGTTCATCATGTATGTGCCCTCGGTCGGTGATATGAACCGGCAACGTCAGGCGTCCGGCACTGACACTCGAACCAGGGTGCAGTTTGGCGTGATGCAGTATCCCTTTTCTGTTAACCGTATCTGGAATACCGAGGACGGCAGCGGCATGGAGAAAAGCTATTTCATCACCCAGGAAGCGGGCGACGGTTTTGGTTATGTCTTTCAGGACCGTAAGGGTATTAACTTTGACGGCGATGTCATACGATCCTTTATCCGAACTGCTTTTAACTTCCTCAAGACACCTTCGGTCCGTAAGCGGTTCCGGCGTGTTGATATGGAGATCGATGCTGAGAAGCCAACCTCGTTGAGGTTAATCGCTGATCTGTCATTCGGTGTGTCTGATTCCGAGAGTGTTACCGCAGAGCCTGATGTCACGATAAACGCCGGTGGCGGGTTATGGGATCTCGCTGAGTGGGATGAATTTTTCTGGGATGGACAGGCAAGAAACAACGCAAGAGCAAGTATCAGAGGAACCGGCGAAGCTGTTGGATTTACAATATTCAATGAATCAGCGGTTACCCGCTCATATATCATGCAAGGACTGACAGTCCACTACGAACCGAGGAGGCTCCAGAGATAAATGGCCAATAACTATTACAATTTTCCCGTGGCATTTGTGCCCGGGACCAAGGTCCGGTCAGAGCAGGTTAACATCCAGTATCAAGGAGTCGAGGCCGGGTTTGATCTGTTACCTACTCTTTCAGCCTCAATGATCACTGGTACCTCGTGGTTTGGTACTGACGTACAAGGCGCGACCGTCAATGAATACCTGATCACCACACCGGATCCACAGGCAGCACTGGTCGATGGTCAGCGCGTTGCCTTCTTCGCGACACATACCAACGATGGCGCGGTGACATTTAACGTCGATACTTTGGGAGTAGTGAACGCGGTTGACAACGACGGCACTGCGCTTGTAACTAATGACGTCATATCAGGCCAGTTCTACGAGTTTGTATTTGACAACGCCAATACTCAGTGGGTTCGATCACTCGCAGGCAGCGATCTGGTCCTCGGTGGCGTCGATACCCAGATCCAGTATAACGATGGTGGTGTATTTGGTGGTACAGCTGGATTTACGTTTGTCAAAGGCACACTGGTAACGGCGCTCCCGGGCGATCTTACCGTAGTGGGGCTGGTTGATGGCCGGGATGTTGCAGCCGATGGCACTGCCCAGGATGCACACATTGCCGATGCCACGATTCACTTCACTGAAGCCAGCATCGATCACGCGAATATCCTGAACATCGGCGTCAACAGCCATGCTGCTATTGATACGCACATTGCCGATGCGACGATTCACTTCACTGAAGCATCAATCAGCATACCTCTTACGCAGGGTGCTAATGACGTAACGGCGACTGCCGCAGAAGTAAACTTGCTTGATCTGGCTGGGTTAACAGTTGGAGATGTTTTATCAGCAGATACTGCAACAACTGCAAGTTTTAAACCACAGACTGGCAGCACCGGTATTACGGTCGAAGACGAAGGCGTCCCGCTTGCTACACTTGCGACAACACTCGATTTTGTCGGTGCCGGTGTGGTGGCCTCTGGCGCAGGCGCGACTAAGACGATCACAATTGCCGGTGGTGGTACTCCAACCTCAATCTCAGATGCAGACGGCGATACAAAGATTCAAACAGAGGAATCAGCAGACGAGGATGTAATCAGGATTGACCTGGGTGATGGCATCACAGGATTTCCTGCTATACCCAACGCATTAATATTCTCAGCCGAGCAGTTTACATTAGGTCTTGCCGACGCAAATGTTGCCGGACAAATTGGTGGTGATATTGATTTTACAGCCAGCCGAGGTAACACAACTGGCAGAGGCGGTAACGTCGGTATTACAGCAGCCAGGGGTGGTGCAGACGGCGACGGTGGTGGACTTAATCTTACAGCCGGTGAGGGTGGTCTCACATCAGGTGATGGTGGAGACATTACGCTAACCCCTGGTCTACCCCTTGGTGCTGGTTCAACTGGTGCTGTTATTCTTCCCGATCAAGTCGCGCCGTCTGTCACAACAAACAAATTATATTCTGTTGCAGGAGCCCTCACTTGGAATGGTATTGACCTGACTGCTGGTGGTACCCCTGTATGGGCAGAAGACGCAGCCGACAACATCTGGACTGTCGATGGTGGGGCGATGGCACTCGTCACTACTGGCGTGCTCAATTTCGTTGCGGGTAATAACGCCGGTATTGCTATCACCGAAGGTGATCATAACATCATCATTGGTGATGGAGCAGCCACGCTATTAGATACAGGTTTCGATAACATTGTCATTGGTGCTAGTGCTGGTGCTGTCATGACTGGAGCACTGAGAAACATCCTGATAGGTGATTTCGCTGGGGAGCTAATGACTCTCAGCACTTCGCAAGCCAATGTTTTGATCGGCAGATTTGCTGGTGACAAAATGACCGATTTGTGTGTCGGTAACACAATAATAGGTAATGCCGCTGGTGGGTCTCTGGGGTCAGCTTCAAGGGATAACGTCATCATAGGCGAGAACATAATGAATGGCCCCGGTAGCAGACAGATGAACAGTAATGTCTTTATTGGGGATCAGGGCTGGTCGCAGAGTGGAATATCAGCCGGAACCAATTGGAATATTGGTATTGGTTTCTTAACTGGCAGGAATGTCACAGGTGTTTCTACTAGGAATATTCTTATAGGCAATGAGGCTGGGCCTCCTGGCTCTGGCGCGATAGTCAATCAGATTTTTATAAACAACAGCGAGAATGACGACCCCTTCATAGGTGGCGATCTGGGCACAGGCGGAATGACCGTCAAAGGTTCAATCAGATTCACAGAACGCGCTGACCACATACAGACACCCGTCGCTACCTTCGGTGAGTTTTGGGTCAGGAATGATGCACCCAATGTACCCATGTTTACCGATGATGCTGGCACAGATTTTGTGCTTAATTCTGTCGGTGGGTCCACGCAAGACCCCACAAACAATTCAATATTCTCTGCTAACGCAGGCGGAGCATTAGAAGCTGGTGGTACTTTTAACTTTCTCATGCTGGATGGTGCTGGTGATTTAATAACTACAGGCGATGACAATATTGCAATCGGTCGGGGAAGTTTACCTCTGCTGACTACCGGTAGTGACAATATTGCAATTGGCCCATTAGCGGGTGAAGTGATGCTCACCGGCTTTGACAATGTAATGATCGGACATTTAGCTGGCGACCAGCTGACCGCAGAAAATAATACTTTTGTCGGTGCATTCGCGGGTCGATCTGTTACCGACTCTACGCGTAACGTCGCGATTGGGTATCAGGCAATGGGTAATACATCGGCTGATTTAGGCGCCCCTGGTGCCAGTAATGTCGCGGTTGGTGATGCCTCAATGTCTAATTTTGCACTGACATCTGCCGACCACAATACAGCGATTGGCGCAAGCACACTGAATTTTATGGTTTCCGGTGATGACAACGTAGCACTCGGATATAACGCTGGCGGCAATATCACTACCGGTGACGGTAACGTCATATTAGGTAACCAAGCTGGCCCGACCGTCAATCAATCCAATCGACTTTATATCAGTAACACAGGTGGAGATACGCCTCTGATATTTGGTGACTTCGCCACTCCTCAAATAATTATTAATGGTGCCCTGGAAACTACGGGATATTTCCTGCCCAATAGAGCAACTGATGCAGAGCTTAATGCTATCGCCAACGCCATCAATACTGATGCCGGTAAGGTACAAGGAGCGATGGTTTACAACACGAGTACCGACAACCCGGTATACGCAACCGGTGCAACCGATGGCAGCGTCTGGGTCGACGGCGCCGGAACTACAGTTAATACACCCGTATAACGAGAGAGAATTTAATTATGCCAACAATGTTTGGATCAATAGGTAACATATTAAATACCATAAATGATACGGTGACGGACTCGGCGCAGCAAACACTGGGTATATCGAATCCGACCCCGGATCCCCTCGCGCCTGCGCCTACTGCCACGGACGGAGGGACTCTTACGGCTGCAGGGGGTGCGCCAACTGGTGAGGAACCAGCTGGTGGCCAATCAGCATTTCAGTTAGCGCAAGAATCTATAGCAGCGGCAGAGGCCCAGCAACCGGTGGTATACGGTGAAGACCCCGCTGGCCCGTCACCTCCGATTGGTGACAATCCGATCATTCGTGGCGATGAGTCCAGTCCATCACTGAGTGAGCTGTACCAGAGTACTCCGGATACTGAGCGAGCTGAAGCTGCGCCTGCAGTGGACGTGACAGCTGCGGACGTACAGGACGCAACAGCTGCGACCGTCGGCACCCCGGGTGTCGCAGCTGCGGATCAAGCCGAGGCTTCTCTGGTTACGGGTGGCCCCGCCGAGATGTCAGCGGCTGAGCAGCTCAACAAGATTACATCGCAGGACAGCCCCAACATGGCCCGGGCCAGACAGCAGGGCATACAGTCAGCTGCACGTAGAGGGCTCGGTGGGTCGTCAATCGCAGGGCAGGCATCACAAGGTGCCATGGTGGATCGCGCGCTCCCGCTCGCGCAACAGGATGCCGCGACGGCTCTGTCAATTGCTCAGGAAAACGCGAATCGCGAGACCCAGATCTCAAGTCTTAACGCGCAGCTCGGTACTGACGTGTCGATGTTCAATGCTTCCCAGTTGAATGAAGCCGAGCGACTGGCCGCTCAGATGCAGACTGCGGTGAGCCAAGGTAACGCTGCAGCCTATAACGCAGCCCAGCAACAATTCACAGACCTGCAGACTCGTGCGGATCTCACGCACGCCGATCAATTATTCAGTGCCAGCACCGCTTACGCATTACAGCGTAATGAGATGGTGTCGCAAACCCAGGCCCAGATACAGGCGCTCAACGAGCAGTACTTGGCTGGATCCCAGGCCATGGATCTGGCACAAATTCAGGGCAAGTACAATGTCCTGATCTCGCAGAATGACAGCGCGGCCCGGGTATTCGATTCTTACCTGAGCGGTCTGTCCGCGATCATGTCGAACGAGGAAATCGGGCCTGAGCGGGTAGCGCAATACGTGCAGACCCAGCTCGGTAATGTTCAGGGTGCTCTCCAGTTCATTCAGGATCTGAATGACGCGGACCTTGCTGAATTCAGTTTCAACCCATTCCCGACTGGTGCCACTAGCGCAAGCGGAGCAAACGCAGATACAAATGGAGCGAATGGTAACCCCGGTGGTCCGCTCCCGGGTGGCACAGGTGGTGGTGATGGTGATGGCGCCCCGGGAATAGATACAGGCGCGGGCGGCTATGACGGCGTGTCCCCTGGATTTGATGGACTGCCCGGGCTCAGCAACGCAACAGTTATGGGTCTGACAGCATTATCCCCAACCCTTGGCGCGGCGGCGTTAGCATATAATGCGATTGTGGGACTCACTAACTCAATTGTCGATGCGAACAATGCGGCTAATTTAGCCAGCGACATCTCCGAGTTGTCTGAAATGACCGGGATCTCAGAAGCAGATATCGAGGGCATGACATCTGCAGAGCTTGGCGAAATAAACGCTAGTTATCAGGACACGTTTGCCCAGGAACAGACACAGGCATTGGCTGATCAGTTGGACGCGCAACAGGCTGCTGAGGAGGCTGCTGCCGCTGCCGCTGCTACTACTGGTGGTAATGGCGGTGGTGGTTCGCAACAAGGGTCTCAACCCGGCACGGCCGCTGGCCCCGGTGGCAGTGGTGGTCCCGGTGAAATGGGTGG
>Ga0255058_10000785_pt1 | contig 18190 bp, 15 predicted proteins | sample Cases_109_9_MG_FD_188637 | JGI IMG/M metagenome (GOLD analysis project Ga0255058, IMG submission 188637) | Seawater microbial communities from Amundsen Gulf, Northwest Territories, Canada - Cases_109_9 | ecosystem: Environmental > Aquatic > Marine > Gulf | place: Canada: Northwest Territories... | reverse complement strand
TCCTGAGGGCCCACAAACCCCCTACAAACCGTCACCCATGTCTTGAGGGTCCACCCGTAGTCCGTATCCCGTAGTCCGTAGTCGGTATACGTTGTACGGGATACGGAATACTGACTACTGGACTACAAGATTCACCAGGCCCGGTGGGCGGGCGATGACCTTGGCCAGCTCACCCTGTTCGAGATACGGCTGTACCCGTTCGGCCGCCAGAGCGGCTGCGGTGGCTGCTTCTTCGTCGATGTCGGGGGACACCTCGATACGATCCCGCACCTTCCCGTTGACCTGGACCACGAGCGTCACCATCTCGTCGGCGGCCACCGCTGGATCGGCGTTCGGCCACGCCTGGAGGTGGATGCTCTCCTCGTTGCCGGCGCGGTGCCACAGCTCTTCTGTGATGTGGGGGGCGATGGGGGCGAGCAGCAGCAGCAGCGTCGTCAGCGCCTCGTCCCAGGCCTCTATCGAGACCTCGCCACTGGTGCGCGCCGACAGGATGTTGTTGCGCAGGCTCATCAGGGCAGCGACCGCGGTGTTGAACTTGAAGGCGACCATGTCGCGGTCGACCTTCTCAATGGTCTGGTGCGTGACGCGGCGCAACGCCGCCGTCGCCTCCTCGGACACCGTCGCCGGCTCGTATGCGGTGGTGCCAAGCTTCCACACATCGTCGATGAAGCGACGCGACCCGGCGATACCGTGCGGGTCCCATGGCCCGCCCTTCACCCAATCGAAGGCGAACATGAGATGGGTGCGGACGGTGTCGGCGCCGTATTCCTCCACGAGGGCGTCGGGGTTGACGACATTGCCCCTCGACTTCGACATCCGTTGAGAGTCCTCACCGAGGATCTGGCCCTGGTTTCGCAGCAACAGGAGCGGCTCGTTGAAGAGCCCGCTCGGGTCGCGGCCCCGTGCATCCATCACCGCTGCGGTTTCGTCGAAGATGCCGAGGTCTCGCATCCCCTTGGTGAAGAACCGGGTGTACAGCAGATGCATGACGGCGTGCTCGGCGCCGCCGGTGTAGACGTCTACCGGCAGCCAGTAGGCGGCCTCCTCCGGATCGAACGCCGCGGAGTCGTAGTCGGGCGACAGGTAGCGGTACTGGTACCACGACGAACACATGAATGTGTCCAGGGTGTCGGTCTCACGTCGTGCCGGCTCTCCCTCCGAGTCGGTTGCGCTGAGGAACGTCTCGTCGGTGGTCAGGGGGCTTGCCCCGGCTGAGAACGGGAGGTCCTCGGGAAGGATGACCGGTAGCTCATCCTCGGCCTCGATGGTGCCGTCCTGCTTGTAAAGCATGGGGATGGGCGCTCCCCAGTAGCGCTGCCGCGAGATGAGCCAATCGCGCATGCGGTAATTGACCGACTCCTTGCCGAGGTCGTTCTCCTCGAGCCAGTCGATGGTCGCCGCGATCGACGGGTTGTCCCGTCCCTTGCCATTGGTGGTCTCGCTGCCGGTGATCGGCCCGCTGTTCACCATGGTTCCCGGCCCAACGTAGGACTCAGCCATCGTCTCCCCGTCGAGCGGGCCCTCGCCATCTGGTTGGATCACCGGCACCACCGTCAGCCCGTTGGCTCTGGCAAACTCGAAGTCGCGCTCGTCGTGTGCGGGGACCGCCATGATGGCGCCCGATCCGTACGACAGCAGCACATAGTCGGCGATCCACACCGGGATCTTCTCCCCGTTCACCGGATTGGTGGCATAGCCGCCGGTGAACACGCCGCTCTTCTCCCGGTCGGTCTCCATCCGCTCGATCTCGGAGCGCGTGGCGGTGGCGGTCCGGTATTCGTCGACGGCGGCACGCTGCTCGTCGCTGGTCAGGGCGTCGACGAGATCGTGTTCGGGGGCCAGCACCATGAAGGTGGCTCCCCACAGGGTGTCGGGCCGGGTGGTGAACACGGAGATCTCATCGCCGGACTCGGTGGTGAAGACGACGTCGGCGCCCTCGGAGCGGCCGATCCAGTTGGTCTGCATCATCCGGATCGGCTCCGGCCAGTCGATGGTTGAGAAGTCGAGAAGCTCCTCGGCGTATCTGGTGATGGGGAAGAACCACTGCTCCATCTTCCGCTGCTCCACCGGGGTGCCGGTCCGCTCGTCCTTGCCGTCGATCACTTGCTCGTTGGCCAGGACCGTTTGCAAAGCAGGCGACCAGTTGACGATCGCCTCGCCTCGATAGGCCAGACCGCCCTCGTAGAAGCGGCGGAACAGCCACTGGCTCCACTCGTAATAGGAGGGATCCGCCGAGATCGCCTCTCGCTCCCAATCGAACATGGCGCCCATGGTGCGGAGCTGGATCTGCATGTGCTCGATGTTCTCCCGCGTCCACGGCGCCGGGTGGACCTCGGCGTTTATCGCGGCGTTCTCTGCCGGGAGGCCGAAGGCATCGAATCCCATAGGAAACATCACGTTGTAACCCCTCATCCGCATGAAGCGGGCCCTGGCGTCCGACGGCGCCATTGCATACCAATGGCCGATGTGCAGATTTCCGGAGGTGTAGGGGAGCATGGTCACTGCGTAGTGCTTTGGCCGGTTCCAGTCGACCTCAGCCCGATACAGGCCGTCGCTTTCCCACTGGGCCTGCCAGCGAGGTTCGATTTCGGTGTGGTCGTAGCTCATGAGGAAGGCGGCATGGTAGGACCAAGCGGCGGCAGCCGATAAGGTGATTCGATGCCAGGGCCACGGCTGACGCTTGCCGCCGCCATGCGAACCAACGGGATCGACACCGTCGACCCCAGCTTGGAAGGTGTGGACATCAGAACCGTTCCTTCGTGGCTGGAGGCGGTGTGGCCGAAGGGCATCAGGGCGATGTCGCTGCCCACGCGCATCTATGTGAATGCTGAGACCCTCGCCAGGATCATCAGCGGGGAGGCCGAAGAGCTGCTCCGCCACGAGGCGGTCCATATCGAGCAGTGGCGTCGCGAGGGACGTGTCGGGTTTCTCGCCAAATACCTCTCCTCCTACGTGAAGGGAAGAGCCGCCGGGTTGCCTCACGCGGTGGCCTACCGTGCCATCCCCTTCGAGCGGGAGGCCTCATCGAGGACCGAGTAACCACCGGATACCTGCAGACCGTCGAGTGGAGCATCCCGCAGATCCTCTTGGTGCTCGGCGGTGGATTGGTCGGGGCCGGCATCGCCGCCGCGGTCGTGGCGGTGATCTCCGGAACCGACATCACCGTGAGCACCTTCGTGTGGACGTTCGTTGGGCAGGCGGCCGGCAGTTTTGTGGTGCTGATATACCTGTCGCGCACCAGGGGCACCGGGAGCCTTGCCACCGACTTCGGATTCGAGCTTCTGCTCAAGCACTGGTGGGGGCTGCCCGCAGGTGCCGTACTGCAAATCGCCGCCGCGGTGGTGACGGCGCCGCTGGTGCAGCTCTTGTTCCCGGAAGGCCCTCCCGAACAGGGGGTGGTGACGATCACCGAGGGCAGCAAGTCGACGGTCGATGCCATCCTCATCATCACCGCCGTCGGCCTGCTGGCACCGGTTGTCGAAGAGATCATCTTCCGGGGGATGCTGCTGGCCCGGCTGATGCGCTCGATGTCGATGTGGTGGGCGATCATCGCGCAAGCGGCCGTCTTTGCCGGGATCCATCTGGTCGATCCCAGCGCGATCGCCGCCCTCCCCGGGCTCTTCCTCATCGGTGTCGCCCTCGGCTACGCCGCCATCAGGTCGGGGAGCCTTTCCCTGCCCATCTTCCTCCATGCCGGTGTCAACCTGACCGCAGCGTTGCTGCTGATCTACGGGGGAGATCTGCTGACACGCCTCGAGGAGATGACCGGCGTCGAGCCTGCGGAGTCGGTCATCCGACTGCTGTTCTGAGCCTCTCCTTGACGTAAAACAGTTAAACCGTAACGTTGCCGCCGGCATGGATCTCAGCGACCTTCCCAGCATCGACGGCGTCGCGTGGCGGATGTTCCGCGACGGCGACTACACCGACGTCACCCGCCTGCTCAACGAGGATCTCGAGGTGGGAGGGCACGGCACGTTCGTGACCGTCGAAGGGGTCACCAACGGCTTCCGAGGTCTGGAGGGACTCGATGAGAGCCGCGACATCCTGATTGTTGAGGCCGACGACGTTGCGATTGGCTATGTGGCGGCGGCGCCGTACAAGGAGCTCGAAGGCCTCCAGGTTCTGTTCCACGCCGGCCGGGTCACCCCGGCGTGGAAGAGACACGGCGTGGGAGGTGCAATGCTCGGCTGGGCCCAGGGGCGGCTGAACGAGATGACGGAAAGCGAAGTCGGCGACAAGCTGATGCGGACGACGGGGGTGTCGCCAAGCACCACCGACTTCATGGTCAAGAACGGGTACGAGGTGACTCAGCACGAGGCGATCCTGGTCCGCCCCAACCTCGACGACATCCCTGATGTGCCCCTTCCCCGAGGTCTTGAGATCCGGTCCGTCGATGAGTCCGATCTCCGACTGATCTACCAGGCCGAGGTGGAGCACTTCAAGGATCACTGGGGCGCCAGCGTGGAGAGCTCCACCTGGTGGGAGAACTTCCAGGACGAACCGAATCGCGACATGACGATGTGGCAGATCGCCTTCGACGGCGACCGGATCGCCGGCATCGTCCGGCCACACATCAACCAGGAAGAGAACCAGCAGATGGGCCGGAAGCGGGGATACACCGAGGACATCTCGACCAATCGTGAATGGCGGAACAAGGGCGTCGCCACGGCTTTGATCGCCAGAGCGCTCCAGGTCCAGCGCGACCGCGGACTCGAGGAATCGGCGCTCAGCGTCCACGTCGAGAACCCGCACGGCGCCTATCGCCTCTACGAGAAGATGGGCTTCGAGCCACACAGCCAGATGGACACCCTCGAGCTCATCTAGCCGAACGGAGGTCTTCCCGTTCGCCCGCCAGGGTGGTATGTGTGTTTCTGTGGCGCACCGGCGAATGGAGACCGTGTGCCACAGCTGAGCCCGCGTCTGACCATGACCATCGTGATCGGTGCCGCCGTGGCCGCCCTCGGCGGTGCCCTCTATTTTGGCCGTGGCCCGGATCCGGCAGGACCCAGCGAGACCGTGGTCCTCGAACCGGCCGAAGAGGTTCTCGTCGTCCACGTCTCGGGCGCGGTGGTACGGCCCGGGCTCGTATCGCTGGTTGCTCCGGCGCGGATCGCCGACGCCATCGATGCTGCGGGTGGCGCCGCAGCCACCGCCGATCTCGGTGCCATCAACCTGGCCGACCCGGTTCGAGACGGCGATCAGATCGATGTCCCGATCGTCGGAGAGGCCGACGGGCCCGGTGACGGTCTGGTTGACCTCAACCGGGCGACCGCACAGGACCTGGCAGGGCTTCACGGCATCGGGCCGGTGCTTGCCGAGAGAATCGTGGTCTACCGCGATGAGCACGGACGGTTCCAGACCGTGGAGGACCTGCTTGATGTGCCGGGGATTGGAGAGGCCAAGCTGGCGCTGCTCCGCCCCGGTGTGTCCGCTCCCTGAGTGCGGCTCCCCGGTCCGGCAGGCCTGCTTGCGGTCGCCGCCGCGGTGGCCACGTGGGCCGGGACGACTCTCGGGCTGTGGTTGGGATTTGGTGTGGCCGTTCCCGCACTGGTCGTCGCGGTGGCGCTGTGGCTGAGCCGCCGCCGCACCTTTGGCATCGTCTTGCTGCTGGGCGCAGCGGGCGTCGTATCGGGTGCGCTGGCTGCAGAACGCATCGAGGCCACATGGGGCGCGGTGGTGCCGGAGGGGCCGGTGTCGGTTGTCGGGCTCGTCACCGAAGATGGCAACGAAGGCCGCACCGGTGTTGTCAGGTCCGAGGCGCTGAGACAGGACGAGGAGTGGGTGCCGTGGGACGGACCGGCCCTCGGTGTCGAATTGTCCGGCGATCTTGTTCTCGTTGCCGGAGAGCGGGTGAGGGTTGATGGCGTGCTGCGAGCCGCCCCCGGGAGAGTGCGCGGAGATCCCGTCGCGGGTCGTATCACGGCGCAGGATGTCGAGCGTGTCAGGTCCGCAGGGCCCCTGTTTGCGGTTGGAAACCGACTTCGGGGCCGCATCGAGCTGCTGACCGGCGGGCCCGGGGCGGGGCGAGCGCTGCTCCGCGGATTCCTGATCGGTGACACCTCGAATCTGTCGGCTCGGGATCTCGACGCGCTCCGCCGCTCCGGGCTCACTCACTTCGTTGCGGTCTCGGGAAGCAACGTGGCGCTGTTCCTGATGGGATGGTGGTTGGTGACCGCCCCGCTCGGCGTCGGGTCCCGGCGTCGCTTCGTGCTGGGTCTCATCGGCCTTGCGGTGTTTGTCGTGGTGACCCGGTGGGAGGCTTCCGTGCTGCGGGCCTCGGTGATGGCCGGGCTCATGCTTGGTGGGGCAGCAGCCGGTTTGGCCGTCGATGGATGGATGGCCCTTGGCGCCGCAGTTACGGTGCTGCTGTTGGCGTCGGGACACCTCGCGGTTGACATCGGCTTCCAGCTGTCGGTAGCCGCCACCGCCGGGATCCTGCTCGGCGCCGGGCTCACCGGTCGCCGCAAGCCCCGATGGGTGTGGACCGTGTTGGCGGCAACCGTGTCGGCACAGCTTGCCGTGCTGCCGATTCTGCTGTGGCACTTCGGCACGGTCCCTCTGCTTTCTCCGCTCGCCAACCTGCTGGCGGCTCCGCTGGTGAGCGCGGCGACCATTGCCGGAGCCCTCGGGGTGGTCACCGGCTTGGCACCGTTCATCGACGCCGGTGCCGCCCTGGCCCGCCTCGTGCTGGCCGTTTCGCATGTGGCCGCCGAGTGGCCGCAGATCGGTGTCGGGGCGGTCCTCATCATCGGTCTGCTCGCCGGGGTCGGCGCGCATCGGCGCCTCCGCCCCGTGGTGGCAGTGGTAGCGGCACTGGCGATGGCGTGGGTAACTCTGGGCGCCGGCACCGCTCCGGCCGGGCCGGCGGTCATCGTGCTCGACGTCGGCCAGGGCGACGCCGTTCTGGTGAGGTCTCTTGGCAGCGTCGCTCTGATCGACGGCGGCCGCGACCCGCTGGTGCTCAACCAGAAACTCCGTAGCCACGGTGTGGGCCGGATCGACCTCCTGATCGTCACCCATGGTGACATCGACCACGTTGGCGGGCTGGAAGGGGTGTTCGCCAGCCATGGTGTCGGCAGGCTGTGGGTTCCCGCCTATGGCAATGCGGGCCCGGTCCTCTCCCAACTTGCGGCTGAGGCTGCCAAAGCGGGGATTCGAGTCGACCACGTCGATGCCCGGGCCCGACCCTTCCGGATCGGCGAAGTGGTGTTGCGGCCGCTTGGCCCGACGAGACGCTTCGCCGGTGACAACGATGGCTCGATCGTGCTCACCGCATCGGTGCGACGAACGATGCTGCTTGCAGGTGACGCAGAGGCCGTCGCCCAACGCGAGCTCCCACCGCTGCGCCCCGACGTCCTTCTGGTGCCACACCATGGATCGGCGACGACGGATCTGCGTTGGCTGATGGAAGCGCTCGGTGATACCGCGGTGCTGAGTGTCGGACCGAACACCTACGGGCATCCCGCACCCGAGATCGTCGCGATACTGGAACAGGCCGGGGTAGAGGTGTTGGTGACCGCCGAGGTAGGTGACGTGGTGATCGAGTTGGATTGAGAAGAGAGTTATCAGTTCGCTCGCTGCGCTCGCTTCCAGTTCCCAGTTGTCAGCAAGAGTGGTTCCTCCTGGTAGCTGATAACTGGTAACTGGTAACTGACAACCAACTGGCAACTGGCAACTCAGAGGCTCTCTCGTCGTTACGACTCCCTAGGGTTGCGCTCATGGCCTTTCACGTCATTGCCGGGCCTCGCGACGCAGGGCCGGGGGAGCGGGCGCTCATGTTCGATCGTGCGGACGAGATCTTTGCCGCCGCAGGAGTTGATGATCACGATCGCATCGATGTCCCCGGGCGGGGAGCAACAGAGCCCTCGGAATCCCAGCTGCGCGAGCCTCTGCAAGGCATCGTGCCCGCATTGCAGAGCGGCTCGCTGTTTGGAGGCAGCAGCGGGCTTCTCGTCGTCGATGCCCAGAACCTCCAGAAATCCGAAGCCGAGGTCGTTGCCGAATTGGCCGCTGTTGCCGATGCCGAGGCGCTCACTGCGATCTTTCTGACCGCCGGAGCCATACCTGCCCCGCTGGCCAAGGTTCTCAAAGAGCGCGGTGAGACCACTTCGATCAAGAAGATGCGTGAGCGTGACGCGGCTCGCTGGACCGGTGAGGCGGCGCGAGAGCGCGGGATTCGCGTTGAGCCCGAAGCGGTCACCGTGCTCGTCAGGTACTTCGGTTCCGACGTAGCAGCCCTGGGGCAAGCGCTCGACCAGCTCGCCGTGGACGGCTCAACGGTGACGGCCGAGACGGTGGAGGGCCGCTACGTCAATCGTCCCGACGAGCCGATGTGGCTCCTCGCCGATGCGATCTCGGACGGCAAGGAGGGGGAGGCGCTGCGTCGCCTCGCCGACTTTCTCGAGCACGGGCATCCGCTGGTAGTGCTTTCGTTTCTCGAAGGCGAGGTCAAGAAGCGGTCCCTGGCGGCAATCGCCCCCGACGTGGACACCTATGCCACCTGGGTGGGTGCATCGGCTTCGGCCTATCCGGTGAAGAAGGTGTGGGATCAACGGTCCCGCACCCGATCCGATTCGCTGCGCCGTTCGCTCGATGCTCTGGCTCGAGCCGATCTTCAGATCAAGACCGCGCCCGAGGAGACGCACCGGGTGACGCTGGAGCGCCTCACCGTGGCGATGTGCCGTTGGCTGGGCCGATAGCTCAGTAGTGAAGAAGTAGAGAAGAAGTAGCGCAGTAGCCAAGTAGCGCAGGCAGAGTTTGAGCTTCTGAGCTACTGAGCTACTTCGTTACAGGGCTCAGCCCTCGTACACCCGTACCGAGACGATCTTGTAGGTGAACTTTCCACCGGGGGCTTGGTAGGTGACTTCGTCGCCCGGCTTGGCCCCGAGCAGTGCCTCACCCAGGGGGCTCTGCGGGGAGGCCAGGATCATTCCCGGCGCCTTGTTCTCGGCCGCCGCCACGAAGAACTCGATTTCGTCGCCATCGTCGTCGACCACGGTGGCCACGGTGCCGACTTCCACCGCACCTGAGTCCTCGACATCGCGAACCTCCGCGGTGTCGAGGGTGTGACGCAGTTGCCGGATGCGCGCCTCCATCAGACCCTGGTCGTTCTTGGCGACGTCGTATTCGGCGTTCTCGCGCAGATCGCCGTGATCACGCGCCTCTGCGATGCGTTGCTCGGCCTCCCTGCGGCCGGCGGTGGTGAGGTGTTCGTACTCGTCGACGAGCTTTTTGTGAGCGGCTGCAGTCAGCCAGGTTGTGTCGGTCATGGATCAGCCGAGGAGGGTGCGGACCTGACGGGTGAGCCTGGACTTGCGTCGGGCTGCGGTGTTCTTCTTGAGCACACCCTTGGACACCGCGATGTCGAAATGCTGCTGGGCCTGGCGCAGCAGGAGGTCGGCCTGCTCGGGCTCGCCGGCTTCGGCAGCTTCGAGGGCGTGTCGGGTGCGTGTCTTGAGCTCGGAACGGACCGCCTTGTTGCGCTCGTGGCGCTTCTCGTTCTGGCGGTTCCGCTTCACCTGTGACTTGATGTTTGCCATACGGAAAAAAACCTCTGCGGAGTTCGGAACGGTGCGTAACGTTACCAGGGGCAGGGCTCAACGGTACACTGCCTTCGTTCCGACCCCTCCCGGTGTTCTTCATGGCCGACCAATCGCGCATCCGCAACTTCTCGATCATCGCCCATATCGACCATGGCAAATCGACCCTCGCCGATCGGTTGCTCGAGCGGACCGGCGCCATCTCAGAGCGCGATATGCGCGATCAGGTGCTCGATGAGATGGATCTGGAGCGGGAACGAGGGATCACGATCAAGGCCAACGCGGTGCGCATCGACTACGAGCATCATCCGGGCGACTCCTATCAGCTGAACCTCATCGACACTCCCGGCCATGTCGACTTCTCGTACGAGGTCGCCCGCAGCCTGCAGGCATGCGAGGGGGCGTTGCTCGTGGTGGATGCCTCCCAGGGCGTGGAGGCACAGACGCTGGCCAATGCCTACGTCGCCATCGAGGAGGGGCTCGAAATCATCCCGGTCGTCAACAAGATCGACCTGCCGGCCGCCGATCCCGACGCCGTTGCTGTCGAGCTTGCCGCGGTTGTCGGGGGATCGGCCGATGAAGTGCTGCAGGTGTCGGCAAAGACGGGCGATGGTATCGACGAGCTCCTCGAGGCGATCGTCGACCGCCTGCCACCCCCGGTCGGTGAACCGAACGCATCGCTGCGCGCCCTCGTGTTCGACTCCTATTACGACACCTACCGCGGCGTGGTGAGCCTCATCCGCATCGTCGACGGGGCTGTCGACGAGGGCGACGCCATCCGGTTCATGGCCATCGAGCTCGACGTCGATGCCGACGAGCTCGGAGTGCGCCGGCCAAAGATGGACCCGGTTCCCCGTCTCGACGCCGGTCAGGTCGGCTATCTGATCACCGGGGTCAAGGAGATCGACCTGATCAGGGTCGGCGACACCGTGACCCACTCCGAGGCACCGGCCGGAGATCCTCTTCCCGGTTATGACGAACCGAAGCCGATGGTGTTCGCCGGACTGTTCCCCACAGACGGAGACGAATTCGAACGGCTCCGCGAGGCGCTGGACAAGCTACGGCTCAACGACTCCTCGCTCGTCTATCAGCCGGAGACCAGCCGGGCGCTCGGGTTCGGATTCCGCTGCGGCTTCCTCGGGCTGCTGCACATGGAGATCGTGCGCGAACGCCTCGAGCGCGAGTACGACCTCGACCTGATCACCACCGCACCCTCCGTCGCATACGTAGCCAACAAGATTGACGGCACCCAGCTCGGGGTGCGCAGCCCGCAAGACCTGCCGCCGGTCGGCGACATCGAGAGCATCGAGGAGCCGTATGTCGAGGTGATGATCATCACCCCGGCCGACTACATCGGCACCGTGATGGAGCTGGTGCAGGAGCGCAGGGGAGAGATGGGCGACATGACGTACCTGACACCCGAGCGGGCCGAGCTCCACTATCGGCTTCCGCTTGCCGAGATAGTGTTCGACTTCTTCGACCAGTTGAAGTCGCGGACCAAGGGCTACGCATCTCTGGACTACGAGCCTGCCGGCTACCGGACTTCCGACCTGGTCAGGGTCGACATCCTGCTCAACGGGCAGCCCGTCGATGCGTTCTCCACGATCGTCCATCGAGACAAGGCCTACGGGTACGGAAAGGCGATGGTCGAGCGCCTCAAGGAGCTCATCCCGCGTCAGCTCTTCGACGTCCCGGTCCAGGCCGCCATCGGCTCCCGGATCATCTCGCGCGAGACAATCAAGGCCAAGCGCAAGGACGTGACGGCCAAGTGCTACGGCGGCGATATCACGAGAAAGCGAAAGCTCCTGGAGCGCCAGAAGGAAGGCAAGAAGCGGATGAAGATGGTCGGTACCGTCGAGGTTCCCCAGGAGGCCTTCGTCGCCGCGCTGAAGTTGAATGAGTGAGCAGAGAGCAGAGAGCAGAGAGCTGTGAGCTATGAGCTTTGAGCAGGAACCGAGCTGTGAGCTGTGAGCAGGAACCGAGCTGTGAGCTGTGAGCAGGAACCCGAGCTATGAGCTGTGAGCAGGAACCCACTCGGGCTCAAGGCTCACGGCTCACGGCTCAAGGCCCATGAAACTCAAACTCTCCTCCCGTCCCACGCCGCCTAACGCTGCGGGGCTTGTCGACGCCGCTGCCCACTGGAAGTCGGCATACGTCCACCTCCCCTTCTGCGCCGAGCGATGCCCGTATTGCGACTTTGCGGTGGTGACCGAGGACGAGGGCGGGACCGGGACAATGGTCGAGCGCTACGTCGATGCCGTTGTTGCCGAGATCGGCATGGAGGAGTCGTTTGGCCCGATCAACGCGGTCAACCTTGGTGGTGGGACCCCATCACGACTGAGGCCGCAACAGCTCGAACGCATCCTGACCGCCGTTGTCGACCATCATGGGCTCGTTTCGGGCGCCGAGGTGAGCCTCGAGGCCAATCCCGAGGACTGGACCGTCGAATTCGGAGAGGCACTGGTTGCAGCCGGTTTCAACCGCATCTCGTTCGGCGTCCAGTCCTTCGACGAGGATGTGCTGAGGACGCTTGGCAGGAATCACTCACCGGAACAGGCCGAGGCCGCGGTGGCCGAGGCCATCGGACGGTTCGTGACGGTCAACCTCGATCTGATCTACGGGACGCCAGGGGAGTCGATGGCGTCGTGGGAGGCAACTGTTGACCGAGCGCTCGGTCTCGAGCCGGAGCATCTGTCGGCCTACGCCCTCACCGTCGAGCGTGGCACCGCGTTGTCGGGGGAAATCAATGCCGGGGCACCGGCTCCGGACCCCGACGACCAGGCCGACAAGTATGAGCACCTGGTCGAGCGCGCCCCGCAGGCTCTCCTGGTCCGGTACGAAGTATCCAACTGGTGCCGGCCCGGTCATCACTGCCGCTACAACCTCTCCACCTGGACCATGGGGGAGTTCATCGCCTTCGGTATCGGCGCCAACGACCATCGCCAGGGGCGACGTTCTCGAAACGTCCGACGCCTCGACACTTACCTGCAGCGGGTGGCGGCGGGGGAGCGGCCCCGGGCGGGAAGTGAGATGCTCAGTGAGGATGATGCCGAGCGGGAGCGGGTCGCCATCGGATTGCGGCTCGCCGCCGGCGTGGTCGCCGGAGCGCACGGCGAGCGGTTTCTCGACGGTGCGGAAGGGGCCCGTCACATCGCCGCAGGGACCGTCGCCCGTCGCGGGGACCGGATCGTGGTCGAGCGACCGCTGCTCACCGATGCGGTGGCCCGGGCCACGCTGGCGGTCCAGGACTGACTCTGTCAGTCTCCCCCCGAGACTGCTAAATTGTCCCCCAAGATGCTCGACGACCGCAAATCCAGGATCCTGCAGTCGCTGGTGGAGGAGCACGTACGGACCGGTGAGCCGGTGAGCTCCCAGGCCATCCTCGATCACAGCGACCTCGACGTCTCCAGCGCGACGATACGCAACGAGATGGCGGCGCTCGAAGGCTACGGATTCATAACCCAGCCGCATACCTCCTCTGGACGGATCCCGACCAGGCAGGGGTACCGGTATTACGTCGATCACGGCAGTCCGGTGCACCTGCGGGTCGCCACCCATGCCCGCATCGAGGCGTTCTTCGGCGATGTCCATCGCGAAGTGTCGCGCCTGCTCAAGGAGACCTCCGGCCTACTTACCGACCTGACCCACCTGCCGGCCATCGTGATCGGGCCCGAGCGCACCGTCGAGTCATTGCACGCCGTCCATCTGGTCCGCCTTGGAGGCTCAGCGGTCCTGGTAGTCACGGTTGCCGAAAGCGGAGGTGTCAGCCAGCAGATCATCTCACTCGGTTTCGAGCCATCCGATGTACAGCTCGAGGAGGCCGAGCGGGTCATCGAGGCGGTGTATCGGGGACGGGCCCGCGGCGACGTCACAGACGACGAGCGCCTTGTCGCATCCGATGTGCCCGACGTGGTCCGCAGAATCGTGGAACCCGTTCACGAGGAACTGCAGGCGATTCAGACTTCTGGGCGCGATCTGTTCGTCGGTGGCACCAGCCAGCTCGCCGATCTATGGGCCGACCTGGCGATGGTCCAGGAGATGTTGGGCCTTCTCGAGCGTGAGGCCGAGCTGCAGAGCATGCTCAGCGACACCACGCAGGGAGCCACTGTTCGCATCGGGGAGGAATTGGGCGACCCGATGGATGTCGCCGTGGTCAGCGCTCCATTTGGTTCGAACCAGACCGGACGCCTCGGTGTCATTGGACCGATGCGAATGGACTACCGCCGGGCCATCCGGGTCGTCGAGGAGGTCGGTGAAGGGCTGGAAGAGCGCCTGGGTGTGGATCCGGGTGACGACGAGTGAACGACTACTACCAACTACTCGGCGTGGAGCGCTCTGCTTCATCTGAGGAAATCAAGAAGGCATTTCGCCGGCTCGCCCGAGAGACGCATCCCGATGCCAATCCCGGCGACCCAGCCGCAGAGATGCGATTCCGGGAGATCGCCGAGGCCTACGAGGTGTTGTCGGATCCGGTTCGGCGTGAGCGCTACGACCGGGGCGAGGTGTTCTCCGGGGCCGATCTGTTCTCCCAGTTCGCCGGCCTGGATGAGATCCTGCAGCAGTTCTTTGGCGGAAGCTTCGGCTTCGGTGGCCGGCGCACCGGGCCTCGCCCCGGTGCCGACGTCGGGGTGGCGATGACTATCACCCTGGAGGATGCGGCCCTCGGAGTCAGCCGCCGGGTGGATTTCAATGCCCCCACCCAGTGCCCCCGCTGTTCCGGAGACGGCTCCGAGCCGGGCCACGCCGCGACACGGTGCCCGCAATGCGGCGGCGCCGGCGCGGTCCAGGTGGCCAGAGATACATTCCTGGGACGGATCACCTCGGTCGCCGAGTGCCCGCAATGCGGCGGCTCCGGGCGTCTGATCGAGGTCCCATGCACCGAGTGCTCGGGTGCAGGGCGCATCAACTCGCAACGCACCGTCACCGTGGAGGTGCCGGCGGGTGTCGAGGACGGGACCAGGCTGCGTCTCGCCGGACGGGGCGGGGCAGGCGAATACGGCGCACCCATGGGCGACGTCTATGTCAAGATCGCGGTCTCCGCCGACGAGCGCTTCGAACGTATCGGTGACCAGCTGCACCACCGCACCGAGATCGGCATCACCGAGGCCGTGTTCGGCACAACGGTCGATGTTCCCCTCATCGACGGGGGCTCCGAGAGCGTCGATATTCAGCCAGGGACGCAGCCGGAGACGGTGTTCCAATTCGCCAAGAAGGGAATGCCACGGCTGCGGCGCCGGGGGAGGGGCGACCTGTTCGTCCACATCGGCGTGGTGGTTCCGACCGACCTCGACAGCGAACAGGAAGATCTGCTGCGTGGCTACGCCGAGTTGCGCAACGAGCAGCCCGCCCCCCGCAGGCGCGGTCTGTTCCGGCGCTGAGCTCGGAGGCTGCCGCTCCGAGACCGGGTGTGAAAGGCATATGGCGTAAGGGTTCTCGGGCACATGGGGTACCGCACCGTCGAAGGGTTGCAAAGGAGTGGCTGCGGCGTGGTATGCTGCCACTGTGAGCGTTCAGGGCAGTGCGCTCAGTGTTAGTAGGAGGGACATTCGTGGCAACGTATAACGAGCTCGTAGGTCGGCGCCTGCGATCGATTCGCCGCCAACGCGGGTTCTCACTCCAGGACGTTCAGACCCTCTCCGACGGCGAGTTCAAGGCCGCCGTCTTGGGGGCGTACGAGCGGGGCGAGCGCAGTCTTTCGGTTCCTCGACTACAACGTCTTTCCGGCTATTACGACGTTCCCATCGCTCAAATGCTCCCCCCGGACACGCGGCAGGCCGCCAAGGCCCCTGCGCCGGACCAGATCACGATTGATCTCACTCGCCTCGATGATATCGGAGGCGAAGAGAGCGAGGTTCTGGAGCGCTTCCTGACCGCCATCCAGGTGGAGCGGCAGGACTTCAACGGGAGGGTTCTGACCGTGCGCCGCGATGATCTCAAGGTGCTGTCGCGGCTCATCGGCACCGGATCCGGGTTCAACACAGCCCTAGCCGAAGTGCGGGCCAGCGAGGAAGAAGACGCTCCGCCAGTCGTTGAGGGGTAGAAAGCCTTGAGCCGTGAGCCTTGAGCCCGAGGTGGGATCCCGCTCATAGCTCATAGCTCATAGCTCATAGCTCACACCTCAGCTCACGAATTGCTGGGATCGACCGATATACTGCCCTATCCCGATGGGATCCCCCTTTCACCTTCGGACCTTCCCTCTCACGGAATCCTCTTGTGACAAGTACTGCTGCTAGTGACGTTCAGATACGCGTACCGAGCAACCACCTGATGGTGGAGCTGCTCGGCGAGCGCGACGTTCACCTGCGCGAGGTGGAAGCCGGCTTCCCGCTGGCCCGCATCGTGGTTCGGGGAAACGAGATCACGATCTCCGGGCTGGAGCGCGACTCCGAGGCTGCGCGCATCGTTCTCGAGGAGATGCTGATCATCATCCAGGAGGGCCAGCAGCTCGATACGGATCGTGTTGCCAGGGTGATGGAGCTGGTGCGGAAGGATGTGCCGAGCCCGTCGGGCGTCTTCACCGAATCGATCGCGGTTGGCCGCGGACGTCATGTGCGCCCAAAGACGTTCGGGCAAAAGCGCTATGTCGATGCCATCCGGGACAACACCCTCGTGTTCGGGATCGGCCCCGCCGGTACCGGAAAGACCTACCTGGCAATGGCGTGTGCCATCGAGTCGCTGATGTCGGGGCTGGTGAAGCGCATCGTGCTCAGCAGGCCGGCGGTCGAGGCGGGGGAGCGGCTCGGCTTCTTGCCGGGTGATCTCAACGCCAAGGTCGACCCATACTTGCGCCCGCTCTATGACGCACTCTTCGAGATGCTCGGGCCCGATGAGACGGCTCGCATGATGGAGCGGCGGACCATCGAGATCGCACCCCTCGCCTACATGCGGGGCCGCACCCTCAACGACGCGTTCGTCGTACTCGACGAGGCACAGAACACCACGCCGGAGCAGATGAAGATGTTTCTCACCCGCCTCGGGTTCAACTCCAAGATGATCGTCACCGGCGACGTGACCCAGGTCGACCTCGCCGACGGGCGAGGGTCGGGGCTGAAGGTCGTCGCAGGCATCCTCTCCGGGATCGACGGCATCGCCTTCGAACAGCTGAACGCAGACGATGTGGTCCGGCACCGTATCGTCGCAGCCATCGTCGAGGCCTACGGCCGCTTCGAGAGCGACGGCGACTGAGATGTCACGCAACGTCATCGTCAACACCCTCATCATGGCGTTCACCATGGTCGTCGTCGCCGCCATCCTCGTCGTCGGTACCGACACCTCCACGTCCGTGCCGCCCGAGCTGGCGATTGGTCAGCCGGCACCGGAGGATTTCGTCGCCAACCAGTCGACCGAGCCGATCGAGGACGAGGTGGCGACAGAGCAGCGGCGAGCGGCGGCCAGGGCCAACGTCGAGACCGTGTACTCCAATGACAACGAAGCCACCATCACGGTGATCAGGAACGTCAACGCATTCTTCACCGATCTGCGGGCGGGGGCGGTCGGCGACGTGCCGGATCCGACAACGACCCTGCCCCCCGAGACCACCACACCGCCAGACGACTCGACCTCGACCAGCGAAGGCACTGAAACCACGGTTGTGGAGACCACAACGACGACCGCGGTTCCCAGGCGCCCCATCGAGCAGCAAATCGTCCTGCTCGAGCTGGAGCACGCGACGCTTGCGCTTTCGATCCCCTCTTTCGTTGCTCTCTATAACAACGACCTGAACCGGGTACAAGCCGGCGCCGAGCCGGTGTTCCCCGACGTGCAGGAACGGGCCCTGGAGGCGCTCAACGACGAGCTCAGCCGGGGCATCCGGCCCAGTGACCTCATCGAGCGCCAGGGCTTCTACCTGAACCCGCTGACCCGGCCGCCGATCTTTGTCATCGGGCTCCCGGACGAGGAGCAACCGGTGGCCAGGGAGGCCATTGCTCAGCTCGTCGGTTCCAGCCTGCAGGCCAACCTGCGGGTCGACGACGATGCGACGACCACCGCCAAGGACGAAGCCGCAGCTGCGGTTGAGCCGGAGTACGTCATCTACCGGTTTGGCGATCCGATCGTCGACGAGGGTGAGCCGATCACCGGCATCCACCTCGCTGCGATCACCGAGCTCGAGCTCTACCAACCGGTGGAGACCGGCGAGGCTTCACCATGGGCGATGGCGCTGCTCGGCGTGATCGCCGTGCTGCTGGCCGCCTTCTTCCTGTGGAGGATTGCCCCAACCGAGTGGACAGAGCCCCGGCACATGGCGCTGCTGTCCATCCTGCTGATCCTCGCCGCCGTGTTCTCGAGACTGCCTGAGCTGCTCTCGACCCAGGATCATGCCCTTGGCTACATCCTTCCTGCGGTCGCCATCGGGTTTATCGCCGCCATCCTGTTCGACCCGCGCACCGCGGTGCTGATGGCGATACCGATGGCGGGCTTCACCGCTATCTCCACCGGTGATATCGCCTTCACCGTCTACGCCGGAATCGCTACCGTCATCCCCGTCGGGTTCGTGTCCAGCATCTCCTCTCGCCGTCAGCTCCGGGTTGCGGTGCTGCTGACCGCGATCACCGTTGCTCCGGTAGCCGCTGCTATCGAGTGGTTGTTCACCGATCCATCAAGCCCGGGTCTGGCGGCGCTGTGGGCGTTCATCGGCGCGCTGCTGGCCGGCC
>Ga0255058_10000784_pt1 | contig 18192 bp, 19 predicted proteins | sample Cases_109_9_MG_FD_188637 | JGI IMG/M metagenome (GOLD analysis project Ga0255058, IMG submission 188637) | Seawater microbial communities from Amundsen Gulf, Northwest Territories, Canada - Cases_109_9 | ecosystem: Environmental > Aquatic > Marine > Gulf | place: Canada: Northwest Territories... | reverse complement strand
CCCATCTCGATAGCGGACATCATGGAAGAAACGTTCAACGTCAAGTCATCAGAAGGCTTGATGGACTTCACGAACTCCAAGACGGCCGTCATGTACTGCAACGGCATGTGGTGCGGGCAGTCCCCGAACAACATCAAGAATCTGCTGAAGTTCGGATACCCGGCGGACAAGATCAAGTGGTATCGCGGCGGCATGCAGGACTGGGAAATCCTGGGCCTTACTACAGTGAAAGGCGGAAGTTGAGCGCTGCAAAGCCGCGTTCATAGTGAGGACGACGACGGGGGCCAGAAGGCCCCCGTCGACCATTGGAGAACCTTCACCCGCGTACGAGTACAGCCCCATGGCCGATAGAAGGCTTCAAGTGTTTCGCGCCGCAGCCCGTGAGCTGAGCTTCACGAAGGCCGGCGACGTCCTCTACATGACTCAGCCCGCGGTCAGCTTTCAGGTGATACAGCTGGAAGAAGCACTCAACGTTCGCCTCTTCGACCGCCTTCACAATCAGATCCGCCTGACGGCAATTGGCGAGCAAGTTTATCGATACGCTGAAGCTATCCTCGATCTTTACGACGATATGGAGCGAACGGTGCGCACCCTCGCGGACACCGAGGACTACACCCGGGCCGTGCCGAAAATGACGGCTCGGAGCGACTGACGAGTGCCCTATTACGTCTACGAGATCTTCCCGCCCAGGCGCCTGGAGCTGGTGGACGGCTTTGCGGCCTACCGGGAAGCGAGGAGCCGCGCGAGGGCGCTGCGTGCCGCCCTTGGGGCGGATGCCGAGCAAAGCGTCAGGGTGATCTATGCACGGAGCACCGAGGACGCCACGCGCCTGCTCACGGAGACTCGGGAACCCCGCCCCCTGGGCGAGGAATAGCCGCGATTTGCCCACCCGTAGCGTCCGAGCGTCTTGAACATCTGCCACTATTAATATATAAGGAAAAACGAATGTATCAGCCGTGGAGGAGCCAATGTCTGAATTCGACCAGGAGCTCGATGCATGCGGTCTGAACTGCCCTCTCCCCATACTCAGGGCAAAGAAGACCCTCGGAAAAATGTCCAGCGGAGAGGTGTTGCGCATCGTCGCCACCGATCCCGGTTCCGTCAAAGATTTCGAGGCCTTCTCGAGGCAGACGGGAAATCCGCTTCTGAATTCGCACGAGGAAGAGGGCAGGTTCTTTTTTCTGATGAAGAAGGCCTGATCCGACCCCGCCATACCACTGTCGGTTGGAGAGGAATTCAATGGAAAATCAAAAGAAGCTGGCGCTGATTGCAACCAAGGGCACGCTGGACTGGGCTTATCCGCCTTTCATCCTCGCGTCCACCGCTGCCGCGCTCGGCTACGAAGCACAGATATTTTTCACTTTCTACGGCCTCAATCTTCTGAAGAAGAACATGAATCTCAAAATATCCCCGCTGGGCAACCCGGGAATGCCGATGCCCATGGGTATGGACAAGTAGTTCCCCACCCTCGGCACCGCGATTCCGGGAATGGAAGGCATGATGACGGGCATGATGAAAAGGAAGATGAAGTCCAAGGGCGTTGCCAGCGTGGCAGAGCTGCGCGATCTCTGCATCGAGGCCGACGTAAAGCTCATCGCATGCCAGATGACCGTCGACCTGTTCGACTTCGAAAAAGACGACCTCATCGACGACATTGAGTTAGGCGGGGCGGCGACCTTTTTCGAGTTTGCCGGCGACGCCGACGTCTCTCTGTTTGTCTGATTGTCCTATCGACCGTTCTTTCGGTCAGAACACCAGGTTGACGACTGAGAGCATCACGACCACAAACAGTACGGTCATGATGCTGCCTGCGCGGATGAAGTCGGCGGTGCTGTAACCTCCCGCACCCATAATCAGCGCGTTGACCTGGTGCGTGGGCAGCACGAAAGAGTTCGACGTGGCAAGGGCCACGATCAACGCATACAATGCGGGATCGGCGCCTACATTAACGGCAATGTTTACGGCCAGGGGAACCAACAGCACGGTCGCCCCTACGTTGGACATGACCAGCGTGAAGGCGGTCGCGAGCACCGCGATGACGGCCTGCAGCACCCAGCCCGGCACTTCTCCGATTATCTCCAGCGTTTTCTGCGCAATCCACGTGGCGGTTCCGGTGGTCTCGACGGCCACTCCCAGGGGAATCAGGCTCGCAAGCAGAAAAACCGACTGCCAACCAACAGACTTGTACGCTTCTTCGATGGATAGAACACCCGTGGCGATCATACCTATGGCGCCAACGAACAATGCGAGAGAAAGTCTCGTATCGGTGAACAGAATCAGGCCCAGCGACAGCAGGAAGAAGGCGAGCGCGTGGACGACCTTTTTGGGACGGATCGTTTCCCGTGGAAAATCCGTGATAACCGCGAAGTCGCTGGATTTCGCTAACTGCTGCAGGTCCTCCCAGGCGCTGTGCAGCACCAGTGTGTCGCCGGCCCGCAGCTCGATGGAACGAAGCTGATCGCGGATGGTTTCGCCGCCGCGGTGAAGCGCGATGGCGCTGGCCCCGTAGCGTTTTCGCATGCGAATATTGCCGAGAGTCTTGCCGATGATACTCGAGCCGGGGGGGACGACCGCTTCGGAGATCCCCGAGCGGGAGGGATTCAGCACGTCGACGAACGACTGCGATATCCTTTCCCGCGAAAGCAGGTTTGCCCGGGTGAAGTCTTTCACGTCAGCGGGCGTTCCCATGAGCGCGAATATCGTCCCGACCCAGATCATCTCCTCGCGAGGCGGCGCGATCGTTAGCTCGTCCGCATTGCGAATGCCGACGATGCAGACGCTGCCATTTTTTTCCTCGAGCTCACCCACGGTCATTCCGATAACCGGGCTCTCGAGGGTTACTTTGGCTTCGAATACTTCACCGTGTATTCCATAGACCTTCTCGAAGTACCTGCTGGTGGCGCCCGGATCTGCTGACGCTCCTTTCTTGGGCAGAACAAATCGTCCAGCGACGACAAAGTAGCCGATGCCCGCGAATACCAGCGCCAGACCCACGGGCGTTACCGAGAACAGGCTGAAGGTGTCCATGGGACTGATACCAGCCGGCAGCGATTGGTTGGAGGTCTCGATGAGATCGTTCAGCAAAATCAGGGGGCTGGATCCGATCAGTGTCAACGTGCCGCCTAGAATGGCGCAGAACCCCATGGGCATGACCAATCGTGACAGTGGGATCCCGGTCCTCGTCGATATTCGACTGACCACCGGCAGGAACAACGCCGCCGCGCCGATGTTCTGCATGAAACCGGAGATCGCCGCGACCACACCTGACACGATGGGGGTGATTCTCTTCTCGGTGCTACCGCCCACGCGAAGAATGTAGGCCGCCAGGCTATTCATGACGCCGGTGCGGTCGAGACCGGCGCCGACAATCATTACCGCGATGATGGAGATGACGGCGTTGCTCGAGAAGCCGTCGAACAGCCGATCCGAAGGAACGATGCCACTGAGGCCGAGGATCACCATGACGATGATCGCAGCCACGTCCACGCGCACGACTTCAAATGCGAACAGATAGACGGTGAACGCCAGCACGGCCATCACCGACACCATGTCTGTGGTCAGGGCAACCTGTTCCATCGTCTATTCCGCCACCAGCCTCGAGCCGTCAATGAGTGTGCGTGCGCCTCGAGGCACAGTGTTAGCACTATCGGGAGTGAGGCGGCGGGCTGACTTTGCAGTTCATGATCGCACGCGATCGGCGTCCGTCGCAACGGCTGCCGCCTGGCCTTTGCCCATCGTGTATTTTCCAATTATCGGGAAATCGCGCCCATATCCAATCCGGAATATCTCCATTCTCCGACCTACCCCATGGGGGTATGCCCGCGTGCATATAGCTCTTTGCGCACTCGGCGACCAACATGGGTGGTGCACGCGACAGCAGGAGTAACGCCCGATGAAACGCCTGATGCGCCGCACAAAAACATGTCTGTCAGCTTCCCTGGTTCTGCTGGTCGTAATGGGCGCGGCGATGGCGGAATCCGTCGTCGCGGCCGAAGCGGCACCCATCATGATGTCGCCGAAATGGGCCACCCGGGCATGTGAGGCCTGGAACAACGACGCGGTGCTCACCGAAGAGCTGGGCAGCTCCGATTGGATCAAGAACGACAACGGGCGCGGCTACAAGGTTCTACAGGTGGTCCGTAAGGATTGCGAGGGAAGTACGCCGGCGGAGCTACGCATTTCTCCCAGCGAAGGTAAGGCGACCTGTGTTTACGGTGGCAAACGCGAGACGACCACCGAGCTGGACACCAGTTCGGACTACCAGATGACCGCGCAGACGGTACACTGGACCGAGATGGGAAAGGGCGAATACGGACCCATGTATGCGATGTTCTTCAACAAACTGACCTTCAGCGGACCGATGTTTGAAGCCATGGGGAACATGGGGCCATTCGAAAACTTTCTGTTGCTGGTCGGCAAAGTCCCGGCTGACATCACCAGCTGCCCGAACTAAAGCGCGCGGCGAGCGCTCGCTGCCTCAGAGCGAACGGTATCCGGCCGCCTGAATCACTGCACGCTGCCGAAGGACCTGTCGATACTCCCGGCCGGCGGCTCGAGACCAGCCATGCGACAACCCTGAGCGACGGGCCCGCCGGGAAACAGCAGGTAGACATACTTGACCCCGCCCATTGCATGAAATTTTTCGTCAAACGCATCATGCAGTTCGCGGGCGCGGGGCGTCTCGGCTTTCGCGTAATACTCCTGCACGGCACGAATCGCCTGCCAGTGATCTTCGGTCAGCTCGATGCCCTCTTCCTTCGCCGTTTGCTCGGCAACGGTGGCGCTCCAGCTCGCGGGTGCGTCGGGGAAATTTGCATCGACGCTATTGCCACTGCGGCCGTGAAGGATATCGTCTCTGGTTTTCGCCATGATGTGTTCCTCCCGAGGAGATTCTATAACGGAATTATCACCAGACAGCAACCGACGGCAGTGGACCTCAGCGCCGTTTGGTCGCCGACGAGCCGGTGGCAACAGCTGACGGATGCCGCTACAGTGACTACCCATCTAGCCTGGATTATTCAGGCTAAGGATACGGGTACCTGGTGCGAACGCGAATCGTAACCGCCATCACCGCCATGCTCGGCTTGTGGACGTGGCTGTGCCCCGGCGCGCTGGCTTCGGAAACCTTGCGGGTCGACGCGCAAGCCGACAACTGCAGCGACACGGGCGGAGCCCCCTACTGCCACATTCAGGCGGCCATCGACCGGGCGTCGCCTGGCGCGACGGTGGAGATTGCCGCGGGCGTCTACGAGCTGTGGGGAGAGTCAATATTCATCGACAAAAGTCTCACGCTGAGAGGTGCGGGCGCTGACCGGACTGTCCTCGATGGAAACGGCAGGCACCCCGGACCTCTCATTTCGATTGCCGACACTGCCGCAGATGTGAGCATTCGCGCACTCAAGCTCGCGAACAGAATGCGTATTGTCTCGCCCACCGCGGGAGCCGGTGGCATCGACCATTTCGGGCAGCGACTCACCATTGCGGACACGACGATCCACGGGAACCTGGGAGGAATGGGTGGCGCCCTTCATGCGGGCACCGACTTTGGCTCCGTGATACTCGAGAATGTGATTCTGTCGGAAAACGATGCCCTCGTTGGCGGAGCCATTGATTTTCGCGACGCGCCTGATGCGCGTCTCGAGATAACCGGCAGCAGCATCCTCGACAACTCCGCAATATTCACAGGTGGCGGCGTATTCGTGCGCGACGTAGGCACCGTCGCCTTCACCGATGTCACATTGCGCGGCAATGAAAGCGGCAATCGAGGCGGCGGAATCTTCCTGGTGTCGCAGAACGAAGCGGGTCATCTCGAGCTGCGCGACTCGACAGTCACCGGAAACTGGTCGAAAGGCGCCGGCGGCATCGATACCAGTGGCGATGAAATCGAGATCCGGCTGAAAGACGTAGTGCTGGCCGGTAACAGCAGTCAAAACAATCCCGCCAGCAGCGATTGCTGGGCCGGGTCCGAGAACGCGTTCATATCCCTCGGCGGTAATCTGGTTGGCAACGGTGACGGTTGCAGCTTCCAACCCATCGAAGGTGATGCCGTCGGCACTACGATCTCCCCCGTCAAGCAAAACGCCCCGTAGGTTGGGCTGAGCAAAGCGAAGCCCAACAATCCAGCCCTTCCGTGGGCACCCACCCCGATCTTGGTTATCATCACCACCATGCCCGACGAATTTCTCCCAGTTGCGAAAACCAGCGACCTGCCGCCGGGGAAAATGATCTGTGTCGACGTGGCCGGGAAGCGCATCCTCGTCGCCAATGTCGATGGCGTCTACTATGCGACCGACGACACCTGTACCCATGAAGATGCTTCCTTGTCCAGCGGCTCACTGAGTGGCGAGCTGGTGAAATGTCCGTTGCATGGAAGTCGCTTCAATCTGCGTACGGGAGAGCCCGTGGAAGATCCGGCCGAGGAGTGTCTGCGCTGTTTTCCGGTGGAAGTGCGCGACGGCGACGTGCTGGTTGGTATCGGGTAATGATGAGTAATGACTGACGTGACACCAAATGAGATAAACGACGCGGAAGTGGCGATGCGTTCCTACCTGCAACGCATCGCCACCGGACCCGAGCTCAGCAAGGACATCTCCCTGGAAGAAACCCGGCACGGCATGAGCCTGATCCTCGAGGGAAACGCCGATCCCGTGCAGGCGGGGATCTTTCTGATCGCGCTACGCATGAAACGGGAGTCGGACGACGAGACGCGGGGTATGCTGGAGGCGATTCGCGACGTAACCCTCAGAGTCGAGGCGCCCGTCGACGAAGTGCTGGACATGGCGGACCCATACGACGGTTACAACCGCACGCTACCGGCGGCCCCGTTTCTTCCGCCAGTGCTCGCGGCCTGTGGCGTGCCCGCGTTCTCCCATGGCGTCGGCAGCATGGGTCCGAAGTTCGGCGCCACCCACGCTCAGGTGCTGCACGCGGCGGGTATTGCCGTGGACGAGACGCCGGAGAAGATCGCCGCGCGCCTCGCCGACGCGGCCATCGGCTGGGGTTACGTGGATCAGAGCCGCTTCTGTCCCAAGCTCCACGGCCTCACCGATCTGCGCCGACTGATGGTCAAGCGCCCCGCCATTACCACCACGGAAGTGCTGGCCGGACCCATCCAGGGCCGCAAAGCCACCCACCTCGTGACCGGCTTCGTCCACAAACCTTATCCGCGCATCTACGCCCTGCTCGCGCGGCACGCGGGCTACGAATCAGCGCTACTGGTGCGCGGTACGGAAGGCGGCATCATCCCCTCGCTGCGCCAGACGGGCAAGATCTGGCACTACCACGACAAGGGCGACGAGCAGGAAGTCGACATCAAGCCCGAGGAGCTCGGCATCCGCCAGGAACTGCGAGCGGTGCCCCTTCCCGAGCACCTGCCCGGCTACCGTAAGAAAACCGACGGCGTTGCCTCCAGCGTGGACGCCGGCGCCATCGCCGCCGAAGCCGCCCGTGCCGGTATCGACGCTCTCGAAGGCAAACCCGGCGCTACCTTCGACTCTCTGGTCTACGGCGCAGCGCTCTGTCTATGGCACCTGAACCGCCATCCTTCCCTGGCGCAAGCCGCGAATGCCGTTCGCGAAGTGCTGCAGTCAGGCAAAGCGTTGAAGCGTTTCAACGCAACCTGATCCCTTTTACACTTTTACCTGGTCAGTTGGATGAGCGCACGACATCGATGCCCAGGGCATCGATGTGTTTTGCGATGGCGTCGCCGTTCGATTCCCATAAATCACCCGGGTCGATGGTTACGCTGGGCAGATCTTTGTATTCCGCGATCCAGACCTCGATAACTCTCCCCTTCAAATCACGACCGGTGGTAATCGTCACGCGCTCGATTTCATCCAAGCTGAAGCCCTTCTCGGTTTGATCGAACCAGAATCCAGTGTATTGCCGGATACGACTGTCGTCGACGATCACCCGGTCCATCAGTAGCATCGGACCGAACAGAAATCCGAAAAGTATGCCGAACGCGCCCATCAGAAAGCCCAAAATCTTGTTGACCTTCACGAACAGGAACAGCCCGAGCAACAGGATGGCGGCAGGGACTGCCACCGGAATCAGAGATATGTGCAGCGGAAATTCAAATTCCACGCTTACTTCAGTCAAGCTTCCTGGAAATCACACTGGCATAGGAAATCTGGCCATACCACTGCCTCGCTTCCACACGACGTTCGGCTTCGGCTTTCAGCGCTTTCGCACCGCTTTCTCCCAGTCGACCGGATGCGATCAGAGCGTCCGTGCCTCTTTCGATCCAGCTGAACATGAAACTGGGCTCCGGGTGCTCGGCGTACCCGTAGTTGCGCAATGCGCTCGCCTCAAAGCCACAGTTCCTCAACAGTTCCGTCATCTTTCGGACGAACCATCGGTCGTGCACGATACTGTCGACCATGATGTCAACGATCGCTTCAAAGGGATCGAAATCCCCCGTGCTGAGGGAAGCGGTGGAAAAGTCACAGTCGAAGACCGCGAGCGTCCCACGGGGTTTCAATACCCGGTGTGCTTCCAGCACCACAATCTCCGGCTCCGGAACGTGGCAGAGCAGCGTATGCAGGACCACCAAGTCGAATGATTCGTCATCGAAGGGTAGCGAGCGACCATCCCCTTCCTCAAAGATCAGATTGTCGATTCCTTCTGCGAGCTCACGTGCCTTCGCCAGGAAGACCGGAGACGGATCCAGGCCGACTACCCGATCGGCTTGCTCGAGCCGGGCCAACCGCCTGGCAACGGCTCCCGTGCCACTTCCTACCTCCAAAACCTGCGCAGGGTCGGGAAGCTCGATCTCCGAGAGATAGGATTCGAGCATCGACTGCAGCTGAGGATCGGCCGCGCGCAGCTCCAGGGTCTTGACGATCGCCTCCAGAACGTCGGGCGGTGCTTTCGTGATGTCAGAGAATAGATCCGGCATGTCAGGACTCGGCGACGACCGGCATCGATGCCCGAAAACGTGCGGTGACCTGCTGAATTTTCACGATGACCTTGTATGCCGCCTGCATGGAAAAGTCGCTGTCGAATCTGCGCGCCAGAATGCGCGGCACGAAGTACTCGCTCGCGAAGCTGCGCGCGCTTGACATGGTCAGGACCGCCGCGAGCTTTTCGGGTTCGAGTCCCACTTTCACGGCCAGCAGCATAACTTCGCAGATTGCGATGATGTTCACATTGTAGACGATGTTGTTGGAAGCCTTCATGAGCTGGCCCATGCCAACCTCGCCACAGTGGATGCGGAAATCCGAATTCCACGATTGATTCAGCCAGGCTTCCTGGAAATCACACTGGTATAGGATAACTGGCCAAACCAATGCGCCCGGCTTGAAGCTACTATTCTTCAACAGCTCCGTCAGCTTTCAGACGAGCAATCGATCGTGCACGATGCTTACGATGATGACGTCCAACACAAATTACCCGTAATGGCTCAGACCCGATAGGAGTCGAAGGACTGATTTCACCAGGATCGGCCACTCGATGGATCCGAAGCGAGCCGCCGCAGTGGTCTCAACCCGGCCACTTTTGGACATTCAGAATGTCTTACCAACGCCTTTTCAATGTCGGCTCTTGGTCCGGACACTCCAATTCTGAACTGTCTCATTGATGGGGGAGCTTACGACGACACCTGTCTGATAGTACAAGAGGAACCCATTTGCGAGCGGGAACGGATCCATATGTGACAATGCCCCGTCACAGCGTTGGGAATTCCCTACTGTTCGCGTGCTTTCGGCGTCTCAGGCTGTTCCAGCAGCAGAAACAGCAGGTTGTCTGAGAAGGTCGGATCGGAAGTAAGGCCAAGGTGGTCTTGAAACAGGAATGTGACACGGTGCCAGGCGATTGGGCTCTCTAGGCGGGTCGCGCGACCCCCGTCGACGCGTTCGTCCATCAGGGCACTCGTTCGCAGCACCGTTCCATCCCCAGGCGCCTTCTCGATTACCTCGAGCTCACCTGTGTCGAAGTTCACCGCTACCACAGCATCGGTGGGGACCGCATCTCCGACTATCAGGTGTAGGGTCAGCCCGGAAGGCGGGCTCGCCGGTTCATCGATGGCCGCCGTGAATTGCTTCGCCCGCCGCAGGGCCTTGGCCTGGTGATCGAGCGCGATGCGGCGACGCTCGGAGGCGTCTGCCACATCCGGTAGCAGCATTCTCAAAAGATCGTCCTGGTCCGGAGAAGCAAGGCCCCACTGCAATTTTTCCCACAGCGCCGGATCGTAGATATCCGTGATTGGCGTCTTTTCGTCTACCCCAATCACGACGGCCTCGTGACGACTGCGCGGCAGTAGCTGATACACGGACGGCATCGTGCCAATCAGCGCCGGTTGGTAACGCGGTAAAAACGGGCCCAAATTGTTACCTTCGACAAGCTCGATGAGCGAACTCACCGAGCCGGCATTCGGCGTTGCTATCATCACCACGCGATCCACATACCGCGCTCCCTCCCAGGTAAGCGGAGGCAGCGAACCGTCCTCGGGCAAGTCGGCGGGCCCGTATCGCAGGTAGTAGCGCGCAACCAGCCCACCCATCGAGTGGGCCACGAGGTCGAACTTGACATCGTGATTCTCGATGCCATATCGGGTGGCGATTTCCTCCTGCACGTACGCCCGACGGGCGAGAATGAATTCGTGCAGCAGTTTGGCACTTCCGACAATGTCGCGTCGCCAGTCGTAGTCAAACTGGAAACAGGTGAAATGGCCTTCTCCGTAGTCAATTCCGCCTTTCTCCGCCAGTTGTCTGTCGCGATAACCACCGGCTCCCAAGGTGTTGAGGATTTGGAAGTACGCGTTGAGTTCGAGCGACAATCCGAAGACGTTGATGGTCACCTGGTCGAGCGCCCCATCGGCGACTACCTCGTCGGTGAGTTCATCGAGTCGCTTGTCCGGCTCCATGGGGAGCGCGATCGTGCGCGCCCCTTCGGGATTGTCAGGGCTCATGGCACCACCGGAGAAGGCGCCCCACACGAGCTCACCGGATCTCGGATCGTAGAGCTTCGAGCCCAAGATGCCCGGGATCACGATGACGGGATTGCGCTTCGCGTCATCAAGCTGCGCCGCTCGATTATAGAGCCCGCCGAGGTCCGGCGGCGCGTAGGTGGCCGTACAGCCCCCGAGAATAAGGCCGAGCCACCCACTCAGAAAGATCCTAATTCTGCTCACGAGCCCTTTCCGCCGCACCCGTCCACGCAAATGCACGACCGAATCATCTGACCGGGGGGATCGTAGTAATCAGCCAGTACGATCCAGTCCGGAACACGTTGGCTAAATCGCTCGGCTGGTGTTTCGAAGTTTAACGTTTTTCTCGGCCGCTCGTTCAGCTGCAGGCTAGTAGGGAGAGTTTAGCGCAATAGGACGTCCCGACTACAGTGCACTAGCCAAAGAGACCCTTCGGATAATCGAGCGATCCACCGCCTTTCTTCTTGAGAGCCTTTGCACGACCATCGGGGGCCATGTTGTAAAGAGAGTCACGCAAAGAGACGGCGCAAATCCGCCCGTCAACCTCGAGACTCTTGACCGCTGGGGGTTTTAGCCCGATTCGGCGGACGGCTATTTGTCTTCGACCTCGACGATGTCGGGCCGTAGGGTTCCGATGATGGCCATAAGCTCTTTGTGTTCCTTTTCCGGAACTTTGAATTTATTCAACGTGTCGACAAGGTGCTGCGCAACGATGTCGAATTCGCTCGCCTTGATGCCGAGTCCGTCGTGGGTCTTGGCCGCCGACCGACTGATGATCTTGCAGGGCCCGCCGGTCACGTTACAGACCAGGTTCTTGTTTTTTTGGCGGAAGCCCTCGCGCGAGTCATCGCTCATGCCGAAGAAACGTGCGCCGACTACGGGATCAATGAACAGCTTCCCGGCGAAGTCGTCCACTACCGCCGAGATGGCGTCGTATCCCCCAAGACGTTCATACAGGGTCTTCTCCTGGGCAACGCTAATCCCGGTAGTGAAAGCACCCAGCGTAAAGACCGCGGCGACCACGACACTTGTCAAGTTGTTTTTGCGTTCAAGTACTGGGCTCATCGTCAATCCTCCTTCAACAAACGGGCCCCACTATCGCATGGGGCCTGTTTTCATATTTACATCGTTACTGCAACGGATAGCCGGTCAGCACGAAATCACTTCCCGTAAAATGGCAGCCGAAACATAAGGGGACACCATTGCCCGTGGCCACTGGCGTTGAGCCGTCGATGGTACTCGTGACCTCATACCAGAACCAGCCCTTACCCCCGGCGCTGTCGGCTGAAGTCTTGACCATCACTGCCCACCCCTGAAGATTTCCACTGGCATCGTACATTTCCTTCACGGCAGAAGAGCCGACGGGATGGGACGCATTCCCAGCCTTCAGCGAAGCGTCGAGCTTCGGGCCCAGGAACACTCGCACCGGCAATCCGATCTTCGTGTGCGGGCCGCGTCCCGGGTGTTGGCCTGACTCCTGTGCCGCGAAGTCTTTGTAAGAACCCGCCTGAAGATACTTGAACAGCTCCTCTTTGGTGACCGGAACGATACTGTCCACCTTCGCGGTCTCGGCGGTGGGCTCGAACGCAGGATTCATTGCGCCGGTCATGGCGCTCATCATCTTCTGGTAATCCTTGGAATCGCTGTCCATGGTCTTGCCGCTTTTGGCGCCCTTGGCAGCGCGTAGCACAGGGTAGAACTGGGTGAACACAAAGTCGTCTGCGGCGCTCGCCTCGTGGCATGCATTGCACGCTGGCGCGGGAAACGCCTGCGCGCTATCGGCGAGCGGATAGGAATGACCGAAGCTAAAGTAGGCCCAGTATCCGGGTTCATCCTTGAAACGCTTGGAGTCCTTAATCGTCGCCTCTAGACCGGTGAAGTCGCCCATGAAGTACCCCTTCCCGCTCACCGCCTGCTTCGTACCGACGAGGACCAGTTCTTTGACGATGACCGTGCCGTCAGGGAAGGTCCCCGTCCTTTTCCAATGGTCGAAGTCGCTCGGATGGATGTAAACGTTGTGAAACTCGGGAAAAGGGGCCTCTGGCGGATTCAGTTCGTTGGGAGTCAGCGGTGTGCCAATATAAACCCACTCGCGATAGCTGACATCAGGGCGTAACAACTCACCTTTATCATTGAACGTAGGCTTCGGAAAGCTCTCCCAAGCACTAACCTGAAGCGGCGTGTTTCCGAGTAGCACTGCAAACAACGCTAGGACGGAAGCTAACAAAGACGTCCGGCGGATAGGTTGCCATTTCATGGTTCTCCCCCCCTTACTCGATTTTATTTAATTTCGTTGAACGTGAGATAAAGCGAAAAATCACTAGACTCCTTTTTTTTTGTGACGTCAACCGCCTTTTGGCGCTCCAGCCGAGGCCGGGTCGGGTGGGGCGAGGTGTTTAATGACGCTCGAGTGATGAAGCTCGAATGACGGCTTAGGGTCGGGTTCGGTCGCTCGCTGCTCTGTACGACCATGCTGCAGTGCGATAGACCAAAATCGGCCATCTGTGGACATTCGAAATCGCCGATTAAGTCGATCACTTAACGGGTTACCGCCTTCTGCCAGGGCCACCGTCCATTCATCTTGAGCGCGATGAGCCATCCCTCGTCATTCGCGAGGGAGCCCTCCCACCTGCGATACGTCTGCGCTACTTATCAGATTCCATCGGGCCAACGGATCGGCTTCGTTACTTGTGGCCAGTTCGGTTCGTCACGCATCGTCAGCCCGTTCTGCCGCAGACGGAAGAAGAGATGGTCGAATCGATCCTGTCCGAAGAACGGCTCGCCGCGGAAGATCATGTTAGGCACCCCGCCGTGGCCCGACGCCATTTGCATCGGCTGACTTTCCTGCCAACACGCATCGTACTTATCGGGGTTCTTCTGGATATCCGCAATCGTTTCGTCGTAGTCCAAATCCGTTTTCAACTTGTTCCAAGCCGCAGGGATATCGGCCGGCCAGAAATCTGACTGGCCACCCCAGATCAGCGGGCCAGTGAAAAGCAGGAACTCCATGGACTTGCCGGCCAGCTCAGCGGCATTGGCAAGTCGTACCATCCATGAGATCCAGGTCTGGCCCTCGATAGTGGGGACTTGCCCGTAGTCAAGCCCAAGAAACGGATAGTGGTTTTGATCGATGGGATCAGGGTTGGCAAACTTCCACGGAATACCCTGGAATTCCGCAACGCGATAACAATCCCACACACAGTCCGCCCACTTATACCATCTTCCACCCTGTTTGTAGTGGGTCTCCTGGGCTGGCTCTTGCGCTACTTGATTTCCAGTATCATCAACCGCTCCACCCGCGACATCCGGCATGCGGATAGCACCCGGAAAGATCACGCGCAAGGTCACTTGGCAGTTGTAGTTGGATTGGAGGTAAGCAAGGCGGTTGATGACCAGATAGCTGTAAGGGCTGCGGATCGAATCACAGACATCGACCACCAGCGGATTATCGGAAGTAACAGGCTCTGTCTGCGGGGCTGGGATCGGATCGAATTCATCTGGCTTATTCCCGTGATTATTGACCCCGTCGTTGACGTCGTGGTGCCGCCAAAGCCAATTGTTCGCGTCGGGCGGCGGATTCACCGGGTTGGGTACCGGCGGCATTTCGGGTGGTCTGAAATCTCTTTTAGATTTTTCCCCCATTTCCTTCTCCTTTTTCAAGCTATTCAAACAATGCCACTAGTAGGAAACCGCGCCGTGCGCTTCGTATATTGGTGGCTGCGAAACACTTTGCGACCGATTAGATCCCCTCAGGCCAGCGCAGAGGGAAATTAGACTACGAGATGTTCGGACAATCAAGCTCCGGGAAACGTCGATCCTGGCTCAATGAACCTGCGCGCGGAGATAGACCTGAATGTCCACTTCGGGTCGTGAATTGCCGATCCGCTTGACGACTCCCATGTGCGATCGTGTTGCGCTGCATCAGGGGACTTTCGGCCAGGTGCCGTCATTTGTCGTTCGCGGTAAACTTCTTTTTGAGCGTCCAGATTTATCGCAAATCCGGACATCAGCGGGACAGATGCTGTGTAGACACTGCAGTACGAATCGGCGAGGAGGTCGTTATGGGTGACGAAGGGAAGGTTACCGGCACTTCGGAAGTAACCGTAGAGAATCTGAAAGCTTTTGCCGATGCTTGGGATCGCCATGAGGTTGACACCATCATGACGTTCTTCACCGATGACTGCGTTTTCATTGCGGGCTGGGGGGAGCGGTTTGTTGGCAAAGAACGAGTCCGGGAAGGAGTCTCTGAGTTCTTTACCAAATTTCCGGACGGCCGTTTCAGCGACGGACATCACTTCATCAGTGGCAATCGAGGCGTGTCAGAATGGACGTTTACGGCCACCGCGCCTGACGGCGTCAAGCTGATGATGACCGGCTGCGATCTATTTGCATTCGAGAACGGAAAGATCGCAGTAAAGAACGCATTCCGAAAGGATCGGATCTCGTAGACGCGATCTAGTGAGCGATCAACAGAAACTGACTGGCGGATGCCTATGTGGGGCGGTGCGGTATGAAACTGTGGGGAAACCGCTACGGGTGGCCCATTGCCACTGCGAAAGGTGTCGCCGATCAACCGGTGCAGCATTTGCCACCGGCGTTTGTTTTCCAGTCGAGGCTGTGACCTGGAAACAAGGGGAACCCGCGTCGTATCAATCGTCGGAAAGCCTTGCCCGATTGTTTTGTTCACATTGTGGAAGTTCAGTTGCTCAACATAACTTGGATACCGGTACGATGTGGCCATTAGCGGGCACGCTCGATCGCCCGGAATCCGTAACTCCAGAGTTTCATATGTTCATCGAGGAACAGCTCTCGTGGCTCAAACTCGACGATGGCTTACCTTGTCACTCAACGTTTGCTCCAACGAGAAGTGGAAAGGAAGAAGACGAGTGATTTCTGCCATAGCTGGACTGAGCGAGCGGTTGCGCTGCATGTAAGACTTCCTCACTTATACACTCGATAACGGCCGTTGAGGTATTCACACTGCGAAGGTCCGTTCTGGGTCGCAAGTCGCCGTTGGGCGGCCACGGATGGATTTCATCGTCCGAGCGGCGCGAATCGGCCATCTCCGGCCATTCCGGTTGCTATTGAGAAAGCGATTTGAGCGGCTGGTTATCGCTCGGTTACCGCCATTCACTCGCCACCCAAGCGAGCCACCGGTAGTATCTGCCGAACACCCCAATTCTACGAAGGGTCTCGCAACATGGAAGACCGCCTGCCGCGTAAGCTCGCCGCTATCCTGTATGCGGATGTCGCCGGCTACAGCCGGCTGACGGGCGAGGATGAGGACTCGACGCACCGCAGGCTCAGCGCGTACCTCGACCTGATTTCCAGCACCGTCGAGCGTCACCGGGGGCGCGTCATGCACTACGCGGGCGATGCCGTGCTTGCCATGTTCGACGCGGTCGTCGATGCGCTTTCCGGGGCCGTCGCCATTCAAAATGAACTCCAGACGCGGAACCAGGATTTGCCTGACGAACGGAAGGTCCAGTTTCGCATCGGCGTCAACTTGGGCGATGTCATTGAGGACCGTGGGGACATCTACGGGGACGGGGTGAATGTGGCCGCCAGGCTGGAGAGCCTCGCAGACCCAGGAGGTATCTGTATATCTGAATCGGTGCGCACGGCTGTTGGAAAGAAGCTCGACCCTGGTTTCGAGTTCATGGGTGAACAGGAGGTGAAGAACATCGCCGAGCCGGTCCGTGCGTATAGGGTGATGCTACGTGCAGCGGAAACGAAGCAAGCTACCATGTCTAGCCCACATAACGCCGAGCTTCCCGACAAGCCGTCCATCGCCGTACTTCCCTTCACAAACATGAGCGGCGATCCCGAGCAAGAGTATTTCGCCGACGGCATAACCGAGGACATCATTACGGAGCTCTCGCGGCTACGGGGCTTCTTCGTGATCGCCCGCAATTCCTCATTCGTTTACAGGGGCCGAGCCGTTGCCATATCCGAGGTCGCGCACGAGCTTGGGGTTCGTTACGTTCTGGAGGGTAGTGTGCGGCGCGCCGGAAGTCGGGTGCGCGTCAGCGCCCAGCTTATTGACGCGGAGACTGGGAGCCACCTATGGGCCGAGCGCTACGACCGCGACCTTGAGGACATTTTCGAGGTTCAGGACGAGATCACGCAGCGAATTGTTGGCGCACTGGAACCAAGCGTGATCGATGCCGAAGCTGAGCGCTCAAGCCGCCAGCGGCCTGAAAACTTGGACGCTTGGGGCTATGTGGCGCGGGCATTACCGCTCATCTGGACCTGGTCAGACAAGGACTACCCCCTGGCAGAGACCTTCCTGCTCAAGGCCATCGAGATAGATCCCAACTATGCGCGAGCGCACAGCACATTGGCAGCAGGCCTGCTCTCCAACGCTTGGCACGGGCGCGAGGGTCCGCATGGAGACTTCGTTGATCGTGCCATTGCGGAAGCCAAGACGGCGGTCGCCCTGGACGAACAGGACCCATGGGGCCACATGGCGCTTGGTTTTATCCACGGCTATACCCGAAACTGCGACGATGCTATCGCCGAGATGCAGAGAGCGCTCGGCATTAACCCGAACTTCGCATTGGCGCATGGACTCTTCGGTTTGGTCCTTGCGTGGGCTGGCAATGCCCGCCAAGCGCTTGAGGAGATCGAAGGGGCGGTGCGGCTAAGCCCGCGAGATGTGATGAATGGCCACTATCCGACCTTCCGCGGAGTTGCCCATTTCATCGCCGGCAACTACGAAGAGATGGTGGCCGAGGCCAGAGAGGGTGCTCGACAACGGCCTGATAATGTGGGCGTCTATCGCGTGCTCGTCGTCGGATGTGCGTACCTCGGTAGATTGGACGAGGCGCACGCGGCTAGGGAGCGACTCAAGGAACTACAACCTGGAATAACACTTGGTTGGGTCGAGCATAATATTCCTCTCGCAAACCCAAACGATCGCGCGCGCTACGTAGAGGGCTTGCGCAGGGCGGGACTGCCGGAGTGATCGCACGTTCTTACGTCTGCTGTTAGCCACTAGGCCCTGCACAGCGGACATTCGCGCAGACGGACGGCAAAGGACCGATTCGGGTCGTGAATTGCCGTTCAGTGCGGCCTTACGGCGGCACGCCGTGATGCTGCAGTGCATGAGGCAGGAAACGGCCAGATCCAGACATTGGGGGGCAAACGGAAACCTTGAAATTTACGACCGCTGCTCCCCAGATAGCTGAGGTCTGAACCCTGTTGCCAAGGATGGCTTCGCTCCGGACTCAGTGATCGGCTTCACCGGTATATGCAATGGCGCC
>Ga0255058_10000783_pt1 | contig 18194 bp, 18 predicted proteins | sample Cases_109_9_MG_FD_188637 | JGI IMG/M metagenome (GOLD analysis project Ga0255058, IMG submission 188637) | Seawater microbial communities from Amundsen Gulf, Northwest Territories, Canada - Cases_109_9 | ecosystem: Environmental > Aquatic > Marine > Gulf | place: Canada: Northwest Territories... | reverse complement strand
TTGCAGGTTTGTCGCAACCCTTCGAGGCAGGCCGCTATCATTCACTTTGTGCCGACCCCGCATCGCTACCGGCCGATCTCGAGCTTACGGCGCAGACAGACAGAGGTGAGATCATGGGTGTGCGACACAAGGAGCTGCCGCTCGAGGGTGTGCAATTTCATCCGGAGAGCGTGTTGACGCCCGAGGGTGCGAAACTCATGGATAATTTCATGCGGATGACTGGGCAATGAGCAATAGTCAGTTGCTGGACAGAGTCCTTAACGGAGAATCTCTGTCGGAAGCGGAGGCCACCGCGCTTATGCAGCAGATGGCAGCCGGCGATATGGAGCCGGCGCTTGCCGGGGCCTTGCTGGCCGGATTGAGGGCCAAGGGTGAAACCGCGGACGAGATACGCGGGTTTGCGCTGGCAATGCGGGAGCTCGCGCTGCACCCGGCGATCCCTGACGGCAGCCCGACTGTCGATACTGTTGGCACCGGGGGAGATGGCTCAGGAAGTCTGAATCTATCGACCGGCACCGGGTTGCTTGCCGCCGCCTGCGGCGCCCGCGTCGTCAAACACGGCAACCGCTCGATCTCGAGCAAATCGGGCAGCGCCGACTTGCTGGAACAACTCGGCATGCCATTACCGCTTGAGGATCAAGCAGTGATCGACTGCCTTCAGGCAATCAACTTCACCTTCTTGTTTGCACCAGCGTTTCATCCGGCAATGAAATCGATCATGCCGGTACGAAATGCGCTCGGCGTAAGAACACTATTCAATATTCTCGGGCCGCTGACGAATCCTGCCGGGACGCCGTATCAACTGATCGGTGCGTTCAGCAAAGACGCGGCGAAACTAATGGCGAATACTTTTGCAGGCATGCCGATAGAAAGAGCATTCGTCGTGCACGGCGAACCCGGATGGGACGAAGCAACGCCGGCCGGCGACTTTGTTTTGTACGACGTGCGCGACGGGACGGTCGAAGAGACTGTCAGAACACCCGAACAATACGGACTGGATCGCTGTAAACCGGATGAACTTGCCGGCGGCGATGCCGAACATAATGCGAACGAACTTCGCCGGGTATTCGGCGGAGACGACAAAGGCCCGCACCGCGATGCTCTGTTGATGGGGACGTCACTCGTGCTGGAAGTTCTCGGCACGGCAAACGACGCGAAACAAGGCGTCGAGATTGCAGCATCGGCGATAGACGGTGGTGCAGCAGAGAAACTGCTTGCAAGCTTAAGTGCTCATTTCGGAGTGGCATGAGCGATTTTCTTAAAACGATGGCGAAAGAGAGCGCGGATCGGGCGTCGGCGGCCAAGAATGCCGTGCAGTCGTCTGACCTGGACCTCCCCGTCATTCCGCTCGCCCTCGGAAAATTCGATGTGATCGCAGAGATCAAGAACCGGTCGCCATCGGAAGGCGCGCTTGCAGACGAGGCCTCAAGTCACGGGGAGCGGGCAGTTGTTTATGCGGAGGCGGGCGCCGCAGCGATATCAGTCTTAACTGAACCTACGCAGTTCGCCGGCGAACTCGCACACCTTGAGGAGGTCGTAACAGCGGTCGACGGCACTTCCGTTCCGGTATTGCGCAAGGATTTTCTTGTTGACCCAATACAGATACTCGAGGCGCGAGCGACTGGCGCGAGCGGAGTACTCCTTATAACGACGATGTTGTCCGACGATCAAATGAGTAACATGTTGAACTGCGCATACGAGCACAACATGTTCGTTTTGCTGGAGTCTTTCGACGAGGACGACCTGCGTCGATCTGTGGCTTTACTCGCCGATCCGCGACACCGGCATCAGGCGGAGTCGGCCAAACTCCTTTTCGGCGTCAACACGCGAGACCTTCGTACATTGCACGTAGATCCGGAGCGATTGAAATCGCTGAGTGTTCTTCTGCCCGAGGGCATTGCCTGTGTTGCCGAAAGCGGCTTGCAGGACCGTGACGATGCCGCGGCGGCAGCGAGCTGGGGCTACACTCTGGCGCTCGTCGGTACGGCCTTGATGCGGGCAACGGACCCCGGGCAACTGATCCACGAAATGCTGGAAGCCGGTCGCAACAGGAGGGCCGCATGAGCTGCCTGGTAAAGATTTGCGGCTTGAAGCATGTTGCGACCGTCGACGCTGCAGTTCAGGCAGGTGCCGATGCGGTCGGTTTTGTGTTTGCGAAATCGGTGAGACAGGTGACCGCACGGCATGCGGCGTTCATCGCCGCCAATGTTCCGGAAAATGTTCTACGGGTTGCCGTCATGATGCATCCGAGCGCCGCCGAGTGGGAGGAAGTACAAACGATCTTCTGCCCCGACGTTTTGCAAACAGATGCAGACGATTTTCAAGATCTGGTGGTGCCGGATGACGTTACGAGGTGGCCGGTCATCAGGGAAGGAGCAATTGCCGAAGACGGGGAGCTGCCGAACACCTTCGTTTACGAAGGCAAGACGAGCGGCCAGGGTGAGGTTGTTGACTGGAATTTCGCCGCCGGCTTTGCAGTGCGAAGTCAGCTCATATTGGGCGGCGGGTTAAGCCAGGTCAATGTTGCCAATGCCATCCGCCAGGTCAGACCTTACGGTGTCGACGTATCGAGCGCTGTTGAATCGTCCCCGGGGGACAAGGACCCGGAACTGATTCGTGCGTTTATCAATACCGTAAGAGCGACACCCAACCCGAGAAGCAAGTGATCAGGGGAAGTTCGGAATGAAATCTACTCTCGATTCCAAAGAAGCGGCAACCTTGCGGAAGGCGCTGCTTGATGGGCAGTTGCCAGATGCCCGTGGTCGTTTCGGGCCATTCGGCGGTCGTTACGTGCCGGAAACGCTGGTGCCCGCGTTCGAGAGGCTGGAAGAAGGCGTTCGAACGCATCTGCACAGCCAGGATTTTCAGGATGAATTCAAGAAGGAGCTGCGTGAGTGGGTAGGACGCCCCACTGCTTTGAGTTTCGCGCCACGCCTCAGCGAGCGCTGGGGTACTGAGGTTTGGATAAAAAGGGAAGACCTGGCACACACTGGTGCGCACAAGATAAACAACGCGATTGGCCAGGCCCTGTTGGCCAATCGTCTCGGTGCAGAACGCGTCATCGCCGAGACCGGCGCTGGCCAGCATGGCGTCGCATCTGCCGCAGCGTGTGCACGGGTTGGTCTGCCATGCAGCGTGTACATGGGAGCGGTCGACATTGAGCGTCAGGCGCCGAACGTCGATCGCATGCACAGATTGGGAGCTGAAGTCATACCCGTCGAGACGGGCGACAAGACTTTGCGTGCCGCCATCGATGAGGCAATGAGAGCGTGGGTGTCAGATCCGGCCGGCATCTACTATCTCCTTGGCTCTGCCGTCGGCGCACACCCCTATCCCTACCTCGTTCGGGAGCTGCAGTCGGTAATCGGAACCGAAGCTCGCCAACAGATGCTCGATCTTGCCGGTGGTCTACCCGATGTGGCGTTCGCTTGTGTCGGTGGCGGCTCGAACGCGATTGGATTGTTTCATCCGCTGCTCGCCGACGATATCGAACTGATTGGCGTCGAGGCTGGCGGTACCGGCGACGGCCTCGGACAAAACGCCGCAACGCTGGCAACGGGTACGGCCGGAGTGCTGCAAGGCTGTTATTCGTTGATATTGCAAAACGAGGATGGCCAGGTTCAGGAGACACATTCCATTTCGGCCGGGCTGGACTATTCCGGTGTCGGACCTGAACACGCGTTACTACAGGCAGTCGGCAGAGTGACTTATGAAACGGCGAGCGATGATGAAGCGCTTGAAGCACTCGAGGAGCTTTGTGAGACTGAGGGCATATTAACGGCGCTCGAAACGGCGCATGCCTACGCCGGAGCGAAGCGCTGGTCCGCGAGCAATCCCGGCAAGCGCATATTGATTGGCAACTCGGGAAGGGGCGACAAGGACATGCCGACATTGACGCGGTATCCCGTAAGGACGCGAACCCATGCAGCCGCATGAAACCATTTCTGCTGCCTTAAGAGCTGCGAACGCAGACCAGCGAACCGGCCTCGTGCCGTTCATAACGGCTGGCTACCCGGAACCCACAGAGTTTCTGGATACATTGCTCGCGGTCGCTGAAGTCGGTGACGTAGTTGAAATCGGCGTGCCGTTTTCCGACCCGATGGCAGACGGCATGACGATTCAAAGATCCAGTTATGTCGCGATTGAGAAGGGCGTTACGCTGACATGGATCTTCGATCAGCTCGAATCGGGCAGAGACAAAATCGATACGCCCATTGTGTTTATGTCGTACCTGAATCCACTACTTGCGTTCGGCTTCGAAAACCTTGCACAACGCGCACTGGAAACCGGTGTCTGCGGCTTTATCGTGCCCGATCTGCCATTCGAGGAAAGCGCTGAGATCAGAAACGCACTCGAGGCCAAGGGCATCGGCCTGATTCAAATGATCACACCGGCAACGCCGCCAGACAGGTTGGAGATGCTGGCAAAAGAATCGCGCGGATTCCTCTATGCGGTCACAATTACCGGCATTACCGGTGGCGACACCGGACTGCCCACTAATCTGGCCGACTACCTTGATACGGTCTCGACCGCTTCACTACTACCGGTTTGTGCCGGCTTCGGCATCCGCACGGCCGAAGACGTCGTAAATGTCGGCAAACACGCCGCCGGCGCCATCGTCGGCTCGGCCCTCGTCGAGGTGCTGGAGAACGGCGAAGATCCGGCTGCCTTCCTCAGGCAACTCCGTTAAACGGAGACAGGCCCCAAATCGTGACCCCGGTCACAGACCCCTGCTGCCCATCGCGTAAAAAGGGTCAGATGCCTTTCCTCGGAGGCACTGATGAGGTTTCAAAGAGCCTTTACATTCTCGGAGTTGATCATTGTCGTAGCCGCGCTGGCGATACTCGCAGCCGCCGCTGTGCCGCGATTTATCGCGATCAACAGTGACATCCGGGCAGGCACGGTGGAGGCGCTTGCGGTGAATGTTCAGAGCTCGGCCAACCTGACCAACCGCATCTGGCTCTCGAATGGTAAGCCCGCCAGGCTCATGGTGGATGGACAGGTACTCGAGATGCGCTTCGGTTTTCCGACGGAAAACTCAATCAGTGAGATCGTTATCAACAACGGCGATTTCGTGTTCAACGATGGCTACTTCAAGCACCGCGATTTGGTAACGGAGCAGGGCTGTGCGGTTCTGTATATTCCGCCATCGAATCCGAAGTCCTCACCGGTCGTAATTCCCTACACGGAAAGTTGCTAGGGCATGCCGCGATTGAGCAATCGCGTTCCGGCAATCTCGCTTCTTAATATCGACGACACCTTGTCTGCGTGCATCGGCTTGCTGATCAGAAAACCCTGAGCAAGATCACACTGGCAGCTTCTCAGGAACTCGAGCTGTGTGATCGTTTCTACGCCTTCTGCAGCCACTTCTATATCGAGGCCGCGGGCCATGGCGATAGCGGCGCGAACGATGCGCTGGTGACTGCCGTTGACTTCCACGTCCTGAATCAAAGATGGATCGAGAACAAAACTATCGATCACGCCGGTGTCCAGCGAGCTGAAAGAGACATCGCCCGTGCCGAAATGATCCAGCGACAGCCTCACGCCGAGCTCACGAAGACCATGCAGTGTCCTTATCTCTGTAGAACGCTTGCTCACGAGTTCAACGTCGCCGATTTCGAGTTCGATGCAGCCCGGATCGAGAGTGGTATTCGCGAGAGATTGAGATACTGCTTCGACCAGCCTTCCGTACTTCAACTGCTGCTGCGACAGATTAATGGCCATCGCGAGGTCCGGCAGCTCGAACTGGTGTTGCCAGGCGGCAAGTTGGCGACAAGCGGTATCGATGACCCATTCGCCGGTGGAATGGATAAGGCCACTGGACTCGAGAATCATCAAGAATCGCGCCGGGGGCAACAGGCCAAATCGTGGGTGTTGCCAGCGGAGTAATGCTTCGAGGCCGATCAGACGACCGGAGTCTACGTCGATGCGTGGCTGGTAGTGCAGAACAAATTCCTTTCGGACCAGGGCGTGACGCAGGCCGAGCTCCAGCTCCTCGCGTTGCTCCAGTTTGGTGTTCAATGAACTGGAGTAATACTGGAAGCGTCCGCCGCCACGTTTCTTGGCCTGGTACATCGCGAGGTCTGCAGCCTTGATCAAACGTTTGGCTTCAGCGCCTGATTCGGGAAATATTGCGATGCCGATACTTGGTGTCGCATAAACTTCGCTACTGCCAACCAGATATTTTTCCGAAAGTAGTAGTACGAGTTTTTGAGCGGCAGCGGCGGCATTACCGGCATCGCCGAAGTCCTCAAGCATGACCACAAATTCGTCGCCGCCCCAGCGGCCGGAGAAATCACCGATGCGCAGGTTTTTTGTCAGACGACTGGCAACCTGGCGCAGCACCTCGTCGCCGACATCGTGACCGAGTGTGTCGTTCACTGACTTGAACTTATCAAGGTCGATAAACAGGATAGCAAGTGCACGTGATGTTCGCTGGCAACGGCCGATGGCTTTTTCCAGTTGGCGAATGAACAGCCGGCGGTTGGGCATCAGCGTCAGCTCATCGTATTGAGCGCGTTTCTCGAGCTCGACCGTCCTCTTCTGGATGTCGGTAACGTCGCGGAACGTAATGACGCCGCCAACCAGCGATTGGCTGCCGTCATATAGGCCCTGCCCGTTAATACTCAATACCGTGTCGTCCTGATCCGGAACGCGATATATGGCGACCTGGTTGCTGAACTTCTGCCCGCTAAGGGTCTTAACAAATGGTGTCTCGTCGCGATCAAGCAGGGTTTTACCATCCGTCGCGATATTGCAAAAACGGCCTCCCCACTTGTCGTCGGGGCGCTGTCTGGGTGCAAGGCCCAGTATCGATCGGGCCGCCGGATTGATGTCCAGTACGTGTCCGTGCCGGTCGATGATAATGACGCCATCGTTGATGCTGTTCAGAATGCCGAGCACTGTGCCGTCTCTGTCTGAAAGCCGGGCCATGAGGCGGAATCTCTGAATGGCGTGTTCGAAGACGTTTTCCTGCTCCGCCTCGGATATGTCGTCCACGCAGATATAGTCTTGTGCGCCCTGTCGAACGGCAGCGATGCCGCGATGCTCCTGCTGCCGAACGGTGACGGCAACCAAGGGAAAGTGGCTCAGGGAGTTGATGAGCGTCTGTAGCGTCAGGCCCGACTGTGCGATCATCGGCCCGGCTTCGAACAGGACCAGATCGACGTTATCCGGCGTCTCCCAGGGGATCGCAAGCGTCTCGGACACGTTCAGCCGGCTACAGCTACACGAAGCCTTGAGCTTTTCGAGGTATTTGGCTGCGAACTCCCCGCGGCCCAGATATAGAATCGAGTGCCCCGCCATCAGTTTTGCGTTTTCTCCACAGATAGTTGCCCTCTAATTTGCCTCATGCTCCGGGAAACCGGACAAGTCATGATTTCGCTCATATTTTCTTCTTGTTTAAATGACGCCATGGCGTCAATTAGGGCCTGAGGCATAATACCAGAATCGCTGTAAAACTCAGTTTTACAGCGGGTATCTGGCCAAAGAGGGCCAGCAGGATTAAACCATTAGGCCACCATCGGTATCAAAGTAGTAAAGCATGGGGAGAAATAGACTTTGGAAGCGCTTATGGGCGCCGGGGCCACCGGAGGTAACGCGGTGGCGGCGGTGACCGAGCAGGGCCAGATTGACGAGCGAGGCTGGGTAGAGCGTGCCCAGCAGGCGGATACAACCGCCTTCGAATCGCTCTACAGGCTGCATGTTGACCGGGTTTTTGGGCTTTGCCTGCGTATGACCGGCAACTCCAGCGAGGCTGAGGACTGTACGCAGGAGGCGTTTATCCAGGCCTGGAACAAGCTTTCGAAGTTTCGCGGTGACAGCGCGTTTGGTACTTGGATGCACAGGATCGCGGTGAACTCGGTACTTGGAAGAATGCGCAAAGCAAGGCGCGAGCAGGACCGGATTGAAGCCGTGACGGACATATCGCCTGCTCCCGAAACGGTTGGCGACAGCGGTAACTTCGAGGACCTGCAGAATGCGGTCGACGATTTGCCGGAAGGAGCAAGACACGTATTTGTACTGCACGCTGTGTACGGATACAGCCATGATGAAACGGGCGACATGCTCGGCATTGCGGCAGGAACGAGTAAAGCACAACTGCACCGCGCGAAGAGATTACTCGCGCAGCAATTGAAGAAAAGCGGATATGAGTCATGAATGAAAATCAGAGTTTCGATGACAAACTGATGAAGGCGGCACGATCGCTGGAGACAGAGGCGACTCCTGAGCGCGACCTCTGGCCGGCCATCGAAAACGCAATCAGGCCACCGGTACACAATCGTTGGATCACGCTGTTCGCGCAGGCGGCGGCAGTCGTGCTGCTAGTCGGCGCCTCCTCCGGGCTTACGTATCTGGCGATGAACAAACCCGCGGGATATACGACGCCGCCCGTTGACGGCAGGCCACTCAACATCGAGCAAGCCAGTTTTGGCGATAACTACATGCTTGGACCTGACTACCAGGACGCACGCAATAGTTTGCGAGCGCAATTCGACGAGAAACTTCGAACTCTGGAGCCCGAAGCAAGAGCCGAGGTCGAGAGAGACATTGATGCGGTTCGCTCGGTTATCGAAGAGATCAACAGAGCCCTGACAAACGACCCGGATAACGCATTGCTGCAGGAGATGTTACTCAGTAGCTACCAGGAAGAGTTGTCACTGATGATGAAGGTTGACAATGTCACGAATGCAGCGATGTATAGGAACGATTTTTGAGGCGGTGTAACAAGGGTAAACACTGCATTTATACAACCATGATGAAGAGAATTATTATGAGATTATTGACCCTGACTTTTTTAAGCCTGATGAGTGCCACGGTACTGGCGGGCGAAGTCGACAAGAGACTCGATGCAGCTTCCGATGGCGTCGTGAGCATTTCCAATATTTCGGGAACGATTGAAGTAACCGGTTGGTCTCGCAATGAAGTGGAAGTCACCGGCGATCTCGGCAAAGATGTTGCAGATTTGATCTTCGAACGCGACGGCAATGAGATTAAAATTAAAGTGAGGCCGCCCAAGGATGAAGATCCTGACGAAGATGGCTACCACCATCGCGGCCACAGTATATCGAGTGACCTTGTCATCAACGTACCGGTGAAAAGCACCATTGAGATTGTCGGCGTAAGCACCGATATCAACATCCAAAACATACTCGGCGAGCAGCATGTGCAATCCGTCAGCGGAGACATCGAGAGCGAGATTCGGGCAGCCGATGTCGAAATACAGACAGTCAGCGGCGATGTGGAAGTGCAGGGTGATGACGTGGCCGGACATTGCCAATTAGGCAGCGTTAGCGGAGACGTCGAGGCGCAGAATCTGGCCGGTATTGTTGTCGCTGACACCGTCAGCGGGGACCTCACAATCGTCAACAGTAGTTTCGAGCGGGTTAAGATGAAGACGGTAAACGGTGACGTCATTTTTGACTCGGGTTTGTCGGATGGTGGATCTTTTGGTCTGCAGACACACAACGGAGATGCGGACATCAAATTCACCGATGGGATCTCTGCCCGCTTTAGTATCGAGACGTTCAACGGCGACATTAACAACTGTTTCGGCCCGGAACCGGTCGAGGTCAGTGAACATATGCCTGGTGCCGAGCTCAAATTCAAAGAGGGTAAAGGCGAAGGCCGTGTGACCATTCACACATTCAACGGCGACCTGCGCCTCTGCAAAGATTAAGAAAATCGGGGACGGACTCGGAGTCCGTCCCTAAAATCTCGTCCCCAAATTCTCACCACAATGATATTCTTCGCGCTTCACGCGGAGGAACATCACCATGGGTCGTCTCGTCAGAATTCTCCTTTTTGCCCTCGCCGGAGCCGTTGGTTTGACGGTGGTTGCCGCTGTCGCCCTGTTTCTGTTTTTCGATCCGAACGATTTCCGGGACGATATATCTGCACAGGTAAAGACAGCGACAGGGCGGGACCTGGTCATCGAAGGCGATCTGTCGCTCAGCGTATTTCCCTGGATCGCCGTCAATATTGGACGCACGCAACTTGGCAACGCAGAAGGATTCGGTGACGAGCCATTCCTGAGTTTCGAAGAGGCAAGACTAAGCGTAAGGCTTGCACCACTACTGTTTCAGCAAACCGTAACGATCGGTACCGCTACGCTGGATTCATTTTCCCTGAACCTGCAAGTGGCAGCCAACGGAAGCAATAATTGGGATGATCTCGCGGAGGCGGGCGAGGCTGCACCACCGGCCGAAGAGACAGCCGATACGGCCGACACCGGCGATATGCAGACTCTCGATATCGCCGAGATTCGGCTGAGTGATGCTTCGATTTCCTTCCGTGATGCCCATGCGGGCACCGCTAACACCATTAGTGGGCTATCGCTTGCCACCAGTGGCATCGCGGCCGGGGAGCCGTTCGATATCGATGCCGAGTTCGATTTCAGCGCTGACCCCGGCGGGGTCTCCGGACATCTGGAGTTCTCCAGCACGATGACCCTTTCTGAAGGCAGCGAGCAACTTTCCATGCGTGACTTCATCATAGAAGGTCAGCTCGACGGCGTTGCGGCCGAAACAACGGAGTACCGGTTCTCGGCTCCAGCTATCGACGTCGACATGCCGGCTGATCGCGTGACAATGGGCAAGATGGAACTGTCTCTTCTTGGCCTCGACATGTCGGCCGACGTCGAGCCGTACTCGTACTCGACCCTGCGACCTAAAATGACACTTCAAGTCGAGCCTTTTTCTCCAAAGGAGCTGATGCAGACGGTTGGCATTGATGCGCCACCGACCGCTGATCCTGACGCACTAACACGCGTGTCATTCAGCGCCAAAGCCGAGGTCACCGGGACAGCGATTGCGTTGACATCCATGACGCTTGAGCTCGACGACACCAAGATGACAGGCACACTTAGCGTCCCGCTGACCGAACAGGGCGCATATCAGTTCGACCTGGCGGCAGACGACGTCAATGTCGATCGTTATATGGCGCCGGCAGTGACAGGCGGCGGTACCTCGGCCGCGTCGGAGGATGACATCGAGATTCCGGTCGATCTGGTTCGAACCTTAAAAGCCAAGGGCAGTATGAAGCTCGACCGTGCGTTCCTGTCCGGAATGACTTTTGAGAACATGACGCTCGGCGTCAACAGCGCGAACGGCCAGCTTCGCATGTATCCGATATCCGCCGAGTTGTACGACGGCACTTATAAAGGCGACGTTCGCATCAATGCCTCAGGCGATATTCCGTCGATCTCCGTCAATGAAAATGTTGAGGGCGTGCAACTCGAGCCTCTCGCACAAGCGATGTTCGAACAGGAGAACATAACCGGAACGATAGCCGGCAGTTTCAAGCTTAGCGGCAGCGGCAACATGCTCTCAGACATACGCCGGGACCTGGATGGGACCATGGCGTTCTCGCTGGCGGATGGCGCCTGGGAAGGTACCGACGTCTGGCATGAACTCCGATCGGCATACGCATTATTGAAACAAAGGCCGGCACCGGAGCCCACGCTGCCGGCACGAACCGAGTTCAGCAATGTGCGCATGACGGGCCCGGTCAAAGACGGCGTCTTCAGCAACAATGACTTGCTGGCCGAGTTGCCGTTTCTTCAGATGACCGGCAATGGCATCGTCGACCTCGCTGAAGGGCAGATCGACTATTCGATGCAGGCTCGCGTTCTCGAACAGCCAGAGTTTGTCGATGCGGCAAGCGAGGAAGAGCTCAAGGACTTCACGGGAGCAGTCATCCCGCTACGCGTTACCGGACCGCTCGCCGATCCGAGCATTCAACCGGATATCGAGGCAATGTTACAGGCCGAAGTAAAGCGTGCGGTCGAGAAAGAGGCCGATAAGCTCAAGAAAAAACTCCTCGGCGACCTGCTTGGCGGAAGCAGTCAAGCGACGGAAGATCAGGCTGCCGGCGAAGAGGGCGAGCAGGCCGAGGAAGAAGAAAAGCCGGAAGAAGAGCTCAAGAACGCGCTGAAGAAACTCTTTGATCGATAAGCAATGACGTCCGGCAAGAAAGCGCTCCTTTACGGGCTTTGTACTGTGGTGCTAGGGATGTTGTCCCTTAACGCCAGTAGTGCCGACCTCCGATCCATCGAAGTATGGAAAGAGGGTGACCGCTATCATCTGGTCTCGGAGTCGCTCATCGGAGCCAGCCAGGACGCACTCTATGCGGTGCTGACCGATTATGAGCATTTCAAGAAGTTTACAAGTGCAATCGTCGCAAGCAACAACGTCGAAGCAGGTGAAGATGGCCGACCGCGGTTTTACACACGCATGCAAGGCTGCGTGGTGCTGTACTGCCACACATTCGTCCGCAGGGGTTACCTGTTGTTGACGCCCAAGCACGACATCGTCGCCGTATCCGAACCCGACGAAAGCGACTTTGAGTTTAGCCGGGAGCAATGGCAGTTGAGCGCTGAGGATGAGGGCACCGTAATGATCTACAAGTTCGAGATAGAACCGAGATTCTGGTTGCCGCCGTTTATAGGCCCTTATTATCTCAAGCGCGCACTGAGAAGCGGAAGTATCCGCGCGATTCAACGCATTGAGGCAATCGCGCGCGGCGAGACACCAAGGCCTTAGAGCATGACTGCATTCGCACAAGCGCTGCTACGTTGGCACGATGAGTTCGGCCGTAAGGACCTGCCCTGGCAGCAGGATCCAACTCCGTATCGGGTATGGGTCTCGGAGATCATGCTGCAGCAGACCCAGGTTGCAACCGTAATCCCCTATTACCTGCGATTCACGGAGTCCTTTCCCGACATCGATACGCTCGCAAATGCATCGACGGACAATGTGTTACATCACTGGTCCGGCCTTGGCTACTACGCGCGCGCAAGAAACCTGCATCGCGCAGCGCAAATAGTTCGCGACGAACATAAGGGGGTCTTTCCAACCGACTTCGACGAAGTCATCGACTTACCGGGCATCGGGCAATCGACAGCGGGCGCCATTTTGTCACTGGCGTGCGGCCAGCGTCATCCGATACTCGACGGCAACGCGAAACGAGTAATCGCACGTTTTCGCGCCGTCGAAGGCTGGCCCGGAACCACAGCCGTATTGAAAAAACTGTGGGCGCTGGCAGACGAACACACGCCACAACGAGACGTCGCCCAATACACACAGGCGATCATGGATCTCGGTGCAACGGTTTGCACGCGCAGCAATCCAGACTGCCGATCGTGCCCGATCAGTGATTCATGTGTTGCATTCAAAACGGATGCAACGGGCGATTTCCCGCAAAGAAAACCGGCAAGGGACAAGCCACTACGACAGACCCACATGGTGCTCGCGCACATAGACGGCGCCGTCTATCTCGAGCGCCGCCCGGCCAAAGGCATTTGGGGAGGATTATGGAGTTTGCCGGAGCTTGGTTCGGAGAAAGATGTAAATCAGTGGTGCGAGCGAGAGCTAGACGTCCAACCTGAGACATTAGACCGCTGGAACACAATGCGCCACAGCTTTACCCACTATGATCTGGACATACAGCCGATAGCCGTGCGCTTGTCAAAGCAGTCGAGTACAGTTCGGGATGCCGAAGACAGCGTTTGGTACGAGATTGGATCGACACCGCCAGGCGGCATCGCGGCGCCAGTCAGTAAACTAATACAAACCTTGAGCACCCTGTAGATGACACGAACCGTTCAATGCGTCCTGATGAAAAACGAAGGCGAAGGCCTCGACTATGCGCCGTACCCGGGCGAACTCGGGCAGCGTATTTACGACAATGTCTGCAAGGAAGCCTGGCAACGATGGCTGGGGCACCAGACGATGCTGATCAACGAGTACCGCCTCACACCTATTGAGCCCGAAGCCCGCAAGTTTCTCGAAACGGAAATGGAAAAGTTTTTCTTCGGCGAAGGCTCGGCGAAACCCCAGGAATTCGTGCCCGAATAGCCGGGGTCTGTCCTCAATTAGACGCGCAAGCAGTACTGCACGCTGAACAACTGCTCCGGATCTGTCCAAACTGTATCCACAACGAACCCGGCTTTCTGCGCCATGCCGCTGAATTGCTCCAACGTATACTTATGCGAGTGCTCGGTCAGCAGCGCTTCACCCTTTTCGAAGTGAAATGAGGTGTTCTCGATTCGAACGTCCTGATCGCGCTCGCTAATCAGATTCAACTCCATTCGGCCATGTTCTTCGTCATAAACGGCCCTGTGCCGGAACTGATCGGGATTGAAGTTGGCGCCGAACTCTCTGTTAATCCGCGACAGCATATTCAGGTTGAACTCGGCCGTGACGCCGGATTCATCGTTATAAGCTCGCTCGATAACGGCCGTGTCTTTCTGCAGATCGACACCGATGAGCAGCGCACCGTCTTCACCCGCTTCGACGTGCATTACCTGCAGCAAACTGTGTGCCTGCTCAGGTGAAAAATTACCGATCGTCGAACCCGGGAAATAAACGATGTTTCTAAGTGGCATCACGCTGGGATTCGGCAAGTCGAACGGCTGCATGAAATCTGCCAGCACAGGCCAGACCTCGACATTCGGGTAATCCGAGGCGAGCGATTCGGCTGCGGTCGTCAAGTGCTCACGCGAGATATCGACCGGAACGTAAGCCGCAAGCCGGTCAAGCCTCTCCAATAGCATGCGTGTCTTGAGGCTGGAGCCACTGCCGAACTCTATAAGGCTTGCTTGCGGGCCTACCAGGGACACGATCTCGTCGATATGCGTCTGCATGATCGAGAGTTCCGTGCGCGTCAAATAGTATTCCGGAAGCTCGCAAATGGCATCGAACAGCTTGGAGCCGCGTTCGTCATAGAAGAACTTTGGAGGCAGAGATTTTTGTTGCTTGCTTAAGCCCTCGATGATCTCGGACAGATCGTCGGCGACAGACAAGTCCTGTTCAGTAAGTGATGCTGGCTGTGAAATTGGCGGAGGCATGGAATGTAGGCATGGTCAAGCAGCGCCGTCTTTCGCCAGGCGGATGCCGAGAAACTGCCATCGCTGGTGCGGATAGAAAAAGCTGCGTATGCTCGCGCGCATGTGATCTGTCGCTGTCGCGCAGGAGCCACCCCGAACCGTCATCTGGTTGGACATAAATTTACCATTCGATTCGCCGAGCGCCCCGGGTAGCGGCACGAAACCCGGATATGGCAGATAGGCCGAGGACGTCCACTCCCAAACGTCGCCGAATAGCTGTGATCCGCTGGCGGCAATTGGATGCCAGTAGTTCGACTCCACGAAGTTGCCGCTGACCTTTTCCTCGTCGGCGGCGAGTTCCCATTCTGCTTCGGTCGGCAGGCGGGCTCCGGCCCACTTGGCATACGCGAATGCCTCGTAGTAACTGACATGGGTCACCGGCGTATGCAGATCGAGTTCGCGCTTACCGCCGAACGTAAACTCGGCATCGAGCCCTTCGGCCCAGTAAAGCGGCCGGGTCCAACCTTCCCGGTTGATAATCGCCCAGCCATCGGAATGCCAGAGCTTCGGATTCGTGTATCCGGTATCGCGGATAAAGTCGAGATACTCACCGTTGTTGATTAGCCGTGAGCCAATCCGATGCTCCGCAATTAGTTCGGAGTGCCGCGGCAATTCATTGTCGAAACAATAACTGTCGTCCTTGTGGCCGATCTCCCGAATGCCGGATGGTCCGTCGCGAAATTCGTGCGATTGGGATTTCCGGACCGGTGGCGGCGTAAGCGACGGATTGACGGTCGGCCAGGCCGGATTGACAGAAAATACATGCTTGATGTCGGTCAGAATGAGCTCCTGGTGCTGTTGCTCGTGGCTGAGACCGACATCGATGAGGAAATCGAAGTCCTTGTCGCCGGTTTTTTCCGCGATCAGATCCAGCATCGCGTTGTCGACGTATTCACGATAGGCGATGACTTCTTTGACCGTCGGTCGTGTCAGCAGACCACGATCCGGACGCGGGTACATTCCGCCGATCGTGTAAAAATAGGAATTCAGGACGAAATCGAAGTCTTCGTTGAACCAGTCGTAGTTCTTCGAGTATTCCTTGAGAACGAAGCGCTCGAAAAACCAGGTGACGTGCGCGAGATGCCACTTCGTTGGGCTGACGTCCGACATGCTCTGCACGACATAGTCCTCGGGTGCCAGGTGTTCGCACAGCGAAACCGTCGCAGCACGAATATGCCGATACTGTTCGATTAGTGAAACTTGCGATTCGCCTGGTCGAGCGACTGCCTCAGAAGAAACCATTGTTATGTTCCAGCGCGGAGTTGATCAAACCGTACGCCCGCAACATTTGCATGTCAAAGCTCACGCCAACGGCAATTCTGTTGTTTTCCGAACTGTCCGAATTGCAACGCTTGAGTTCACGCGTGCAACGCCTGGCAGGCGCGTCAGCGACTCGTTGTGCACGCGCTCAAAATCAGCCATGTCGGATACGACAACGCGAAGCAGGTAATCAAACTCCCCGGTCATCAGGTAACACTCCATCACCTCGGGCAGGTTCTGCACCGCAGCCTCGAACGCTGCAAGCTCGCTCTGTTCCTCTCGGTGTAAGGCAATGTGTACAAAGACATTGCCCGAGAGCCCGGCTTGTCGCTGATCCAACAGGGCAGCGTATCTCTCGATGAAGCCGTTGTCCTCCAGGCGCCGCACTCGTCGGAGACAGGCGGATTCGGACAGATTCACCAGCTCCGCAAGATCGACGTTGCTGATACGGCCGTCCTTCTGCAAAGCGCTCAGGATCGATCTATCGAATCTGTCGAGTGTCATAGAGGTTTATTGCGCAAAGAGGTATCCATACGCAATATCCTGCCACTTTTTGTCCATTTTGTCAGTCATTCGGCAAGTGAATTGCGCTCATGTGGGGGTATCCTGCTGAAATGCTTCAAACAAAGCTTCGGAGAAAGCGACATGAAGATCGGCGTACCCAAGGAAATTAAGACCCTCGAGTTCCGAGTTGGCATGTTGCCCTCGGGCGTCCGCGAGCTCGTGCACGATGGCCACGAGGTCATCGTTGAGACCAATGCCGGAGTCGGCATCGGCATGACAGATGCCGACTATAAGAAGGCCGGTGCGACGGTTGTTGCAAAGCCCGAAGCGGTCTTTGCGGAGGCCGAACTAATCGTAAAGGTGAAAGAGCCGCAATTGAACGAGTGCGCCATGTTGCGTCCGGAGCAAGTGCTTTTCACTTATCTCCATCTCGCGGCCGATCCGGAGCAGGCCAAAGCGCTGGTCGATTCAGGAACTACAGCTATCGCCTATGAAACGGTTACCGCTGAAGACGGTTCCTTGCCATTGCTGACACCGATGAGCGAGGTGGCCGGACGACTTTCGATTCAGGCAGGCGCCTACGCCCTGCAAAAAGCCAACGGTGGCCGAGGGGTATTACTTGGTGGTGTCCCCGGCGTTGCTCCGGGCAAGGTTGTCATCATTGGCGGCGGAATTGCCGGCACCAACGCAGCCGAGATGGCGATCGGCCTTGGTGCCCAGGTAACGATCATCGATCGTTCGGTTCCCAAGCTTCGGGAGATCGACGATATATACGGTGGTCGGGTTCATACCGAGTACTCAACAAAGCATTCAATCGAGTTGTGTGTAACCGACGCCGATCTGGTTGTTGGCGCAGTATTAATTGCAGGCGCTGCCGCACCAAAACTGGTTACCGCAGAGCACGTGAAACAAATGCGTGCGGGTTCGGTGCTTGTCGATATCTCCATTGATCAGGGTGGTTGTTTCGAAACCAGCCGACCGACAACCCATGCCGAACCGACTTACATCATTGATGACGTCGTGCATTACTGCGTTACCAATATGCCAGGCGCTGTCCCCAGGACATCGACCTTTGCACTGACGAACGTGACGCTGCCATTCGTAAAATCCCTGGCGAACCTGGGCTGGGTAGAAGCGCTGAGCCGGGACCAACACCTCGCGATGGGCCTGAATGTTCACTCCGGCCACGTCAATTATGAGGCGGTCGCTCACGAGCTCGGCTATGACTACCTCTCTGCAGACGATGCCCTGAGAGCCGCCTGATATTGACTCCCGGCACCCTGGCCGGGTCTAATACGCCGCTCCCTCTGCGAGGCCGAACAAAGGCCAGATGGGGGCCAGGTAGCGGGGTCGCGTAGCGACAGGGTAGGCTAGGACTGAAAATCCGCTGTCTGTTTTCAAGACATATTCAAATATGGCCAGGTAGCGGGGTCGCGTAGCGACAGGGTAGGCTAGGACTGAAAATCCGCTGTCTGTTTTCAAGACATATTCAAATATGGCCAGGTAGCGGGGTCGCGTAGCGACAGGGTAGGCTAGGACTGAA
>Ga0255058_10000782_pt1 | contig 18195 bp, 17 predicted proteins | sample Cases_109_9_MG_FD_188637 | JGI IMG/M metagenome (GOLD analysis project Ga0255058, IMG submission 188637) | Seawater microbial communities from Amundsen Gulf, Northwest Territories, Canada - Cases_109_9 | ecosystem: Environmental > Aquatic > Marine > Gulf | place: Canada: Northwest Territories... | reverse complement strand
GCTGAAGCGGCGCAACAAAAAACCCCAGGAGTAAATGGTGGATACATTTCGGGCGTTCCGGATTGACGAGCAGGACGGCGCGGTCGTGGCCGGCTTTGCCGAACTCGGCATCGATGACCTGACGGACGGAAACGTCGTCATCAAAGTCAGCCACTCAACGATCAACTACAAGGATGCGCTTGCCGCGACGGGCACCGGCAAGATATTGCGCCGTTATCCGTTGAACGGCGGCATCGATCTCGCCGGGACGGTTGTGAGTTCGGAAGATACGGAATTCCAGCCGGGTACCGAGGTGCTGGTCAATGGTTGCGGGCTGAGCGAGGTCGTGGATGGCGGATATTCCGAATATGCGCGACTGGACAGCAACTCGCTGGTACCGGTGCCCGATGACCTGAGCGCGGTAGAGGCCATGCAGATCGGCACGGCCGGATATACGGCAGCGCTCGCGATTCATCGCATGGAGCAGAACAATCAACGTCCGGAAGACGGCCCCGTCGTAGTGACGGGAGCGACCGGGGGCGTTGGCAGCATTGCGATCGATATGCTCGACGCACGCGGCTACGAGGTGGTTGCGGTCACGGGCAAGGCCGATGAGGAACCCTATCTGCGTGATATCGGTGCGCGAGACGTCCTCTTGCGCCAGCAACTGGACCTGGGCAAGCGACCAATGGAAAAGGCGCAGTGGGCTGGCGCAATCGACAACCTCGGCGGCGACTACCTGACCTGGCTGACGCGAACCGTGGATTACGGCGGCAATATCGCAAGTATTGGCCTGGTGGCGAGCCTGGCGCTGAATACGACGGTGTTACCGTTCATCTTGCGCGCTGTTTGCCTGCTCGGCATCAATTCGGTGGACACGCCGCGAGCAATGCGCCTGGCGGTGTGGGCGCGAATCGCAGATGATCTCAAGCCCCGGCACCTCGAGCGGATCGGTCACCGGACGATTGCCTTCGATGAGCTACCGGGTGCGTTCCAGGCGTATATCGACGGTACGGTGACAGGTCGTACAGTGGTCCAGATAGCTAGCTAACAGGACCGCAAATGGGGATGTTCTCATCGTCATGGCTCGCTACGCTGCGCTTTACTTCCGATGAAGACATCCCCATTTGTGGTCCTGGCCGGCTTCTCACCCTTCGTACGTAGCAGTGATCTGTCGCGGGCGCGAACGCGACCGGCGACAGCAACGCGGCGGTTTTGCCACCCAACCCATTTGGGAATGGCCGTCGCCGTGGAGTAGAATCCGCCTCCCGCTGAATTTTAATCTTGATTAAAATCGGCCAAATCGACCCCAGGAGAGGACTCGAGATGAGTGCAGGAGCACGTTTCAGGGCCGCACTCGAGGCGGAGAATCCGCTTCAGATCGTCGGCACGATCAATGCCTATTCGGCCTTGCTGGCCGAACGGGCAGGCCACAAGGCCATTTACTTGTCCGGGGCGGGGGTCGCCAACGCGTCATTTGGTTTGCCGGACCTGGCAATGACCACGCTGAATGACGTCTGCGAGGACATCCGCCGCATCGCATCGGCGACCGATCTGCCGCTGCTCGTGGATGCCGACACGGGCTGGGGCAGTGCGTTCATGATTGCACGAACGGTTCGGGAAATGACCTGGGCCGGCGCGGCGGCCTGTCACATCGAGGATCAGGTCGCGGTCAAACGTTGCGGACACCGGCCGGGCAAAGCACTCGTTGAAACGGCCGAGATGTGTGATCGCCTGAAGGCCGCGGCCGATGGCCGCATCGATGAACAATTCATCATTATGGCGCGCACGGATGCTCACGCCGTCGAAGGTCAGCAGGCGGCGATCGATCGCGCCGCCGCTTATGTCGAAGCCGGCGCCGATATGATCTTCGCGGAGGCGTTAATGACCGTTGAAGAGTACCAACAGTTCACCGACGTTATTAAAGTACCGGTGCTTGCGAACCTGACCGAGTTTGGCAAGACGCCGTTGTTTACGGCCGAAGAGCTTGCCACCGCCGGCGTTCGAATGACGCTGTATCCGCTGAGTGCGTTTCGCGCGATGTCGGCGGCAGCGCAAAATGTCTACGAGATCATCAGGAAAGACGGCACGCAGCAGGCCGCCGTCGATGCAATGCAAACACGAGAAGAGCTGTACGACGTTCTGGGCTATGAGGCATATGAAAAGAAGCTCGACAAGCTGTTCGCAGACGAGGGCCTGAAAACAGGCGACTAGCTGTAGGAGCTGCGCTTAGTAGGAGCGGGCCGTCCCGATAGAATCGCTGGACCAGCGGTTGGCGAAGCGCTACTACTGAGACCCCGCGATCGCGGCGTCGGCGCCGCTCATACAGGTGTCGCGGTTGCTAAGCAGCGTTCCTACCAGCGCGACTAACAGAGAGAAGTTATGACGAAAAAGAAAACAGGTGGTCTTGCCGGAGTCACGGCCGGTGAAACGTCACTATGTACCGTTGGCAAGGAGGGCGCCGGCCTGACCTATCGCGGTTATGACATTTACGACCTGGCGAACAATGCATGCTTCGAGGAAGTTGCCTTTCTTTTGTTGCACGATCATTTGCCGACGCAGGCAGAGCTTGATGCCTACATCGAAAAGATCAAGGCGAATCGCGGCTTGCCCGATGCGCTGAAGACCGTTTTGGAAATGATCCCGGCTGATGCGCACCCGATGGATGTGTTACGCACCGGCGTGTCATTCCTCGGCAACATCGAGCCCGAAGGCGATTTCTCCAGGCAGTCGGCCGTCGCCGACCGCTTGCTGTCCTGCCTGCCGTCGATGCTTCTGTACTGGCATCGCTTTCATACCGACGCTGTGAAAATCGATACCGAGACAGACGACGACAGTATCGCGGGCCATTTCCTGCACATGTTGCACGACACAAAGCCAAGCGAGTTGCATCGCAAAAGCCTGGATACGACGCTAATCCTGTACGCGGAGCATGAATTCAATGCGTCAACTTTTGCGGGTCGCGTCATCACGGGCACGTTGTCTGACATGCACTCCGCTGTCAGTGGTGCGATCGGCGCATTGCGAGGGCCATTGCACGGTGGCGCCAACGAAGCGGCAATGGAGTTGATTTCGAAATACGATTCGGCCGAAGCGGCGACGGCGGGCGTGCACGAAATGCTCGCCAACAAGGAGCTGATAATGGGCTTCGGGCATCGCGTCTATACGACCTCGGATCCGCGCAACGGCGTAAACAAATCAATGTCGAAAGCGCTGGCGGATGACGTCGGCAACACGATCTTGTACCCGGTCTCCGAAGCCGTCGAAAAAGTGATGTGGGACGAAAAGAAATTGTTTGCCAACGCGGATTTCTTTGCGGCGACTGTTTATCACTTCATGGGCATACCGACCTACCTGTTTACCCCGATCTTCGTGTGCTCGCGTATAAGCGGCTGGGCCGCACACATTATGGAGCAGCGTGCGGACAACAAGCTGATTCGTCCCGCGGCCGATTACATTGGGCCGTCCCTGCAGGAATGGACGCCAATCGAAAAACGATAAAGGAACGACAGATGTCCAACGCGGATATTCGCTCGGCCGTGCGTCCCGACTGGGACCAGGCACTGGCCGACATCGCCGATTATGTTTGCGACTACGACATCGACTCCGATGTCGCGTTCGAGACGGCGCATTACTGCCTGATGGATACACTGGCCTGCGGTTTCCAGGCACTCGATTACCCGGCATGTACGAAATTGCTCGGCCCCGTCATTCCGGGAGCAACGTTCCCGGGCGGCGCGCGCGTCCCCGGCACATCGTATGAGCTCGAACCGGTCATGGCGGCCTTCAACATCGGTGCCATGAACCGCTGGCTCGACTTTAACGATACCTGGCTGGCAGCCGAGTGGGGTCATCCATCAGACAACCTGGGCGGCATTCTCGCTATCGCCGACTACCTGAGTCGCCAGAACCGCACGCAAGGCGGTGCGCCACTCAAGATGCGCGACGTCCTCGTGGCGATGATCAAGGCGCACGAAATTCAGGGTGTACTGGCTCTCGAAAACAGTTACAACCGCGTCGGCCTGGATCACGTGTTGCTCGTGCGGGTCGCTTCCACCGCGGTCGTTACACGGATGCTGGGCGGCGATCGAGAGCAGGTCCTGAACGCGGTATCGAACGCCTGGATCGACGGCGGCGCACTGCGTACCTATCGGCATGCGCCGAACACGGGTTCGCGCAAGAGCTGGGCCGCCGGCGATGCGACGAGCCGCGCCGTGCGCCTCGCGCTCATCGCCATGACAGGCGAGATGGGCTACCCGTCCGCGCTGACCGCGCCGACCTGGGGTTATTACGAAGTGCTCTTCAACGGCAATGAATTCCAGTTTCAGCGCCCGTACGGCAGCTACGTCATGGAGAATATCCTGTTCAAGATCTCCTACCCGGCCGAATTTCATGCGCAGACCGCTGTCGAAGCCGGCATGACTTTGCACGAACAGGTGAAGGACCGCATCGACGACATCGAGAAGGTCGTGATCGAGACGCAGGAAGCCGGCGTGCGGATCATCGACAAGACCGGGCCGCTCGATAACCCTGCCGACCGCGATCATTGCATTCAGTACATGGTTGCCGTACCAATGATTTTCGGCCGCCTCACGGCTGCGGATTACGAGGACGAGGTCGCAGGTGATCCGCGCATCGACGCCCTGCGTGAGAAGATGCAAGTCACGGAGAATGAGCGGTACACGAAGGACTATTTCGATCCCGATCTGCGCTACATCGGCAACGCCGTTCAGGTCTTCTACAAGGATGGCTCGAGCACGGACCGTGTTGCGGTCGACTTCCCGATTGGTCATCGTAAGCGTCGTGAAGAAGGCATACCCGTGCTCAGGCAGAAATTTGTCAACAGCGTCTCGCCGAAACTGGCCGCGGGGCAGTGGCAGGAACTGAACGCGATCTGTGCCGACCGCGAAAGGCTGGCCGCTACAGACGTGGATGATTTCATGGCGTTGCTTGTAGTGTAACTGTAGGAGCGCTGCTTGCAGCGCGATAGTCGCGCTTTGTAGGAGCGGGCTCCAGCCCGCGATCGCGGCGTGGGCGCCGCTCCTACAAGTATGGAGAATCGTTTGAAGATATTCGCAGTTACAGGCATTGCACTGGCCATTTTATTCGCGACAGTCGCAAGCGCAGCGGACGTGTCGAGAACATCGGCAAACAACGGCAACCTGATCATGGAAGACGTGCCGGAGATACCGGCCGATATTGTCGATGGCCTGAACCGCTATCAAAATGTTCGCTCCGCGAGCTTTCGCGCCTGGAGTGACGATGGCTCAGGAATTTTCGTCTCAACGCGTTTTGGTGATGTAACTCAGTTGCACCGCGTCGACATGCCAGGCGGCGCGCGCCGGCAGCTGACCTTTTACAAGGAGCCGCTGGGCGGCATTTCGGGCCAGCCGCATGGCTCCGACCTGATCGTTTCACGCGACGCGGGGGGCAGCGAATTCACGCAGATCTTCCTGTTCGATCCGGCGAGCGGCAATGAGACGATGCTCAGTGACGGCGAGTCACGCAACGGCGCCGTGTTATGGGATCGTGACGGCCGCCGTATTGCTTACCAGAGTACGCGTCGCAATGGCGCCTCGAACGATCTCTGGCTCATGGACCCGCAAAACCCGGATGAGGCGGAGATTATTTTGGAGTCGCCGGACGGGACCTGGTGGGGGCCGGGGGAATTTTCGGCCTCGGGCAGCCGCTTGCTCGTGGAAAACTACGTCAGTGTCACCGACTCGCGGGTGCACCTGGTGGACCTCGATACCCGCGAGCGGACGCTACTGGCCGGCGACGATGGCAGCTCGAACTACGCGATAGCGTTCGATGATGATGCGGAAGGGTTTTGGCTGGTCACAAATCAGGATGCGGAGTTTGAACGTCTCGGATGGCAAGCACTGGAGCCGGGCGCCGATGTCGAAATTGTTACAGGTGACATTCCATGGAATATTTCGAGCGCCGAGATCAGTCACGATCGGCGACGCATAGCGTTCGCGATCAATGAGAACGGCCGATCGAGCGTCTACCTGCTCGACACGGGCACGCGCAAGTACCGAAAAGTCGACAACGTCCCAATCGGTATCGCGTTCGGCCTGAGTTTCAGCCCCAATGACGATCGCCTTTCGATTACGCTGAATACGCCGTCGACACCGAGCGACACGTTCGTGCTGACACTGGGGCGAGGGCCGCTTGATTATGGCGAACTCGTACGCTGGACCTACAGCGAGGTCGGCGGGCTCGACACCACGTCATTTCGGCAGCCGGAGCTCGTCAGCTATGAGACCTTTGACGAGGTGGACGGCAGGCCGCGCCAGGTCCCCGCGTGGCTGTACAAGCCGGCCGGCGAAGGCCCGTTCCCGGTTGTCGTTTCAATCCATGGTGGGCCCGAAAGCCAGGCACGACCGACATTCAGCAGCACCTACCAGTTGTGGATGAAGACACTTGGCGTCGCCGTGGTGGTGCCGAATGTGCGCGGCTCGAACGGCTACGGCAAGACCTACCTTGGGCTCGACAACGGCTTTCGGCGGGAGGATTCAGTACGGGATATCGGGGCGCTGCTTGACTGGATAGGTACACAGCCCGAGCTCGATTCCGAGCGCATCGCAGTCTTCGGCGGCAGCTACGGCGGCTATATGGTTCTCGCCAGCGCCGTACATTTCAGCAACCGGCTCAGGGCGGTTGTGGACATCGTTGGTATCAGCAACTTCGTCACTTTTCTCGAAAACACACAGGATTATCGGCGCGACCTCCGGCGCGTGGAGTACGGTGACGAACGAGACCCGGACATGCGCGCGCACCTGCAAAAAATCAGCCCGTTGAACAATGTCGACAAGATTGATGTGCCATTGTTTGTCGTACAGGGTGAAAATGACCCGCGCGTGCCCGTCACCGAATCAGCGCAAATGGTTAAGGCCTTGCGCGAGCAGGGCAACAAAGTCTGGTACATGAACGCGCTCAATGAAGGTCATGGCTACAGGAAAAAGGAAAACTACGATCTTTACCAACAGGCGACGGTCCTGTTCCTGCGCCAACATCTAATCGAGTAGGGACGGCGTCGGTCCTATAATCGGTATCGTGAACGCCCGATCGATTCAAAACGCAACCGATTGTCTGCAACAAGTCTTTCCCGGCGGTGCCGTGGAAAAGTTCGCCTTGCTGCTCGACGAACTTGCGCGCTGGAACAAAAAGCTAAATCTAACCGCCATCCGCGATCCAGAAGAGATGATCACGGGGCATCTGCTTGACAGTCTCGTGGCAAGACCGCTTCTGCAAGGGCAAAGCATTCTCGATGTCGGCACCGGCGGCGGCTTTCCGGGTCTGCCGCTAGCGATCGCGGAGCCCGGGCGCCGGTTCGATCTCATCGATAGCAGCAACAAGAAGATCATGTTTGTTCAGCATGTCGCCGGGCTGATCGGTCTGGACAACGTCAAAGCCGTGAAAGCACGGTCACAGGACTATGCACCCGGCTACCGCTTTGATACGGTAATCGCCCGGGCCGTGGCGAGTGTGCCGCAGCTCTTGGAGATTGCAGGACACCACGTGGGAGAGGACGGTGTGTTCGTCGCCCTGAAAGGTCGATACCCGGCAAAAGAATTAGGCTCGTTGCCCGACCACTGGGGACAGGAAGTGACGGAACTTGGGGTGCCAGGACTCGAAGCCGGGTCGCGGCATGCCGTGCTGCTACGACGTCAAGTCGCTCCACAACCGGATTAACAGATGACGCGCATTATTGCTGTAGCAAACCAGAAAGGCGGGGTCGGAAAGACGACGACCTGCGTCAACCTGGCTGCATCGCTTGCGGCAACGCACCGTCGCGTTCTGCTCGTCGACATGGACCCGCAGGGCAATGCGACGATGGGCTCCGGCATTGACAAGATCAACGTCGAATTCAGCACCTGCGATGTGCTGTTGGGAGACAAATCAGCGGCCGATACGATCGTCTCGGCGCCCGAGGCAGGCTTCGCGGTATTGCCCGGAAACGCAGACCTGACACTGGCCGAGGTGACGTTGCTGCGGGAGATCGGTCGTGAGATGAAATTGCGCAAGGCGCTGGTGCCCGTCGCCGGCCTGTATGATTTCATCCTCATCGATTGCCCGCCCTCCATTAACATGTTGACGGTAAATGCGTTGACTGCAGCCGATAGTGTGTTGATCCCGATGCAGTGCGAGTACTACGCGCTCGAGGGGCTCAGCGCTCTGCTCGACACAATTGAACAGGTGCGAGACTCGGTAAACCCGGGCCTTGAGGTCTTCGGAATTCTGCGTACGATGTTCGACCCGCGCGTCAATCTCTCGAATGAAGTGTCGATGCAATTGATTGAGCATTTCGATAGAAAGGTTTTTCGCACGATCATACCGCGCAATATTCGCCTGGCCGAAGCACCGAGTTTCGGCCTTCCGGTGCTGTTGCACGATCGCTCGTCGCGCGGCGCAATTTCCTACCTGGCCCTGGCCGGTGAGATATTGCGCCGTGAAGACGATCGTCTGGCCGAAGCAGTGTAGACAGGCGTAGGAGCGCTGCTTGGCAAGCGCGATGGTCGCAGCGCAAGCGCAGCTCCTACAGAGAAATAGTACAAATAGGTGTGGGAGCGCTGCTTGGCAAGCGCGATGGTCGCAGCGCAAGCGCAGCTCCTACAGAGGAACAGTACAAATAGGTGTAGGAGCGCTCCCCAGGGCGCGAGCGAAGGTTATGGCCGCCAGGATTCGCGGGGCTGGGGCCCGCTCCTACAAGAACGTACTAGGTCGCGGGCTGGGGCCCGCTCCTACGACAGAAGGAACAGATGAACGTCAGGAAAAAACGATTGGGCCGTGGCCTCGATGCGCTGTTATCAAAGCCGGTCGCTGCGACGAGTGCAGGAAGTGGCGACGCACCCGACAATGGCTTGGCGACGATTCCGCTCGACCTGTTACAGCGCGGCAAATACCAGCCGCGCATCGACATTCGACAGGAGTCCCTGGAAGATCTGGCGGCGTCGATTCGCTCACAAGGCGTTGTCCAGCCGATTGTCGTGAGGCCGATTGGCAAGCTCGGGGCGTCGCAGCGATACGAAATTATTGCAGGCGAACGTCGCTGGCGAGCCGCACAACTGGCGGAACTTGGTGAGATTCCGGCGCTTGTCCGAGACGTTGCCGACGAAGACGCCATCGAAATGGCGCTGATCGAAAACATACAGCGGGAGGACCTGAACCCGTTGGAGGAGGCGAGCGCATTGGATCGGCTGATCCGGGAATTCGGCCTGACCCACGCCGCGGCGGCAACTGCCGTGGGCCGGTCACGCGCGGCAGTCAGTAACCTGTTGCGATTGCAGGAGCTGTCGGACAAGGTCAAGTCGATGCTCGAGAAGCGACAGTTGGAGATGGGGCACGCCCGCGCATTGCTGTCGATCAGCAATCCCGTGCAACAGTACGACGCGGCACGGCAAGTGGCTCGCAAGGGCCTTTCGGTCCGCGATACCGAGCGCCTGGTCAAGCGCATGCTTGATGCAACCGGCGGCAAGCCGAAAGGAAAATCACCCGCCGCCGGCAATGGCGACATTCGGCGGCTGGAAATCGAGGTATCCGAGAAAATCGGAGCAAGGGTTCGCGTAGAGCACACCAGCAAAGGCTCGGGGAAACTCGTGATTCCCTACAATAATCTCGATGAACTCGACGGCATTCTGAAACACATCAAGTAAATACATGCCGTACGACGCAAGCGAAAAACCCTGATATTTCCCGGGAAAAAGCGGCGCAAACACCCTGCGGAATAAGGGGTTTTCTGTTGCCATGCTTCGGGAGCGCCACTATAATGCGCACGCTTGATACAGGCCCGCCTGGGAACACCGCAAGTGAAGCGCCACAAGCCAAGGGATTGCCCTCTGGACGTGGCGTTTTTAGTGCCGGAGGCAAAAATAATGCTCAAGGTTTTGGCGGTGCAAATCGGGCTTGGAGTGGCGCTGGCCGCCGCTTTGTGGAGCTACCTCGGGGGAGTCGCTGCTTACTCGGCCCTGCTGGGCTGCCTAACCTCGGCGCTGCCGAACAGTTTCCTGGCATTGCGACTCGCGGTGCCACGCCGGGATCCCGGGGCGAAATCCCTGATGCGTGCGGCCTATTTTGGAGAGATGGGAAAGCTGGCGTTGACCGTGCTGTTATGCAGCATCGTCTTCGCCGCGGTACGACCGCTTGCGGGAGCGCCGTATTTTGCAGGATTTGTTGTCACGGCCATGGTGCCCCTCCTGGGGCTGCTGTTCCGCGACAAGACAGAAATAACTTGAGGACACAGTTACAGCATGGCGAGTGAAGGCGGACACGGCCCACAAACCTCTGGCGAGTACATCCAGCACCATTTGCAAAACCTTCAGGTCTGTCAGGCCGAGAGTGGCGAGTGGGTGTGGAATCAATGCGCCGGCAACCCGATGGGTATCAATGTCGACTCCATGTTCTGGTCGGTACTGCTCGGCCTGACGTTCGTCCTGCTGTTTCGCAGCGCCGCGAAGAAAACATCGAACGCCAAGCCCGGCAAATTCCAGGCTCTTGTTGAAATCATCGTCGAGTTCGTCGACGGGTCCGTCAAGGACACGTTTCACGGCAAGAGCAGCCTCATCGCGCCGTTGGGGCTGACGATTTTCGTCTGGGTGTTCCTGATGAACCTGATGGACCTCGTACCCGTCGACTGGATTCCCATGATGGCCGGTGCTGCGGGCGTGCCGTACATGAAAGTGGTGCCGACGGCCGATGTAAACGTCACTTTCGGTATGTCGATCGCCGTGTTCTTCCTGATCATCTTTTACACGATCAAGTACAAGGGTATCGGCGGGTTTATCCGCGAACTCACACTGCACCCGATCGCGCCGCCAACGAAAGGCGCCGGATTGATTGCCGCGCCGTTCATCATTGCATTCAATTTCCTGCTCGAAAGCGTTGCGCTGCTGGCGAAGCCCGTGTCGCTTAGCTTAAGGCTGTTCGGCAATATGTTTGCCGGGGAACTCATCTTTATCCTGATTGCGTTGCTCGGTGTGTGGCAGTTGCCGCTGCACTTCGGCTGGGCCGTATTTCACGTGCTGATTGTGACGCTGCAGGCCTTTATTTTCATGATGCTGACCATAGTATATTTAAGCCTGGCAGCGGAATCGCATTAATTATGATTGTTTTAAATTTCAATAAGTTGGACAAAGTCCTCTTTAGGAGAAACTGATGGAAACTGTTATTGGCTTCACGGCAATTGCTGTCGCACTTTTGATCGGTCTCGGCGCCCTCGGCGTTGGCATCGGCATGGGTCTTCTCGGCGGCCGCTTCCTTGAAGGTGCTGCACGTCAGCCGGAGCTGGCACCGATGCTGCAGACGAAGATGTTCATCGTCGTCGCGCTGCTCGATGCTGTTGCCATGATTGGTGTTGGTATTGCGTTGTTCTTCGCGTTCGCAAACCCGTTCATCGGCCAGCTGCAAGCTGTGAGCTAAGAGCCAGGCACGAAAACGTCGCTGTAGGTGCGGCGCCCACGCCGCGAGGTCGCGGGCCGGGCGCACTTCTGCCGAGGAAAAGACGTTAGGAGCACATTGTGGATATCAACCTGACACTGATAGGCCAGTCGATCGCGATGCTCGTGTTCGTATGGTTTTGCATGAAGTTCATTTGGCCGCCACTGCTGGCGGCGATTGAAGATCGCCAACAGCAGATCGAAGACGGCCTGGCGGCGGCTGATCGCGGGCAGGAAAAACTGGTGCAGGCCGCGGCCGAGGCTGACGAGCTCGTCGTCGACGCGCGTCGCCAGGCGACGACGATTCTTGACCAGGCGAACGCCCGGGCAAACGAAATCGTTGCTGACGGCAAGGCCGATGGCGTCAAGGAACGCGAACGTCAGCTGGTAGCAGCAACCGCCGAGATCGAACAGGAAGCCAACCGCGCCCGCGAAGAACTGCGCGGACAGGTTTCGGCCGTTGCGCTCGCCGGCGCCGAGAAGATTCTGAGCCGCGAAATCGATGCCAAGACGCACCAGGACATCCTGGGCAAACTGGCACAGGAGCTCTAGGCCCACATGGCTGACAACAACACCATCGCAAGACCGTACGCGCAGGCTGTCTTCGAACTCGCACACGAGTCGGGTGAGCTGGCAGCCTGGTCCGACGGCCTGACGCGTGCCGGTGATCTGCTTGCCGATGGCCAGGTTGCGAAATTCCTGAGTGACCCGGCCTTGAACAACGACAAGCGCCTCGAGTTTCTCACCGGCTTGTTTGCCAAGGCGAAGGCCAAGGTGCTGGCGGGCGGTGATCATAGGGGTACGAACTTTCTGAAGCTTCTTCTGGAGTATGGCCGCGTGTCGGTGCTGCCCGAGATCGCCCGGCATTTCGAGACGCTGAAAGCGAACGTCGAGAACACGGTCGATGTCACCATAAGCTCGGCTACACCGCTATCGGCGGCCCAGCAAAAGGAAATCTCGCAGGCACTGGAAAAGCGCCTCGGCCGGGATATCAATCTTGAAACAGAAATTGACGAAAATCTCATCGGTGGCGCTGTAATCAAGGCTGGCGATGTCGTAATTGATGGGTCACTGCGTGCAAGGCTCGATAGCCTGAGCAACGCGTTGATCAACTAAAGAGGAAGAAGAAATGGCACTCAAAGCTTCTGAAATCAGCCGGCTGATTAAAGAGCGCATCGAGAACTTCGAAGCAAGCGCGGAGGCGCGTGACGTCGGAACGGTGATTGCTGTGACCGACGGCATCGTTCGCATCCATGGTCTGGCCGACGCACGTTACGGTGAAATGCTCGAATTCCCCGGCAACACCTTCGGTATGGCACTGAACCTCGAGCAAGATTCAGTCGGCGCCGTCGTCCTCGGTGACTACAAGCACATCTCGGAAGGCGATACGGTCAAGACGACCGGGCGCATACTGCAGGTTCCGATTGGCGAGGCCATGCTCGGCCGCGTTGTCGATGCCCTGGGCAACCCGATCGACGGCAAGGGTCCGATTGATGCCGAGGGCTCGGCGCCAATCGAAAAGGTTGCGCCGGGCGTTATTCAACGCCAGTCGGTCAGCCAGCCTGTACAAACCGGACTGAAGTCGATTGATTCGATGGTGCCGATCGGTCGTGGCCAGCGCGAGTTGATCATCGGTGACCGCCAGACCGGCAAAACAGCCGTCGCGGTGGACACCATTATTAACCAGCGCGGCACGGGCATTAAATGCATTTATGTTGCTATCGGCCAGAAAGCCTCGTCCATCGCGGGCGTCGTACGCAAGCTTGAGGAAGAAGGCGCGATGGATCACACGATCGTCGTCGCTGCCGCCGCTGCCGACAGCCCGGCGATGCAGTACATCTCACCGTACTCCGGTGCAACGATGGGCGAATACTTCCTCGACAAGGGCGAAGATGCGCTGATTATTTTTGACGACCTCACGAAACAGGCCTGGGCGTACCGCCAGGTGTCGCTGTTGCTGCGCCGGCCGCCGGGTCGTGAAGCCTACCCGGGTGACGTTTTCTACTTGCATTCACGATTGCTGGAACGAGCTTCGCGCGTCAATGCGGCGCACGTGGAAGAAGTGTCAGGCGGCAAGATCAAGGGCAAGACGGGCTCGCTAACCGCATTGCCGATCATTGAAACGCAGGCCGGTGATGTGTCGGCGTTCGTACCGACGAACGTGATTTCGATCACCGACGGCCAGATCTTCCTCGAAACAGACCTTTTTAATGCGGGTATCCGCCCGGCTATCAACGCCGGCCTGTCGGTATCTCGTGTGGGCGGTGCCGCACAGACGGCGATCATTAAGAAACTCGGCGGTGGTATTCGACTCGCGCTGGCGCAGTATCGCGAGCTCGCGGCATTCGCACAGTTCGCGTCTGATCTCGATGCGGCAACCCGTGCACAGCTTGAACGTGGTGAACGGGCAACCGAGCTCATGAAGCAGAAGCAGTATTCGCCATTGTCAGTTGCAGAAATGGGTTTGTCGTTGTTTGCGGTCAACGAGGGCTTCATTGACCCGGTTCCAGTCAAAAAGGTCGTCGATTACGAAGCGGCCCTGCATGACTTCGCACACGCGAACAACCAGGCGGATCTCGACGCCATTAACGCATCGGGTGACTACAACGACGACATTGCAGCGACGCTGAAAGGTATTTGCGAAGCGTTTGCCGAGAAAGGTGCCTATTGATTTGTAGGAGCGGCGCTTGCGCCGCGATCGCGCTGCAAGCAGCGCTCCTACAACGTTTGTACGAGCGGGCCCCAGCCCGCGACAACAGGCAAAGATGGTACGAGCGGGCCCCAGCCCGCGACAACAGAGATAAAATTACGTGGCAGGTGAAAACGAAATACGCTCCAAGATCGCTTCTGTAAAAAACATGCAGAAGATAACGAGCGCGATGGAAAAAGTTGCGGCAAGCAAGATCCGTAAGGCGCAGCGGCAAATGGAGGCGTCGCGTCCCTATGCGATGCGCATTCGTCGCGTGATCGGGCACCTGGCGCACGCCAACCCGGATTACAAACATCCGTTCCTGACGGAGCGCGCAGTGCAGCGTGCCGGGTACATCGTTATTTCGACAGACCGTGGTCTTTGCGGTGGTCTCAACGCGAACCTGTTCAAAACCATGATCGGTGAGATAGCGAAAAGGCAGGACGACAACGTTGAGGTTGACATGGCACTCGTCGGGGCCAAAGCAGTTGCATTCTTTCGCCGCATGGGCGGCAACGTCGTTGGATCGGCGACGCACCTGGGTGACAAGCCGAGCGTCAATGACCTGATCGGTTCGATCAAGATCATGCTCGACTCGTACAGCGAAGGCAAAATCGATCGCCTGTATCTCGTACACAACGAGTTCGTGAGCGCGATGAGCCAGGTGCCGGTGGTCGCTCAGCTGTTACCGGCGAGCGGAATTGGCACCGACACTGAAGATTTGCAGGACCATTGGGATTATATCTACGAGCCCGATGCCGGCGAGATTCTCGACGACGTGTTAATGCGCTACATCGAGTCGCAGGTCTATCGTGGCGCGGTTGAAAACTTCGCTTGTGAGATGGCGGCGAAAATGGTGGCGATGAAGTCGGCAACGGACAATGCGGGCGACATCATTGATGAATTGCAGCTGCAGTACAACAAGGCGCGACAAGCGGCGATCACACAAGAGATTTCAGAAATTGTTGGCGGCGCGGCCGCCGTGTCAAGTTAAGGATAAAAGATGAGCACTGGAACTACTGTGCAGGTTATTGGCGCCGTCGTGGATGTTGCGTTCCCGGCGGGCCAGATTCCAAAGATTTACGATGCACTGGTCATCGATGATGCCAGCATCACACTTGAAGTCCAGCAACAGCTGGGCGACGGCATTGTCCGCACCATTGCGATGGGTTCGTCGGAAGGCCTGAAACGTGGCATGGCCGTCACCGACACCGGCAGCCCGATCACGGTACCGGTCGGTGAGAAGACACTGGGCCGGATCATGGATGTCCTCGGCAGGCCGATCGACAACGCAGGCGAAATCGGTGCGGAAACGCACATGCCGATTCATCGCAGACCGCCGAGCTATGAAGAGCAGGCGGCAACGACCGAACTGCTCGAGACAGGCATCAAGGTTGTCGACCTCATCATGCCGATCTCCAAGGGCGGCAAGGTTGGCCTGTTTGGCGGGGCCGGCGTGGGCAAGACCGTAGCGCTCATGGAGCTCATCAATAACATCGCCAAGGAACACGGCGGATACTCGGTATTCGCGGGCGTTGGCGAGCGTACTCGTGAAGGTAATGACTTCTACCACGAGATGACCGACTCGGGCGTAATCGACAAGGTATCGCTGGTGTACGGTCAGATGAATGAGCCGCCAGGCAACCGCCTCCGCGTCGCACTGACGGGCCTGACGATGGCAGAGGCATTCCGCGACGAAGGCCGCGACGTCTTGATGTTCATCGACAACATTTATCGATACACACTGGCTGGAACGGAGGTTTCAGCTCTGTTGGGGCGCATGCCGTCAGCCGTGGGATACCAGCCGACGCTGGCCGAGGAGATGGGCATTCTTCAGGAGCGCATTGCATCGACAAAGACCGGCTCGATTACATCGTTCCAGGCTGTATACGTACCTGCGGACGACCTGACTGACCCGTCACCGGCGACCACGTTCGCCCACCTGGACGCGACACTCGTGCTGTCACGAAATATTGCCGAGCTCGGCATCTACCCCGCAGTTGACCCGCTCGACTCGACGTCGCGTATTCTCGACCCGAACATCATCGGCCAGGAACACTACGACTGTGCGCGCGGCGTACAGGCAGTACTGCAGCGCTACAAGGAGTTGCAGGACATCATTGCGATTCTTGGAATGGACGAGCTTTCCGAGGACGACAAGCAGACAGTGACCCGCGCTCGAAAGATTCAGAAATTCCTGTCTCAGCCATTCTTTGTTGCCGAGGTATTCACGAACTCCCCAGGAAAATACGTATCGCTGGCCGAAACGATCCGCGGCTTTAGCGGTATCGTCAACGGTGACTACGATCACATTCCCGAGCAGGCGTTCTACATGGTCGGTACGATCGAAGATGCGGTCGAGAACGCCAAGAACTTCACGTAGGAGCGACCTGTAGGAGCGGTGCTTGCACCGCGATACTGAGAGGCACAAATCGATATGGCTACCATTAAAGTCGACATCGTATCCGCAGAAGGCGAGATCCATTCGGGCAGCGCCTCAATGGTTTTCGCGCCCGCCAAAATGGGCGAGGTGGGCATCGCGCCACGTCACGCGCCAATGTTGACCCCGCTGTCGCCGGGTGAGGTTCGCGTGCAGGATGAGGACGGCAAGGAAGAAAGCTTCTACATCACCGGCGGCATGCTCGAGGTGCAGCCGCATCTTGTTACCGTGCTTGCCGATACCGCTTTACGTGGTGATCAACTCGATGAAGCGGCGGCACTGGCCGCTCAGAACGAAGCGGAAGAGGCACTTAAAGGCGCTTCGGAAGAGACCGATGTGGCACGGGCCCAGGCCGAACTGGCCGAGGCGCGTGCCCGTTACCGCGCGGCCCAGAAGCTCAAAGGGAAGCGGTAGGCTGTAGGAGCGGCGCTCGTACAAAGCCGGGTACGAGCGGGCCCCAGCCCGCGACGATCGCGCTGCTTGCAGCGCGATAACCGCAGCGCAAGCGCAGCTCCTACGTCAACGTCCCCAGCCGGTCCTTCAACACAAGCGAATTGCCGTCGTAGTCCGTCAGGGGCCGCGGCGGATCGAGTTTCTGTGTCAGCAGCGTAATAACGACCATTACGACCAGGGAGACCCCGAATCCAATGAAGTCAGGAGGAAACTCGGTGCCGATCGCGTCTGCGATCAACCAGGTGCCAAGGCCGGAGAAAATGCCCCCCAACGCGCCGGCTCGATTTGCCTTTGGCCACCAGAAGCACAACACGAACGGGACGATGATCGCGGCCAGCAACACGGCGGTGGCATCAACGAGCACTTGCACGACCCGGTCGGCATTGAATGCAACGTAGGTCGAGATCAGAGCAAGGATCGGTATCGACAGCCGCGCAACACGCAGTTGCAGCTTTTCGTCAGCTTGCTTTCTGACCAAAGGCAACAGATTCGTGCTGACGATCGTCGCAACACCGAGCAATATGCTGTCAGAAGTACTCATGATGGCTGAAACGATCGCACCGACAAATATGGCGACGAGCACTGGATGCAGGTACTCGACTGCAAGATCCGTGAGGACCGCGTTGGGGTCGGCAAGGTCCGGCATCATAACGCTTGCCGCGAAGCCGAGAATGAGAGGAACAAGGCCGATGGTTGCGTAGCCAAAGGCGGCGATATAAAAAGAGTTTTGCGCGACAGATTCCGTTCTGGCAGACAGTGCGCGCTGGATAACCGCAGATGACGCCACTGCCGCAACACCCATGGCCATCCAGACATGTATGTGATCAATCCAGTTTGGGACCGTGTGCTCCAGTGGATACAGGCGGAAAGAATGCTCGGGTAAAGCTGCCGCGATCGCGCCCCAGCCGCCGGCGTCCTGTAAAACGAAAAACAGCAACACGAACATGCCGATGACGAAAACGACCATCTGCACAAAGTCGGTCATCGCGACGGCCCACATGCCACCGATCATGGTGTAGGTGACAATGACCAGAAGCCCGCCGAAAATTCCCACGGCCATCGGCGCGCCGGTAAGCGACTCAAGTAGAACGCCAAACGTGAACAGCACGCCGCCAAGCCAGATCAAGTTGGCGGTAGCGTCGGCAAGCGCGCCGAATACGCCGGCAATTTTTCCGTAACGCGCCGCGAAAAAATCA
>Ga0255058_10000781_pt1 | contig 18217 bp, 13 predicted proteins | sample Cases_109_9_MG_FD_188637 | JGI IMG/M metagenome (GOLD analysis project Ga0255058, IMG submission 188637) | Seawater microbial communities from Amundsen Gulf, Northwest Territories, Canada - Cases_109_9 | ecosystem: Environmental > Aquatic > Marine > Gulf | place: Canada: Northwest Territories... | reverse complement strand
AATTTGCGCGCATGGAGGTGTGCCCTGTTTGTCACGGGTCTCGCCTCAATTTGAATTCCCGCTCGGTGCGCGTCGGCGACCTGACGATCGATCGGGTCAGCGCGTTCGGCATCCTTCGCTTCCGGCGGTGGGTGCGGGAGCTCAAGTGGCCGGCTCAACTGGAACCCGCGGCGCGGCCGTTGGTGCAATCGATCGAGGACCGCGCCTCTTTTCTCGAACGGGTCGGTCTCGACTACCTGAGTCTCGATCGTGGGGCGAGCTCGCTGTCGGCTGGCGAGGCTCAGCGGGTGCATCTCGCGACTCAACTCGGTGCCCATCTGTCGGGGGTGTTGTATGTGCTCGACGAGCCGACAGCCGGTCTCCACGCCGCCGATGCCGAGCGTCTTCTCACGACCATCCGCGAGCTTCGCGACAGCGGGAACACCCTCGTGGTCGTCGAGCACGATCCGCAGACCACACGTGCGGCAGACCATCTGGTCGACATGGGACCTGGCGCCGGGGAACGTGGGGGCGAGATCGTGGCCGAGGGGAACGTCGAGGCCGTCATGGCCAACGAAGCCTCGCTCACCGGGGCCTATCTTTCCGGGCGCCGTCGGGTTCCTGTCCCGGAGCAGCCGCGTGCGCCGTCGTCGGGGACACTCAGCATTCACGTCGATGAGCTTCACAACATTCGGGGACTACGCGCCGAGTTTCCCCTCCACACGCTATCTTGCGTGACGGGGGTGAGCGGAAGTGGGAAAAGTACACTCGTCGTCGAGGCGTTGCTTCCAGCGGTTCGGGCGAAGCTGGGGTTGTCGGCGGAAGTTCCCCCTGGCGTGTCGATTGAAGGGGGCCTGGGCCTCGCGCGCGTGTCGTACGTCGATGCGACGCCGATCGGGCGAAGCGCGCGTTCCAACCTGGCGACATATCTGGGTGTCCTCGGGCCGCTGCGGGAGCTGTTCGCAGGGGTTCCGGAGGCGCGGGCGCGGGGCTATCGACCCGGCCGTTTCAGCTTCAACACCAAAGGAGGGCGCTGCGAGGCCTGCAAAGGTGAGGGCGTCCAGCGAATCGAGATGCAGTTGCTGCCGGACGCCGAGGTCGAATGCGACGTCTGCAGTGGCCGACGGTACAACGATGAAACACTCCGGATTCGCTATCGCGGCCTCAACATCGCCGATACGTTGGACCTTCCAGTCGAGGAGGCGCGCGCGCTCTTCGAAGCCGTGCCCGCGATTCGGTCCCGGCTCGACGCCTTGCTTCGCGTAGGCCTCGGCTACCTCGAGCTCGGACGCCGGTCGACAACGCTGAGCAGCGGCGAGGCGCAACGAATCAAGCTCGCCCGGGACCTCGCCCAGCCCGCGCGAAAGCCCACTCTCTATGTCTTCGATGAGCCCACACGCGGTTTGCACTTTATCGATGTCGAGCAACTGATCTCCGTTTTCCAGCAACTCGTTGACGATGGCCACACCGTGATCGCCGTCGAGCACCAGCTCGACGTGATCCGAAACGCAGACTTCATCCTCGATTTGGGCCCGGGCTCCGGCCCGGCCGGCGGGCAAGTCATTGCGTCAGGGCCGCCCGCGGAGATAGCCCGGGCACCAGGATCCGCCACCGGACGGTTCTTGAATTCCGGACGCTGACGCTGGCACTGACGCTGGTGCTGACGCTGGCATTGACGCTGACGCTGATGCCGAGCTACCCCGCGTGTAAAGAGCGGCTGAAGGCGTCGCCCACGGTGACGCACGCCTGGCGAATTTCGAGCTCGCCACCGACGAGGATCGCCAGGGGGTTGACCTCGACAGCTTCGATTTGATCCCGCCATTGGTGCACGAAGGCTGCGAGCCGCATCAGGACCTCGCCTATTGCGCTGACGGCTTGTTTGCGTTCTTGAGCGTTGCCTTCGAGCAAGAGGGAGCTGCCCTGGAGCCTGTGCAGGACCCGTTCGAGTGCTCGAGCAGTGGCCGGCAAAACCGTCTGTGTCGTATCGCCTGACGCGCGGCCGTGCGGGTCGGCGAAGCCGATCTCAGCGAGCACGGGGCCGCTTGGGAGGGGTTCCATCCGGACGCGCAACAGCGTTCGTGCCATCGTCGACGCACTCACGGTGACCCCGAGCAGTCGCGCGTCTGCGGAACGGCTTCTGGCGAGGGCCATCATCTGCCGGTAAGCGTCTCGAGCCTGGGCTGCAGAGAAGACCTCCGCGACGAGGTCGGGATGATCCCACAGCCGGAGATCGGGCGATGCAAGCGCGACCCGTACCGGGAAACCTATCCGCGAGGCTTCGGACGCGGCCCTCGAGGGCGTCGCGCAGAGCTCCTCCAGCGGCAGAGGCACGTCGTAGGGACCGAGGGCTGCCTTGCTAGCGGGATCGGAAAGGGCCCGTCGAGGCCCCAAGATCGTATCGAGCACCGCATCGGCTTCGACCCCTTGCACCACAGGAACCTTGGGCCTGGACGCCTCGTGGGATGCTCGCATTGCCCGCAGCGCCGTCGCCACGTCTCGGGGCGTACCGATCGGTCGGCTCGCGCCCCCCTCGTCCTGGTGCGCGATCAGCCCGTCGTCGATCCGCAAGAACCGACCGTCCGCTCGGTGACTCATGCTGTCGCCGAGCCGCACCCGGTCTACCGCGGGGAGCCCTTTGGTGGTCGCCGCCCAGGGGTGTTCCGTCGGGAGCTCGAGGAGTGCAGCGATCGCCACCATCGGGCCCGTCTCGTGGACCGCTGGCAGGCCTAGGTCGTGAAAGAGCCCCAGCGGTTGCGGGCCGATGATCGCGAGCGGGACCTTGGCTCCCTCGGTTCGCATCGCTTCGGCCAGCTGGACGATCTGATCGGCTCCAATCCTGCTTTCCAGCGCGAGGGCCGTGGGTTTGCCGGCCGCCAGCCCCTCGATCGCCGTTTCCACGGGCTTGTCGACCACGATCGGCGCGATCGACAGACCGATTCGCTCGGCGTCGCGCGCCACATCGACCGCTAGCTCCGGGCAGTCACACAAAATGCTCCACGCCTTTCGCATCGCCGTGCGCGAAGGATACCCCTCTTCCGGCGCTCGCGCCCACTTCCTCTACCCCGATCGCGACAGGAATTCAGCAGTCAGCACGGATAGCTGGATCTCGAATATCGTAGCGTTTCGAAGTTTGACGCGTCACGTGCTTGACGCCTTCGACAGCGCGGTGATAATCCGGGCTCGGTCGGTGTAACTTCCCCGATCAACAGGGGGAATTGGCCCTGGGGGGCTCATCCTGAGGAGAGACGCGGCATGCGCCTGAAGCTTATTGCGGGCAACCTCATCGTGGTGCTGCTCGTGGGGTTGGGATCGTACCTGGTGGTGCGAACCCAGCTTCAAACCGGGCTCTCGAGGGTTCTCGACGAGCGGATCGACGAGGACTCCGAGCTGTTCGCACGGTCGTGGCGGGCGGACGGTGCTCGCCTCATCGAAGGTGTTTCGGACCGCGCGTCGAGTAGTCAGGCTCGGGGCGTCTTCACGGCCTCCGGGGAACAGAAGCGACGCGGCCGTGCGTTCTCGGCCGCCCAGGCGGTTTCCAGGTGGTTCCAGGACCCGGCGCGCGGGCGTCGAGGGCGCCCCCACATCGTGGCGGTCATCGACGAGACCGGTCGGGTCATCGCGCGTGACACCGACCCGAATCGCATGGTTGGACAGTCGCTGCTCCGCACCGTGCCAGTCGTTCGCAAGGTCTTGAAGAGTGGGGCGGCCCGTTACGGCGTCTGGCTCGATCAGGACAAGCTCGTGCAGGTCGCGGTCGCCGCGGTCCGAAACGACGATGGCGGCGTCGTCGGAGCGCTACTGGTGGGTTACGACCTTTCGAACGGATTTGCGCAACGTGATGCGAAGCTCATCGGGCACGACCTGCTCTTCATCACGTCCGACAAGATCTACAGCACCTCGACTTCCGTCAGCGTGCGAGATGCGTTGCAGCAGGCGCTCTACTCGGCACCCCTTGACAAGGGCACCAACGCGGCACTTCAGGGTAAACCAACCATGCCGTGGAAGACCACGCTGCGAGGTGAAGACTACGTGGGAGTGACAGCGTCCTTGCCCTACGTGACCGGTGTAGAGGCGGGCTACGTGATCCTCGCCCATCACGGTAAAAGCACGGAGCTTGCTGGCGTGGCCACGATGATCCTCTGGCTGACCCTGCTCGGGCTCATCGGGGTGGCGATCTACGGGTTCATCGTCGCGAACAACATCATGGAGCCCATCGAGCGGATGGAGGACGACATCTTGGCGGTGATCAACGGGCGCGGCGACGTCCGGCTCGAGGTCGAGACTGTCGAGCTCGGTGGCCTGTCATACCGAGTCAACCAGCTCATCAATCTGTTCATGGGCGTCGCCGAGGAAGATGAAGAGGGGCGGGCCGTGACCAGCAGCGGCGGCTGGGAGGCGGTCAGCACGAATAGCCAGGAGCTCCCCGCCACGAGTTCCGTCAGCACTTCGGCTGAAGGCGACGACCCGGACGCAGACGCGCTCGCCGCACAACCCGAACGCCAATACTACGCGCAGCTCTTTCGGGACTACGTCGCGGCGAAGCAATCGGTCGGAGAAGACGTCTCGAACATTCCCGAGGACCGCTTCATCCAACGGATTCGGGGAAATGCGGATCACCTCCTCAACAAGCACGGGGCCCGCATGGTGCGCTTCAAGGTCGAAACGATCGGTGGGCAGGTGAATCTCAAACCGGTGGTCATCCACTAACCCGGGGATTGTGAGTTCGGCGGACGCATCTCGTTGCGTCTACGGTCCGTTCGGCCTAGTCCTTGTCGCGTCATGGGGTTGTTCGATGTCTTCAAGGGCGGTGGCGGGCTCAAAAAGCACGTCGCGCGGGTCGCCAACAGACGGGCTCAGCAGCACGAGCGTTGGGAATCGATCCAAGCTCTGGCCAACGACGGCTCCGAGGAGGCCCTGCGCGCGCTGATGACGCGCTTCACGATCCGGGTCGATCCGAGCATCACCGATGGCGAGGAAAAGAACTCGGCGTTTCAGGGGATCGTGAAAAACGGCGTCGCGGCGATCGGGCCCGTTCGCGATTTCCTCGAGGCCAGCGACACGCTCGCGTGGCCCATCAAAATCCTCAAGGAGCTTCAAAGCGAAGAAGAGGTCACCGGGACGCTCCTCGACCTCCTCTCGAAGATGGACACCGGGTACGAGCGGGATCCACAAAAAAAGATCGACGTCATCGCCACCCTCGAAGAACGCAAGGACGCGCGTATCGTCCAGGCGGTGACCCGATTCCTCGACGACATGAATGAGACCGTTCGCTTCCAGGCCGTCTGCGCCATCTTCGCGCAAGACGACCCCGCGGAAGCCACCGACGCCCTCACCAAAACCCTCCTTGCCGAAGAGAGCGTCCGCGTGCGCATGATGATCCTAGACGGCTTCATCGAGCGGAGTTGGAAGATCACCGAGTCGAAAGACGAGGCACAAAAGAAGCTGCCGACGGGCTACACGCTGGGGAAGAAGGGCGAGGTCAGGAAGAAGCGCTGAGGGGACGGTGTCAGTGCCAGTGTCAGCGCCAGTGCCAGTGCCAGCGCCAGTGTCAGCGTCAGTCGGTCGTCTTGATCTTCGGTGGCAGGATGAAGATGAAGCCGATGCTCATCATCTGGTTGAACTGCCTTTGGCGATCGCTGCTGTCGATTGACCCGTCGGGGAAGTCACCATTCGGGCCGGCTTCGTCGGTGCCGCCGGTGTTCCACTTGAACGGAAACGCTCGCCATCGGATGGCGATGCCCATGAACTCCTTGAAGTAAGCCTGGAAGGCGATGCCGAATGAAGGCGCGACCACCGTCCGCTTGGAGCGAGCCAGTTGGCTCTCTAGACAGCCGACGTCGTCGGCCGGCGGATTGCAGAACTGGGGTGGGCCAGGTTCGATCGTGGTGTCCGATCGCTCGGTGATCCCAACAAAGGCAGCGCCCACGAAGAAGTCCAAGTCCGCGTCGAAGAAGACTTTCTGGAACATCGCGAGCTTGCCTCGGAAAGGCGTGAAATGGAGATCGACACCGGCCAACCAGTTCATCCTGCCGATCTGCTCCGGGAAGTTTTCCCGGCTCGGAAGGCTCAGACGGTTGCGGTTGGTGGTGACGCCCTTGTCGCGTACCTGCCGCGTGAGATCGGTGTTGAGGTTGGCGACCGACCCGCCGCCCCATCCGCCGATGCCGAGCCAGTCCAGGAAACTGAATCGCAGCTCGCCGCCGAGGATCAAAGCGCGCGAGTAGTCGTCGCCGAACGTGAACGCAAAGAACGGCTCGAGTTGGAGCCTGTTCTGGCGCCACAATCGAAGCCTCATCACCGCGGGTGCGTCCGCAAGCGGACCGGAGACTTGAACCTCTTGGGCGCTCGCCGAATGCGTTCCCGACCGCAGGCCGTCGCCGACCACCAGGCACGAAGCGACCGCCACCATGATGCTGATTCGCAAAAGCGTCTGTTGTGCGAGCTTGATCATTTCGGTAACCGGTACTCGAACTTAATCGGTAGGAAGAGGGTGAAGCCGAACTGCACCGTCAGGTTGTTGAAGAAGGTCGAGCTCCCAGCGAGCCAAGTCGATGGGTCATCACGGTTCGCCGGATCGACGTTCACGTTCTCGAACTGCTCGAGGAACATGTAGTCGCGAAACTCGGTGAAAAAGGTTAGGTAGCGCGTCAAGAAGATTCGAAGTCCGATGCCGATATTGAACGACACGCGCGTGTCCCAGTTGAACTCGCGGATCTCCGGGTCGAACACCGGAATCGGCTTGGTGCGCATGATACCCACGCCGCCGATCAGATAGGAGTCCCACTGGAAGAGGAACTTCCTGAACGCCGAGAACTTCCCGTAGAAAGGCACATACGTGAAGTTGGCCCAGAGCCCGAACTGCCACTCGTTGATCGGGACGCCCAACCGGAACGACCGCTGAATCTGCTGGACCAGCGTGGTGCCGCGCTCGAGCGGGTTGCCCCAGTCGTACCAGATGAAGTTGACTCCGAGCGCCAGGACGTTGGTGAACCAGTAGTTCGCCGCCACTCCAAGCCCCGGATGTTTCAAGTACTTGTCGTTGACCGTGAATACGGCCGAAGGCGCGAGCTCGAATCGCTTGAGACGCAGCGCGTAGATCTGCTGCACGGCATAGATCTCTTCCACGGTCTCTTCGCGTTTAGGCGCCGGCTCTTCCGGACCCTCAACTTCCTTTTCGGCTGCCAGCTGCTCGATCAGGTCGCCTTCTTCCTCGGCTTCCTTGTCGACCTTTTTCTGCGCCGCTCGGTTTGGCTTCTCATCCTCGACTTCGTCGAGGGAGAACTCCATCTGGGCTCCCACTGATGCGGGCAGCGCTAAGCAAAGCGCTGCCAACAGTAGCGTGATCCCCCCAAATTCTCGCATCGGCCGCCGGCCTTCCCCCTGGAGCGCCCCGGTCCCCCACCGGTGACAACTCGCTGAAATCACATAACAAGTGTCCGTTTCCGTTCGGACGACAAGACTATACCATGACGAATATCGCACTACCAAATCCGGTAGCGATTTTCGACAAATTTCAACGTCGTCCCGTAGGGTTAGCCGGCGTTTTGGGCCTCTTCGGCCGGCTCTAAGGTCTCTGGGGACTCGAAAAGGGCTTGGACGAAGGCCTCCGCGTCGAACGGCTTGAGATCTTCGACGCGCTCTCCGACGCCGATGAACTCGATCGGAATCTGGTGTTGCTCGACGATCCCGAGGATCACGCCGCCCTTCGCGGTGCCGTCGAGCTTGGTCAGGACGATGCCGCTCAAAGGAAGCGCGTCCTTGAATAGCTTGGCCTGTTGGATCGCGTTTTGACCTGTGGTGGCGTCTAGCACCAGCAGCACGTGGTCGGCCGGCCGGCCCAGCGCCTTTTCGACCGTGCGGCCAAGCTTCTTGAGCTCATCCATCAGCGGCACCTTCGTGTGCAGTCGGCCTGCCGTGTCGGCGATCAGCACATCGATGTCGCTGTCTTTGGCTTTTTGGATCGCATCGAAGATCACCGAGCCGGGATCGGCACGGTCCTTCCCTTTGACGACTTCGCAACCCACGCGACGACCCCACACCTCGAGCTGCGTCACGGCAGCAGCACGAAAGGTGTCACCGGCCGCGAGTAAGATGCGCTTGTCCTGGCGGTGGAGCCGGCTCGCAAGCTTGCCGATCGTCGTGGTCTTGCCGACGCCGTTGACGCCCACTACCAAAATGACCGTCGGTCCCGCGCCGAGCGCCAAGCCGCGACCACTCGAAGCGAGAATGCTCTTGGCTTCCCCGCGGATCACGTCCCAGGCGTCATCCGCGGACGCCAGTTGGCCGCCGTTCATTTGGGCGCGCAGGCTTTCGAGCACGCGTTGAGTGGTGTGTACGCCAACGTCTGCCGTGATCAGCACCTCCTCGACCTCGTCGAGGATCGAAGCATCGAGCTCGCGGTCTTTGCGGAGCACACCGGCAAGACGTGAAATCAGATTCCCGCGCGTGGACTTCAGGCCACTTCGAAATGCCCCGAGGTCGACAGGGGGAGCGGGTGGCGGGGTAACCCCCCGTTCGGGTGCCCCTGGTGGGCGGGTGAGCAGGTCTTCGAGCTCGAGGGGTTGGGTGGGCTCCGCGTGGTCGGCGGCCTTGGATGGCGGTGTTGGCGGTTCCGGCCGCAGTACCGGCCGTTTGCGACCGCGCCAAAGACCGATGCCGATCCCCACGGCAATGAGCGCGGCGACTGCCGCAATGATAACTACGCTGTCTACTGACTCCATTCGACCTCTGTGATCCCCCGATGGTCGTTGGGACCGTCGCAATATAGAGAGGCTTGCCCTCCGCAGTCAACGTGGCTGACTCTGCAGAATCGGTTGCCGCCGCCTTCGGCCAGCTGCGATACTAGAAACCTTGGGGAAGGGCGAGGACTGTTGACGCGGCACATCGTTCGATGGCGTGGATGGCGACCGCTGGTCGTGATCGCCTTGCTATTGGCTACCTCGGCCCACGCCGACGGGCGGGAGAACTACCTCGTTCGCCTCTTACGCGATTCGAGCGCTTTCCGAGTTCGTGCCCAAGCCGCACTGTCACTCGGCCAACTCGACGCGACCCCCCGATCGGTGGCCGCGCTCGAGCGTGCCGTGCGCGATAAGCACCCCGCGGTGCGGGTATCTGCGATTTCTTCTTTGCGTCGTCTTGGCGCGAAAGAGGCACTTCCGACAGTGCAACGGGCGACACGGGATCGAAATAAGTCGGTGAGGCACGCCGCCAATGGAGCGGTCACAGCGCTCGAGGCGATCGGGGAACGCCAGCGGGGTCCGGGGAAACCGAGGCATTTGGTGGCGGTCGGCATGCCCGGCGCCAAAGCGGACCGTGTTTCCCGGCAAATGCTTTTCGACGCGCGGATCTTCTTGTCCGAGAAGCTGATCGAGCTCTCGGGGGTCGAGCTCGCCCCGGACGACTTGAGCCCTGCCGACGCTAAGCGGGAGATCGCACGACGGAGGCTTCGCGGCTACTCCCTCGAAAGCTCGATCGTGACGCTCAAGCCAAGGGGAAACGGGGTCAGAGCCGAGGTGTCGGTTATCGTTCTGACGTACCCAGGACGCGACATGCGCGCGATGCTTCGCGGAGCCGCGACCGCTTCGGGCCGCTACAGCGCGGGGACAGCAGAACAGGCCGTCCAAGGGGCATTCATCGGCGCCCTTCGCCGACTGCCGCAAGTGTTGGCGGCGGCCGATGCGAAAGGAAGCCTTTGACCGGTGAAGAGCGATGAGCGTAGGAAGAGAGAAACTCGATGGGCAATAAAAGACAACGAAAACTGAGGAACTACCTCCTGGATCGGCGTTTCCAGCTCAAGTACACGAGCATGGTAGTCCTCGTGACCGTGACGGTCGCGGGCGGCCTGGGTTACGTCGCCTACGGGTTTTCCCAAGGGCAGACTGAAGCGCTGACCGCGCACATCGCGGCCCAACCCGACCTCGACACCGAGACCGCCGAGGACCTGGAGCGCTTCGCACAGCAAGAGGACCGCAAGGTACGAAACGCCATCATCATCGGCGTCCTCTTGCTCACACTCGCGCTCGGCGTGACGGGAATCCTTGTGACCCATCGCGTTGTCGGTCCCGCGTACCGCATGCGCCGCCTCTTCGAAGGGATCCGCGAAGGGAAGCTTCAGATCACGACCGGCATTCGTAAGGGGGACGAGCTTCAAGACCTGTACCGATCCTTTACCGATATGGTGGAGTCCCTGCGGGACGAACGATCCGAAGAGATCGCGCAGCTCGAAGACACCCTTGCGAAGATGGAGGCGGCGGGCGTGCAGTCGGACTTCATCACCGAGCTTCGCGCCGTACTAGAGCGAATCCGCAACACGGTAGACTAGTCGAACGCTGACACTGGCGCTGACGCTGACACTGGCACTGGCACTGCTACACCGACCGGAACGGGAACGACACGTTCTCGTAGTACTCAACCCGCGCCTCCCCCCCGGGCCCGTCGAATACCACCGCGGCCGCGTCGATCCGCGCATGCACTTTTCCGAGCTTTGCCCGCCGCAGCCACATCGCGGTCGCACGCCGAACGCGCTCGAGCTTCTTTCCTTGGATCGTTTCCGCCGGAAAGACCGGATGCGCGCTTCGCCTCGAGCGCACCTCGCACACGACCAACAATGATCCGCGTCGAGCGATCACATCGAGCTCCAATCGCCCGACGCGCACGTTGCGTCCGATGATCGTGAAGCCGCGTTCGCTCAGTAACGACGCGACGAGGTCTTCGCCGCGTCGGGCGAGATCACGTCTCTGGGATGGCCGGGTCGCGGACGCAGTAGCTTCCGCGGAGGCCCTCGCCGCCCGAGAACAGGATCTCTTCGCAGAAGAAGCCGCCCGGGCATCCGCAGGTCGGGACGCTGCTGCCTTCGGGCGCTGCACATCGGCACGAGCAGTAGACGCTTCGTTCGATCTCTTTTTCGGTGACGCATTCGTTGCTGTCGTTTTCCCCGGTGCAGATTTGGCTCGGGTCACCATCCAGTTCTCGGACTAGGCAGACGCGAGTTGCGCACTGAACCGAGCTGGTTTCGAAGTAGGTCTCGTCGGCGCGGAACCCCTCATCTGGCACCGTCTCCGGAATACATGGATCGCCTACCGCGCTGCTCGCGCAGCCCGTGGCTCCTAACCACAGCACGGCGATCGCCGTAAACCCCATCAATTCAAGCAATTTTCTGCTCATAACGCCCCCTCAAGAGCCCCCGGTCACCCACAGCATAACGACAATAAGAGATCACACCCAAACTTCCCCCGCCGTCGGGGGTCAGAAAAGGGAGATGCCGGCGAAACCGACGCCTCTGCCCAAATTTGTCAGGTCCGCGAGGAGGATTCCAGTGCCAATTGCAGTCAGCCCGTTAAAAGCTCAATGGCGCTATACCTTGACGACCCCTTGGGCTGCTTTCTATGATGGTACCCGGGCGAGACACAAGGGGTTGGTTTCGTTCGAATTTTGGGGGTCAAGGGGGAACTTGGAAAACCAAGCTTCCACAGCAAGGAGCACTTTATGAAGTGGATCCAATTGTGGGCGGTGCCTGTGTTGGTTGTCGGTTTGTGGGTTGGCACATCCGCCAATGCTCAGGACATGAGCTTCGGTCTCGAGGAGACCGGCCAGAGCAAAGCGCCGGCGAAGCTCGGCAAACCATCGAAACAACTCGCCGCGGCGTTGACTGCGTTCGAGTCCAGGAAATACGAGCAGGCCGCGATGGGTTTTCAACGCGTCGTTGCAGGTAAGTCGAAGGACGGACGGGGCAATCGACAGAAGGCGCAGTTCATGTTGGGGCAGACGCTCTATCAGATGGGCTACTACCAACCCGCGCTCACCGTCTTTGACGAGATCAGCGAGCAGGGTCCCGGTCATTTGTTCTTTGGCGAGACTCTCGAGTGGCTCGGCAAGCTCGCATCGAAGCTTCCAGAGTCCTCGGGCATCATCGAGATCGTCGGCCGGTACGGGATCGGCGCACTCGAGGAGTTCAAAGAGAAAGACCCGGACCTCTACAATCAACTCCTCTACTTGATGGGACGCCATCTCTATGCGCAGGCGAACTTCCGGCAGGCGATCGACCTCTTCCAAGAAGTCGACCCCGGCTCGGAGCAATACACCTACGCAAAGTTTTTCGAGGGGATTTCGTTCATACGCATGCGTAAAGCGCGTCCGGCGATCGCATCGTTCCGCTCGATTCTCGACGTCGTCGACAGTGGTGACGCCAAAGGGGTCGACGAAGACCGCATGAGAAACCTCGCCTGGATTTCGCTTGCTCGCGTCTATTACACCGCGGCGAATCAAGGGAAGGACATCGATGGAACGCTTCTCGGTCAGTCCGTCGAGTCATGGAACAAGGTCTCGCAATCGAGCGAGTACTGGCTAGACGCGCTCTTCGAATCGTCATGGGCGTTCTTTCTCGCGGACGAGTACTCGCGTTCGCTCGGTAACGTGCACACTCTGTTCTCGCCGTATTTCGAGGACTCGTTCTACCCCGAAGCGCTTGTGCTCAAGGCGGTTACGTTCTTCGTGAACTGCCAGGTCGACAATGCCGATGCGACGGTCGCCCAGTTCCACCACCGATACGACCCGGTGAAGGCCGAGCTCGACGCCGTGCTGGCCAAGCATCAGGATAATGCTGACTTCTTCGAGTTCTTGAAAAACGTCCGAGCCGCACAGGCTGACCTGTCACCTCGTGTGCGCCCCATCGTGGCCACGGCTCTGAGCGACCGTACCGTTCTTCAGCATCTTGAGTACGTGTCGATTCTCGATGAGGAAGAGGAGCGCCTGAGCAAGTCGAGCGGCGAGTTCCAGGGCTCGCCCGTTGGCGCAAAGATCCTAGAAGACGTTTCTCTCGCGAAGGCGTTTGCGATCGATGAGGCCGGCGACATCGCACGAGGGCGCTACAAGCGACTGATCCGCGAGCTTCGCGACCTCAACAACCAGGTCGACACGGTCGAGCTCGAGATCGCCACGTTCCGACGAGGGCAGATCGACCAAGAGCTGCAGCAGCAGATGTCATTGGCCAAGCTATCGAAGGGCGGCAACGTCCAAGTAGACGACGAACACCAACTCTGGCCGTTCAATGGGGAGTACTGGCGAGACGAATTGGGGTTCTATCGACAACAGGTGACTAACCTATGTACGCGCTAAACAAATCGAAGTACGTCGCGAGCTTCCTCTTCGGGTCGCTCGTCGTCGTGATGGGGGGCGAGGCCGCGGCCGAACAAGCGCCAATGAGCGTCGCCCCTGTTTGCATTCCAGAGACCACGGAGCGAGCGATTGCCGCCTGTCCCGCCGGTGCGCGCAAGCAGGCCGCCAAGGAGGGCGGGAGCGTCCCGGTCTCTCGGTTCCATGAGGCCGAGCGCCAGCGGACCAAGAAGCAGGGTCCAACGGGTCCATCGCTTCAAATCGACATGAGCACCCTACTCGGACGCGAGGAGACGCGTGCCCGAACCGAAAACCTGCTCAAGCGCGAGCTTCAGATCCTCGAGCGGCTGGTGAAGAACAGTGCCGATGACGATCCGCGGCGGCCCGAAGTGCTGCTCCGACTCGCGGAAACGCAGTTCGAGATGCAGATCGCCCAAACGGCGAAGCTGCGTTCCTTCGACGACCCGATCTACGAGGCCTGCACTCGCGACAAGGACAAGGCGCGCTGCAAACAGGCCCGCGAAGGTCAAAAGAAGGCAGGGGCCGCGCTCAACGCGATCCGTAACGATAGCATTCGCACCTACGCGACTCTCGTCCGCGACCATCCGAACTTCAGGCGGATGGATGAGGTTCTGTTTTCATTGGCGTTCGCGCTTCAAGAGCAGGACCAGTTCGACAAGGCTCGCGCGGTCTATCGCCGGTTGATCAAGGACTATCCGAGGAGCCGGTTCGTGCCGAACGCTTACCTCTCGTTCGCGGAGTATTACTTCAACAACAGCGACATGGACGCCGCGGCCAAGTTCTACCGGAAGGTCGTCGAGTTCCCGCCGAAGAACAACTCGGTCTACGGCTACGCGCTCTACAAGATCGCCTGGGTCGAGTATAATCGGGAGCGTTACCGTCAGTCGTTGCAGGGCTTCGTCGACATTCTCGAGTTCGCCCGCAAGAACAAACACGCCAACGACGCCAAGAACCTGGCGCGCCAGGCCCGCAAGGAACTAGTGCTTCCCTATTCGCACTACGGCTCGCCCGTCAAAGCGCTCGCGTTCTTCCGCCGATACGCGAAGAACGACGCCGAGGCTCACGAGATGCTCGAAAACCTGGCTGTCCTCTACTTCGACACGGGCCAGTGGCCTCAAGCGATCACCGTCTACCACAAGCTCATGGCCGACGGGCCTCGTAACAACTCGCTCTGCGACTGGCAGACGAAGGTCACCAGCGCGGTGATCTCCTCACGGCCGAAGCAGGAGCAGATCATCGAGCTCAAGCGATTGGTCGACATCTACCGAACCTTCAAGAAGGGCAACAAGCCGGCGGCCAAGGTCGAGGAGTGCAAGGTCGAGACTGCCTCCACAATACTTTGGCTCGGTACGTGGTGGCACCGCGAGGCCGTGGGTACGGACTCGGCTCCGGGCACCAGGAGCAAGAAGACGATGTCCCAGGCTGCCGTGCTCTACCGAACTCTTCTCAAAGAGTTCCCGGACATGGAGCAGATGGAGTTCAAGAACATCGATCGGCGCGATTGGCCGACGGAGTACAGGATTTCGTACTTCTACGCCGAGCTCCTTTGGAAGATGGAGGAGTGGGGGCAATGTGGTCCGGCGTTCGACGCCGTCGTGGAGCTCAACTCGCAGGGTGAGTTCACCAGCGATGCGGCCTACGCAGCGGTGCTTTGCTACAACAACCTCTACCAGCAGCAGTACGTTCCTCGGGAGACCAAGACCAAGTTCGTCAGCAAGCGCGACCAGAGGGAGTTGAAGAACGCCAAGGCCGCCAAATCCCATAAATTCAAGAAAAAGCAGTTCACGCCTCTTCAAGAGGGCATGCTCGAAGCGTTCAATCGGTACGTTTGCTACGTCGACAAGACCGAGGACCTCGCGACGATCAAGTACCGCCGGGCTCGAATCTACTATGAGGCGAACCGCTTCGAGGAAGCCGCAGTCCTGTTCCGCGACGTCGCGTTCAATCACAAGGACAGCGAGCTCTCGGAGTACGCGGCCAACCTCTACCTCGACTGTTTGAACATTCTGGGAACGCAGCTCGAGCAGCCACGGGTGGCTTGCCTACAGGAGCTGGGCGCCTCGATCGACCCTATGTCAGCGTCGTTCTGCGGTACCGAGCAGCTCGCCGAGGAGCATCCGGACCTCTGTGGTACGCTGAGCACACTTCAGTGCCAGGTGCGTCGCAAGGAAGCCGAGACGTACGAAAAGACGCAGCAGTTCAAGAAAGCCGCCGCCACGTACGTTCGGATTTTCCGGCGACACCAAGAGTGCGGCGAGATGCCCGAGATGCTTTACAACGCCGCGATCAACTTCGAGGCGGCCCACCTACTCGGACGCGCGATTCAGGTCCGGACCGTTCTGACCGAGCAATACCCGGAAAACCCACTCTCGAAGAAGGCCGTCTATCTGATCGGCCAGAACTTCCAGGCGCTTGCCTACTACGAGCAAGCGGCGAAGTACTTCGAGCAGTTCGCGCGGAAGTTCCCGGGGGAGGACGGCACGAAATGCAGCGCCGACGATAAGAAGGCAGGCATCTGCCCGAACGCGATCGAGGGTCTCGAGCAGGCGACCTTCTTCCGTATCGGTCTCGGCGACGATCAAGCGGCGATGCAAGACGCGGACCTCTTTGCCCGCAACTACCGGCGCAAGCTTCCGAGGCAGACTTCACAGGTCATGTTCTCGATCGGCTCGATCTACGAACGTCAGAACCGACCCTCCCAAGTGATTTCTCACTACCAGGAGTACCTGAAGAAGTACGGCAAGCTCGGGATGCCGCATCAGATCATCCAGGCGAACACTGCTATCGGCCGGGCGTACTGGCAGCTCAACAAGAAGAGTGAGGCCAGGAAGTACTTCCTGGCTGCGGTGAGGGGTTGGACTTCGGGCGCGCCGAAGAGGATTCGAGCCATCAAGGACACCTCGAAAGAGACCAAGGTTGGGTTCCTGCGAGAAGCGCTCGATAGCGCCGCTGAGTCGCAGTTCTACCTCTCCGAGTACAAGTTTGCCGAGTTCGAGAAGGTCGCCTTCCCGAAGTACAAGGGCGGCAAGAGCTTGGCCAAGGTCAAGAAGTGGTCGGACACGGAATTCAAGAAGTGGATGAAGAAGAAGCTCGCGGTGCTCCGCGCGGCCGAGGCCGACTACGCCAAAGTCGCCAAGATGACGGTGACTGCCGACGACATCAAGATGCAGTCGGCTCCATGGCAAATCGCCGCCGCGTCGCGCACCGGTGAAATGTACCGAAGCTTCGTCGATGAGTTCCGGGATGCTCCGATTCCACGCGAGATCGAAAAGGATCCGGGGCTGTTCGATATCTACGTAGGCGCTCTCGACGATGCGTCGGAGCCGCTTCAGCGGCAGGCGGTCGACAAGTTCGAATTCTGCTTGAAGACCGCGACCCAGGTTCGATGGTTCAACAAGTGGTCGCGCGCGTGTGAGCAAGAGCTCAACGCGCTCAACCCGAAGCAATATCCGGTCGCGGCTGAGCTTCGCGGCGAGCCCAACTACGTGAAGCACACCGTGGGGGAGCCCGGCGCAGTGGATCTTGGTGGAATCAAGGATACGTCGCTGACGTCCAAGGATGCCGTCGCGGAAAGGGGGAGGCCATGATGCGAAACCGCAAACTGGCAGTCGTCGTCACCATGCTCGTCGTGGGCTGTGCGGGCGGCGAGAGCTCGAAGAAGCAAACCGTTCCGGTGGCAGACGTCGCCCGAACCACGGGCGGTGAGGCGATCACGACTGCGGATGGCAGCGCCGTCAGCAAGAAGGCGCACAACCGTTGGGAGTCCGCGCTCCGACGGTTCGGAGGCAACGAGGAGACGGGCTGGACGCAGGCCAAGTGCGGTGGTTCTTCGAAGGAGTTCGAGAAGGCGGCGGCCGCTCAAGGCGGCGGGTTTGCCGAGGCTCACTACATGGCCGGGCTCTCGCTCGAGCGCTGCGGTGATAGTGGGGCCTACAAACACTACGAGACGGCTCTCAAGGTCGATCCGCAGTTCTGCAGGGCTCGCGTGGCGCTCGCGCTCCCCGACTTGGAGGGTGGCAAGGTCAGCCGGGCCAAGTCCGAGTTCGAAAGGGCGATCAAGGACGATCCCCAGTGCACCTCGGGCTATACCAACCTCGCCATCGTGCAGCGGGCCCAAGGCCAGGATGACGAAGCGCTCAAGAACCTTCGTCGCGCGCTTGCCATCGAGTCGGACTACCTCTCCGCCTTCAATCAGATGGCCCTCCTTCACTACGATCGTGGCCGCAAAGGCAAGGCAGCCGAGCTCGACCTCGCGGAGGTCGTGTGTCGCCAGGCCCAAATGATCGATGCGGACTACGCGCCGATCTACAACACCTGGGGCCTCATCAAGGTCTACAAGGGCGATGTCATTTCTGCACTTCGGTTCTTCCAGAAAGCTATCATGCTTGATCCGGATCTCTTCGAAGCGCAGATGAACTTCGGCGAGGTGACGATCTCGTTCCGCGGCTATGAAGATGGACGCAAGGCATTCGAACGCGCCGTCGCCCTCGAACCAAAGAATTATGATGCCGTCATCGGTCTCGGCACGGCCCTTCGGGGTCTCGAGCGCTTCGAGGAGGCACAAGCTCAGTACGAACGTGCCCATAAACTCGACCCGAGCCGCCCGGAGGCGTACTTCAACCTCGGTGTGCTCTACCAGGACTACATGTCGGGTTCGGTAGCTGACCTAAAAAAGGCGAAACATTATTTCACCGAGTTCATGCAGAAAGCTGGCAAGCGATCCGAATTCCGTTCGAGCGTTGCCGATGTGAACAATCGGTGCGGACCGAAGCCCAGCAAGCAGCGCGGTGCGCCGAGGTGTAGACCGGGACGTATGCAGAACATCAACATCTCCATCGAGGCCATGCAGGTCGCGGGTTAGGTGGTAAATATGAGCAAGACAACTTCTGGGTTCGCTTTACAGGCATTTGTTTTTATTGGACTATTAGTCATGGGATCAGTGGGGCCAGTGCAGGGTGCTCGAGCTCAATCCGAGACGCCGCCGCGGACGACCTACGATTTCGAGGATGACCTGGTCACCGGCGATTTGGTTCGTCCCGATGGCGAGCAATTAATCGTTCGCCGTCGTGGGCGTCGGGCGTCCCTGATTCAGATTCGAGAGCACTTT